>Ga0179593_1664291_pt1 | contig 12466 bp, 19 predicted proteins | sample CZODoug2_1_08_16_FD_185931 | JGI IMG/M metagenome (GOLD analysis project Ga0179593, IMG submission 185931) | Vadose zone soil fungal communities from Angelo Coast Range Reserve, California, USA - CZODoug2_1_08_16fungal (PacBio error correction) | ecosystem: Environmental > Terrestrial > Soil >...
AGAGTGAAGAGGAATAGAGATTAAAAAAAACAAAAGGTATCTAGCGGTCTCGGCAGGGGGGGAAGATGGGAGGGACCTATGAGGGGAAAGGGTAAAAAAGCGCTTAGGTGACTGCTGTGCTTATCAGAGAGAAGAGGAATATTTCCAAAGGGGGTATGGGGGGGAATAAGAGAAAGTTATGCGATCAGGGACGTTGTAAAACCAGTGGGGGAGACTTTACTGGGAGAACATCCTTTTCTTACTTGGAGTCGTGGAAGGAAAAATAACCTATAGGGAAGGGGGTTGGGGGGAAAGGGAGGAGGAAGCCCTCACCTGAAATGGATGGGGAAAGCGACCACTCTTGAGCTGGAAAAAAAGCATAACGGAGTACCGAAACTTCTTGCGTATGTGCGACGAAAGTGCAGGAAAGTAGAAAGATAGGAGAATGGGAACAGCACCAAAAAAGAGGGAGCAAATGTTTAAAAAAGGGGGGGGGTGGGGGGGTCCCCAGGCGCAGGGGAGGGAGGTAATGCGATACCACATACAGGGGAAAAGTTGGGAAGAGCAAAAACGGGGGGGAAAGACGTATGATGAAAAAATTAAACGGGTAAAAGGGTTTCTCGTAGCGTCGGATAGTCCAGGTGTGAGGACCAAAAAAGCCGAGGGGAATGTTGTGATACTGTTACGCGAGAAAAAGTGGGGGGACAGGGTTCCTAGGGAGGAGGGATAGGACCAGCGAATCCTCCGTAGAGGTCGTGGAAGAGGACGATCAATACATCACTCGAGTCGTAAACGGGCGGCCCAAGGAGAGAGATCGATACATCGCGCACGAAGGAGGGTCGATCAAGTGCAGGGAAAGTTCTGATCGGAGGGGGCAGGGTTTGTGCGCTATGCCATGAAGAATAGGGGGACTCTCAGCGACAAAAAAGAAAAAGGTTCTGGGGACGCCGATGGGTAGGGTCTGTCACTTGAGTTCTATGAGAGAAAATAGGCTCGATGCACGGGGCAAATCCGGGGGGGAACTGAGAGAAAAAATAACTGAATCTTACTAAAGAAAAGAAATCAGACGAAAAAAGAAAAAGCAACCGTATGATAGGAGCACGGCAGAGAATATCGAAAGAGAGCTCAATCTTCATCATTATGAAGGAGAGTTGCGAAAAAAAAAAAAAGTCTTAGGGGGCACGTCTAAGGAGTCAGTAGAGCCAAAATCGAGGGTAAAACGGCGCGGTGAGAAGGCGGTTTAGGCCAGGGTTTAAGGGGAAGAGTTCTCCCGGGAAAACCGGTGCAGGGGGCACGAAAACTGGGCTAATGCCTGGTGTGGATTCGTGGAAATGTGGAGCGGGTTAGATTAAAAAACGATGAAGAGGAGGGATGAAACCAGGGGGGGGGGCTCACCCCTTTTGGGGGAAATCAGCCACCATAGGGCTGCTCTTTCATGAGGGAACCCGACGATACGGAAAGAAAAGGAACATCGGGAAAAAATGCCCAATTTGGAAAATAAAAAAGGCACCTCGCTGCTCAACCATACAAAAAGGGAGTCCTAGAGAAGAAGTTTCAAACGCATAAGGGATTTAATAGATCTTACGAAAAAAATGAAGCCAACGGGAAGGAAAAGAAGCTCTCCTCGGAAGGGGGAAAAAGTTTGAAAACTCGGAAGCAACTCAAAATGTAGAAGGGAAGTTCGGTCATTAAAGGGGGACAGTATGATCGAGGGAAAAGAAAATCGTGTGGGAAAAAATAGCTCAGGCGAAAAATCTAATTGGGGTAAGTCTTGGGAGACCAACGCACCTAGCAACGGGTCAAAAGATTCGAGGAATTGCGAAGACGGAACCGACAATCCAGATAATAGCAGATTACAGGGTTGGGAAAAGCTCTGTCGGGGAGGTGACACCACAGCGGTGGAAAAAAGGGGAGGGTATGGGGGGGGGGAAAAATAACCTGGAAGGGGAGGATGAGTAAAGATGAGTCCTCAAGGCGGGAGAACGCGGGATTGCCTGAAACAGTTTTTCGGCGGGAAGGGAGGATGACCATGGGTCGATCGCCTGAGAGGCGGAGTAGGAGTCGAAAGAAGAGCTGGGGAAAGTCGGGGAACAATGGGGGGGGGGGTATAGAGCTAAACAAAACTGAGGGTAGAAGAGAAGTCAACTGACGCAGTTGGTGATGCTAAAAAAGAAGGCAAAAAGACGACTACGCAAAGAAAAAGCAACTAATGTATGAAAGGAGTCATCCGCAAGAGAATCAGAAAATGATTTCCACAAAATAATCGGACCGGCCTCCAACAATAGGACGGAGAAGAGGAGAATCTTGGAAAACCCAGAAAAAGCGACGATCAGCACCGGACCAGTGTGGGACGCAAGGCCTCCGAGATGGGGAAATGGACCCGCGAGAAAAAGAGGCTAAAAAAAAGAAAAAGGGGCGTGGTAAAGATGAAAGTCTAAAAAGAGACTCACAGCAGGGGTGGGGTCGACGGGGCCGCTACTTTTAAGCGCGGCAGTCACCATAAATAGGAGGGGAGAAGAAAGCTTCATGTGGTCCTTAAGTTCGCACGGCATACTATCAAGGGTGAAGGGGGAGAAGCCGAGAAGGGACAGAGAAAAGTTGAAATGGAAGTCAAGGGAGAGCAATCCAACAGGCTGCACAAAAGGATCGAGACCTGAGGATGGGCGAAGAGGAATGGCGAAGACAGGGATCCTGAAGGGAGCGCATCCGAAAATCATGAAAGGACGCCTCGGGAATTTCGCGGGAAAAGTTAAACGTTGCCAACGAAACGTCGGTCGTATCACCGAGCTGAGAAAAAAAATGGAACTGAGAAAAAAAGGAGGTGTTATGAAAAGAGTATGGAAAGTCACTCAGCGCGCGAGAGGAGAAAATGCTTCCGCAGTCGCATGGTCCGTGCTCCTCCTTCAAAGAAAGAGGAGAAAGTGAAAAGGAAAGATCACCCGCGGGGGAAGAAAGACCACAAAGAAGCTGCCGGGGAGAGATAGAACACGCCAGGCTACAAGGTGAGGAAGATGAAGAACTTCTGTTCTCAAGAAAAGCCCACAGAACAAAAAAGGGATCCGGAAAAGGGGACACTTTAAGTAGGGGAGGGGAAGGCCTCTAATTCCTAAAAAAACGGGAACGGTGTGGAAGGAACATCTGTTCGCCGACTAGAAAGGTCTCTAAATCAAGAGAAGACGCTTAAAGGAGAGATCCCTGGACGGGGGGAAAAAGGTGTCGTGGGAGAGAGCTACATTCGTCATCGGAGGAACGGTATCGCTCCAAGAAAAAAAGGAAGATTGGAAAGGGGAAAGATACTTAGCGACTCGCTGACGACATCCATTTAAGACGCGAACATCTTCTTCCCAGAAAAGACTGTAATGACGAAGATGACTCAAACTGACTTTGAGAAACCACTAAAGTAACCTGCGACGCACCGTAAGGGAATTGTCTGTCGAAAGGAGGAGCGGGAAAAAAAGGGGTCTCTAGAAACGATCAGGGGAAGAGCGTCTCAGAAAGAAGGTACTATTAAACTGGAGATTACTGGAAAAGGAAAGGAATGAAAGGGACTTGGCAGAGCGGACAAGAAAAATGGGAAATAGTCAAAACAACACTTCAGGAAGTCTCCACTTGTAACAAAGGGATCACTGCTACCAGAATCCACCCGAGCAAACCATGAATCAATAACAGCCGACTCTCCGTCGAACCGAAAAAACATTCATCTTTGAGAAACAGACTTCATCAGAGGAACTTCAGGCCGAAAATTGGAAAGAATAGAAGAACTCTGTCGCGAAAAAAAAGGTCTATCAAATTTACATGAGGTCTCTTTGTTTGAACCGTGTGCAGACGGGAGGAAAGTCGAATCCAGGAAAAGAGCGAACGACAAGAAAAAAGCCTCAGGAAAACCACCTCAGGAAAGTGGAGCGAAGAAAAAAAGTATGTCTGCTTAAACAGTTATCCAGTGGGGAGGGTAAAACGCCCCTAAGGGGAGGGCCGAGAAGAAACCATACTAAACCCAGGGAAATCCTTCGTAGAGTCTAAGCAAACAAGAGGGGAAAAAACAGGGAAATTGGGTGGGAGAGCTACCCTCGCCACAGAGAGAAGGGGGTAAAACCGCCGCTACTTATGCCGAGAGCAAAATTTCCCTGTGCAGTGATCATAGAGAGTTCAGAGGGGAGGGGACGTAGAGGTAGAGAGCAAACAAAAACAGATTAGGAGGGGGAGAAGTTCGTTAAAAGAGAGAACAGTGAAAGAGAAAAAATGAAGAGGGAACATAAAAGGCACTAAACGTGAGGTTTGAGAACCCATCTATTGTCTAGAAACGATCGTCTTTCTGAAAGAGGGCAAGATCTTCAAGAGGGAAGCGGGGATGAGAGAGAGGGAATCGTTTGTTCTTGGACAAGACTAGGCACGCACGAGGGAGTCTCATTGTCCGGGGAAAAAAGGTACTGAAAACATAAGGGGGGGGGGGGTTCTTGAGGGACGTGAAAAAAATTCATGGGGAAGGAATTGGTGGGTAGGGAGTATCTCAGGCCTTTCTGTGAAAAAAGCACCTGACATGTAAGGGAGGGCGCCACTCTTGGAGGGGGGGAAAAAAAGGGGCGCAGGAAGGGCTGAATGTGAGGATACACTTAATCTTTCTCGAAAAAAGACGGTGATAGAAATGCAACAGGGGGAAGAAGGGTCGTGAGAAAAGAAGGGTGGTTAAAAGAAAAGGAATGGTGTATAGACTCCGAGGGGGGACGTGCATGGCATGGGAGGGGGGAGGCTTGAAAAAAAGATGTCTTTGAAGGAGCGACGTGTGAAGCTAACGCAGATTGCCTGAGGGGGGTTTGTAGGACAGATGACCATATGCGTGGGGGGAGGGGTTGAAAGAGAATGCAAGGGAAGTTCTAGGGAAGGCAAATGACACAGATGTTCCTTCTTCTGTATACCGTCGCTTGGAAAGCAGCATATCAAGGAAGGGGGAAAGACGTCAAATCCAAGAAAAAGTTCAGCTTCAGACCCGTTTAACACAAGGTGTATTCGAGTCAATTGTTCTTAAAGTTTCCCCTTCTTGTCGGAAGGCTTGTGGGGGAGAGAAAGACATAAGAGCTGTTGAAAGACCTAAGAGCAGGAAGTGTTCTGGCCGAGGTTCCGCAAGGGGGTGAGTAGGACTTAAGGGCTAGGGGGAGCGAAAGAAGGAGAGCAGGTGCTTAAGGGGGAAAGGGCTTGCAACAGTGTGGGAAGAGATAAACGCTCTGGGAGCCTGCGCCTCGTAAGAGGAAAGCGACAACCGCAGACGCCAAGGAAAGAAAGTCACTTATCAAAGGTTCTGATGGAAGTACGGGGGGCAATCTATTTCGTCTATAAAAGGCGCAAGCTAAGAGGACCTAGGGGATGAATGTATAGTTCAGTCAACGTATTCTCGATTGTCAGCCGGTCGAGGAAACTGAAGAATCTTGGAGGCGAGTTGTCTTTGGTGACCCTAAAAAGAAGTTGACAAGTTTCGCCAAAGGGTTCCTTCTCTCAGAAAAGGAGGAGGTGGGAGGGTTTGCACAGGGGGGGGGAGAAAGAAATTTTGGAACAGTCGATTAACACACCTTGATGTGGTCAACAAACCTGAGAAAAGGGAGAGCGCCAGCAGTTTTGCTGCTAAACCGTCCTGATAGTGACCGAGGGATGCGGCAAATAAAGGATACCAAACAAAAGGAGTTCCCCTAGTAGAAGCAATAATCGGGTCTACCCCGGGATACCGTCCGAGTGGGAGGAAAGAACAGTAATCCAGAAAAAACCTCTTGCTGGGTTGAAGGAAGAAATACAATTAGGACAAAGTTCCTTATATGTGCTAAGGAATCCCGGATTGTGAGTAGAAGCGGAAGGCATGGAAGAGGAGCGCAAATGGTTCATTTTTTTCGAATAAATCAAAGGAGAAGTGGAGAAAACAAAACTCGCAGTGGCCCTTGATGCGTAGAAATCGGTCCATTGCCGGAGTGGTCAAAAGGAAAGAAAAAGGCGGCCGAAGGGAAGTGTAAAGAGGCAATAATCTAGGCAGGCACTTTAGGAAAAACACGATGTCCGGGGGAAGAGAAAAGCTGGGACACAGCTAACCTCTTCTGACGACGCAAAACGGCGCCATATCAGAAAGGGAATGATCATCGGAAAAGCCCACTAAGACCTCGAATTGGTAACGGTGTGGAGATGGGCTTCAAGGGAATAGATGGAGGTGTGAGGTTTGGGGGGGTGAGGCGCCTCTGAAAAAAAGTCGGACGTTATGAAAAAATATAACAAACGGTCTAAAGGGGGGGGAGGTCAGGTATTGAAGAAGGAAATTGGAGGGGAGGGGGAAAGTATGGGAGAAGGAAAAAATATGCCAAAATTGAGCTCCTCTTATGAAAAACTAGCGGACTCTCTTTAGAGGAGCGGCAGGGAGAGGAAGGGGGCCCATGGGAAAGGTCAACGATGAGAAAAGAGAAAGAACAACTAAAAGTGTCTCGTCACCTCCCCTCTCCTACTAAAAAACATACGATCCTGGAGGGCGGGGAGAGAGGAATAATCCGAGGAACTCAAAGGGGAATAAAGAGCAAGCTAAAGCAATAGCTTGGCATAAAAAAGGTGTGAAGCAGAGAAGGGAAAAAAGTAACATACAAGGAAGCCATAGCAAAAGCTGGTGAGAACCGCTGGGAAAAAAGAAAAGAAAACAATACCAGCACAAGGAGAACAAAACAAAAAAGGAAAAAAGAAGAATAGGTTTGCAAGGACAGACGCAGGAGTATACTAGATAGCAAAAGAGACAGGCATATCAGAGATGCGAGGGGGCACAAGAGAAGAAGGGACGATTGAGTGAGGAAAGTCGTTAGAGGAGGTCGAAGGAACGCCATCGAGGATCGACAAGGAATGGAGAAACAGGTGGCTGTAACATGGCATGTAACTTCAAATCTGAAGGGGTGAGCAAAACCTCGAAATGGAGGCAAACATACAAAGGAAAAAGGGTAGTAGACAAAGCAGGAAGGGAATCAGCCGAGAGGAAAAAAACTAACGAAAAGGGACTCTAAGAAGCGTCTCTCACAGCAAAAAATAAAGGGTGCAAAGGAAAGGTCAAGGAAGAACAGAGACAGGTCAAGTGCACAGATTAGGAAAGGCAAGGTAGGGGAGGAGGAAAAAGGCGAGCCATTGTGGAAAATGGAATCAACGGCCCACAGAGAAGAGGAGGAAGCTTCGTCTCTTCGAAACCGTTGCTTCATCAAACTGAAAGAGTAAATGATTCTAGAAAATTAAAAAAGGGGAAGGAAGACGAGAAATAAGGGTTCCGGACAAAACATAACCAGAAGAAAGAAGTGGGGGAAGCGGGCAAAGGGGTGGGTAAAGACAGGGCAAGCTCGGAAGAAAGAAGGCGAAGGGATCGGCGCATAATATCTGGGGGAATATAGGAATCAGAAAACAAGCAGACGTCGAGCGGTAATCCGGTCGGCCACGATGAAGGGGGCGTGAAGAGGAATGAGATAATAGGGAGGTGTAAAGGGGGAAAATGGGGGAAGGCAGTGGGGTCATTCTTTTCCACGTGGCTGGTGATGGGAAAAGAAGAGGAGGAAGTGTGTGGAGGAACAGGAAAAGGAAAGGACAGTGAAACAGAAGAGAAAAAAAGAAGGCAAAATGTCAGATAGCGAAGGAGGTCAAACAAAGAAAAGAGAGATAAAGTACGGCATCAGAGTTACTCAAATAAAAAAGGAAGGAACGCCAAGATCAAGTGGGAAAAGTAGGGAGCAAGCACAATAGGCAAGAACAACAAAGAAAAAATCGCGATCAGAGGGAGGAGAGAAAGGAGGAAAGAAAGAAAGGCAAATGGGTACATAGGGGCCCTTTGTCGTGGTAGGAAAGTACACTTACACACTTTCATAGAAGCTAAAAAATAAAGGGACAGGGGAATCTGTCCTATAGAAGAGCACACAAAAATGCTTTTTGAGCAAAAAATGCCAAAGTAAAGGGGACACCGGGAGTGAAGTACAATCGCGGGAGGGAACGGCGGAGTGCTACTAACGGGGAAAAACAAATAGGGAAAGGTGAGAAAAGATAGGGGGAAGAAAGAAAAAGCCTGTGAGAAGAAAATCTGTGAACGATGGCTGGAATAATGCGGGACTCAGGGATGACTAGAGGAAAATGGTGACCGGGGAGGGAAACATGAAAAGTCAAAAAGAGAGCAAAGATAGAGTCAAGGGGAAAGGGGAAGGAAGAACTAGTCTGGAAGAAGACGACGGGGGAACCTATGGGGGTAACGGCTGAAGAACTGGTCTTACAACTGGGGCCGTGTCAGGAGAACAGTAATGAGGAATAAAAGGGAGAGAAAAGAGACGGAAAGGACAGAAAAGCTCGAGGATGGGGCGGAAAAGAGCATCAAAGGAAAGTCGGGGCTTGACCGTATCGTTACGGGTATGTCATGAAATAAAAAAAAGAAGGGCGTGCGAAGAAACTGATGCTCTAATAGGAAGGAAAGGGCAAGTTAGAAGAGGGGGGGGAGAGTCCCACCTAAGAAGAGACGATTTTCTCGTAGGAGAAACTTGAGAAGGGGAAATCGGGCTGCGCTGCCCAAACCTAGGAAGAAAAACGAAGGAACACGGTTTCTCTTTTGACACGGGCTGTTCCAACGAGGTCAAAGGAAAGGCGGGAAGAAATGCAATAAAACGCTGGGGCTTTCCACCTCAAACCACTTCGGAGCGTCGCCCTGTGGATAGCTAACTAAAAGGGGATAAGACAAGAAGACCTGAAAGACAAGAAGGAAAAATTGTATGCCTCAGAGAATGATGCAACGACTTAGTACGTCGCTGTAAAAAAAGAGGAAAAATTCAGAGACGGCGAGAAAAAGCAGCAATAAAAGGAACCCCAGAAAGGTCGACTTGGTTGGAAGACCGTGTTGCATCGGAGCGTGGACGAAGTAGAAAAGAAGGTGCGGGACTCACGAGGGAGAATCACCAAGAGAACTGGAACAAACAACAGAAGGGGGGAACAATTCCTACCTAATCTGGTGGGTATGAGTCACTAAGGAAGCACGAGCGGATTCCAGTATAAACGTGTCACAATAGAGAAAAGAGAAGCTGGAGCTGGGAAGGGAAAGAAAACCCCGATTACATTAAGGAAACATATATCTCGACGACAGAAAAGGAAAGGACGGAGTGTACGCAAGGGGAGAGATCGGAAAGAGTCTTGTGTATGGAGCGTAGGGATGGAAAAGAACGAGGGACGCGTTCATGCAGGAGGAGTGCGCTCAGTTGAAGAGTCAGCAGAAATCTGAAGAAAAAAAGAGAGGGGGAGGGTGGTAGGACAAACATCACCCTGAAAAAGAGAGAGACCTGACTCGTCACCCAATCTGGATCTGAGAAGCTAAGGTCCCGGAAGGCGGGGGGAAAGATTCTGCGAAAAGAGGAACACGAAAGGGAGTGCAAATAAACAGAGGGGTCACAGCAGGAGCGGAGAGGAAAGGGGGTTTTCAAAGGGGAAAGGGGACCGGCCCGAAAAGTGATACACAATGCCTGGATGCGGCGGGATCACAAAAAACAAGGGACAACTGGGATACGAGAAGGGGAGTGGAAACATACAAACAGATTCAGGGAGGGGTGCAGAGGTTTGGGGGGCACTGGAGCTTGAGGACCTTTCATGGAGTCAAGGAAGGTAGGTGACAGGCCAACTGAGGATCTAGGGCAAGAACAAGGGGGTACCTCGTGAGATATCCCTCGGAAGAGTCTTGAGACTCGAGCAAAGGATCGGGGAGAATGCGCAAGGTGGCGTGAAGGTAATTGACGGAACGACCAAACTATGGGGGGTATAGCAGGAGCAAGAAGTGACTTTAGGGAGCGCCGGGGAAAAATCGGGAGAAGGGAGGGCGGAACCAGAGGGTTTTTTTAGGGATCGAAATGGCGTGTGGGGGAGTTATTTCTTGGGGGGTCCTGGTCTGGGGATCTGGATTGTAATGAAAAGCTCACATCTCCACAGGGTCCAGAGGAAACCGGAGGAAAGAATCAGAAGGTCGAAAGCTCGGAAGACTAGAGCAGGTGGAACATGGGGAGGGACTATACTAACCTGGTCTACAAGTCAGGGGAAAAAATTAGAACAAGTTTGGGACGTGCTTTGTTCTGAATAAAAAGAGGGGGGGTTGGGGAGGAAATAAAGATCGGGGGGTGACCCTGGAAGAACAAAGCGTGTCCGGAGGGCTAGTTCTGAGTTGTTTCTTGCCTATGGTCTCCAAAAAAGGGGGCTTTGACATTGACATAGAAAAGAGAGGAAATCAAAAAGAGCTCGCAGGGAAGGGGGCCGAGCATGGAGGGCTCCAACTCTTATCTAAAGCCACAAACAACACAAAAAAAACCAGGGGGCGAGAGCAAAAAGAAAGCAAGCCGAGTGAAATCAGTTTGCAGCGAGGTCGAGCACATCCTGACTCCACCAGTCGTCTATGAAAGAGGACTCTTCAAAAGGCGATGGCGCTCGAGGAGGGAAAAAGTTTTCGGCCGGGGGGATTTGTTTCAATGGGCGAACGAAGTGTAACAGAGAACATTTACCGTCTCGACAAGGGAGCAAGTGAGTCGGGTTTTGGGATCGGGAGGATGCGGGTGAAGGCACGAGAGGCTAAAGAATTGGGGGGGGGGGGGGATGACGAACCAGGGGAAAAACTGGGCCGAAAGCTGGGCACGGAGCTCGACAACCTCCATTGAGAGTGGAAAATAAGATAGGCCCCCATACAACCTTAGGGAAGAACATAAAATAAGAAATGAATGAGGGTAATCAAGTTGCGTTGCGGAAAAAAAACTACAGGCCCTCTCTTCGCAAAAAGAATACAAAGGGCCCTGGAGAAGGGAAAAAAGGGTCAAACAATCAGTTGCCGAAAAGGAATTGAGGAGCCGTGCCATACGTCATATAACGTGACAGTGAGGAAGGGGACTCGAAAGGAATAAGAGTCGATCTCAGGAAACACAGGCATCTGCTCCATGGGCAAGGAGGCCTGACATTAAATCGTTTAAAGGGCCGATTAGAAATAAGCATCGCAAAAAAGAGAAGGACATGAGAGAGGTTGGTGCTAAGGGAAAGTAGGAGACAATCAAAGGAAAAAGAAACATGCCCGAGCAAGGGAACTTAAGGGGAGAGGTAGTTCTAAAGAAATAGGAAGAAAATACAAATATCGGAAAACAAATTCCATTCTTCAAACAGCCAAGCGCGTCGGGAGAAAAAAAAAAAAGCATATTAAGGAGATCATTTGTCTATTGGGGGAATCGGTGGAGGGGGTCACGAATATGACTTAAGCGGAGGCTCCAATGCAAGTCAGGTGTGGGGAGAAGGGGGTTTGGGATTTGTCGCAGGGGGAAAAATGGCTGCCGAACAAGGAAAAGAACTTCTCTTCTCTACAGGGCTCGGCTGTGGTTGTGCAGGGAAGGGGGGTAAAAAAAATTGGAAAAAAAAAAAAAAGGAGGTATTAAGGAACTCATGGGGGAACTCGAAACGAACAAAGGAAACCAGCCTTCCTGCGCGCCGAAAGAGCAAGAAGCGCTCAATGGAGATCATAATAGCTCCGAGAAACTGAGAGGACACAGCTCCATTTTACATCGCAAAGTATATCTTAAAAATCCCAACAGGGTCAAAGTAGAATATTCTGTGTTGTCAATAAGAGGGATTAGGTGGCAAAGAAGGGCATGTAGGGCAAAGCTGAAGAGTTTTGCTGGGGGGATTCATCAGGAGAAGCATCGGCTTCGGGCGAAGCACAGAAGTAGAGAGCGGGAAGGGGAGTCGGAGAGAAAGGTCCAGCACAGGGGGGGCCCGCTATCTCTGAGCCTACCAGGTGGAGAGGGAAGGCATCCGGCAAAAAGTCAAATTACGGGGGAAAAAAGGCACCCGGGAAGGAGTCAAATGGTTCCTGCGCGCCTAAAGGATAGAAAGAAACAAAGATCGGGGATCTTCAGGGTGAGGAAATAGGGGAGAAGTAAGATTCCATCCGTAGGAGGTCTGAAGGGAATACTGAGTTGGGATTGGAGAGACTGACGAAGAAAGTCCAGGAGAGGGGAAAGAGTAGGTACCTTTTTCAGTCCGCCCCTTGCTAGGGAAGGGGGTCAAATTATAAAGAAGGTTTCGACCTTTGTAAGGGACGAGAGGCAAAGACCACCAAAAATTGGGTACTCTGAGAAAAGGGGATAAAGAAGGGGAAAAAAAGAAAGCGGCCTCAGCCTGAGATCCAAAAAACAAGTGCTTCAGGGAATTGAGCCACCTGGGGGCCCAATCGCAGAAGAAGAAGGGCACCGCTCCAAATAGACATCCGAAAGGGGAGGGACAGAATGGCACGAACTGCGGACACTTGCGGAGAACTGCTCACCTCAATAGCAGCACCACGTTCGAAGGAAAGGGGGGAACGGTTAGACGAAGAATACGGAAGAAGGAAAGATCTGAAATACAAAAAGGGGAAGCTCTGTGCGCGAGCTCCACTCTTCATCTAACGGATCTCTCTGTCCTAGGGGGAGGACCGGATCACGGAAAAGGAGACACGTGGTCGTCTTGA
>Ga0179593_1208642_pt1 | contig 12465 bp, 11 predicted proteins | sample CZODoug2_1_08_16_FD_185931 | JGI IMG/M metagenome (GOLD analysis project Ga0179593, IMG submission 185931) | Vadose zone soil fungal communities from Angelo Coast Range Reserve, California, USA - CZODoug2_1_08_16fungal (PacBio error correction) | ecosystem: Environmental > Terrestrial > Soil >...
ATATCAAGGCGAACATGCGTAGTAGCGAGTAAACGGACCACGCGCAATTTCCCAGGCGGACAACGGTGTTGAAAGCAAGGGGGTTATGAAGATCTGGAAGAAAGAGAAAGAGTGGTTCCAAGAAAGGAAGTAAATGTTGAAAAAGGCCCGGCGCGTGTTGTCCTCAAAAACTAAGGGGGAACGGCAGAAAAAAATGACTGGTAAGAGCGATGAAGAAAAAGTTAAAGACCGAATTCAAAAAATCAGAAATCGTCAAGGGGAGAAAGGCTTTCCGAGGCAAAGCCCGGGGGGAGTGGGGGTCTGCCACGGGATGGGGAGGGACTACAAAACGTTCAAAGGCAAAACAGGCAGGTCAAAAGGAGGGAAATTGCAGAGTAGAAAGGGTGCAAAAAACTGACCGGAAGTAAACAACGGAGGCTGGACCCCGATCGTCACAACTGAGGAGACACTGCAGTCAAAAAAAAAACATTTGGGGGGTGACAGCACACGAGAACAAAGACAAAGGGAAGCGAAGGGAACACGGGTTGAGAGATCAACCAGCGGGGGTCTCTGTTCAAAAGAAAAATAGACAGACGGGAAAGCTTCCGGGAGTGAGAGCAAGCAGATAGTTCACAATTTACCGAAAGCTATTTCAGGGCCCGCCGTGCTGTACGGGATATATTTGGCATATCGGACGTGCAAAGGACTCAAACCCAAGGAATAGTGCGGTAGCTTAATAAAAAGACAGGGGTCAACGGCCTATTTTCCATGGACTGAGACAAAGGGGAGGGAGAATATGGCATGGGTCGCGTTGTTAACCAAAAAAAGACAGATAGGGAACAGGAAGAGTAACGAGGCCCAACTCAAAAAAGACACAACACAACAGGGCGAATCAGGAGAAACTGAAGGGAATAGCGAGTAAAGAATCCATGGAGAAGGGAAGGGGCACAACGACTAGGGCAAATTGTAAGAAAACGCGGAAACATAATTGTGAGCGAAAAAGATCTTTGCCTTTAACGCAAAAGAAAGCGCAAGGGACTGGCACAAGGACTGGGAAAGGGACCAGTCCTCACCGGATTTCAGTGACAAAACAGGAACAGGAGACAGGGGGAGCTTGAAAAAACTCGAAATACACACGCGAACCCGTCACAAAGAGGATAATGGGGGAAAATACCACACTGACAGGGATCCCGAAAGGCGCATCTCGTGTCATATACAATTCACGGGTAGGAAGTCAGCGAAGGTAGAGGGAAGCCGGGACAAGGGGAACCAACGCGGCGCAGGAGTAGCGGCATGTGGGGGTCATGGAGTGCTGATCCGCGAGGTGGGACGGGTGAAACAAAGGGGCTCAAAAGAGACAAGCTCAATCAGCCAGTAGGGCCCCACGAAGGTTAATGGTAACACGAAAACAAAAACGACCAAAAGACGAAAAGGGGAAAGCCGGAAAAAACGAAAAAGTTGCAAAACACCACGACGGATACGGTTTGGAAACAAAAGTGAAAGACACAGATGGAAGTAAAGGAATCGTGTGGGGATAAAGGTGGGAACCATAGGGGCACGGCTAGGAAAACCTGGAGGTGCCGTCATACATGAGCGAGGGCAGACACGGAACAAATAACGGGAAGCCAAGGTAAAAAAAACGGGGGAAGGGACTAACAAAAAACGAACATGACACGAGAACGCACACACGAAATGAAACCTGTGCGTGAAAGCAAACAGGGGTCTCGACCCTGCACGGAACTGTACGGGAGGGTGAAACGGAAGGAAGCCGTGTGGGGAAAAGGAGGTCTTTTTTCAGAGGAGGGGAGGCAGGATGGCCAGAGGGAAAAAAGCAGTGGCGGTCAGGTGGCAGGCACCATGGGGGGTTGTGAAAAACTGGTTCCAAATTCACAGAAGTCCTGCTCAAAAACAACTGAGAAGAGCATGTGAAGGGGGGGTGGGTGATTTGGAAAACATTAAAAAAATCTGGGTCGAAGCGGACGGCTCGAAAAACGTGAGACAGGGGGGAAATGGAAATGCTGAAGGGGCAACGTCAGGGGGGTGTGTCTTATCAGAAAACCAGAAGGTGACAAAGAGGCGAACGCAAAGAATTGCAGAACAAGGAATCAACCCGCGAAGTGTATGGACCTCAAGTGCAACGCAAACCATGCCCACCGAACAAGGGGGGTACGACCTACATCCAGGCCAGCGGGCGGGAACCCAACAAGGGACTCGACAGGGGGAACAGGGAATTAACGAAGAGGCGGACATAAGGCAATCGTCTACGTCGGGCAAACGGAAAAAAACATACGCGCCCGAGAAGCGCCACTGCCGAGCGAAAGAAAAAACCCCACAGCCGGAAGGGTGCAATTCACTAGTGAAGGGGAGCAGCCGAGTTAAAGAAATGGAGGGATAAATCTAAAACCACAGGAAGAGTCAAAGGGCGGAGCTTCTTGGCACAAAATTGGACAGCACTTTAAAAGGGGGAGACAGTATTACGCATGCCCAAGTGTGCAGATCCGCAAGGGCCGTTACCAGGGAGGGAGAACAAAGGAGAAACACAATCATGGCGCAATACGTTCGGGGACAAGAAGCAAAAAATGGCGCAATCGCAAGGGGGAAACAAAAAAAAGCAATGCCAAAACACCAGAATCAGTCGGAGGTGGTCAAGCAAGTCCGTTGGAACTCGCCCCTACACCAAGGGGTGAGACAAGACACACGCAAAACGGGAACATACAAGGACACGGCTGTAGGACGCACGAGGAAGAGAAATACGGGCCGAAAACTAAACTCCAAGAAAAACGTGAACCAACATAACAATACAATCAAACAAAGGCCCACAAAAGGAGGAGACCAATCGGATGCCCTCGGTCCATGGTACACAGTAGGAAATCGCCGTGTCACACACAAAACCAAGACAAAGAAACGGAAGGGGCAAAGTAAAAACTGTATAAATCCAGGGGATAATACCAAAAAAAAAAATCACGGGACCGTTGCAAGACAGATCGCTCATTCACCGAAGCAGGAATACATCGAAAGAAGTCATCGCGCAGGAGTGTGGCAGCAGAGTGGCCTCATGAGATAAGGCCTATTTGGGCGCTCCTTCGCGCGCTTTGGCACTCTTTTCAAAAGGGGAGGCAGGAGTAGTAGAGTCTGTGTCAAAGAGAGCAAAAGTGTGACGCTAGACTATGTACAAAGAATAGACAGACTGCACAAAGGAAGCAGTTGTTCGCAAGAATTGAAAATAAGAACAACCATAGAAGCAGGAAGCCCTAAAGCCATCCTGACGCTAACACATCAAATAGTATAGGAAAGGCAATGTTGTGCAAATAGTGCTACACACGGGACGAGGCAACGGCGGACGAAATGAAAACTAAGAGGGAGCTTCAGCGCCCTCAAAACGAGAGACCAAAAAAGAGAACAGGGACGGATAAATAGAAGCGGAATCACGGGCAAGAAAAGGGGTCACAGTGCAACTCGAAGGAAGACCGTTGACAAGGGAGGAAGAGGGTACAGGGACACCTCACCGAAGCATGGGGTGTAGTGGGATCACGCAAGAAAGGATTGAAAAGGAATGCGCAGAAACGTCGGCGAGCCTGAAAGGTCCCTACCGTGCGGAGTAGACAGATGGAGAACAGATCAACTATGCGTGGGGGGAGAGAAAACTAGTATGTGACAGATCAGGCACGAAAGAGGAAGGAACCCCGGTCTACGAAAATCCCAGGAAGAGGTGTCCGAACATGGGGGCGAAAATTAGCAAAAAAAAATGAAAGTCTATCATGAAGAGCAATGGTTACAGGGGAGGGACCCGGGCAACAGCCACTGAGCGGAACGGGCCCTGAGCATTTCAAAGACTACAGATCAGGAACGACAAGCATCTCCAACCGTAAAAAACCAAAGGACAAACCGTAGGGACAGACGAATTGATAGGGGGAAACAAGAAACGAACAAGGAGAATGGGGTGGGGCGAAATTGACAGATCACGGAGACTCCTGCGGAGAGTGCTCAAATCGGACCAGATAAACTACCAAATCGCTGTTCACGGGGGGGGCCTGTTATTTTTGAGGGCAACCGGAGGGGGGAAGTGCCAAGCCGCATAATTAAGAAATCTTCGTTTCAAGCATCAAAAAACGTGCGCGAAACATCAAAAAAAAAGAGGGAAAAAGGGGACAACTCTAGCCTCCCAAATTCCTTTTCCGGAGTTTCTCAGGCAGGAGTGAATAGGGGGGTGCCGTGGGCGAGGTCAAAGTTAGTGAATAGGGGAAAAGAGCAGATTTGGTGAAAAGGGCAAACGTGTGGGAGAAAAAGCGAAAAGAAGAGAGGGGGGGGGGGGGATCTTGACGGTGATTGGGCGACCGCCCAGGAGACACTGAGAAAGCCTTCAAAAAAAATCGAAATTTAGAAAAGGCCGGAAGGGAAAAGAAGAGCGAAGCTGAGTGGGGAAGGGCCGTTTCTTTCTTCCGGTGGAGAACCAAGCAAAGGGGCGGAGGACGTCTGGAAAAGGGGGCGTCCCGTTCAAGACATGTCATCGACACAACAAAAAATAACAGCCAAAAGGAACGGAATTGGTAAAACAGGGAAGAAACCGGTGGGGAATCCCGAGACCAGAAAAACCAACTAAGGGTAAAACTTAGGAAAAGATGCAGAAGACAGAAAAAACGAACCAGAGCTTCGCCGGTACACTCAAAAAGCTGCTGTCGGTGGTACGTGGGGGGATAGGGGGGGAATGCACCCTGACGAGGCAACGAATATCAAAGGACGAGCATAAATTAGCTCTACAGACAAAATCACGGAACGTGAGTGCAAGGTCGGGACGGGAGTGCGAAAGTGGAAGTAAGGCCCTTCCACAAAAACCTGGCGTGTGGTAAACGGGGCAAACTGCATGTTAACAAGAGATGCGGGACGGGTCAACGATTTAAAGCAAAAAAGCAGCAAAAACACTTCAGAGAAATACAGAAAACCCACCTTAGGAAGGGAGAAAACCTAAAAGATGTGAGGTGCATGCAGCGCAATGGGGACCTGGAATCAAGCGGACGGAAGGTGGGTTGGGCCCAAAATGTGAAATATTCGGGAGAAAACCTACCTGAAAACGGGGGTGGGAAAGCACTGGTCTCCAGGGGGGGGGGGAGGTTTGACCGTGGGGAGGTCGGGAAGCAATGAGAACACGAGGATAGACGAATATTGAGCAACCCGTAAAAGTGTTCACACTGGGCAAGTCAAACCTAAGTAGAGGGGACTGGTTACTTTGACCCTTGGGGGACAGGGTGGAGATGGGTACAGTAAGACCAGACGGGATCAAGGTCAACCCTCGTCGGGCCTGGAAACGTAGGAGACCGGAAAGTTGTTGGAACAGTGGAAACAGCCTAAACTTAGGGGTATGGAGTACCTGATTCGCAGGGATCAGTAGGGTCCTGGAAAAAATTGGTTGAAACAATTAAACAGAACGGAGAAGCAGAGGCCTGGGCGATAACTGGGAAGACCATTTTATTATAAAAGATGCACGCATGAGAAACCCAACATTCCAAATGGGGCCCTTGAAAAAGAGAAAGACTGAAGACGTGGTGAAGAATGTAAAGGGACTAGAGGGGGGGCACTCACTTCCCATTTAGTGGAGCGATTGCCGATTTGTAACTAAAAGTAATATACAACCAAAAAGGGGGGACCATTGTCGCCCCAGGTTTGAAAGCTGCTGGCCAGGTCTCACAACTGCGACAACATCGGAGAAAAACCGGCACCGACCTCACGCCATGGAAACGGAAACTCCGACAAAAGGGAAATGGAAAAGAAGAGGGAGAAAAAGGGTTTTTGTTGTTAGGGATCAAGGGTTCCACCACAATCCAATGATATGGAAAAAGTGCGGGGTTTCGGAACTTTTTTGAACAACGGGGTGGGGGGGTTGCAAAAGAGTGGGCGGCACCGTAGTGCCCGATGGTAGACCCGAAAAAAAGGGCTGAACAACTGACGGGTGTATTACGGGGCAAAAATAGGCTGCTGGGGAGCACATGGAGATCGTGGTAACAAAAGACGAAAAAAGAGAAGGTGGGCGCAAAAATGCCACCGTCCGAAGGGGGGTGAAAGCCTCAACAACAGGAAGGCAGGACTGAGGAAGTGGAATCAGGAGAGAAACAATCCCCAAGCGGGTAACCGTTCGGTGCAAAAAAGCTCGACATCAAATGGGGGTACAACCGAACTTGGGTGTATTGTTTCAACCGGAAAAAAGGCGTAAATGACCTGCGACCTCGAAGAAAAGGAGGCGATGGCGTTGCCGGTTTAGTTTTCGAAAAAACGGGCTACGACAGGGGGGTTGTTTCGGACAAAGCAAGCCTAAAATCTCGGTCTACGTTGCAAAGCACATAAAGGGTCCATCGGGGGTACTGCACAACACTTACTGGATGCGCGTGCCCGCGAGGGGGGACATTTTGTGCGAGGAAAAAAAGATAAAGACTGCAGGGTTGAGGTAACTGTTTCAGAAACTAAACTGAGATACGGGGCGTCAGCATGATAAAAGAGCGGGACCAGTCAACAAACACGATGGACCTTCAAGCAGCAACAATCCTCAGGGTTAGGATAAAAAGCTTCAAAAAAAGACAACCATCCGGGTTGGTCAGGGTTTGTAACCGTAACCAGGGCAAATGCAAATCAGGAGAAAGGAGGGGGATTGAGAAAGATGGAACCGGACACGCAAAGGGTCCACCGGGCCCCTCAGGCCACCGGACCCGCGAACGCTAGGGAAGAATGGAGGCGGCCAGGAAGGGGAAAATGTGGAAGAGAGAAGGGCGCCGTGGCGACACTCCAGGTGAAGGAGAAGTCGTGTGAAAGAAAGCACGTTAAACGGGGGGGAAGAAGGAGTCGTAGGGGCTTTTCATCGTGGAATGCACCGGAGCTCCTAGGAAGGAACGATTCACCAAGGGGAAAAAAAGAAGAGCACAAAGAACAATGGTGGGGAAAAGGGGGGCGGCCCTGCGAATTGCACGAGTGTTCGTCAAAGGAAAGGGATGGTAAAGCGAACGTTACAAGCAAACTTCAGGGCTGAAAAAGAGACCAAGGGAGTGGTGTGGTAGCCTTTTTGGGGAGGGTATTGTACCTCAGAGAGTAGCACGGGAGGGAAAGGGGGCTGAGGGTGTTAGAGTCAACATCAACTAACCAAAAAAAAAAGAAGACCTCCGTCAAAAGAAGCGTCGGCAAACCAGAAGGGGTTCGACGTCGCCCCCAAGAAACCGAAAAAAAAAAAGAAGGGGTCAGGAACGGGAAGTGGCAAGAAAACTTCTTCAGAAGGGGTCCGCTCCCGCGGTGAAAAATACGAAAGACTAGGCGGAGGGGGAACAGAAGAAAATACCGATTCGTGCCCGGAAAGAAGAAACGCACAGACGCTCACTGGCGTTCAGGCACAGCAGAGAATCAGAAAACCGGTCAACGAAGCGGCAAGGAACCGGGCAATCTACAGTCCAGAAAGAATGGGGGGAAGGGTGGAAAAAAAGTGATGCGGAAGCGTACACAAAAACAAACCGTAAGGGCAACTCAGACCTGATGCCAGGGCAAAAAAAATTTGGGGGGAACAGCCACACGGCGAAGGTGCGAACAACTTCTTGAAACGAAAAAAAATTTGAAAAAGTAAGGTGCCCAAACGTCGCCTGAAAGCTGTCAGGAGGGGAAAAAGACTTTGTTTATCAATGGCCTTTACGTAACACAGCAGAGTGGTTGAAAAAAAAGATCAATACGTATCAGACCAGGAAAACGGAGATTTATCCAAACACATTGGACAATCAGATTTGACCGACCAGGAGACGATCGGATAATGGGTAGCCGTCTGCGAAAGCGAACAAATCAAAAAGATAGTAGAAACCTTCCCTGTCGCTGGAAGGGTCGATTTGCCCAACGCGTTCGCGAACACGCCAGCCGAACAAACAAAAGCGGACTGCCAGGAGGAGGGGGGAGGAAAGGAGGACTGAAAAGAATCCTCGTGAAAAACGCTGAGTAACCCTCAGCAGACCGGGGACACAGAGACATTACTAAAAAAGACACGTGGCCGGATCAAAACTGGGGCGAAAAAGGCAGAGCCAGCAGCATAAAAGAGAAAGCGATGTCGGCCGGCGAATGTAGTATACTTAAAATCAAAGAGGAAAAAATCAAAAAGGTTCCTGAACAGAAAGGAAGGGAAGGCGTCCACACAGAAAAATTGAAATACTCGGGGGTCCGCAAACGAAATTCTAGTTCACAAAAGCAAATCTGAAGGAACAACAAACTGCCTCAAAAAAACTCCTTGGGGAAGGAAATTCGGCCAAGGGTATGATAAGATAACGAAAACATTCACCTGAATATATCTCCAAACACAACCTTATGGAGAAATAAAGAGATCAAAGAAATGGGGGAGGAAAAAAAGCGATAAACCAAACCTAGCGCATCAAAAAATCTAGAAAGGGATGGGGGGGGGAGCAGGGGGAAATTGGAGGAGGGGGGAAAGTCTTGTGGCGCGAACGGGACCCTGGCATTGAGAACCGGAAGGGAGTCTTGGGCCCCAAGAGGGAAAGTTTTTCAGAATGGACCGGGGAGTTAAAGAAGAACGATTCGAAGGAGCAACAAATAACGACATTCACCCGCAAAAAGAAATCCCGGGGAGCGTGGCCCTGGCAGAGGGGGGAGGGGGCAGACAAGTTGGTCAGCCAAAAACGTGTCTTAGATGAAAAACGGGTGACGCCCCCCAAGGGCCAAGACAAAATGAGGGACAACAAATGCAGAAGGGAGGATTCCCCGAGGATCCCATTTCAAAGAAAGAAAAAAGGAGCCCAGCTCTGTGTCGCGCAAATAAATATTCGACATGGGAATACAACGCTGGAAGGAGCCTTGGTCGGCGAAACGCGGGGGGGATTAAAAAAAGAACACATCGACCCTTACAGCGGGAAAAGGGTGCCGTGTGGGGGAAAACGCGACGCGGTGCGGCTTTCAGGAAACAACAGCGAGAGACAGAGTTTTGTATCAGTCAGGGGGAGGAGGAGGCCTTTAATCCAAAGCCAGGGCCTCGGCATCCGAGCGAAAGGTTAGAAGGTGTTAACACCCGCTGTGACTAAAATGAGTGTAAAACCTCGGCCAGGCAAAACGAATGGAGCTTTGAGAACCTAAATGCTTTCAAAGGCGTGATACGTGAAGGCAAGGAACGTGAAAGCAGGCGGGAACGAAAAAAAACATTGGGGAAAAAATTCGGAAAAAACTGGGGAAAAGAAGGGCTACAAGGGAGAGGACCAGTTGGGTGGGGCGAGGTACCAACCAATAAGGGGGTACAACAGACAGTCAGTCGAGGTCTAAAAAAGCGACTGAAGTTACCAGAATAAAGTCAAGAGAATCTGACTTAGGCCCAAAGCCCTGGACTTGCCCTGCGGGTCCAGACTTTGGGTCTCCGAAAGAGAGCCTTGGCCTTTACGCCGAGAAAGATTCTATCGAAACCGGCAACAGGTTGGAGATCAGGTCAGTAGAGACCTCTTGGGAGGGGTAGAAAGGAAGACCTTCCCAAAATAGAACGAAGACCTGCAGGAACTCCCGGACTGCGTCCTTATCAAAACGGCGGAGGGTCGGAGCCGAAGAGAAAAAAACATACCAAGGGGCCCAGGCCCAAACGCGTGGGGGTAGGGTCGCCGGGTGTTTGAAACAGTAAGAGAGAAGACCTCAAAAAAAAAACTAGAAATCGGACGCCGGGTCATAAAAAGTTTCTGTGCTGAGGTAAACAGGAAAAAAACCACAAAGCGGCTGGCACCGGTAAAGAAAAGGAAAGTTTTGGAAACCGCGCAGTCAAAACAAAGGCAGGGTTAAGAAAAGAACAATCAAGTATGCAAGCAGGAGAAGCAAGCAACTGGGGAAATTTGGGCAGGGAGCCGGGTGGAAAGGTGGAAATCAAAACGTCAATAAAGAAAAACTATACACATGCTTCGGAACACCAGAAAAACGAATGGGGGGTAAACACAATTACGAAACGTGAAAAAACCTAAAATCTGCCGCGACGCAAACAGGCGGGAAACAAGAACCTTCAAACTTTTTCGCTGCGGACCAACAATAAAAAGCTGAGATTTAGCAGGGTAACAGTCAAGGCAGCAACGTTCAGGAAAAAGAGCGGTTTGTCAAAACGGGCGGGTGGAAGGCTGGACCAGGACACAGGGGCGGTAAAGTTAAGACGAAGGGGCACCGTTTTCCAGAAAAAGTCAGAAAATTCCGGCCCTCGACAGAAGCAGGGGCGCAGGGTGATGGAAACAGGGTAAAGACTAAGGTCCGAAGACGGCCGGGAAAATCGTGAAACATATGGATTGCCTGGAATGGGAGTGCATCAGGTATGGCGTGGGGAGATGGACAGACCAAAAAAGCACGAGTGAGGTTAGGAATGGGATTAAAGCACAAATGAGGAGAAGGGGGAGAAAAACGAAAGAAAGTAAACGGCATGCCCCTGAGAGGGGGAAAAAGCAACTCATGAAGATGATGAGCTATCCCTGGGAGGGGGAAACCACGATGGAAACTAGAACGTGCGAAGAAGTCGAAGATAGGAGTACTTGGTGCCGAAAAAAAAAGAGGACTTAGCGCACAAACTGGATGTAACGGCAAGCCTCACTAAGTTGAAAAAGGTCCCCGTGGGGGGCGCAAGCGAGAAAAAAATAGAAGGCTCAGGAGAAAAAAAAATACAACCAGGGAAGGAAAAGCATTTGGGTCCGTTTTGTGAAACAACAAAAGGTAACGAGGGGGGATTGACGGGAGGCACGGCTCTGACTCCGCAGACACAGAAATGCCGCGACGGAAAAGTAGTAGAAAGATCAACATGGAAGCATCATGGAGGTTGGGAACACTAAAGAGAGAAATCAACAAGGCCTATCAAAAGGTAATTTCCAAAAAAGGAAGAAGCAAAAGTGGAATCGCCTACAAAAAGAGGGGGAACAAAAATCACGGGAGAAAGGTCTATCTGAACCCCCTACAAAAAAAACGGAAAAAAGAAGGAAAGGGCACATGCGGGAGGAAGATGTGGACCGAAATACAAAAAAACAAAAAAAAAACTGCTACCAAAAAAACATAGCCTCCAAATGCGGCGAGCAACACACGGGGAAATGAGAAGGATTGGTCACGGGGGAAAATAAAGGGGTGAGTTTTAGAGTGAAACGGTGGGGCGGATAAAGGGGGCAAAGTCTATCCGGGAAAAAACAATGGTCTACAAGGGCAGGTGTATACAACTCTTCACACCGGACGGCAAATGAAGACAAAAGAAATCTTTGGGTTGCAACTGAGCCCAAATACAGTCAGAGGGACGAGCAGGCCCTCTCAACACAAAAACAAAACAAAGTTACGACCCCCCTAAACGATCCAGTCAAAAGTTCCGTTAGAAGGGCAAACTCACAGAAAAACTGTGGGCTGGGAGTGCGTACAAACCAGCAAAAATCAGAAAGGAACAAGAAATGGGTAACTAACGGGATTCAGAGTCTGAGCTGGGATAGACCGTCGTGAAAAGGGGAAATGTAACCATCTAACGAATAGACCGGTGGCCTGCGAATCCTGGGACTTCATAAAAAAAAACAACAAAAATTCGAGGGTCTGACCGGTAGGCAAAAACAGAGGAGCAGGGAGAATCAAAGAACATCTGTGTAAAATAAAAACGAAATTCTCACGGGGACCCATCGACACGCAAACCACACAAAAAAGGGCAACAGCGGAGAATTGGTAGTAACAGAAAAAACGGAAAAAGGACGGGGTTACGGCAGCTGATCGTTAGGGGAACAGACGAAGAAAGTTGGCTTCAACGGTGGACCCAGAAGAGAGGAAACCAAGGAAAAAGCAGGGGATTAAAAAAGGAAAAGCTTTTAAAGGGAAATAGCGGCAAGATAGAATAGCCATAAATTTACACAAAAAATATCTAGGAGACAACCGGGAGGGCATGCATGCGTCAAAACTGAGTTGCAAAAAAGGACACCACAAAGCGGCAGAAAGCAACTAAAGAAAAAGGCATTGAGCTGCGGCAGGCAATATCAAACCAAAGGGAACAGGAAAAAACGGAGGGGGACCGGGTGGACATCTCTTCGGGATGAGCGGGAAAAAACGAGGACAGAGCGGGAACTGAGTCGCAAAGTGAAACGAAACAGAGTGTTGGGGAGTCATACGGTGGAAGCCGAGGCGAAAGAACTTCAACTATCTACTTTGGTAAAAAAGTTCGCGGGATGGTGCGTCTAGCAAGAATCGGGCGTCATAAGAGTGGTGAGGGCGTCGATTGGGGAGGTGGGTGTTGAGGGGGCTCGTGCGCGGGGGGATGACGAAGGCCGGACAAGATTAAAGCAGGGGGGGCGGTCTACAGAAGGGAGGGCTTTCGAGACTAAAGGGTACCTTGTGTCGGGGGTAATTCACGTTTGCTGCTTAACGTTAGGGTTTTTTTCTTCGGGGGTTCTCTTTGTTGGGTACGTGCTGCTAAGAAAGAAGACAGCGCAACCTGAAAACAACAGAGGCGCGCATTATTTGTGAATGACGGGGAAAACTCACTGTGTTAAGCAGAAG
>Ga0179593_1571288_pt1 | contig 12465 bp, 17 predicted proteins | sample CZODoug2_1_08_16_FD_185931 | JGI IMG/M metagenome (GOLD analysis project Ga0179593, IMG submission 185931) | Vadose zone soil fungal communities from Angelo Coast Range Reserve, California, USA - CZODoug2_1_08_16fungal (PacBio error correction) | ecosystem: Environmental > Terrestrial > Soil >...
AAAAAAAGGCACCCCAAACCGGAAAAACCAAATGGCGGTACCCTCGGCCAGCATGCCAGGAATCCCCTCCGCTACCAGTCCGGCGTGGATGATTCCAAGACCGTTGCTTGTTGTAGAGGGACCGGGGCCAGCGTTCCCCGCGCAAGCACGGCCCGCCGGCAAGAGGCCCTGTTGCCAAAAAAGCTTCCCATAGGGCGAAATTGTTCCGAAAATCAGAATCCCGCGGCCACCAGGAAAGCGCCACCAGTACCCGGCCAAAAGAGCAAAGCCGCTGGTCTGGCGAAAGAACGGCCGGGCGGAGAACAGTTGGGCCGCCGCAAAAGGTCTGCCCATCTCCAGAAAAGGCAGACCTTCCGCAAACCGCGGCCGCGCTCAGGTAGTGACAGGGGAAATCCGCCCCGGGTGAGCCCCTGAGGAGGGGTTGCACTCTCAAGGGTGAAGCAGCAGCGGTCCAAAAAACCTGGAGAAGTAAAACCCATTGGTGGCCAGGATCCGAGAAAAAAAAGCGTCAAGACCACCAACCGTAAGCACCATCTCTCGCCAACCAAGAGCCGAAATATAGTGCAGAGAGGGAAAAAGGCAGCCTCCGAAGACCGTCTTAGCTCGTGAAACAAAAAGAGGCCCCCCCTGCGAAACAGTTTGGGGGCATTATGTACGGTGGACATCGGGGGGCGGTGAAGGAGGCCTTTGCCGGGGGGCGTGACGCATCAGTGTACTCATGCTGGCCAAAAAGGTTTTTTCGGAGGTTCGACGCCCAAGGGGTGTCTCAACCCTTTAGGGGTGATTACGTGATGAAGGGGGGGCGCTCGGAAGGATAACTTTTCGGAACGACCGGTCTCCGGAGGAAAAGAAGCCGTCCTAAACCGCCATCCCCAGGTCCTCCTCCCCAGTCCAAACAAAAAGGGGCCGTTCCCCTGGGGGACACGCACCGTTTAGCATGAAAACCGCACGGGGACGTGGCATCCACAGTTCCCAAAAAACTCGGCAAGCTGACCACGGCCAGAACCAAAAAAAGGTGCCCGAGTCCTCCAAGGGGAGATCTCGTTCGGACTACTGGTCCGACAACATGGCATACACTCCCCTCAAATTGCTGTCGCAGCGTGCAAATCTCGCTGCTGACCATCGAAACCAGGCAACCGCTTCACACAGACGAACTAACATGGGAACAATGACACGATTATCACTAGCAGGGCCGGCAAAAACACCTTTACTCGGAAGGCCGGTAACAAAGAATCCCATGCGCCTGGCCTAGCCTTCACGAATCCCCAAGCAAACCTGTGACGGGGAACGCCGTATCGTGGCCAGCTGGGGAAAAAAAAGCCGTCCCGGGCCCGTGCACTTAAAAAAAAAAACTGAACCATCTCCCACTGTGCGGAGGCATCTCAAAAAAGGCCGATGGCATGTATCAGGACTTAATAAAAAAAACCTGTGCCTATGAAAAACCACTGGGGGGTCGCGAAAAACCCCGCGAAGGTGGGAACCAGGAGAGAGTTCCTACGAACGTCCTGGACAGGGCTTCGACGCGGGCAACAAGGTCCACCTAAGTTGCAAACCGAGTCCGGCCGTTTGAAAAAGGTGGCCGGACCGCCTGGGCGGGGGTCAAAAAGACCCGCCAATCCGTAAGGCCGACAGAATGGGATGTCCCCTACGATAAATGGCCCCTGTACTCCCCGTAGTCTCAGCTTGTTGGCACCTGGCCGCAAAGACCTGTGTAACCCGTACGAGGACACTGTCCACCCTGGGCTTGGGCCCTGGTACGTCCAAACTGGGGTTAAAGGGAAAAAACGGGACGTCAGTGGAGGGTTGTTTCAAAACCGGGCAGCCTACCCGGAAACCCCTCATCCTCTGGCCGGCCGGTGGCCGGGGCCCGCCGGTGGCGGGCCTGGGGACTTGGGGAGCCTGGCGCGTTCCCGACTCCCCATACTTCTTACCACTGTCAGACCTAAGACCGAACCGGTCACAAAAGGTGCCCAGCTGGCCGAAAAAGGGACATTTAAAACCTGTGGGCGGCATTGCCGAAGTCGGGCACGGCGTTCTCCTCAAATGGCGGAGAACAGTGGAAAATTGTCCCTGGTGTTTCAAAAAGTACCTTATTTCCCCGGCTGCCCGAAGTCTAGGCGGCTTCTTAAATGGCTGGTCCATTAAAAAAAAAAAAAAAGGGCGAACAAAAAAAATGTAATCTTTGCGTTCCGGGGTGGAGACCACGATGCTGATCGCGCAGGGCAGGGGCCTTGGTGCGACTCTAGCTACCAACCTGCATAACTCGTGGGCAGCAGGGCGCCCAAAAACCTCTGGATCAGAGGGGTCCCAGGTACATCTTCTTATCAGTTCTGCGTAAAAGGGCTCAGAACAAAGATCTACCAAGTATCATCTACCAGGAACCGGGGCATACGCACCAAGGAAACCGGCCCTGGCTCTTGGGTTGTACGAAAAGGTCCTTGTTGGTCTAGCCCCAAAGTGCTAAAATTGACAAGACACCGGGGGGGGGCCCGCCGCCAATCTCTCAAAACAACAACCGGGGTAATATAAAGATGTGGCGGCGGCCACCGCAAAAAACGGTTTGGAAAAACAGGAAAAAAGCACGTGGGGGGACTAAAACAGCAAAACCGGCGTTACACGCCCGACCAGCAAGGGTGAAAATATGGAAGAAACGCCCCTGTCTGGGAAGGATTCCCCGTGGTCCGTTAGAACGTTACCGCAAAAGCGACCGGCCGATGGAAAAAAGGAAAGCGCAAAAACGGCCCCAGGATGAAACCAGCGTCTATTAGAAAAAGGTGTGCTCCTTGGCGCCCGCCCCAGGGAGAAGACTTCCCTCAAAAGCAATCGTGGCGACAGGCCGCCACCAAAAAAAGAGCCCGCGTTAGGAACAGCCAAAAAACAGGCATCTGAACTCGCTCGAGGCCATCAACCGGTCCAGGGAAGGTATCGGAACAAAAAAATTTACGAACTTCCTTGACATGCGGGAAGGCGGACATCAGCAGTGACCGGCCCGCATCCAGAAGGGGAAAGGAAGTTCCCACCCCAGCCTTCCCAGGGAACCGACCTTTTTAGCAGGTATCCCTGGTCTTACGGTGAAGAGTGGGAGCAAAACGCAGCACCAAAGGCCCACCAACCTGGCCTATACCCTCCCCCGGGCCCCCAATGGCCAACGCCAGCCGGCGGTAAGGGAGCTTGCCGTGGGAAAGCAAAAAAAAGACTACCGCACATCAAGGAAACCCAATCCAATACAGTGAAGCCCAGGTTGAACAGGGTCAGCGTCCGGAAAGTTTGCTCCAATTAAAGAAGACTGCACGAGTACCTAGCCCGTATCGACATCAGCCATCTGTAGGACACCTTCCGGAACTTTACGGCTTGAGGCGAACCCCGCCCACAGGGCTGTTCGCCCCGAACGTCCGGAAAGGGACCTACTCCTAACAGCCACTCAGTTACCGGAACCACGACCGGTCGAAAGGTCCAGGGCCCGTTGAAGAAGCTCGCGAAAAACTTCTCGGGTGACCCCCACTTTGGTAGAGGGCCCAAAAGGAATGTTCCTCCAGAATGAAGCAATATCGGCCATCGCAGGTGTATATGTCGCTGGCCAGTGGAAGATGGTCCAAAAACCCGGTTATCTGCCGGACAAAAGGGCGCCGACCAAAGGACCCATTACGGATCCGCCCTCGTCCAGGGGGGAGGAGTAAAGTGCTGAAGGAAAAAAAAAGCATGAATTGCCCCGGGCCCGGCAACGAAGGAAAGGGGGCCGGCCGCAGTGCTCGAAGGAAGGGGGGACGTGGTGGGGGCCCCCCCCGAAAGGGCGTCGTGCGAAGGTACGCTGTGAAAAATTCCGTGCTGCAAAAAAGGTCAGATCTGGGAGGGGGCGTGCCTGACAGCCACGGAGAGAGGTGTCCGGACGTAACGACCGCGGCAAAGGCTGCGGCGGCGGACTGGTCAAACATCAGGGGGGTTGCTGGCCGGGGCAGCCCGGTGCCGAGGGAAAAGGGGAAACTTCCTGAAACAGCCTCGGGCGACCAGGTTAGCTAACGCGGCCAGTGAAAAAAACAGGTTGGGCCGGTCGGAAACAAGGGGCGGGTTAGGGGAATGGTCTCCGCCAGGAAGCAGATCCTTCTGAGAGAAGTTATCCCTGCAGGCTAAGCCAGTAATCGGAACGGGCGGGTGAGACAACCGGGCCATGGGCCGAAAATCCCGAGAGAACCTGGCCTTACGCCACCGGCACGCCCTCAAACGACCAACCCACGCGAACAAAAAAAAAAAAAAAAATAGCATGACACCAACGGACGCCGTGCGGCCCCGGTTAAAGGAGCATAGCCTGGGTCTTCAACGGGAGACTGAAGGGATAATATACCGGGGCTAGTTTTTGCGAAGCCGTTGATTGTTTGGGGAGGTGGTGTTGCCGCCGGCGCCGCCCGCCACCCCCAAGGGGGTGGGGGAACTCTGAAAAAAAAAAAAAAAGGGGCCGCTGCTGCTCATAAAGGTGACCACCGAGCATGAAATCACCGTTCGAGAACTGGGCGACCCGAATGAGCCGCGCCGCCGGGGGCCGTGGCGGACCGGGGGGGGGAAAAAAAAACTACGAGGAATATGGGTAGCCCGCAAAAAAGGGAGAGGGGGCCAACCCTTAGACACCCACGCGCGTACGCCAGCGCCAGCGAGGGACCTCCGGCCCTGGGAAGAAAGGTAGGGAAGAGGCCCGTCGGTGCCGGATATCGCGCTATTGTGAAGAGACTGGGCAAAAGCCCTTCCTTATGGACCGCCCCGTTGCTTCTCTTCATGCGAGGGCCCCCTGTCCCACAAACAGCAACGGCTGGTCCAGAACAGCCAGGAGCAGGTCGGCATAGTGCGCGAGAAGCCCGAGGGCGGATTCACCGCACTTTGGGGGCAGGATCTCGAAAAAAAACAACAACTGAGTATTATGAAAAGGGCGGGGGAATCCTGCCAACCCGGACTTCAGTGCGGTGGGAGGCGCCCCTCGCCACAAAGTGACAAACCGCCAATCCTCAGGGACAAAGGCCGGGGGATGAGGCCCCCAGCCTTGCAGGGTCTTGGTTTTTACCGGACGTCCCCTCCTAGCCAACAACGCCAGCGGCAGCCGGAAAAGTGGGCAAGCGAAGGGAAACAATAGACGCAGATGGAGAGCGAAAAAAAGGCGGAGCGGCAGCCCTGGAGACGGTCAGTCCCGATCCAGCAGGGGGCGGCTTGGACCGTACTCCGGCGTGACCGATACCGTAAAAACCCGCAGCGCAGGGCAAGCACCCCATAATCCTAAAAGAGCACCCTTTTACGGTGCCGGCCCCCGGGCGGACTAGGCAAACAGGGGGAGCCCGTTTAGCCGACCCGGTTTTATTCCCTTGCAACCGGGTGTCACGTGCGATGAGAAGACATCACCACCCGGGAAAGTCCACCAACCCCAAAAAGGGTTTGGCCAGCGGGACCCGCATCGGACAAAAACACCGAAACGCGGGGCACATAAAAACGCTCCCTCGCAACACAACTAAGCCCGGTAAAAATCGTTGTTCCTCGGTAAGTCAGCCCTCCCGAATAACCACGTCTAGAAACGTGAAAACACCTGGAAGCACGGCGTAGTCAGTGGGGGGTGTCATGATGTCGGGGAGGGAACGGTTGGTGGAAGTGTGATGGGGTTGCCGGGGGGCGTTACGCATCGGTGGAGCACGGGCTTTTTTTCGGAGACGCCCGGGTGGGATCACCGTGCCCGGGGAAAAGAGATTAACTGGCGGGAACGGCAAGAATACCTTAAAAGTGACCGTATCAGGGGGGGGGCAGGAGACCACGCCGCCTAAACCCCGCCAGCGGGAAACGGGCCCGGGAAACAGACCTGGGCCAAAAGTGTCGTTCGGGCCAACGCACCTTTGAAATCCTGACCGGAAGAGGCGGCATCCGAAGGGTTTCACACACCTAATGGGACCCCTGTCCAACCGAAATGCCAAAAAATGCCCAAAAAGCCCAACACCACACGAGGTGCCCAGGGCCGCGCCCACGGAGAACCAGCGTCGGACTTCCGTCCGACAAACCAACCTCCGCTCATTGCTGTCCTCACACGCCGCGCTGTTTAAAACAAAAAAAGAAAGGAACGTACCTCGTAACGGACGTCCGACAGGGCGGTAACCAACGGAACAAGGAGTCCTCGAGCAAAAGCCGCCCCACGTTCCGGCCCGGGAGTAGGCAATCATTGAACTGGACTATCACTGCACTACAGCCAACCCGACCCTGAGGCGCGCCGTATCGTGGCCCGGAGGGTCGGCCAGCCGTAAATTTCCCGACATACCAAGATGCCCACGCGGCCGGACTCCCAGAGGCGAATGGCCGAGATAAGGCTGGTATGACATAAATGGAAAAGAAAAACCACGTGGGGCGAACCCTCTATGGTTCCCCTCTATCATAGTCAGACGGACATGGCCCTGCCAGTCGAAAACCTCGTGGTCAAGGTCAGAACCTGAGGGCGCCCTTGATCCCCTCCTTTTTCAAAAAGTAACGATGGGGGGGGGGGGCCGGAAAACCCTGTTTGGGCGTAACACCCCGCCATCCAGATAAGGAAGGAAAAGACTAATTGCTGCTGTCCGAAAACACGATTCTTCTGAGGACGGGGACGCCCGTTCTCAAGACACCCTTCCACAGTTTCCTGGCCAGGGATTTAACCCGGACGAAGGGGGACCCTTGGAAAACGATGGGCGTTCAAGTTACTTGATGGGGGTTTGGAAGGGGGGACCCTCGGGTCCCCGGGGACCGTGTTGCTGGGGTGTTTTCAAACACGGCCAGCTACAAGGCGAAGCACGGGCGAAACGGGGGGGGGGGGAAAGGGTGGCCTCCTGGGCCACCCTGGGGGGCCTGTGTTTTTGGGGGGCTGCGCGTTCGAATTCCCCCAAGCTTCAAGGAAGCCCTACTACGCAGACGTAACAGTCGGTGAAGGGCCCGGACCAGGGGCAAAAGGACCTGGCGGAAATGCGGCAAAAAAACGTGCTTCTCGACGCCACACCAGGCCCGTGGCAAAATGCTGGTCCCCTTGTGGTTTCCGAAAGTAGGTTCCCCGGGGCGGGAGAAAAAGGGCGCCGCAAAAGCCCTGCAGGGGAGGGTCGAAGAGGGGCCAAGTAGCAGTTGGGGGAAAAAAAAAGGGGGGGTCCACGAATGCTGATCGCGGAATCATGTTGTCCAGGGCGAAAAACGCGGGAACCAACCTTCAGAAGCGGACTGGCAGCGTGGAAACGGGGCCGACCACTCTTCAAAACTTGAAAAAAAAAAGTTGCTTCGCCCCAGGGGACTGTAACAAAAGGCTTCAAGCATGACATACGACCGGAATCATCTCCATTGAACCGGGGGGGAGAAACTGTCCATCGAACCGGCCTGAAGGTCGGGGTGTACGCCGGAAGGTGCTGCGGCCACAAACAACTGCTCAGAGGGGAACAACCCGTGGCGGGGGTGGCCGGAGCCCCAACATAAAGCAAAAACAAAACCAACAACCAGGGTATTGAAAAATATTGTCTGCGGCGGCCCCGGGACACCGTGTTTTGGGAAACGCGTAGCCACGTTGGTGAGCAAGCACCAGCCGGAACACCCCTACCAGCAAAGAGGGACGATGGCGTACACATTCCGAGATCCGATGTCCGGGGGAAGCCTTGTACCGCCAACTGCGACGAGAAAGGTCCGACGGGGCGAGCGCCCAGCACCCGAGGGGCCCAAGCGCTTTAGGGAAAAGGTTGGTTCCGCTCGCCACCATTGATGCGGATCAGCGTGGCGACCGGGCAAAAACCAGGGCCACAAAGATGAAACGCCCGCCGTAATAAAAGCCCACTCCATCTGACTCGTCCCCCCACCGGAGGCCCGAACGGGCCCTCACGGTACCTTAAAAACAAAAAAAAATAACAGCAAAAAGGCGTCCAAACCTGGGAGAGATAAGCAGTGGGAAGCCGGCCTCCCAGTTCTTGAAGATGTCCAACCGGCCTGAAAGGCACTGACCTGGTTCGCGCGTCCTTTCTGAAATTGAATTCGTGTGATCGAGCCCCGCAGACCCAGCACCCACCCGGGAGCCCGACCCACCCCCGGAGGCAGACCAGGCAACAAAGGGAAAAACCCAGCTGCGGGAGGTAGCAAAAAAGGGGTTTGGGGGACATCAGATACGGACCGCTCAAAAGCACGAAACCAAAGTTACAAGGCCCAGCAAAGGTGGCCAGGTTCAAAAACGAAAAAGTGCGCCAGGAACAATCCTGAAAGACTTCTACTGCGGATCCAGGCACCGATCGTCAAGCAGTACTGTCGTGGGGGGGGGGGGGTCCTCCGTGAGCGGGGGGGGGATTGCGTTGTACCCAGACCCCGGCCCTGGTGAACAACAGGTGCTGGTGGGGGAGGGCCCGCTCGGCGGGAACGGCCTGGTTCAGGTCTGTACACTCGGGGCGTTGAGATGGTTAACCACGCCAAAGTTCGAGCAGGAAAACATGGTCCGAGATGCTCGCGACCGAGAGCGGGTTGCGGGACACGTGGTTGTGAAAAAAAAATAGGCCAGGTTGTGTTGGGGGGGAAACCAGGAAAAATGATGGCCATCAAAATTCGTTCCATCGCCTCGGGATGCTCTTGCCGGCGGAGATTGTCCGGTTATGCTTGGAAAGGAAAGGGGACGGGGAGAGAAGACAGGGAGCCCGTGGGGCAGCGGTGATACAAAAAACGGGGACCTTCCAAGGTTTCGGGGAGTACCGGAGGGGAAAAGGGTTAGCATGGAGAGACCGGGCCCCTCGGGACCACAGGTTGGCCGGCCGGGCTCCGAGATCGGGAAAGTGGTTCCCGGCATTCCGGCGTAGAAGGTGGGACGGTTGAACGCCCTCCGGGCCTAAAACTGTTCTCAGCGAAGGGCGGTGCGACAGCACGTAATCGGGTCGACCAGTAGACGTGAAGAAGATCCGGGCGCAGTGGGGGAGAACAAGCCACCATCCGTTGGGTGAGGCCGTGGGGGAGACCGGGGCCTAGGAGGGAACTGCCGTGAGCCCGCCTTCGGGCAGTTAGCTAAGGGGTGGGGAAAGGGGCCAAGGGAAAAAGGGTTGGTACCCGGGCGGAAGGCACGGATGGGCTTGGGTTGAATCGAGGGGAACTCCCTCGGAAGGGAACGGTCGGCCTCAGAAAAGGGGAATCCTTGAAGGAAAGATATCGTAGACCCGGAAGGAGTCCACCGCGTTGGGCAGTGAAACCCGAAAAGGAGAAGAACCTTAGATCAGCGTCAAAAAAAAAGTAGGGGAAACCTGGCACGCCCTCCTCACCGAAACACTCTCAGTACATCATGACGCGGGGACCCAACGGCGCCTGTAGAAGCCTAGACGTGGGGGAGAGGGAGGGCTTTGGGAGGGGGGGAAAGGGGACCGGGGCTCTCGAAGACTTGTATTGTTCGTCCCTTTGGGGTGGGCCTCTTCGGGCACGGCACGCTGGAAAAAGTTGGGGGACTGAAAGGGGGGGACCGCGTGTGGTCTCTGAGGGGATCAAAAAAAAGGAAAAAAACCACCGATCAGGGCATCAGCCGGCTACGGGATGGAAAACCTGGAGCCGCTCCTCGTAGAAAAATTTGCGGACGTTTCATGAAGCTGTTGCGCCGCCGCAGAAAAAGAACCGGTTCTCGGGGGGGGGGGAGAGACGTCGCAAGCCGGCCAAACGGCCCTCGCCTACAGACACATGGGCCTGCGGGGCAAAAGTTGGCCGTGGATCGACAGGGGGGAACGACTATGGGACGCGAGAAAAGGAGTCCGGGCAGGCCCGAGGATCCGGCGGTACCGTCCCCAAAAAAAGAAGGGACCTACCAACAGCACGTGCTGGCCTCAGGAAAAGCCAGATCATTTCCGCTTCTTAGAAAAACACCCTGAACTGGCCCCGAGGGCTGATTCGGAGGACACAGGAAAAAAATGTCCGGGGTTGGGGGGGGGGGGGGGGGGGGGGGGGGGGGGGGGGGGGTCTTGAGATCGATCAACAACAAAAGGAGGGTTGCAAAGATAAAAAAATAAGGAACCGGACCTTCAGTTTTCGACTCCGCCCCCTCGATTTTTTCCCATCCGCCCTAAAAAAAACACCGCTCCCTGCTGCGGGGAGGACACCATCCCTCTTTTTCTGGGTAGGCGGTTATCCGGAAAAGCAGAGAAAGCAACGGCCAGATCGGTTGCACCCGGGCGGCAAAAGGGGGAAGGGGATCTCCCAGAAAATCGCGATTTTTGGGGGCCCTGAAGCTGCCAGCGAAAGGGCACCCCTGGTGAGCCAGCCCGAGAGAAGAGGGGCGCCTGGCGTGAGCGGGGGTCGGTTGTTCAGGGATAAAGAACCGGCTCGCCCTCTCTTAGCCCCGCTATCCCTAAAGCCGCAACGGGCGCTGTGGATACGGGAAGCGGTCCTGCCGTCTAGTACATGGAGGAGAATACCGAGCAAAACGTTAGTGAGCGCGAGGGGATTCACGGAGTTCTATAAACAGCTGCCACCTGGAAGGAATCCCCCCCAGTTGTTGCCAGAAACCGACCGCAGCGGAACAACCACCATAAAACGACCGCAAACAAATTGTCTCGCCAACGAGCCCCCCCCGTTAGAGTTCTCAGTCACGTCACGTCCAAAAATCCCGAAGAACATAAGCTCCGTGGGGAACAGGGGCACCGAAGGCTCGGGGGGGTGTCATGATGTCCGGGGGGAGCCGTGGTGGGGGAGGTTAGGAAGTGGAGACCCCCGGTGGCGGGAGCAGTTCCTCGCGGGCTTTTTCTGGAAGTAAAACTGTCACCCCACGGGTCTAAATTATACTGGCCGAAAGGGCGCAAAGGGGATAGTTAGAGGCCGGAAAAGGGATCAAGAAAAAAAAAGAAAAAGACAGAGGAGAAAAGCGAAACACCAAACGCCAATGGGCCCTCCTCAAGTCCAACCTCTGGGTTCCTGTCCAAAACGTTAGCTACCAAAGCCCGAGCGGGGGAAGAAGGGGCCAGTCCAAGACCCCGGGCCCTGGAGCAAACCCACTTGCCAGCCACCCAGAGGTGGAAAAGGACACTCCCGGAGAGGTCGTTCTTGGGTCTGACAACGAAAAAAAAAAAATCGGGGTGCTGGTACAGGCCCCCAAAGACCCCCTTGGAAACAGCATCCCGGAGGGAGTCAAAAGGGAACTCGACGGAAAGCGGGACACGGACATCCTCGAGCATCTGCCTTCCCCCCATTCCGGCCCGGTGCGCATCATGCTCAGGGGATTTAATCCTGGCAAATAAACAGAAACAGGGAACGAGGTCTCTCTGGGTCCCTTCTTGGGGTACTGCCGCCGTCCCAGGTTCCGCAGCTACCAAAAGCTGGTAACAACGCGTGGAAGAGAGCTCTTCGCAACCCGAAAAGGAGTCAGAATCATGGGGAGGGGAACCATCACCTGTCCGATTGTCAACACCAACGGGGGGGTGGCCCAGAAACAACTCCAGCGGAAGGGTATGCGAAAGATGGAGCACGGGTCGAGGGGGGGGTCCTGGTACCTGCTCGGGCTGGGCGTTGGACTTGGGTTCCAATTTCCAAGGAGTGGAAACACCGGAGGCGGGCCTTTACATGACGAAGGGGACCAGCCCGGGTCGGGTCTCAAAAAGCAAGGTATAGTTAAGAGAAACAAGATGGCAATGCTGGGTGAAAATGATGAATTCTGGACTGGATGAAACGCCCGTGGGAAGTCCTTCAGAGGGTCCGGGGCGACTGGGAAAGACCCTGTTGTACAGGTGTGCCACTGAAAGGGGCTTGACCGGGACAGTGCTGGGGGGGGGGGGGGTTCGGGCATTGGAAGAACGGTCGTGTTGCTGTTAACCCCACCTGAAGACCCTCCGCCATAGGGACAAAGCGGTGGCCTGCGCAGGGGCGGGCCCAGGGCCGGGTGGAAAAAACGGGAAGGGGGTTCCGCTCACCACTAAGGGAAAAAAAAGGTCAGCACGACGCACTCTTGACCCTTGGGGAACAGCGCCGGCCGGGACATCACCCAAAACACCACAAAAAAAAACCTTCAAGATCCTTTGATCATTCTGCAACTTCGGAAAGTCGCCAGGCCTGGCCCGGGAAAGAGGTGACCGGTGTTCAAACGACGACCTTATTTGCAAATGTTGGAGGAGAGCTCCGCAGCTGGGGTGGGCTTGGGAGAAGCCAGGTCGCCCTGGATCGGGGGCTGGGAAATTTGGAAAGCCACTAAATTGACTGAAAAAATCTCGCGATCAATTGGAAAGGGGGGGGCGACTCGATAAAAAAACAACCCCTTTCAGGATAGCCGGGGGAATCGGGGGCCCGGGACCGAAGCCCTTTTGGCCAAGTCCCTGTACCCTTTCTTGCGGGACCGTCTAAAAAGAGAGTACAACAGAAAAGCAATCATGATCCCTTGAACGTTGTCAACGCCCATCGTAACCGTCCAAGGGCCGGGGTTGGTACGCAGGTTGCTGCTTCCTAGCCAAAACTTGTGAAAGCCCGTCTTGACACGATGAACAAGGGTGGGTGTGGCCGCCGTCC
>Ga0179593_1736783_pt1 | contig 12465 bp, 18 predicted proteins | sample CZODoug2_1_08_16_FD_185931 | JGI IMG/M metagenome (GOLD analysis project Ga0179593, IMG submission 185931) | Vadose zone soil fungal communities from Angelo Coast Range Reserve, California, USA - CZODoug2_1_08_16fungal (PacBio error correction) | ecosystem: Environmental > Terrestrial > Soil >...
GGGCCCATCTCGAGAGATCCGCGAATTTTCCTGCAAATCCGGACGACTTCTAAAAGGGGATCCGGAGGTTTACTCAACGAGGAGGGGCTCGCTGGGGAAATGAACATTGAACATGGGGGAGCAGTTCTAGCAACGAAGGGTGCTCTAAAAGAAAGATCTCTTTCCTCTTGAAAAATAAAGGACCCACGAAGCCCGCTACCCATGGACTCGGAGGGGCAAACCCCCACGAGGGAGTCCGAAGGGAAAACCTTATCGATAAAGAAGACCTCCCTTCTGGCGGAAGAATCCTCGTTACACCTGCAAAACTCGTCTATTTCCAAGGAAGTTACCGAAGGGAAGAAATAGGCTTTAAACAAATAGGAAGGAGGCGGTGAGAAGGCAGCGGGAATTTCCTGCGGAGGGGGGGATCTTAACTTCTTCCATCAGGAGGGCTCAGAGACGTTAAGAAGGGAAATCCCGGAGGGAGGGTCCATGTGGCCAGAGAGGTGGCGGATCCCTCCCGGGAGTGAGTTCGAAAAGGGGGCCTTCCTTCAGAAAAGGGGGACCCGCTTAAGAAAAACCATCTTATCGAAGGTAAACCTTCTTGGGGGGGGGAAGAGTGAATCCATATTTCAGCGAGCATTGGCGGGGGGGTCACTACTCTTGCCAGCGCGTATTAAGGGTCATGCCCCTTCTCCCGAAGAGATTCCTAAGGAACAAGAAGTTCTCTTCATTCTACAGGAAAAAAGAGAGATCTCCAAGAAGGAGGAGAGTACTACTACGAAAGGAAGGAACGGGAAATGCTCTTTCGGGAAACCCTCAGAAAGGAGAGTACTACAGAGGGGACAAGAAGGGGCCTCAAAAGGATAGCAATGACGAACAGAAGCAGCCCGAACAAAGATCAGCACGAACCGGCATGAAAAGAATTCGAAAATACGACGAAAATCCAGAGGAATGGCTCACCAAAAGAGCTCAATCAAAAGAGGATCTACTAGGAAGCGAAAGGACTCATCGATCGTCAAAAAAAGCGAGGCTCCGGCGCGACCTTCAAGAGAAAAGGAACAAAATCATAACATGAGGGAGCCCAGGGGGGAGAGGCCGCGCCTCGGAGCTGGCCCTTCAAGACGCCTGAAGCCTGACTGGATTGGAATTCGCAAGACCCACGGCGCAAGGGCTCCCTTCCGAAGCAGGAAGGTTGCCGACAGACTGAGTCGGAAGGGTTCTTCATTGAAAAGGAAGAAACACCCAAAGAAAGGAGCTCTCCATTAGGAAAGAAGAACTCTGCAGAAGAAAAAACTACAATACTGAAATCATACAGGGGTGAGCCTCAAAGGTTCTGAGAAAGCTTACACTGAAGGAGTCATAGAAAATCCTTATGGGGAGGGCTTAATCTTGCTCGGAACGGGGGGACCATTACGGGGGAGCATTCTTTAGAATGACTAGCAGAAAAGGGAGTCGTTCGCTTTCGTGGGCCTCAAGGGGGTCTTTTTCTCTTGGGGGGCGTAAAAAGGGGCCGACATCTGGAACTGAAGATCGGATTGTGTCAGGGGTAAGTAGGGGGGGGAAGACGTCATTGCGGAGGAATGGATGAGGGGGGAGGGGGGGGACATCTCTAGAAAAGCGGAGAAGCGACCCATGGAGACGAGAAAGATCTTTCATGAAAAAATTCGAGAAAAAGGGATTATCAAATGGAAGGCTAGGAGAATACGCGTTCCCAATACTATACAGGGAGGGGCGTGACATGATGCGAGGACCCGATTAAAGAAAATTCCTCTGGTCAGCGGAAGAGGGGTTATCTCAAGCGGTTCCCGCAGGTGGGGCAAGCTTTTCTAAGCTTCCAGAGGGGAAAATCCATTTACGAGGAACGAGACTCTTCAAGGGGGATGATCGGAGGGAGGGAACGTTCCTACTTTTTGAAAGGCGTATTGGAGAGCTCATAATCTCAAAGGGGGAAAAGAATCTAGACGCAAGGAAAGATCAACTTGGAAAAAAACCGGCAGAAAGGGAGGGGAGCTCCTGCTTATACCAGAGGGAGGGAGGGAAGGTCGAGGAGAAAAAGAGTGAATACCTTTACGCCATTGAGGAGAGGCAAAGGGGAAAGACCGAGACCTACAGTATTTAATCAATAAAAAAAAAAAAAAAAAACTTCTTCATACCGGAAGCTGCGGACCGAGGAGAGGGCCCATACGACAGGGAAAATGTGGGCCGGGAGTTTCGGGAGGGGGAAAAGTTTATTTTACCGGTCGACGCGTTCAGTACGGCGGGGAAATGATCGTGTTTGGGGGGGGGAAATGCAGGGGAGACCGCTCTCGAGGGATTAAGAGGGAAAACTGCGCACTAGCGCTGGGGGGGAGGGGCTGCCTCGCTCTCAGAATGCCAAGCAAGAGAAGGAAAAACGTTTACTTTTGAAAAGAGAAGCGTGAAAGAGGCGGCGCGCGCACCGAGTAGGAAAAAGGGGAGTATTCACGTTCAACAGAGAAATTTTCATAGGGGGGAGGGAGGAAATGGCGTGATCTACGAGACCGGTTAGAAAAAAGAAAAAAAAAAAGAACGGGGAGAAAAGAGAGAGATCTCGAAACAGGTTCTTCGGGGGGAACGCCCTGGCGTAAAGCCGCCCATCATGAAAGGAGTTTGAAACGTGGAAGAGAGGGAGGAGTGGATAGCTCGGTTCGAGCCGCGGAGAGGGGGGGAAGAAAAAAAGCCACCTCTTGGGGCCGGAAGACCTTGTCTTTCCCGGGGGAAGGGCCTTCGAAAGGGGGAGGGGGGAGCCAGCTCCACCAAGAAGTTCCGAGGGGAACCCAAATCGTCGTCTAGATTAAGCATCCAGGAGGGAAACAAACCAAACCCCCTATACTCGGGAGAGGAGAAAAGTTCAAAGGTCAACTCACGTCCCAAGAAGCACATTTGGGGGAGGAGAGGTCCGAGAGATATTTCCTCAGAGATAGAGGGGGGGGAAGGGATTAAGAAAGAGGGGGAAAAGGGCGGGTGAAGGAGAACATATTTTTTGCCTGAGGGGGGGCTCCATTCTAAAAGTCCGGTATTAAGAGACCGCCCGACATGCGAAGAAGCAGCAGGGAAAAGAGAAAGTTTTTCAGGTGAATCAAAAAGGTGCATAAAACTGGGGGGGGAGCTGAGGATTCGAGAAGGGAAACGCATTGAGCTCTACCCGGGGGGAAGAGTCGAGGGAGAAAAGGGACGATATCGGTGGCGATTGGGAGGCAATTTCTGGCATTTCGGAAATACGCAAAAGGGGGAGAAGAACATATGAAGGGGGCCCCCGAGGAAAAAAGCCCGCAGGAAGCCGACAAGCGAAGGGGGACGATCGTTTCGCGCAAAGAAGAATGTCACGCACTCCGGAGGGAGGGATATTTGTTAATCTTTAGAAAGAGAATACCCTGGGAAGGAATCCTTTTCTACAAGTGGGGAAAGGGTCATTCCAAGGGTGGGGGAAAGTTATCGAAAAGGGCACATATCCTGAAGAGAGGAAGACTTCCTGCCTGAGCCGTGGAAGGGGTTCAGGAACCTTCTAATCCCGAAAAAAATAAGATCTGCAGGGGAAGAAAAACTTTCTTGAGGCTTTCTCGGGGAAAAAAAAAAACAACCCCCGAATATCAGAAAAAGAAAAAAAGGGGCAATTCCTTCTCGAAAGACATAAGAAAGAAGGGAACTTTTCCCAGATCAAAAAGAAACGATTACTGGCAAAGACCACAGACGTATCCTTAAAAGAGGGGGACGTGTAAGCGGGAAACCCGCATCCAGTGAGCGAAATCCCTTTTATTTAAAAGAAATTGTCGTGGGGATGTCCTCAGGGAGGAGTTTCACGGAAGGGGGGGAGGGGTCTCCAGTGGAGGGGGGGGGGTCAGTCTTCTATCAAAATGCTCTAACGGAAGGGTAAATCATCTCCTATGCGATCTGAAGATTTCGAGATCAGGAAGAGGCGTCCGAGGGAAATAAATAAAAGGATGTGATCCAAGCTTGGAGAGCGTATTATTTGCGGGTGTTGGAAAGGCCTTGAAAAGGGATAAAATGGAACTACGGGTGAGAAGGCTCGCTATAAGGGGAGAATCTTATTTTTTGAAAAGAAGAGGGAAAATTGCGAGGTCGGGAGGGGAGGGTTCTTTGCCGAGAAACGAAGGAAGTCTGTCGCTGATCAAAAGCTGCGGCAGAGTCAGCGAAGTGGTGTCCGGGGAAAAGTCGAGGAGAGGATCTGTCGTACAAAAGGGCGGCGTGTTGACGTAGAAATCGTAACCATTTGAAAATCGGGTAAGAGGGAATCCTTGCCTGAGGAGGGCCAAGGAGGGAGGGAGTCGCCGAGGGAGGGAGGGAACTTTATTATCGAAGAGGAGGAAGCCGGGGGACTGAAAAAGCGAATTCCCGCGATTTCCAAGAAAAGGGAAAGAAACCAAAAAAGGAGGAGCTCGCTGCCATCAGGGGGAACAAGAAGGCCTTTCCTTGTAGATCAGTTGGTGAAAAATTATTCTGGGGAGAGGGGCTGAAGGTAGGGAAGAGTCACTATTTCTTTCGGAGCACGCTTGTGGAGGACTCCAGGGAAAACTTTGGAAAAACAGGGGAGGAGAAAAAGAAACGTTGCCGGACAAAAGGGAAACGTACTATCGCAAGAAGAGCAGAACCTTCCCGGCTGAATCGAGCAAGAAGGGAAAAGGGAAATATTTTTTCACGCAGGGAGGAGGGGGACGGGTCCGGGAAGAGGGGGGGAAGGGAGGGCGTGGCGGTCAGGCGGAGAGGGGGCTCCGCTGGCTTAAGGGTTTTTTCTTCGCAAAAGAGAAAGGTGGAGGGGGGGGGAGATTCCTCCACCGAGGGGTTTTGTTGTACCAACACTAAGACCTTTGTGCTAGTGAGCAGAAGAAAGAATCTGATTTTCCTAGGAGAGGGGCGCCAGCAGAAAAAGGACGAGTCTTCTCTCTAAAAGGAGAGGACAAGAAAGAGGGGGAAACAGGTTCTTTTCATAAAGAAACGTCGCGACCATCAGGGGGGGAAAAAGTCTCATCAAGGGAGGAAGTAGGGGAAATCTTTTCTTCACTTAAAAAGGATCTCAAGAGGGTAGTGGCATTGGGCCATCAGGAATCAACACAACAACTTATTGGGGGAAGCCAAGAGAAGGAAGAGATCTGACTCTACCTTGAGAAAACGTCGAATGGGACCTTATCGTCGAAATCTGCGGGGAAAGGCTCTTCTCTATATCCGACTGGCTACAGGTAAGAGATAGTCCCTTTTTCTCTAAGAAAGGGGAGAGGCTGAGCCGCAGGGAGGGGGGATCTACCCAGATGACCAACTCAGAGGGAGAAGCGCCCTCTACAAAGATCTTTCGTGGAAAAAAGTTTCTTCCTCCTTCAGGGGAAATTAGGGGAATGCGCGAAAAAAATCCCGCCCGTCGGTGCGGAAGGGATCAGCTTTACGAGGAGGTCCCTTACAGAGAAAGAGTGAAGAATATTCTGTAAAAAATCTTCGAGAGGGCTTGGCAAGGGGAAAAGGAATTTGCTTCAGGGGTTTCGGGGAAGGGAGGGAGCATCATTCTGGAACTTTTCGGGGGGGGACTCTCCCTCTTGGGGAAAGGGGGAAGGTATTTCAAATATATCGGAGGCCCTCCCGACATAGGGAAGCCTCCCGGGTCAGCTGAGAGACAAAGAAAAAAGGAACTTTCAACCATAGGAGCTCAAAAAAGGAATCCGGCTTTGACGAGCCCATGATGAAGGAAGGGGGCGCGCCGCATTGGAATGTGGAGTTCACGAACCTGTCCATAGGGGGTAAGGCAATTCCAAAAGGAAGGACATCTGTAGGAGGAGACCTGCCATCAAGGAAGTCACCGCGAAAAAGTCGACCTCTAAAGAAAATCGCGGCGGAGGAAGAAAAGGCCAATTTTCGTTCGAAGGGGAATCAGGAAAGGATCGAGTTCGAGCAACAAAAACAAGGCGATGTACGAAAAAAGATCGCTCTCAAAGGGAAAAAGTATCACAAGAAGGCCTCACCACGAGGCAACAATATCCTCTGAGGAGGAGATTCCGGAGAAAGAAGCGGGGGAAGCCATCGGGCCAGCGTGCTTCTCCGAAAGCTTACTAAGGGGAAAAAAAAAATCGCTCTCAATCGAGAAGGTCCAACCGAGCTATTTAGGGGATCTCAGGGGGCAATCTCAAAAAAAATGAGAGGGGAATCCTAGATGAAGAAAGGGAACAGGGCTGTTATCCAATCGTATAAGAAACTCTTACGCAGAGGGTGGGAGAAAATTCATTATCAGAGGCCGAAACAAAGAAGTGTCAATCATGGTTCATTTATCTCCTCGAAAAAACCAAGAAAAGAGACCTCTCCATGAGAGACAGCCAGAAATAAGACAGGGTGACATAAAAATCCAGGGGGGTATGCCTCAAAGGGGCTTTTAGGCGGAAGCACACTGAACCTGTTAGGGGCTCTAACTGTATCAGGACTAATCCGGAGGTTTCTGATAGGGGAAAAATGAAAATTGTCTAAGGGGGGAGCTTTATCAAGAAATGAAGGAAGGGAATTTTCAGGGGAGGAGTGCGGGGAGAAGGGGGGGTTCTGTGGGGTCTAGGGTCTTAACAAGGGGGGGGCCAAAAAGGAAACGAAAATTCCTGCAAAGATGCTATCGTCGGTTGTTGGGGGGAGTGCTTTTGTCTTCGAGCCCACTGAAGGAGCTGTATTCTCATCGGAGTCCTGATCGAAAAAAGGGGACCGGACAAATACTGGCATGGAAAAAAATCCCTTCTCAAGATGATCCAATGGGGTGCTCGGGAGAACGCGTTCACAAAGAAGACGCTAAGGTCGTGACAGCTGCGTTCGCAGAAAAGGGATCGCCGCCATGGCGCTGGTCGAAGTCTGGGAATCGAAAGCGGGGCCCATGCTGTCACTCTTTTAGGACATTCGTACAGGGAAGGGACCGCAGTCCATTGACACATGAAAAAAACGAATCGTCAAGGTGAGGAGCGCCGTTCAAGAGGGGATCAATTCTTATGGGAAGAGGCAGAAGGAAGAAGGAAAAGATCAGGCCAAGAGGGCTTAGCAGAGGGGGGAAAAGCGATCACCTTTAAACAAAGACGAGCTCCTGGGGAAAATAAAAGGACCCTCTCATGTCTTGAAAGGGAAAAAAGGTCCGTGGGAGGAAAGAAAAAGTGAGACAATGAGATCGGAACAGGTCGGAAAAAACCGCCTGCTTAATCAATACTTGGAAATTACGAGGAGAGAGGGGGGGATCATCTTCTGGCAAAGAAAGACCCCTGTGGAAGGGGAGGGGGGGGCGTTATTTAAAGTTGTGAAGGGAGACGCTTTTCCATGAAGGGGGGTCTTGTTGGGGGGGGGAACTCATGTAGGAGAAAGAACGATTTGGATGAGAAAAGGGGAGAGAAATTCTTCTCGGTTGAAGGGGACGGCTCTCTCCCTGAGGAGAAGGCCAATCCGCGGGAAAGAGAACCCAAATTGTGTAAGAGGGAAAGCTCAGCGGAGGGGGGGGGGGGAAACCGAGTCTCCCATCTGCGTCGAGTCACGGGGGGAAATATGGTCTAGGGACATTCTTGGACGGATGAAAGGTGGATCTACTAATCACCTGTTATGGAAACACAACAAAAAGGAGAGGTAATTAAAAGAAGGAGGATCTAACCGGAAGCTCCTCCCTTGCGAAAAAAAAAAAGGTATCGCACCAAGATAGGGAACGGTTATATCTATGCGCTCGGGGGAAGGAGCCGGAAGGGAGAGACGGTCTGATCTTGTCGAAGGCGGGAAACATCCACTCTTGTGGAGAAAAGGGCTTTGCCCGGAGGAGAGAAGGGGAGTACTGTACTAGGCGAAAAGGGACAAGCGCACCGCTAAAAGAATCGCCAAAAGGGCCTCTGATCTTCCCTGTCAGGAAAAAAAAGGTTCACAAAAAAAAAAACGAGAATTTAAGAATAGTCATGGAAAGCGACCAAAGTTCACTCACGGGAATCAAAAAAAGAAACTTAAAGGCGGGGTTTTCGTAAAGCCCCTAAAAGAGGCCGCAGCTCCTCTTCATCCGGGGGGGTTCTTCAGCAGGGGAGGGAGGGGGGTCTTCCTACATATATAAGTGGCGAACTTGGGAAGGGAGGGAAGGCCGTATTTCCCTGAATCGCAAAAAAAGGAAAGGGGGCCGACCCTTTTATCAGAGACGTCTTGCGAGGATGCAAGGTTGATCGGGAGCGATAGATCAGGAAGGGAAGGGGGTGAGCTTCTTACAGAGAAAAGACTCATTGGAAAAAAATCTTGGAAGAGCTTCGCGATCATTCAAAGGGGGGCATGTTAGGGAGGCTGCTTTCGGCCTCGTCGGAAAAGAAAGGTTCGCAGACAGAAAAAACTTTCCGACCTGGGAAGAGGAGGATCCAAAAGGGAAGGACGCCTAACAAGAAAAAATAGGAGATCGTTTCTCCTCATATCACTAATTATGTAGAGGGTTACCTCTTATTAGAGGGAAAAGGGTATCATCATGAGGCGAGCATTTAGGGAAAAAAGAACTTTTCATTCAGTTCCCTAAATAAAATTTTCGGGGGGTAGCGAGGGTACTCCTCCGCAATTAAGGGGGCCTCCATTCAGGATCAAGAAAAAACATGACTATCTTCAGGGGGTCTGTTGGGGCTTCGCGTGACAGAAGCTCCCACGGAACCCAAAGGAAGAGAAAAGTAACTAACTTCCAGAAAAAAGGACTGAAGCAGAATGATCTGCGTAAGGTCCCGATCACCAACATTATAAAAGAAAGAGCCTTTCGGAGCCTCTTTGAAAACCAGCATAAGTGGGTCTCGCCTTCCTTTGGGGAGGGTTTTTGGGGAGGGGCCGCGGGGAGGGGAGGAAAAAAGAGGCGAGGGCGCCTTGTATTGGGGGGGTCGCTTCTATCAACGCAAGGAGATTTTCTTCCATCAAGAAGGAGGGGGGGGAAGGAATGGGAGACGAAATCCCACATCTTCGCAGCGGGATCGGGAAAAAGGATCATATCCTTCGAGGGTATCCCAAAGCAATTGGAGAAAAAGAGTATTATTTTCTAGGGGGGGAAGCTTGAGGAAGGGGGAACCGCTCATTGAAAAGATGAGAGGGACGCTCTATTGAAAAGGGAGAGTGAGCGGCAGCAGGAAGGGAGGGGTATCCATGGCGATGCGGAGTAAGGGGAAAAGTAATCCTCTCTGTAGAGGTTCATAGAGGAGGCTGCTCGTTCACTCAGGGCCGGAGAAAACGAGCTCGTTTTTCGGTAAATCGAATGATTCGGAACCTCGAGAACGTTTCCAGTGCCGGGGAGAATCAGAAAGAAACTCCTTTGGCTGGGACGGGAAACGCTTGCCGCATCGTCGAGGCAGCGAAGGCAGAGGAGGGAATTCCTGAAAGCTTCCGGGAAGGGGAAGAAGACCCCGCGAATAACGCGAGGAACAGCGCTCGTGAATAAAAGGAGGAGAACTCGCTGCAGAAACTCGTCAAAGAGGGGGATGGTTGTTTAGAAAAGGAGTCAAAATGGGGGGAAGGCGGGTCCTGGGAAGACTGACGGAACTGGGCCGTCGACAGTGGCGGGCGTGCCGGGGAAATGATTCAGATGAAAACGCAGGAAACTTGGCCCTCACATAAGGGAGAGAAACTAAACTTGGAAGAGGAACACCGCAGGAAACTCAAAGAGGAGCCACTCCTATTCACGAAGGAAAACCTTCTGAATCGCAAAAGATGGAGAAAGGAATTTGGGGAGCATATTCTTCTTACTTCCATCTTTCTAGGACCCAAGGAGGGGGGGTGCTGGGGAGGGGGAAAAATTATCTTGACAGTGCTCTCTTTCGGGGGGGAAATCTCAGATGAGATATTGGGGGGACCTCTGCAGAAAAAGCGGGGTGGTTTGAACTGAATTTTGGATCTTTCCTGAGAGAACCATAGAGTTCCCAGGGGCCGGATAGAAAAAAGCTGAAGAATCTCGGGGGGGGCAGACACTACAAAAGGAAAAAAAAAAAAAAGGACCCCCACAAACGTGGAGGGAAACGAGCTCTTCCCTTTTCATTTTAATCGAGCAGAAAGCAGTATTGGAGGCCCACTAGAAGCCTCAATTCTACTTTTCAAATTGGCGAAAAGGGAGCTTCTCTGAAAGAGGGATCTATAAATAAACAACACAAAGGGAGGAAAGTAAAGAGATGGATGAAAGGAAATGATTAAAGATCCCGGGGGGAAAAAGACTGCGCTACGACGCGAATGGAAGGCCGAATCGAAGGCACAATACTGCTGTCGCTTCTAGAGAGAGGGGAACATGAACGGATCTCAGCAAAAGAGAGGGTTTCTTCTAAGATCGGGCCGGGATAGGACCATATTCCCAAGATGGGTCTAAAAGGAGACCCTTTCGGAAAAGGAAAACACGAGGGGGGAAACCCGTCATCAACCGCGAAAAAACGTCGTCGCAGTTCAAATCAAGAAAGGAAACGCCACTCCCTCTCATCGGAGACTGAAAGAGACAGGGAAGCCCGCATATTCTTTAAAAAAGAAGGGAGGGAGGGGGATGGCGAGTAAGGGGAAAGGAAGTTTCCCTGCCTCTGGGCGATCTTACGGCTCATCATTCGGGAAAAAACTTTTCGGGGGGGAGGGAAAAGAGAGAGGTGGGGCAAAGTTTTCAGAAAATTGGCGAAGAAAAAAACACGTGAGTTCGACGACTGAAACCGTCAGAAGGAAGACAGACCCTCTCTCAGAGGAGAAAGAAAACAATTAAAAACCGTAAAGGAGGGGACGCCCATGGAAAGAGAGCCTCCTTGTCAGGGTGGGATGTCAGAAAAAAAGGGCCATCGCTTGGAGGGAGCCCGGCGGAGTCTCCTGCATCAAGTCCGGAAGAGAAGGGGGGAGATGCGGAAAGAGGGGAAAAAGGGGAAAGAGGTTTCGGGAACTACGATCGGCCTTAATTTGATGAGAAAAAAACCGCATAAGGAGAGGGACAAGATCTAGCTCGACCGAAGAGCGCTAGCGCTCACCCAGTCTGGCAAAATATAAGAGGGACCTCAGATATGATCTTCAAAGAAATACGCCTTGAGAAGAAGAGACAATCCTCTTTAAGAAAGAGGAAAGGCGCATCGAGCTTTCCCAAAAGAGGGGCAAACGGGCTCTCAAGGCCGCAATACGACAAGGAGATAAGAGACCTTCGACAATGGCTGGGATCCCATAAAGAAAGGAAAGAGCTTCTGACGCAAGGAGGGGGTTTTGGCGATCGAGAAAAAAAGGAAAAAAAGAGGAAAGGGGAGAGTGATGGCCAGAGAGAAAGTCATTGCTCGCCGCTGCAACAAACAATAAAAGGAAATCGCATATCTTGAAAGACGCCTCTTCAGAGAAAGAAAGGTATTAGCCGAAGGGGGAAGAGGCTAAAAAAAAAGAAAAGAGGAGAAAGAGGAGACGTCTGGGATCCTTTGCTTAATCGTGAGAAAAGTAACGGAAAAAAAGGAAGGAGGAGGCTTGATCATTACTATCGAGTTCGTTCAGTAAAAGAAATTTCTTGGGGCGTTTGTCTCTGGGGGAAGCTAAAGGGAAGTTACAAAAAGAGGCGACCAGGAGGAGGAAGGGGGGGTCTTCTGTCGGTGGCTTACAATCGGCATGGGAGGAAAAATTCAATTTCCTCTTATTAGGGTAGAGAGAAAAGGGAAGCTCCTTGAGTGCACAGGGCGGAAAAAGAAAGCGAAACCGGCATATGATCAAAATTGGCTGCTCGGGAGAACTACCGTTCACCAATATCCGTAAAGGATTATTCGAAGGAGAGGGAAAGGGAGAGAAGCCATTGCTCTTTTCGGAGGGAGGGGATACAAAGGAGGAAAGTCGGCAATCTGGCGGGCGAAAAGCTTCCGAAACTTCATGAAAGGGGGGAAGGAACCCCGATATCGTCAAGGTATAGAAGGGGAAAAGTACCTGGAGGAAGGAAGGGGAAGGGAAAGCTCGCATAATCCTGACGAACCTAGCATTCCAGGGAGAAAAAAAGGCTTCTTGGTCCGTGATAAAAAGGAAGAAAAAGACTCCGAGGAGAAAAAGGAGGCAAAAAGAATGTCGGCTAGTTCTGATTAATACAAAAAAGGGTTCTACAAGGAGAGAGGGAGGAAACCGCGATACGAGGAGGACAGCTTCTTCAAAAAGGGAACGAGAGTTCTTAAAGAGAGGGGGCCCATCGAGAAAAAACAACCATGTTTCCGGTCTTGTTTGGGGGGAAAAGTTGAGGGGAAGGGGAACAGTTTCCATTAACCTTGCTTTCCATCGGTTTGGGGGGTTGGGGTAACCCACCTCTACGAGGGGGGAAGGTCCGGGAAAGAGAGAGGGGTTCGCTGGGACTAAACCCTTCTCCGCCCTCGGGGGGACTGGCCAAAAAAGGGGCCCCAAGATGTTGTACTTTTTTTCAGAGAAAAAGGGGGCTGCGCGGGAAAACTCGGCATCGATATCACTTTCACCTAATTGGCGATAAAGGGAGGGGGGAGGGGAGGCCGCCAGGCGGGAGAGGGGGGGGGGGGGGGGGGAACCGGTTCGATC
>Ga0179593_1494957_pt1 | contig 12464 bp, 18 predicted proteins | sample CZODoug2_1_08_16_FD_185931 | JGI IMG/M metagenome (GOLD analysis project Ga0179593, IMG submission 185931) | Vadose zone soil fungal communities from Angelo Coast Range Reserve, California, USA - CZODoug2_1_08_16fungal (PacBio error correction) | ecosystem: Environmental > Terrestrial > Soil >...
CCCTTGCAACTCAGAAACTATTGGGGGAAAAAAAATAGAGGTACGGAAAAATAAAAGTTAAAAAAAAGAAAAACCCGTTGAGATTGTCCAGGGCACTTGAGACAGGGATGCATGCCGCGACGGGTTTCAAAGGCAAAAGTGGTAATGTAACAGATCCCCTCTTACCCAATTAGCTCCACTTAAGGCTTTTGGCGTGGAAGCACGTTAGCGGGGAAACAAAAAAAAATTTTAAGAAAAAAGAGGGGCAAGAAAAGGCGGATGGGGGAAGTGGACGTTCTGGGAAGGGGGCAGAGGGTTGGCCTTCCTGCCTAAAAAAGTTTACCCGGAAACCACACGGGAAGGCAAGAAGGGGGTGAAAGGGGGAATGGAAAAAAGGGAGGGGCCTGAGCGCAGTTGGAGGCAGGGGGGCCAAAACTCCCTCCTCACCACATAGAACATCCCAAGGGGACCTGAAACGAAAAGGGGGGAGACAGCGGAAAAGGGGGGGGGGAAGGAGAAACAGTGTGAATATACTCATCAGGTAGGGGTTGGGGGGGGTTTTGTTTCGCCCAGTATAAGACCACACTAGAGCGATGAAAAAAAACATTAAAGGAAAAAGACAGAAGGACCTAGATGCCCTTATGCCTTCATTGCTGTCGGAAAGGTCAGGGCCAAAGAAGCACCCACGCGAGGCCCTCCTTGTGTCTTTCAACAGGATCTCTCAAACGCCAGAACGAAAGAAAAGGGTTGACGAAATGGCAATGAAAAAGAAAAAAGAAGCCTCGAGGGAGAGGGGGAGGAGCAGAAGGGGGAAAAAAGCAAGAACGTCAACTAAACTAGTGGGGCTTCAAAGATGTATTCAAAATTCGCAAAGGCCTATGCGTAAGAAAAGGTCACTCCATCAAGGAGAGGAGGGCGGAGAGGGGTGGTCGATGAAAGAGGGGAAAAATTCTGCCCCTAGGCCGCTTAGACAGCGCCCGTCAGGGTCGACGCCACACTTACGAGGAGAAAAAATGGTGGCTGGGGTAAACAAGATAGCGAGGGATCCAGGATCAAGAGGAATTAAGGGTGTTTTGGTCTACGTGTACCAAAGATCAAAGAGCCGCCGAGGAACCGGGATCTTAGATGTGAGACCTTCCAGCTGAATCCAAAAAAACCAGTCGGGAGAAAAAGGGTAAAAGAGGGGCGGTCCCGCAAGAGTTCGAGACCGTTGGACTGGGAGCATCCACTCGGCGCGAGGCCTTATAATTGGGCTGAACGGTAGGAACGCGAGTGCCCGTCCATTGTTCCCTTTGAAAAGACTCTGCCGGCAGGAAAAGTTGTCGCGGGGAACTGTAAAGGAAAGGAACTTGGATCCTCAGGAAGACCGTGGAAGGAGGGTGGGGAGTCTGACCATCCCAATCCAATCAAAAAAGGGTGTCGGGCCCTGTGTAGCCCGTAAAAGGGGGGAAGGGTCCAGGATATAAAAAAGTAATGAAGGGAAGGAAAGGCGGAAACAAGGAAGAGCATGTACGATAAGATCGTAGGTGCTTGGAAAATCGCCAAAAACGCAGCGTTTGAAAACCATATCCACAAGCAAACGATTAAAAAGGGAACTTTTGTTTCAAATCAGATGGTGATATGATTGGTTGGACAGAAAAAAAAGAAGGTTGTCCAGCCGTGGAAAAGAAAAATACGCAAAAATCAGAGGAAACAAGGAATTCAAAGAAGTGTCGCCGTCCCCAGAAAAGTATAAGGGTGGGGATAGTCAAAAAGGAGAAACCGCTGGTTTAACTGGGTCGAAAAACTTCGGGCCGGAAGAAATTCAGAGCTAAAAAAAAGGTCCAGAGGGGAAGGTGGTGGGGGAACTCGACCCAGAAAAAAAATTAACGCGGGGGCACCATGGGACGCATTTCTGGGAAGGTGTCGGAAAAGGGAAGATGTCATCGTCAAACCGGAGGGCCTGCCAAACCGTTAGAAATTCAAGCGACTTGTTTGGAGAAGGAAACGGGACAGAGGAGAATCAGAGGAAAAGGAGGGACAAGACCGAAAAAGACAAGTTGGGAAGAGGGGGAATCCGGGGAGGCGCATCACGCGGTTCAAACTATAGACCAACGTTTGAATACTGCAGAAGTGCCCTACTGAGGAAGGGGAAAGAGTGGAGAGTTGGGAGAGGGGGTGTGAAGATAAAAGAAAAAAAAAAAAAAAAAAAAATAAAAAAAAAAAAAAAAACGTGATCTAATTCAAACCTTCTGAATGGTCTTATTCTGGTTCTGAGAAAAAAAAAAATCGGGGGGGGGGGAGTGGGGCAAAAGGGGGGTGGAAGGAATCGTCTATGGCAAGGAAAAAAAAACAAGAACTGTAAGACGCCCGAGGAAATCGGGAGAGATGTTGGAAGCGCCTTGGTGCAGCGGACAACATTTATAACTCAAACCACCCAGGAGGAGGAAAAGAGTCTTAAAGACGAAAAAGTGGGTCCCGCCTACTCCAGAGGATAAATGAGGAAGAAAGCTAGGAAGAAGGGGAGGGGCAGAAGGCCGTGGGGAGGGAGGATCGGCTGAAAAAAAGAGGCAACTTAAACAGAGAAGGCAACGACAAGAAAAACTATCCGACCTAGGAACTGACCAGTTAGAGAGTAACCTGTCTATCAACACATTCGACCCTCTAAGAGGGACATTGAACGGCCGAAGTGCAAAGCACACAAGAAAAAATTTGGTCAATGGCCGAGTTGGAAACAGGAGAAAAAAGAGGAACAAGAGAGGGCAACCGGAGCGGTCGTGCTTCGAATGGGCAAAAAACACGATGCTTCTCTGCGTGCTTCACCTGAAGCAAATTTGTGAACTTAGAAGGATGGGGCAGAAAGGTGGCGCGACGGGGAAAGGAAAGCCAAGCCGGGACAGACCAAAAGGAGACAAGGGGCAAACGAGTATCAGGTGGGGGGTCTGGTGTCTAAAACCAACCACTCCCTCACAGGTCGGAGCAAAAGATGGGGTCTAAGGGGGGAAAGGAGCTCCATCCACTTTGGGAACCAGCCAGTTTAGGAAAGGTTGTTTTACTATCACAGTTCGGTTTTAAGGGGATTACATTATGGAAAATTTTGGGAGGTATTTCTGGCCACTTAAAGAAATTCAGGGGACGGGAAACAATCATGAAACATCGAGGGAACCAAGGATAAAAATTAAAGGAGAACCGAGCGGCCCGTGGGAAGGGGGAAAATGGGGTTTGGGTGAAGGTCCCCTGCACGTTTGCGAGCAACGGAAAAATAGGAACATCTCAGGGGTTACAGAAAAAACAGGGCCTACGGGATGGAGACAGGGGACAGCAAAGGTAGGGGGAGGAAACAAGGAAGAACAACCAGCAGCGGCGCATGGTTTTCGATACTGGGAAAGCCCCCAAATGTCGGATGGCCTGAGTAAAAGGGTCCTCAAGGGTGACCGGGAACGGTCAGTCAGAAAAGGAAGACGGAGAGGGGAGAAGGGAGCAAAGGAGACTGGTCACAATGACAGGAAATATCGTTCTACCAATTTATTCGGCCGAGGAGAAGAAGGCGACCGAGCCACACGTAGAGGAAAAGTAAAAGGACTGTTTACTACCAGAGATGTTTTACGGTCGGATGGACAGAATGATTGACAGGTCCGGCTACGCGGGCAAGGGGAAAAGGAATGGGGGAGGCAAACGTTACATGGGGTTAAAAGCGCGCTCGGCGATCTGGTTCAAAATCAAAAAATACCTGAAGTCACTGCGCTGGAGGTAGGGTGCCTTCATTTTCGGACATAAGAGAGAACCGATGGCACAAGGGGAAAAGGGAGTTGCGATGTCGAAGAACAAGGCAGCGATTTCTTGGAGGAAAAAAACTCTCGTCTGACCCGAAAGAGCGGAGATCATGATGGGGCAGAGAGGAGGGAGGAAAACAAAGGGAGGAATGGGCGACGGGAAAGAAGGAACGGGAAGAAATAAAACAGCGTAGAAAGTTGTCGTTGCGGGGTCGGAAGTTTCACCATGAAAAACCTGCTACTCTAAAGAAAGGAGTCCGGAAACGAGCTGTAAAGATCATGCAATTGGGGGGATCAGTCAACCTCCTTGTGCGTCAACTCTTGAAAAGTAAAAAAAAAGGGGGCCTACATGAAAAAATATGTCCGACGCAGCGTCCGCTAAGCAGAAGTGCTGGAAATAAAAATCTTGAAAGAAATATTCTTCTTTCGAAAGAGTTCATGCGGGGGGGGGGGGTCGTGGAAGCCACCGAAAAGGGGGCTACAGGAGGAGGGCAATCCAGATCGCCGTGTTGAAGAGAACCCTTGGATCTTACGACAAGAAACTTTCGTAATAGAGGTCTTGTAGGGGCCGAAATTGGGAACGAGCGTCGGGAGAGAAGGGCGACGAATTGGTATGTCGCTAGGTGGTGCAGACGCGTGAGGCATGACACCGGCTCTTCAGCATGGAACCCCCCAAATTACTGATTCAAGCGGGAAAACAGCGTTAGGGGGGGGAAAAGAGGAAGGGGGAAAAAGGCAGTCAATTAACTATGAAAAAGGCAAGAAGAAGCCGCATCCCTTTCTTGCAAGTTAAAAGAACCTGGGGTGCCCTTAGAAAGTGCGCCCGCAACGGAAATCAAGGGTGGGAGCTCAGGGGGGGTCAAGGGAGCGGGGGGGTTGGGGACATTAAAGAGGAAGGAAACACGGGCATGCAGTAAACATGATAAGTAAGGACAATCCACGTTGGCGGGTTGGGTTAACTCTACGAAAGTTGGAAAGCTTGGATGCGGGAAAATCTGCAAGAGGGCTCTCGAAAAAACGAAGGAGGGAAAAGGAGAGAGAAGCATCCCTGGGAAATCACACATACACTCGTGGTCAAAACAATCGTGGTAGCTCACTCCGCGTAACAACGCGCCACACCTAGGTTTCCGTTAAATGATCATTGCTGCATGCAGCTCGGTGGCAGGCCCGGGGGAAGTCAAAAAATATAAACGCCTTGACAAAAGCAAAGGGCCGTAGTTGGCGGTCATGCGTTTGATTCTCCTGGTCAACAGGGGGACGTAAAAAAGTAGGGATGGTGAATCTGGCTGGGTGTAATATAAGGGTTAGACTGACCTGCTAAAAAAGGGGACTGAAGGGAAAAATCCACACAGGGGAAGCTAGATAGAATGTTTGGGGGACTGGAGCAAGAGGTCGGTGCTTGAAGGTTTTCATGGAGCTGCACTCCTAAAAACTGTCCACAGCCCAAGGGAAGAAAGGACTCAGACCGGAATCGGGCCTTAAAACGGGAGGCAGAAAACAGGGGACCCTATACGAACGAGCTGGGAATAGAAAATTCCATCAAAGGGAAAGAGGAGACAACAAAAAGCTGAATGCCCTCAAAGTGGGAAATGCAAAAAGAGGGGAACCGCAGTGCAAACTGAAAGAGGGGAAAAAGCAATTGGGGGGGGGTAGCACGGGACGTCGGCCCAAGCAAAAAAGCCTAGAGCCGCTGGTCTAAAGAGTGCTTGCGGGCCAAAAGGACGGACAGGGGACGGAAAGGCGGGGAAAGCAGAGAAAAGGCTGTTGACGCAAATTGAAGATGGTAAACGATAGTCCCATTTCGAGGCTAAAAAGAAAAGGTGGACAACCCGAAGCAAAACGCACACCAGTTGAAAAGAAAGGGAGGGGGGGGGAAGAGGAAGTCTACGAAAGTCGCAAAAAGAGATCATGCGTGAAGAGCTATGCGTGTCAACTCCATCAAATCAATTAGCGGGCCCGCGTCGCTGAATATAAACGCAAAGAATGGAAGGAGGAGAAAAAGAGGCAAGACAGGGAAAGGGGGACACCCGCCAAAAGGGAGGAGAGGAGGGAGGACCGAAACAGTTTCAACTTTCCACCAGAGGGATATAAAAAAAAAAGAACAGCGCCTCCGGGTATTGGGTTAGGTTGCTCCGAGCACCAAGGAGGAAGTTTTAGACGACAAGGAAGGGGAGCAACTGGGGAAAAAGGAAAAGAAAGACGGCAAGACCGGACTGAGAGAGCCAGAAAAAGGAAGATTGAGGGAAACAGGGACCTGGGAGTCGCGTAAAAAAAAGGAGAGGGACGCCAGTAGAGTGCGAGGCCAGTCCTACTGGGACTCTAGTACCTAGGTGACGGAAGGGACGAAAGGGAAAGATGGCGCCAGGGAGGACAGGAGCGAAGCTGGCGCGGACGACCGTCCTGGATTTATTTGCATCCAGCCAATTAAAGGGGGTTGCCGAGCCTCGCCGAGCGCAACCCCATGCGCGAGGCTTGTCTTGCCTTTTGCGAACGTAATTGGGGGGAGACGGGGGATAATAAAGGGCCTGAAAGGAGGATGGGAAGGGAAAAATTCAGAGGACTGTTTCGATGAAGAGGAATGGTTGATTGCATAGGACACGCATGACGTTCCCACCATATCACAGAAACCGTGCACCCCCAAAGATGTCCTACTTGAAGATCTTGGGCAACCAAGGGGGGAAAGTGGTTGTTGTCATAGAAGCATAGGGTTGAAAGGAAAAGGTGGAAAGACAAGGACGCCGACCCTCGGACCCAATTCCTCGCAAAGGGAAGCCGTCCCCAAACGAAATGAAAAAACGGGGGGACTAACTGCTGTTCTTTTGCTGGCAGGAGCCGGAGCCGATCCAGAACAGGCCAAAGACGAGAGACCCTGGCCGACGGAGGTGGGGGGGGTTATCGAAAAAAAAAACAAAAAATGACTCTGTGCCTGGCGCAGTGGCTGAGAGTTGTGCGGTCGTTCTTCTCATCAAAAACAGCGGGCTCGGCCAAACAAGTGAGTAGGAAGCCGGGTTACCAGGAACGTTGGTTGGGAAAAACGGGGAAGGAAAGCACGGGCAGCTTGCAGAAGCACGAACCTTCCGGTTTTAACCATAATCGGGTCAATCGGGGTCAAGAATCGCAGCACTGGGGAAGAAGAGTAGACGGGAGAGCCGCGGGGGGAAAGGAATGTTAACTTACGACTGTTTCAAAAAGAGTCGTCGGGTGCAGGTTTATAGTTATCTAATGAAGAAGTTTTTATCTGGAGGTAACAGTGCCGGAGAGGGGGGTGGAAGGGGGTAAAGATCTGTTGAAAAGAGAACAAGCAAACAAGGACAGGAGAAAACACTAATGGGGATCATTGATCAGTGGTGAACCGGAAGGAGTCAAGCCTCCAAATCTGAAAAGAGAAATAAAGGCCTAAAAGAGGAAGCCTGAAAGAGGAAAGAGGGGGGGGCCAAGAAAGGAGGGAAGGAAAGGGAGTGGGGGCGACTGATAAAGCGGCAAAAGAAGCAAAACTACAACCAGACGGCAACTAGCAAGTAACCAAAGCAGAAACATGAAAATTATCATAACCCAGGTCTCAAAGGAATCTCTCACAGGGTGCAAAAGGCAAAGGAGGGAGGGGAATAATAAACCAAAGATGGCGCACCCACGTTTGGGAAATTCGATCTTAAGGTATTCACGAAACAATAGGACCGCTGGCAAAAAAGGGGTAGGGTTGAGGCGGGGAATGGGGGGGGGAACACAAAGAGCAAGGGTCACGGAGGACAAATGACGGAAAGAAAATTCATACACTGACTAGACTGTTTAAACCCTCGTTATCGTTACCGACTCCGCTTCCGCCAATCTAACAGCAAGCGCCAGGGCAAACAAGTATCAGGGGGTCTGGGAGGAAAAAAAACCACCGGCAACAAGCACGACAGGCTTTAAGAAGGAGGGGCTCCCATCGAAGCACGTGCAAAGAAAAGGCGACTTTTTTTGACGAGCAAGGGAAGGTGGGGGAGGGACGGAAGGAGGAAAAGGGTCCGAGTCTGCGCCATTGGCTTCCACCTGGCGGTACACCTATTGCAACAATGACATAAAGAAAAGAGAGGGGGAAAAAGACAGGACGGAGGAAACAGAGAGGACCGGTGAAAGGATATGGTGGAGAATCCTCTCTAAAAAAAGACCATCAGGATCTATAAGAACATGCATCTGAAGGGTTTCAAAAGGAGAAAGGAGGGGGAAGACTGGGTAAATCATGGACAGCCACATCGTTTACGGTGACTCCAACACAAAAAACAAAGAACCGGGACCGCCATGTTATCCGGAGTTCTCTTCTTGGGACGCCTCACCACCGCATTTAAGGGTATGGCAAGGAAAATGCCATCAGGAGAGGAGGTAACGCGAAAAGATTCGCGGCGGCGGAGGAAGAACGCGGCGCAAGGCTCGGGAACAATGGACGAACGAGAACGGTCCTACCTAGACCCATTCAATCGTCAGGTCGAAGTAGGACCAAAGAAAGTGCAAAAAGCCAGAACTTCCGGAAAAAAGGTAGGGGACCGCAAGATCAAAAGTTATTGGAGCGATCATAAGTATGGCCGGACCTAATCCTCTGACTGGAAAAAGGGGACTTCGCAGCAAAGAAATGGTTCACTGCGGGGAGAGGGAGGAGCTTGGTGAAAAAAAACGCCCTGAAGTAGGGGGCGTCTGGAGAGTTTCCATGAAACTACCCGGGTGGACAACGCAGGAAAGGAAGGGACTACCTCAAGTTGAAAGCGTACAGGTGCGGGAGAGGTAGAAGATACGGACAAGGGGACGAATTTCTTAGATTAAAGAAGAAGCTCAAAAGAGACGCTGAATCGAGGAAGGGGGTTTATTTGAAAAAAACATCGTCCGGGACAATCGATTTTCTACGTAAACTTAAAGAAATGGGTCGGGGTTGCTTGAAGCAAAATGGGAGGGAAAAAAACAGGATGGGTCAAAATTCTTCAACTTCTACGCTAAAGTCGTCGACTACTTCTTTACAAATCATCAGCTGTCAAGCCAGAAAAAAAAAACTGCATGGTGAGGAGGAAGAGTCATGGTGCACAGAATTTGGAAGAGCAATATGCATAGGGACATCTAATCGTCTCGGGGTGCTTACTTTTTTGAAACATGCCCGTTGAGGAAAAATGAGGAGTAGTGAGAAGGACAAGAGGTCGGGGGGGAGCCCAGAAGAAAAACAAGGGGGCAAGCGCGGGTAGCGCCTTCGCGTGTGTCTAAAAAGATGCCCTCCGGGCTACTTCTAGCACCAATCTTTATTTAATATGGAAAATTGGTATGTCAGGCCAGAAAGGGGGAAGGGGGGGGAACGAGTCGCGGTCTGCAGGTCCTCTGAAACATTGGGAAAAGTTCGGTAAGGTGGGTTTAGGAGTCTTTATCAAAAGCCTGCAGAATCGTTCTAGGGGAAAAAAAGAAAAAAAGAGAAAAAAAATGAGGGATGAACAAGGGGAATAGTGTGTGGCGGGGGAAAGGAAGTCCTTGGGGAAGAAAAGGATAATGAGGGGAAAAGGAGAAAGAGTCTCCTAGTGTCCACCATGACCGTGGTACTAACCCTGTTACTAATATAAAGTGGGAAAATGAAAAAAGGCAAAAAGCAAGGGTAAAAGCAATTGGGTAAGAGGTATCTTTGTTTGAATTACAAGGCCCGGCCACAGAGCGCATCATACCCTGCCAGACTGAGAGGGGGGGGTGGCGGTTTTTGAAAATTGGGGGAAAAGAACTAAGAGGGGGACCCGAGGGGAGGAAGGCAAAGGGATGATCTAATATACAACACCAATAAGGAGAAAATAGGGGTCATCCTGTTATCAACTGACAGAAAAACTCGGAGGAAGAAACTTCTAATGAAAAAAAAAAAAGCCACCAAAAAAGGGGGGAGAGGTGGAAAGTCCGTGGCAAGGGTCGAATGCCCGCGGTGGCCGCAAGCGGGGGTCAACAAGTCAGCTTCCAGGGAAGAAATTCACGGAAGGACGGTCCCAACTTATCCGGGGGTCAAAGGGGGAGGAACTCGAAAAAAGAGGGGGGGGGGACCTGACTTGGTCTGTGTCTGCTGTTTCATAGTTAAGGTTGAAGTGCACTGCAAAAGGCTGGAAAAAAGTGGTGGGGGGTTGGGGGGTTGGGGGGGGAGGGGGGGGGGGGGGGGGGGGGGGGGGGGTGGGGGGCTTTTGCGGTTTATTTTTTTCTGGGGGTTTTTTCTGGTTGATGGAGGAGTAGGTACCTTCCTTTTACAACACTACCAAACGCGGTCGCTCGATCCTAATTAGTATAAAAGTTGAGCGGGGCTGACCGAGGGTCAGAAACGAGAAACGGCATAACGGACAAGGAGAGGCCCACAGGTCGACAAATGCCTCGACCGAAAGAACGCCTTAACACTTGGCGAATTTTCCCGGACCTGAGGGGTGCTCTGAAGATAGAAAAGATTGAGAGGGAAAACAAAACACGCGAAGGAGAAAGACCGAGAAGAACTGGGTCAGGGAACCAAGAAAGAATAACAATCAGATGCCCTAGCAATATAGGAGGACGGGTTTCCGACCTCGACAAACCTATCCCAAACGGCCGCTGGGCCGAGGTTGCATCGGAAAAAGTCGGAAGGGAAGAGAAGAGCCAGCAGCAGGCTGGGAAGAACGCATGATGTAAGCAGGGGACCTCGACGACTTGAAAGTATTCTCAGTTAAACAAAGTTGGGGAAGCACCGCAAAAAACCTACAACCATTTGTGATAGAAGAGGGGGGATGAGGGGTCAGATTTCGAACAAACCCTCGCCTAGAAAAATGAATAAGATGCAAAACTCAAGGCCGTATCTGAAGGTGCTCCTCTTCTCTGGAATGAGTTCAAACACCGAGGAAGATCTTCGACAGGAGAAAGGGGAAAGTTCAAAGGGGAAGCCAATTGCGTGGCTCGCGTGTGGAAAAAGTGAAACGGTCCACCGCGATCGACATCTCCAGCGGAAATAGTAAGGGTTAGTTGGGGGGAAAAAAAGGGGGAAAAGGAGAAGGTCCAGACACGAGGAAACGGGAACGTTATGCTCAATACTTGGAAAAATCAGGAAAGAAAACGAGGCATCTAAACGGCAATCTGAAAACTGGAACAAAGGGAGAAGCTGTCCCAAAAGTGCGAGGCAAGTGGGGGGAGATGGTCGAGGAGGAGACCGAAAATGAAAAAGGGGAGAGGGAGGGGGAAACAGAGATTTCAAGGGAAAGTGCCCTAAATTGCGCGCGTGGCCTGGACTCTGGGGGGTCTTCCTCACGAAGGGGAACTGGGACATAAGATAAAGGGAACTAAGGTAAACTGCAGGGGGGGGGGGTGAGGGGCGACACGACACTAGAAGAGAGATCACAGCCTAGGTCGTGTCTGCGGGAGAACCAGCTAGGGGTAGTCCAGGATAATAGTAGGCCTCCCTTCTCAAGGTCCAAACAGGATAATTTCACGGGAGGGAAGCGGCTTTGGCAAGGAACAAGCTCAGGAGGCCAAACATAAAAAGAAGAAACAAGGGAAGCGGAAATGGTCTCCGTTAAGGTTGGCCTTGGGGGGAACCCTCGAGTGTGATGATGATTGTGGATATTCCAATCTTTGTGAAAAACAGGGGTGGGGGGGCCATGGGGACCCGAAGAAGCCAAATTCAAGGTAAAAGAAAGGGAGAAGGTCCCAGAAAGAAAATGTTATGCAAAACCACTACCCGCTGGTTTAATGCTGATCCGATAGTACCTACTCGTCGCGAAACTTACTAGCGGGTCCTGGTGCTACAAAAGAAAAACCAATGAGGAAAAAAAGGGGGTTGCCAAAGGGAATTAGGAGAAGGGTGGGAGGAACTTGGGGGGGGGGGGGGGGGGGGGGGGGGGCTTTTAAATCAACGAGGTCAAGGCCCCCAGTTAGTAGTCAATCGTGGCTGGGGGGGCGGGGCAGGTGAAAGAGAAAGAGACATCTGGGAGGAAATGAGAAAAAAGGAAAGATCCGGGTTGGGCAGATCCGTTGGGGGGGTGTTTGTTGGGGGGGGGGGGGGGGGGGGGGGGGGGGGGCCGAGGGGTCGGAAAGCGGGGGGCATCACAAGGGTCATATAGGAAGAGAACTTTCGAGCGCCGTTTTCCAGGATGGCCGACTCGCAGGGTTTGCATTTTAGAGGGTGGAGGGTAGACGGTATAAGGAAGGCCTGGAGAAAGAATTATCTTGGGGGAAGGGAGACGTAAGTATAGGGGGGCGGGGGGCACGATCTGTTTTTTTGGGGGACGCAGAACAGAAAGACCAAGGCCCTGGGGCCTGAGACCGTCGATGGTAGCGAGCCTTGGGGTGAAAACGAATTTGGGGGTAAGAGATCCAAAAACGGGGGGGAAGGAGGAAAGAAAACAAGGCTTTGAAGCAAAAAGGAGATAAGGGGTCGGAGCAAAGAGGGCCGAGGGCGGAGAAGACTGGTGCTTGCCTGATCGTCGTGAAAACAATCGGGACAAACTTAAAACCATAATGCAACGAGCAGAACCTAAATGAAGAAAAGGACCTAAACAGAAGATATCACCTGTGGGCTATCAACCCATTCCCTAGAACTCGGAAGAGGGAACAGGCTGGGGGGAGGAACGAATGAAAAAGATGGCGCCGCAAAATTATCGGGAAACTGAGAAAATCGTAAAGAGGGATCTGTGCCCACCGGATCGTTAGTTCGTTCGGGGGGGGGAAGGGCACGAAAGGAGACTGGAATGGGAGGAAAAGGACACGAAAACCAGTCGGTTAACGCATCTACGAATT
>Ga0179593_1621300_pt1 | contig 12464 bp, 22 predicted proteins | sample CZODoug2_1_08_16_FD_185931 | JGI IMG/M metagenome (GOLD analysis project Ga0179593, IMG submission 185931) | Vadose zone soil fungal communities from Angelo Coast Range Reserve, California, USA - CZODoug2_1_08_16fungal (PacBio error correction) | ecosystem: Environmental > Terrestrial > Soil >...
CCCCAACTGTTGAACAGGGAAAGGGGGGGGGAAACGCTTGCCCGATTATCTAATATCGGCAACCGACACGACAAAAGGAAGGGGGGGGAAATCCGCCGCCTCCATCCCTTTACCCCGACATCGATGGAGAGGAAGGGAAAAGGGGGAAAGGGGGGACTAGTCGATCGTATTCCTTATTCCCAGGCCCGATGCTACAAAAAGTAACTCAGGAAGAGGGGACGTTGCTGTATGAACTCAAGCCGCCTCTATGGAGAAAAAAAAGAAGCCAATGGGGCCGCTTACCCGTCTCGATCGGAGGGAAGGAACCGACCTTTCCTTATCCGTGCCCCGTTGCCCAGAAAGAAGAAAGGGGAAAGGAAGACCCGCCCGATCCCTCGACCAGTGTCCTTCGACCAATGCGTAGCAGGAGAGGGAGGTCCACCGTGCCTTTCGCGTCCAGGCAATCGTGGCGGGGGAAAAAGAGAAAAGGAAAAGCAACGGCATCACTGCAATCGGCGGCGTCGGGGGAAAAAGATCGGGCCGTTTCCGGTGATCCCGTCCGACATTGGCGCGGGGGAGAGAAAAAAAAGGGTCTCGAGGCTGCGACGAGGGGGAGGGGAGAAGCCTGTTTTTGCCAAAAAGAGGGGGGGGACCGGCCTCGAGGCGCCCGGTTCCTCCCCAAAAAAGGTTTTATAAGTTCTCATTTCCAGGGAAATGAGAAGGGGAACAGACCCCTGGTTCAACAAGCAGGTGGGACGGGGTGAAAAAGAATGACGACGTTTTCATATGAAGAGAAAAAAAAAAAAAGAGAGCTCCGCGATCGTCATCGACACGCCCGGGGGCACGCGAAGCCGGCGCGCAATTACCGCGGGATTCAAGGGGGGGAAAAAGGGGAGAAGGGACGAATTTACGGCAACCCCTCGGGAAATCGTTCGATACGCCAGCCAAAGAGAAAAGTCGAGTTGTCATTGAGGACCTGGGTCACGGGGAATTACGGAAAGAGAAAAGGGAGATGAGCGAAGAGCTAACGACCGTATTCACTATCCTCGAGGGGGGAGGGGGAGATCTTCGAATCATCTCAGTGGGGGTAAAGGAAGAAAAAAAGAAGGGGAAAGGACTGAGTAGTAATTCCCCGTTGACCCAAGGTCCCAGAGGGGAGAAGGAGACCAAGGAACGATGGGCCGTGCGTATCCTAACGATTACAAAAGGGGGGGGGGGGGAAGTCACCGTACGCTGAGTCGTTGACAAAAGGAAGAGAACGGGTTTGTGCGTCGCGACCAGCCGCACCTTGTCAATTGGACGGATGACGATCGCGAAGCAGGGGGAAGTTCATAGTTCTCGAAGTGTAGAGGGGAGTCGGCATACGTCCTTGACCAAAAAAAAGGGAAGGGGGGAACGCAAGTCTGGTGCGGGGGGGGGGGAAAAGGGTTCCCTGAACAAGACAGGAGGAAGGAAAAGAAAGGGTCCGCGGGACGAAGAAACGAGAAAGAAGGGGAAAAAAAAAAAGACTTCGCCGCAGTCTGACCGCAAGAAAAAAAAAAGGGGAAACCTCGAGAAACCTTTGGGGGAAAAAGGAGGTCGGAACGTGATCCCCGGGAACGAAAAAAAAAGGGGGGGAGAAAAGAACCTCTACTAACTCAGATGAGAAGGGGAGGGGGGGAATGTCGCAAGCTTTCACAATGGGGGGAAAAAACTAAGCAATCACGGGGAAAAAGAAAGAAGGAGAGGCCCCGTTTTAGAAGGAAGGGGGGGGGGGGGGGGGGGAAGGGGAAGAGACTCTCCCTTACTTAACAGGAAAAGGGAAGAGGGGGTGTCGGCCAACGGAGAGAAGAGAGGAGGAAGAGACTATACTTTTTAATCTTCGGGAAAGGGAGGAAGGGGGTTTTGGCTTGATTGAGCCCGTAGAGGGGGGAAAAAAAGGCGGAATCTTCCTTCGCCAAACTTGAAAGAAAAAGAAAAGAGACTGGATAAGAAATCTCTCGGGACAAAAAGAGAAGAAGGAGAAGAGGAAGTTCTGGTTAACCGGCTGGTGCTGCGAAGAAAAAAAAAGGGGGGAGGCTTCCGACAAGAAAAGGCGTCGTGTCGGTGCCGCCCGTATTCGAGAAAAAATGGGTCCAAAAAAAAAAAAAAAAGGAGAGGGGGGGGGGAGGTATAACCACCTCCTTTTAAAACGGACGAGGGAAGAGGGAAAAAAAGGCCGGGGGTATCGCCCAGCACAGAAAAAAAATGGAGAGAAGGGAAGCCTTCCACTTATTCTAACTGCTTTAAGCGACCTTCCGCAAAAAAAAGGGAAAAGAAGGGGGGAAGCGTCAGAGTTCGCGAACGGAAGGAGGGGAATCCGCTCACCAGTTTTGGGCTTCGAAAAGAATCAGGGGGGGGGAAGAAACAAAAAAAGGGGAAGCCCCTGCGATCGTAAGTGAAAAAGGGGAGGCGAAGAAAGGGTCGATCCATTTTCGGGAAAAAAAGAGAAAAGGCTCAGCCCATTGAATCAAAAAAACAGGGAAGGGGAAGATTGTTCGTAACAACGGTTGTTACGAAGTGAGGGGGGGGAAGAGAAGAGGGCGGGCCCGTTTCACGCCACACAAAAAAGGGTGGGAAAAAAAAAGTACTGCTTGTCGGTCCCTTCGTTCAAGCCCCCAAAGGGAAAAGGAAAGAAAAGGAAACTTCAATTACCTCGAGGGGGAAAAAAAAAAAAAACACCGCACTCATCATTGAAGAAAGGTCTCACGGAGGGGGGGGGGGGGAAAGCTAGAACCCTTCGTTCTAAGCGTGAAAAATCCGAAAAAGGAAGAAGAAGGAAGAGAGAGGAATATTTCGAGTTTTTCTGAGGAGGGGGGGGGGGAAAAAAAGGAAGGGGCCCTCTCTCTGGGCAAAAAGGAAAAAAAGGGAAAAATTCTTGCCCAAAAAATAAAAGAAAAAAAACTCGGTTCGTCATTGAAGGAAAAGGAAAAAAAAGGCCATAACGCGGTGTTTGGGGGGGGGGGGGGGGGGGAGGAAAAAAAAGTGGGTCAAAATCCTAAAAATTGTGCCCTGCGGAGAAGGGAACTCGGTCTTCTTGGGGGAGGAAGAAAAAAAAAAAAGTTGCCGAATGGAGACTTGGCTATGGACCTCCAAGAAAGAAAAGAGGAGGGGTGAAGGGACACGGGGGGGGGGAAAAAGGGGACGTCGCCCTTGTGATGAAAAAAAAAAAGAGAAAGTTCAGATTTTCAACGTAACGGAAAGGGGGGGGACGGGAAAAAATCGATCCAAAAAAAAAAGAAGGCGCCCGCGTGTGGAAGGAAAAAAGTCACAAGGAGGGAAAAAAGAGCAACAACAACAACCGTGATGGAGGGAGGGGAAAGGGGGTTTCTAAAGGAAGAGGAAGAGGGGGGAAAAAAGGGGGAAAAAACCAACGCTTTCTCCTTCAAGGGGGGGAAAAATCTATTTCTCACGAAAAAAAGGGGATGAAAGGGGAAAAGAGGAAGAAAAAATACATCCTTTTCAAAAAAGGAGAGAAAAAAAATTCCACCAATGAATGGAACAAAAGGAAAAAAGAAAAAAAAAAACCTCGGGTTTTACTCCGGCCGCTGGGGAAAGGGGAAAAAGGAGAACATCGGCAACAAGAAGGAAGTGGAGGAGAAGGAGAGGAATATACCTCCTAAAACTACACTCCGCAGGCCATTCAGAGGGGGAAAAAAAAAAGCTCAATCTGAAACAAAGGATGGAATAGAGGGTGTGCTCTGGTCAATAACTTCACTAATTTACAAGAAGAGGGAGGGGAGGAGGAGTATTCAATAAAAAAAGCGAAGGGAGGGAAAAAAAAAAAGAGACAACCCGGCCCCTACCGTTCTTTCGGAATCACGCTTAAACGAAGTTCAGAGGGAGGGGGAAGGGGAAAAGGGTTGTCGTCCGGTGGCGGAGAGAACAGGAAGGGGGAAGGAAGGAAAGAAAAGGGAAGAAGGAGGGACCGCCGCCCTTCATCCTTACTTCGTCCGGCCTTCCAGGAAGGGAAAAAAAAAGAAAAAAAAAGCCGCGGCGAATCGACGTACACGCACTAAAAAAGGGTGTGAGGAAAAAGAAAAAAAAGGGGGGAATGGGCCTGAGCATTCTCCGCTCCATTGGAAAGGAAAAAAGAAAAGTGGCAAAGCGACCCAGAAAAGGGACAGGGAAAAGGAAGGGAATGTGGAGCTCGCGCAAAAATCCGAAAAAAAAAAGGTCGCAGAAGGGGGAGAGAGGGGAAAAAATGTTTCGGAACTGTTCGCGAAAGAAAAAAAACCGGGATCCTGACCGAAAAGTGGGGGGGAGAAAGGAAGAGGAGAGGATCAGTGAAATTCCCTGACGGGGAAAAGGGGGTGGACTGTTACTAAGGGCGGCTGGGAAAAAAAGGGACACGAAAAGGGGAATGCGAAGGATAAAAGCGTCTCTGCGAAGACCTGGAAGGGGTTTTTTTAAAAACTACAGGGTGGGGGGCCGAGAACCTCCCCGTTTTTCGGGGTCAATTTTGGAGGGTCCTGTAGGGAAGTCCGAGGTTTTCCTCTTAATTGACGTGCAACGGAAAAAACTAGAGAGGGGTAAACTACTCGCACTGGGTTGAATAAAAAAATTCGAATGGATATTCTTTCACTCCCTTCGGCAGATGAAGGGGGGAAGGGGGTTCAGGCCGAGGCTGAAAAGAAAACTCCGGAAAAGGGGGGGGGAGGCGTGCCTGTATAACTCAAGCGACATAGAGGAGGATAAATCAGCCAACCCTACCGAATTTGGGAAGAGAAAAAAGGGGGAAGACCGTCAGATCTTTCTTCTCACCCTACTTTACGGAAGGGAAAAGGGGAAAAAGGACCTCGCGCAGAGGCCTGTGAAGGAAGGAGAGGAACCAATGCTTTCCTTCTCCTTCCTTAAAAGGAAGGAAAAGGAGGTTCCACGTGAGGAGCGGGAAGGGGGAGGGGAAAAAGGAAAAAGTTGCGACAATTCCACCCGCAACGGAAGAAAATAAAGAAAAAAAAGGGGGGGAAAGAAACCAGATCGTGGAAAAAAGATCGGGCCGTGCAAAGGAAAGAAAAGAGAAGTGTCCCCCCCCTTTCCTCGAATTTCTGGGCAGGATGGAAAAGGAACTGTGCACAGGGAAAGGGGGGTGGCCGCCTTTCTATCCGGCAAAAAAGGATGCGCCTGATTCCCGTAAGAGGAAAGAGGGAAGTTATAAGTCTCCTTTCAATTGAAATCGCGAAAAGGAAAAGGAGGGGGGGTTCAAAAAAAGTGACGTGCGGGAAAAGGACGTTTTCATCTTTCCTACGGTCACCGGAAGAAAAGAAAAAGGAAGGAGAGGAATCGTCCCATTGTAGAAACGGGGAAGAAAAGGAAGAGAAGAAGGCAAATGAACCGCGGGATTCACTTTTTGCAAAGACGGGAAAAGAGGTAAGGGGGGGGGGGAAGGGGGGGAAAGGTGACGGCAAACCTCGAGAAGTTTCGATAAGAAAGGAAAAAGAGGCCGAATGCGGCATGTCCTCTTTTTCCTTTAGCCCTGGGGCAAAGGGGGGGGGAAAAGGAAAAAAAAAAAAGAACTCATGATATCGCTAAAAGGAGAGGCGAAGGGAAGAAAAAAGGGGAAAAAAACGGATGAGGAGGAACAGTCTAGCTATTTTCCTACTTCGTTAGCGGGAAGGGGGAAAGGTCGCTTGGTGTTGGACCTAGGAATGTTCCCCGTTTGACACAGGGGGAACACAGAAGGAAAAAAAGGGGAAGACGGCAACGTCACGAATCCCTTTACTCTGTTGTGCCTGTGCGGAAGAGGAAAAGAAGGGACGTAAAGGCGCGAGGGTTGTTGCCATTCACGAAGAGGGGAAGGAAAAAACGGGACCCGGTTCCATTTGCCCGAGGAGGAGGGGAAGGAGGAAATCCCTCCGAGCGAGCTCACTTTCAATAGTACAGGGGGAAAGGAGGGAGGCCGTCATACTGGCCCTTTTCCGAGGATTGTGTGAAAAAGTCTGGTGGGAAGGGGGGGGGGGGGAGTTGCGCGAATTTTTCCCTTACAAGAGGGAAAAGGGGAAGGTCCAAAGACGAAGAAAAGGGAGGGGAAAAAAAAAAGGACGACAGGGCAAACTCCTTTTTTCTTCGGACAGCAGGAAAAAGGACAGCCAAGGGGGGGCCACCTTTCTATCCATCTCCAAACCAGGGAGGAAAAGATCTTCTTCCCCCCTCACGAAGAAGGGACGATGCGAGGGTGCCCGTTGGAGGGGGAAAGGAGGGGGCAAACGACAGCCTCCTGCAGCAGAAAGGGAAGAAAAAAGGCGAGGCGGGAAAAGAAAAAAAAGCATTGGTTCGCAAATGGTCGGAGAATCCTCGGGCTGACTAACAGCAAGAAAAATTTTTCAAACGTACCGTCAAAGGGAAACGGGAGGGGAAGAAAAGCAGATCTGCTCACTTCTCTACTAGACCGGTGTAAGCGGACGGGAAAGGGGGGACGTAGAGGAAAGTATGAGGGAGTTTCAATACAGAAAAGAAGGGAGGGAAAAATTCCGGAGTTTCTTTACTTAAAGCATCTGGCCTGGAATAAAAGAGAGGAAATCGTGGCCGATTCGAAAACAGAATACCAATAGAAAAGGGAGGTCTTCTTTCTTTCGCCGATAAAAAAAAGAGAAACGGACCGTGTCGGTGCAGGGAGAGAAAGCGGTTCCTCCCTCTCCGGCAAAAACAAAAGGGAAGCAACATTGGGGGGGAGGGGATGGGGAAATTACCGCTTTTCCCCACACTTCTATCGGGGAGAGAAGGGACCAGCGGCGACAGGACCGTGGGCCGCCCAGCCAGAAGAAAAAAAAAAAGAGGGGGAAGCCGTCCGCCTTCCAAAAACTGTTCGAAGGAGGAGAGAAGTGGGCAAAAAAAAAACCGTGTTTCCCGCCAGGAAAAACGCCGCGGGGGGAAAAAGATCCGGGAAAGAGGAAAAGAGGAGAGAAAATTCCGATCTTCCCCTCTTCGTGAAGAGAAAAAGGTGCAAATCGTTGGTAAAGCGAGCCTATCCCAGAAAAAAAGGGAAAAAGAGAACAGAAGGCGATGGAACTTTCCCTTCCGGGGGAGGGAGAAAAAAGAAGAAGGTTTCGTCCCATGGACTCGGGCTATGCTCAGCACAAAAAGAAGGAAGCACAAATTGTTCTCCGCTTAAAAAAAGGTGGTACGACAGGGGTTTGGTAAGAGAGGGCGGGGCCTTTTCACTCCCGAGAGTGAGGGGGGGGGGGGGAATAAGGAAAAAAGTACGGATGCGCCTTAAAAGTCAAGCCCCAGAAAGGGAAAGTAAAGAAGAAAAAAATACGAATCATTTCAAACCTTGAAAGAAAAAAGATGAGAGAACGCCACCAGGAAAATCAGCAAGACGCTTTTTCGCACACTCTGTGGATTTTACAGAGAGAAAAGAGAGGGAGAGAAGGGGATTGCCGAAAAACGGGGGGCCTGGTTTGACTAAGGGAAAAAGAAGGGGAATCGAGACCTCCGAGTGGTTCCTCCTATTAATACTTCCGAGAGGAAGGGGGGGGAAAAGGCAGTGACAGTTTCAAGGGGCCCCAGAGCACAAAGGGAGGAACGGCCCATAACGCGTTCCCTCATTTATGATGCGCGGAAGAAAAAGGGGGGGAAAGGAGGGGGTGCGGGTCAGGCGGTAAATAGAGGGAAGGGGATGTGTTATAGGTCGCCTCCTCCTTTACGGGGAAAGGAAAAACTGAACCAAAGAGCGTAACCAGGGGGGAAAGGGTTGTCCCTTCCCCATCATTTGTGAATGGAAGGAGAAAGGGGGGGAAAAGAAAGGAAAATTCGGGGTCATATTTCAGAGGAGGAAGGAGGAAAGAAAAAAGGAGGATTCGGTATCCGTACTCCACCCAAAAGGGGGGAAAGCGTGGGGTATGACGACGTCAGAGGAAAGGAAGGGGAAAGGAAAAAAAAGGAGGAGGAGTAAAATATATTATATTAATTCATTACCATCCGAAGTACGAGGGAAAAAGAAAGAGGAGAAACTCGGGGGTGGGTTGGAAGTTAGGGAAAGAGAAAGAAAAAAAATTGGCTGAATTCCACACATCCTCTTGAAAATGAAAAGGGGAAAAAAATTGTCAATCAAGGGAAGAAAACGGCCAAAAAGTAACAGGGCAAACAAAAGGTTTCCCCTTCACCAAACGGGGGTAACGAAAAGGTCGGGTCCATCGCAAAGGGAGGAGAAGTAGAGTCGGAGGCGACTAGACCTACATAACTACCTAGGAATATAAAGGAAGGAAGAGAGGGGGAAACCAAGTGTCGAAACTCAATCTGAAAGAGGTGAAGGGGAAAAAAAAGGGGTGGTTTTGCTCTTTTTCAAGTAACTTCACTAATTTACAAAGACAGAGGGAGGGGAAAAAGGAGAAAAAAAACTCGGGAGTCTTCAAAATCCGAAATATCGCGAGGGGGGAAGAAAAAAAACGAACGTTCATTCTTGAATCACGCTTAGAACGAAGTTCAGAGAGGGGGAGAAATGGAAATGAGGCGCGGGTTGGACGGTGGCGGAGACGAAAGAAAGGGGGAAAGAAGCGGGGAACCCGCGAATTCCTTCTTCCTGACCGCCGCCGACAGAAGTAAGGAAAAAAGGGAAGTCAAACGAACTCTTGCCGTGAAAGAAAAAGAGACGTACACATTCACTTCTTACCCCCCGTTGGGGGAAAGCGACCAAACAATTCTTATCCGGTGAGAAAAGAAACGATCAATGTACTAAAATTTATCTAAACGGCACGTGGGGAGGGAAAAAAGGAAAAAGAGGTAGAAGGAGCAGGGTGGAAATGTTTGAAGAGAGGAGAAAAAAGGAAGGCGCCACAACTATTTCTCTCCAAACTGGTGAGAGGGGAAGGAAAGGAATGTTCCAAATCGAAGAGGGGCTGACTCTCCCCGGAGATGGGGGGGGGGGGGGGGGGGAGAATTCTCTTCACCTCATTCTGTATCAGTGGGAAAAGGGGAAAAGGAAGAAAGGGGGGACTTCTGGGGGAAAAAAGCCTGTTCGAAGGAGAGAGAAGGGAAGAGGTGGTATAAACTCCCCATCCTAAGAAAACAAAAAAGGGGGGGGGGGAAGAGGCTTCAAGGAGATATCTAATAAGGAAAAAGAAAAGGGGAGAGACATCGGTTTTTATCCTTCGCCGCCAGAAGGAAAAAAGAAGAAGCAGGCGGAATTAGGGCCGGGGGGGGAGGAAAAATTACAGGATATTCTCATTCCATAACTCCGGAAAGGTGAGGGAAAGAAAAGAGGAAAAAGGGATGAAACTGAAAGCGCCGGGAGATACGGCGAAAAAAGAAGAAAAAAAAAAAAAAAAAGGTCTCGTCTCTAATACCGCATATCTGGGACAGGGGAAAGGAGGGGGACGTTTGCCGCAAAAGTGAACATGACTAGCCGGAAGAGGGAAAGGAAGACGAACAGGTTCGATCTAACCAATGCTTCTCTCCTTTCGTAAAAGGAAAGAGGGGGGGGAGGAAAGAGGGGAAGATGAGAGTGTCGGTGCACCCAGGGGAGGAGGAGAAAAAAAAAAAGAAAATAAGAATCCGGCTTCTCCGATGGATACGAGAAAGACCGTGGGGGGGGGGGAAAGGGGAGGGAATACGTAAAGAAAATGGTGAATGCTCTGAAAGGGGGGGGAAAAAAAACAAAAAAAAGCTGGCTAACTTCCTTCCCTACTGCAGGGCGAAAGTTGGGAAAAGATACCGGAGACAGGCCAAACGGTTCCCTGAGGAAGAAAAAAGAAAAGGGGACCTCTTCTTCATTTTTTTTATAAGGGAAAAGGGGAACAAATGCATGAACCCCCCCCAAGCACCAGAAAGAAGAAGGGTGACGTGCTTCAACGTCCCTTATGACGACAGTTGAAGAAGAAAAAAGAGAATGAGAAGGCCGAAGTAAAAGGATCGCCCGACTCGTAAAGAAGACAAAAAAGAGGGGAGCCGAAACGCCCTTCGCCTTTCAATAACCTGCGTGGATGTAAAGGTGGGGGAAAGGGAAAAGAGAGAAGTGGTACGGCAGAAAGGGGGGAAAATCGTTCAGAGAAGAAAAGGAAAGGGGGGGAAAGAGAGGAAGAAAAGGTCATTCTCTTTCCTTGATTACCCTGGGGGGGTGGCAAAAGGGGGGGGGAAGGAAAAGAGGAAGAGAGAAAAAAACGGGGAAGGAAGCGAGAGCTAACGACCGGAGGAAAGGAGCAGAAAGGGGAGGGAGGAAAAAAAGAGAGAAATGTATAATTTCATACGGTTCGTTAGCTCTTCGGAAGAGGGGGGAGGATGGGGTTTAAAAGTTCTGAACGGAAGGAAAAGGGGAAAAAAAAAAAAAAGGAGGAAGCTTCAGGTCCAACGTTCAACATTCCCTTGAACCTATTTGGGCCACGGGGGAAGGGGGGGGGTGGAAGTAAAAGCCAAAAAGCGAAAGTGCCCCCCATTCAAGGAAGAGGGAAAAAAAGGAAAAGGGAATTTTTTCCCGCGCGGTGGAAGGGAAGAGCACCTTTTTCCTCCCCTCGCCAAGAAAAAAGAGAAAAGGTAGAGTGTATTTTAGGGGGGAAAGAAAGGGGAGGGAATATACTTTCCTTTGACGAAAGGGGGAAACAAGTGGGGAACAACCCAAGTCGGGGGGGAGGGGGGGGGGGAGATTTCCCTTAACATTAGACTTAATACCTAACTGAAAGGAAGGAAAAGGAAGAGAAGAAGAAAAGCGAGCCCGGACGAGAAAGGCAGGGAAGAAAGAGTCCGCCTCCTTTTCGCTCCAGGACCAGCGAGAAAAGGGGGGAAAAATGTCCCGAAAAAGTTAAGCCCGGCACGCAAGAGAGGGAAAGGATAACGCACTCCTACTCCTACTTCGGAAGTGATGCCGGGAGAAAGAAAGGGGGGGGTTGAACACAGACACAGGCCTCGACGCGAAAAGAAAGGGGGGGGGAGGGGAGGGAAGAAGGCCGAGAACTCATTTTGTTTCGCGGTAGAGATCGGGGGACTAGGAAGGAAGGCACAGCTTCCCTTTCCACGTTGGGGGACGGAGAAGGGAAAGTAGGTGGGAACGAAACCGATCGGAGGAGGAAGACAGGGCCCCATTTTGCGTGAAAAGGAGGAAGTGAGCCGATCAAGAGAGGCGCCCTTGAGTTGAAAGAAAAGAAAAGAAAGACACGAAAATTCCCTTAAGTTCTTTAACTGAGCATCGGCCAGGGGGGGGGGAAAAAGAAGAAAAGAAAGGGAAAAGCCGAGTAAAGACAGAGAATGTCGGTACAGAGGGGAGGGAGAAGGGAAAGAAGTAGACCCTTCTTCTTGTTCGTTTGCGTAGGACATCAGAAAAAAAGGGGGAGCCTCCGGCCAAAAATGTCCGCAAAGGAGAAGGAGGGAGGTTATAACCAACCGGAGAGGGGAGATCCGAGTCCTTTGGAGGATCATTCGGGCCAGAAAGAGAACGTAAGTGGTCCACATATTGTAATTCCTTCCCTCCTCAAGAAAAAGAAAAAAGAAAAGATCTAGCCCAAACAAGGGTCAAGAACCGTCGTCATAGGCGCAGAAAATGAATGAGAAGAGAGGGGGGAAAAAATCGCTCCCCCCAGTTTTGGAAGGGCAGACGCGGGGGAAGAGTGCGACCCTCTCACGAGAAGCACGCTCCCCCCTGACGGGAATTTCACAGTAAGGACGGGAAAAAAAAAGACGTTTTCGATCCATTTTTTCTTCATGGTAGCGGGGAAGGAATGCGCAAGAGGGAAAAAAACAGGATTTCAAGCAATTTGACCTTCCCCACCGAAGGAGAACAAGGGGGGGGTTAAAGGTGGCTTGGTTGTAAAGGAGAAGGGGAAGGAGGGTGAAAGCCCTCCCCGAAGGGGAGAAAGGAAGAAAGGAAGAGACTGAAAAGTCCAAGCCCAGAAGGGAAGAGGAGGTTCCACTATCCTATCATGTCGGAGAGGTCTGAAAAAGACGCCACCGGAAAGAAAAGACATCATTCCGCTGTGCGCCACAACTGTGGGGGGAAGGGAAAAAGGGAAGGAAGGGGGGGAAAATAAAGGGGGGGCCGGGTTGGAGAGAAAGAGGGAGGAAAGGAAGAAGAAAGACGAGTGGTTCTGCTATTAATCCTTCCCCGCGAAAGGGAAAAGGCGGGGAAGTTGAAAGGGGGGCCCCAGAGCAATCAACAGAACAGTAGGGGAAAAAAAAAAGAAGCGGGACAGATATATTATTCCTCGCCAACTGTGGTTCCAAAAAAAAAAGGAGGGAGGGGGAGGTGGGTTTCGCCGGTATAGGAAGAGGTAAAAAAAGGGGGAAAGAAACGTGAGAAAAGGGGGAGGAATGACCGAAACGCCGGCCGGTTAACCCGGTGTGTCGGCGTGAAAGGAAGGGGGGGGGGGAATGTTGCAGTCGCCTTTTTTATGAGAAATTGTCAGTGAAACGAGGGGAAAAAAAAGAAGGAAAGGACAGTCAACAATTTGGCCCGGGCGCGCAAAAAGAGGGAAGCGACTTTCCACACAAAACGTCAGAAACAGGTGGTAGTTCCGGACGGAAAGAAGGAGGGGACGGAAGGA
>Ga0179593_1646883_pt1 | contig 12464 bp, 13 predicted proteins | sample CZODoug2_1_08_16_FD_185931 | JGI IMG/M metagenome (GOLD analysis project Ga0179593, IMG submission 185931) | Vadose zone soil fungal communities from Angelo Coast Range Reserve, California, USA - CZODoug2_1_08_16fungal (PacBio error correction) | ecosystem: Environmental > Terrestrial > Soil >...
CGATCAGAGGTGCAAAAAAAAAAATGTCGAAGATCAGGGAAGAAGAGGAGAGCTCTTGCAAATGAGGCCGAGCCAGGCCTAAGTATCCGTAAACAAAGGGTGCGCGTGTTCTTAGTGCGAAGGCGGTACTCGCCGAGGCGCAGGCTCCACAAGGGGGCTAAGATGCAAGGAGGAGGAGCGGCCCAACCAAACGCCCGGGTCGGGAATGGTCGCATCGCAAGGCACTCAATGTTTAGGATGCGGGGGTCAAAGGAAGATGGAAAAGTTGAAAGAGTAGAAGAATGTAAGGCAGAACCCCGACACGGCTGGGGCAAAAAAAGTCAAAGCCTCGATGGGGGGGAGGAGAAATCTCCACGAGGACTGAAAGAGAAAAGGGGGACAAGCCCTCGATCTCGCTCAAACCTCCCAATGCCAATGATAGAACTCGAATCGAGAAAAAAAAAAAATTGTAGTAAGGGGAAACGGGCGGCCCTTTGATAAGGAAAAAAAAAGCAGCGGAGAAAGCACTCGCGTCAGGTCGAATCACAACGCCTCTATTAACGCCGGCAAAAGTCTCTGAGGAGCATGACCTGAATATAGAAAAAAAGCTAGCCAGAAACTTCGTCCGAAACAAAAAGTCTTTCCTTAATTATGAATTTTCTGAAAAGTGAAGACAGGTGAAGCGGAAAAGGAAGACAAGAGAAGACCAAACCGGAAGGGGGCTTGGCCAGTCACTTAACAAAAACCGAATCTCTTACGGATTGAAGGAGGATGGGAGCCCGATCGGGGCTCAGGAACGGGATGAGAAAATGGGTTCATGGGTCTCAATAAGGTCCGAAACTAGACAGGTCGCAAAAGGGGCCAGGCGAAAAAGCTCGAAGGCGACACAAAAAGCTCAACGACTGAGAAGACGAGGTCCCTACAAAGCACCGAGTCCTCCAGCGAGAGGCCGGGAAATCTCCGCGCCAAGGGGGACTGCGGAATTTCCCGGAGGGCGAGTGTGCGGCAGGGGCAAAGAGCTAGGATCGGGGAGGGGCAAGGGGGGCCCTCACAAAAAAGGGAAGCTCGGACGAACCGAAACCCTTGGAAAAAATCAAAAGAAACCGGGCGAAGCCTATGCTGCTCGGGCACGGGCAGGCACCAGACCTCGCAAGGGGGGGGGGGGAGAAAACGAAAAAGAGCCACCAGTTGATTGCTAAAGGCGCGATAACTCCAGACCAACAAAAAAAGGGCATCACTGGCCCATCGCAGCTCTTCTTTACCACCCCGCTCGAAAAAGGGTCGCCAAGGCGGAATACCCATATAAACTACACCTCTGGGAAAAATGTCTCACTGGATCCCTCTAGAAAAAAGACTAGGGGAAATCGAAAAGATTTCTCTCTACTTGGTAAAAAAACCTCTGGTCCGGGCTTATCTCCGGTAGGCCGTGGGCGTGGCGAGAAAAGGAACGGGTTCTCAAAAAGGAAGCACGTCACGAAGACGGCCCCCAGCGATCGCGATGTTCGGGGTTCAGGGGGGAAGATCGGGGGTGGACGACGAATTGAGGGGCGTAACATCTCAAGAAAGGGGGAGCCGGCATGGTCCTGAATCGTGACGAGACCCGGGAGCAAGATCTTGTTAAGAAACGCTAGCAATTGCGGAGAAATAAGGTCAAAAAAGAACCCGGCCGATGTAATCCGTGGATCTAAAACCTGAAAAAGGGGAAACTCCGGTGTTATCGCGAGGGCGCGCCGGAGCACTGCTCAAGGGGGAGAAAAGGAGGGCTTCGTTGCTGACCATCTTGCAAAACAGGCATCAGCAATAGAGAGGAAAAATGAGAGAAGGAACGACAGCTACAACACACTAGTCGGGAATGTTTAAAAAACAAAGTCGCCTGGGGAACGAAGGGGGAAAGCAAGGCATCAACGAAGGCCCCGGTCCGGAATAAATGGGAAAATCAACCTGCAGAAATTCAGAGGGGAGCCAGAAAAGTCGGAGAAACGAAAGAAGGCGCCGAAAAAACTTGACCATCTTTCCAGCATGGAATAGAATTAGAACGCAGGCAACGGTCGGCGTCGCTTCGTTCCGTGGGGAAGCCGGTCCTCTAAAAAACTTAACGTTGGGCTTCCAACAGAAGAGGAGGTGGTCCCCCGTAGGAAGACGTCAACCTAAGAGTCTAAAACGCCCTTTCAAGTAACCACACCGCGAAGACGAAGTGTATCAAAGAAAAGAGGTGATACTAAAGAGGAAGGATGCTTTTTTAGCGAAGGGCGTTCTCGTTCAGAGTTTAAGGGTAATGACACAGAGCCGGGAAAAGAGAGGCATGGGGTGCAGACTCAATATCTAAAACGAAAAAAAAAAGCTGGAAAGGCCTCGAGGAGACACCACGGCGCCGAAGCCCGTGGTCGCGCAAGGATCAAACTCCGACTATCATCGAAAATGAAGGATAAGGGGGGAACGGGAAAATAACGAGTCGGAAAAGGGGGGAAAAAAGTGTCCGTGGCCTGCAGCAAAGGCCCTCTACGGCTTGAAGCGCCGCACCTCATCGTTCGTCAACAATACTTTCAGGACGACATAGACTCAGTGGAGAAATCGAGAAGTCAAAAGAGGTAATAAATCGGAAGGTGACTAACCTAAAATGGGTCACGCAAACGAGAAGACGTCCTCAAGGAGCTCTGCTCCGGCAAGGACCCACAAAAAAAAAAAAAAACACAAGAAAAAAAAAAACAAAACAAAAACAAAAAACACCAAACACCAACAACAAAAACCAATCAACCAGATCCTAAAGTAGGAAGCTAAAAAAAAAAATCGAGGAGCGGGGGTCCACCACGGGGGCACAGAAAATCGCGCAGGACGCAAAGCTCTGGGAAGGTCTCCTAGAAAGGTGGAAGAACTAAAGGCCAGATTCAGCGCATGGGGGCCGGGGCGCGAGGGCGAGCAAGGAGCTCCTTTTAGCCCACCAACGAAATCCAAACAAAAAAAACAGCGTCGCAAAGGGAGAGCTGAAAAAATTCAGCGGGGGGATAAAAAAAAAAAAATCGAAAGGGTTGGGGGGTGGTGCATAGCCCGTACTACCGTAGAGAACCCGCTCTCCAGACGAGTGGGAGGCGACTCACTCAACGAAGGGGGAGGGGCGCGGTCTCTGAACGCTTTCTGAGGAAAAAGGGAGCGAGAGAATCGCGACGCGGTGGCTCAGATCCTGGCACGCCGCCACATCCTGGGGTCTGGGAAAGCGGCAGTATCTAAGGCCGAGAAAAGTAGGGGTGGCAAAGGACGGGAAAGGCATCATCAGCGCCGGAATTCCACTGGGGAGGAAAAGCGCGGTGCAGGGGGGTAGCCAGACCGAGAGGGGAGAAAAACGAAATCGGTCCGTCCGCTGACGGGCGGCCCCTGAACGAGCTTGATAATGGCAACCAACCTAAAGGAAGGGCTCGTAAGACCGGAGAGGGTATAGACAAGCCGACCGTGAGAGGAGAGGGGGGGTCGAGCTCAGGGTGGCTGAAAAGCATCGCTCGATCGGGGGAAAGAGTGAACAAAGGGCCTCTGAAAAGCGCGGGGAGGGAGGCACAAAGCGCCTGGTCGAGGAATAGCGGGAGACAGGACGGGAAGAAATCAGGGAGAGGAAAAAAGGGGGGATAACCCTGGAGAAGCTCTCTGAAAACGCGATGTCACTCGAGATGCTGGGGCCCTATAAGGGAAGAAAGGGGAAGGTTCAATCCGGTCAATCAAAAAAGACCAGGTGAACATGAGGTTGTGGGGTAAAAGATTTCCCTGCAAACGTAATCGTTTTCGGCGGGGCTCTGGAGGAGCCAAAGAAATAGGGGAAACGTTCAAGTGGGGCGGTAAAGAAGGCCGCGTACCCTTTTTTCTCGACGAAAGCCCTTGCACAGGAATCCGGCGTCCGTGAACTGGCGTGTTATAAAGACGCGAGAGGGACTGGGGGGGACCCAGAGCATCAGACGCCCTAGAAAGCAGCGCAGGCGCCGCTCCCTTGCACCGACAATGTGAGCGTATAGGGAACTGGCCTGCCGGAAGAGGGTGCGCACGCGATCTCCGCTTGAAAGGCCGGTAGCGCCTGCAGGAAAGGGCCCTAAGAAAGTGCTCCATACTCATCGCGGGAAAAAAGGGGAAGGAAAAGCTTAGAGGAGGGACTCGAGGCCACCTTGACCCCTGCAGGTTCCCAATCTTCGAACCCCGGCGCATGAGAATTGAGAAAAAGGCGACAGGGGAATTGTCGGTAGCAACGCTGAAACCCCTTGGCTGACGTCCGTGAGATTGCCACCATCTGGGCATGATCCGGAAGCCAATATAGTAGGAAGGGTGCTCAAACCAGGGACACAAAGGGGGGGAAGAACAGGGGGGGACCCTTTTCCGGGCAGCGGCTGAAGACAAAAAAGGCAGTCTGTTTGAGGCCCGATGAACGCGAGGAGCGATGATACGTTCCAGTGGATCAGAAACAAGGAGAGAGGTCGCCACTAAAGAAGAAGAAAATTTGATAGGCTTCTGTAAAAAGGCGCTTAAGACCCTGCAAGCCGATAAAAAGAAAGACCGGTCCGTACGCAGTCCTTCATCCCGGGGGGTGCAAAGCGGGAAAGTTGCGCAATTCTGGGAGAAACCTACCACAAGGAGACGCACTAAGTGGAGGGAAGCTGAAAACGCCCGTCATCTTCCGCTTTACGGAAACAGAATTGAGACAGAGGTTGGGATCAAGGAACGGAGGGGAAGAGCCAGAAGAGAAGAACCCCACGCCGCGGGAAAGAAGAGTTTCGTCTCGAGAGATTAGCAAGAAGAGAAAAAACGCTAAAGAAAAAGCGAAAGAAAGACAGAAGCCGTCGGAGGGGACGGCGATTTCAAGTGTCGAGAAAAGACGGAAACGAGCGGTATCGGTCGGGGGGGGGGGGGGGGGGAGTAGCTGCCAACAGGACTGACTGAGAAAGGGCTGAGTGGTATGGGTCCTGACTCCGAAAAGAGAGAGGTGCCCACGCAGGGAAAGAAAACGAGAAAATTCTCATTAATCCTCACAACACCTCCAGGAGCACACAAGCGCGGAAAAGAAAAAAAAGGCCAGGAGAAAGGAAGAACTAAAAAGAAAAAAAAAAATGCTCAACCCCGTTTCCCAAACTCGTTCGAGGCGTTGAGGGAAAAAGTCCGCGCCTGGGACCAAAAAAAGGGATGGGGATTACCCCACTGTCTCTGACCGGGATTTCCCGGCATGGCCGCCCCGAGTGGAGGGTATCGGAAGGAGAGGTGGGACTCCAGCTCCCTGACCTAAAGGAAGGGGAGACTTTCGGGGGAGACAAACGGCGACGGATCAAACGAGAGATCGGGAACCGAGCCCAAGGAGCGCGACAGAGAAAACCAACCGACGACTCCTCACTGGAGCCGCGTCGGGGATCTGGGATTACGGCGAGGGTATGATCGAAGTGGTGCTGGGCAGGATCTCAGAAGCAAAGAAGGAAAAATTTGGCTCGGGTCTAAAAAACGCAGCGAGGAAAAGAGACTAATCCGCTGTCAACCGAGGCCAAAAATCCGCAGGGGAAAAAAATCAGCGGCGAAAGGGCACTCAGGGAGGAGCCGACGCTCAAGATAACAGCCTCAATCCTGCCATTTTACAGGCAGGAAGAACGAGGACGGGGTACATAGCCTCTACATTGGGCAGGCGCAGTACTAATCGCGCGTGAAAGGGACCCCACTCAGGGGGAAGGAAAGGGCAAAGAACCAAGCGCTGCCGAGGTGCTCGTCTAAACCAAGCCCAAGAAACGAAGTAGGGGAAGAAAAAGGGTGCCTCAAAAAAACAAAGTATAAAAAGAAGCTGAACTCCGCCTCGTGTATTGCCCGGGATGCCACAAGACTAGTCGTTGGAACGCGGAAGCAAACAGAACCGACCGAGACGAGAGAATATGTTCAGGGGAAAGGTTGGTGGGAAGGGGGAGGAGCTGGAAGAGAGGGAAAACCCTATTCCGTAAGATCTGCACACTTGCACTGGTAAAGGGAGGAAGCTCGAACCCCGTCTCGGACCCGGGGATATGTTTCAAAAGATCGGTAGGTCAGTCCAAGGAGAATCCGAGTCCGAAAACAAAGGAAAAACGTTCTCAGGAGCTTCAGAGGAGGACCTTGTGAGCGCCTGCACGGCCCTCCAGGGAGACGCAAAGGCGTCGTGGGACCATCCTGCCAGCAGCAATCAAGGAGGGAAACTCTCACTACTCCGAAAGCAAAGGAGTGCGAGTGACTAATCGCACAGAGAGAGCCAGCAGCCAAAAAATCAATCGGGGCAAAGAGAGGTTCAAAACAAAAGGGAAGGGGTATAACGAGAATGAACGGTCCAGCAAAGTCGTAGGCATTATGAAGAGAGACTCGAGTGCCGCACAGGGGCCTTGCGGACCAGAAGTCGGGGGGAACGCAACGGCCTGGCAAGGACGCCGACGGAGAAAGGCCGCTCAGAGCAAAGCCCGTCCTCTCGGCCAGAGGCAAAAAAGCGAAACTAACGAAACACCGCCCGGTCGCAAACGTCGATCCTTCGTATCAAAAGCTCAACAACAAAAAAGAAGAGAATAGCGACGAGCAAACAATGGCTCGGTTCTGAGGGGAAAAAGGAAAATAAGAAAAAGGAAAAGAGGCATTTGGAAAACGCAGCGGACGTACACGATATCGGCGTACCCTCCAAAAGAACAGTAAGCAGAAACCAGAAACCGCGCCCCGTGTTAAGAGGGTGGAACAGAGTCCGCAATGACGGGCGCTGAATCGCGTCTGACACAGTTCATGGTCGGAAACGAAGGCGAGTTTCAGCCGCTTAGAAAACGCTACGGTCTGCTGGCTCCCCTCAGGATCCTCCAGTGCGAGTTTAAAAGCAACTCCCGTGGCGGTTTGGTCGGAAGAGCGCGAGGAGAGGAACTAGGGTCTGGGTCAGGATTTAAGAGAAGAAAAAAAAAGGTCAACCCGGAGGGAGAGGCGCCAGGGACAGCTCGGGGCGAGAAGACAGCACACAAAGGGATTCCGTCAACCTAAGGAGCAAGGGGATGAGGACCGCCGGCTAACCAGTACACTCCAAAAAATGTCGTTGAATCTCAAAGGCGAAATGGGCTCAGATCGTTCGGCAGGGGAGAGAAGAACTCAAGCTGGTCTAACTTCCCAAACAAAGAAATCTGGTCTAGGGAGGGATGGCAAGTTCTTGAACGAGGGTCCCACCTCCGGATCGGCACGGAAATCGAAAATAAGGACGCCGGCGCGCCAAGCAGAGCGCTACCTGTCGAAAAGAGGCGGCACTCCCTTAAGTATGGTCGCGTCGTGTCAGAAGCTGAGCTCAGACCCTCGAAGGGAGGGCAAATAAAGAAGAAACGGTCTTGAAGAGCGCAAGTAGCCAGCGGGTACTGTGGAGGCATGAAATAAAGGGGCAAGTGCGACGCAGGAGGCGTCTTTCGGGCCAGCTCCCGGGCTAGCCCCTCTTACGGGAGTCGCCCGGCTTATCTCGGTATCCACAGATCTGGTCGAGGCCAACTGGGTGTCACAGCGGCAAACGCCACTTTCCACCGGCGATGGCTAAAAAGGCCGCAACCTCTCGTAAGAAGGCTCGTGTTGGCCACGCACATGTAGAGGAAATACCCTGGAATCAAACAAATCCCCTGATAGGAGAAGAGCCAGCGGCGGCAAGCGAGGGGGGAGATGGGGTCGAGGAAAATGTCGCAAGGAGTGATAAAGTGGAATCAGAGCGGTTCGACTCTGCAGGAAAGCGGCGGAAAAGGAAGAAACGCGAGTTTCGGGGAAGAGTCTGAGACCCGGAGGCCCGGAACGGCCCGATGGAAGAAAAAAAAAAGGACCTGACCCTGTATGAGACAGTTGGATGGCCCTTCCTAAATCGGGGGAGGGCGTTTGGGAGAGGGCGCGGCCGCTGGGGACCTCCAAGCATAGGGTGGAAAGGAAAAAAGGATTGCAAGTTGCTCCGGAAAAATAGAAAGGGCCGGGACAGGGGGGAACACGTGTGGGGAAGGCGCCTTGCGCGAGGCCCTTTGGGAAACGTAACGCAAGAGACCGCTCGCCACGAAATGGGGCTTCAGGAAAGAACTCACTCAAACTGCGGGGAGCGTTTCCTTGCCTTCGGGGGGAGACAACGCCGGCTCGGGCCGGGCTCGCTGCTCAGTGGAGCCGGCCGCGGAGGGCCATCTAACTCGACGAACGGTTGTCGAACCGTCTAGCCCCGCAACAGTTCAATAAACGGCCAACTGGCAATGGCGGAGACGAGGGATGCGTCATCAGGACCTGGCGCAGGTCCCAGGACGCGAAACATCTTGAATGCCCACGCGGGACACCTCCGAAGAAAACCCGCTCCCGAAAAAACCTTGACTCGGGACAAAAAAGTGCACAAAACCGGGACGACCAAAGCCTATGGCGAGAGCAGTGGAAGAATCTCCCAAAAAGGGATAGGGTCTCAATCGCAAAAGCCGTCAAAAAAAATTTCCGAGCAGCCGCGCTTGAAAGAAAAGCGTGAAAAACCGGAACGGTTCCTCGCTTCCGGGGGCGCGGTTCTTCTTGCGTGAAGAAGCGGTAAGGAAGCTTCAAGCACCACAAGGGCTGATCGACAAAAGTCCCGACTCCCGGAGCGAAAAAATGACCGTCCACAAACGACTCGTATGGACGGGGGGGAAAGACAAGGAATGCATTGGGGGCAAAATGTTGAGGACGAAGGGGTGGTAGAGGCAAAAAGGGACGCACGCTGCAAACCAAAATCGGATCCGCGGAGGGGAACATCCCAAACTTAAAAAGGAATGCACGAACAGGCGCCAAGGCCTTGACAAGGAAAGGAGAGCCGGCGTTCGGAAAGAAAAAGACCAAGGCGAGAACGTCTGTCTTCGTGCGGGGGAGCGTAAATGGTTAGGGCGATAGCAAACGAGGACGGAAACGTCTCCAAGTCAAGTTGCCCAAAGAGGAAAGCGAAACAAACTCCAGAGCTAAGCCTTTCGAAGCTATGCAGGGCGGAAGAGCAGCAACGCAAATTGAGCCGCCGGAACACTCGTTCCGGAAGTCTGATTGGCTTACGCAAAAGACTAAACGCGCCCAAAAAAATACAACGCTGGTCCGGCGAAAAATTTATCCGGGGGAAGGGATTCTGTCGCCCCTAGGGGCGCCCCTATCGAGTAAGATTTGAATAAAAAAGGGATCCAAACTCGAACCTCATGGTGTGCAAGCGAGGAAAGGAAAAAGACACAACCGAGCGAACCTCGATCCGCGGGGGCCATGTCCTGGCGCCAATACTCTTGGAAGGTCCGAAACGCATAATGCCGATGCTCGCAACCGCGAGGGGAAGGGCACAGTTATAGTATGGAGACCGACATTTGTGTCGTTAGACCCTGAGCTCGAAGCAGGGAGGGGCAGCTGCTGGACAGCAAAAGGGGAAAAGCGCGGGCGAAAAACCGTATGGGAACCTCAACGCCACAAAGACATCAGGTACGACTCCCGTCAGGGAGTCGGCGTCAATGGGAAAAGCAACCGATCCAATAGAATCAGCCTCAACCTTAAGAGCGCTGACAGCTCACTCTGCCTCGACAAGGCACTGCGCCCCGAGGGAGAGGAAAAGAAAAAAAAGAAGAATTATGCGAGGGAGAGATGATCCCCCGCGAGTCTTGGCTCGAAGCTGGGACGAGCCGCTCGTAACCGCAATAAGAGATGGGGGTAGGAAACTCGAGGCGTCGCAACTACCGTCGCGGAGGGGAGTCGGGGAGAAGAATTAGTGCCGCCGCGCTCCAAACGGAGGCCGGCGTATCAATGAAAAACGACGAAGTGCGGAGGGGGGGAGGGGGGAGCGATTTGCGGAAGTTGGGTGGCGCGCAGACGGCGTCTCGACCCATAAAAGATTCCGAAGGGAACATATTAAATCATTTACAGGACTCGTACGTGAGGAAAAAGCGGAGCTGTTCCAGTCATAGGTAAGCATGTCGCATGATCAAAACACAAGCTTGGAGGACGGCCTGGGGGGACGATACTCGGAGGTAAGTGTAGGCTGCTAAGGTAGCGTCCGGTGCCTCCAGTGAGAAAATGGGGATTATCCATCCTGCCGCTTCCCAGTCAAGGCAAATGAGCTCACGGGCCGAACAAAACACCCGTCAGAGGAAAAAAGGAAGATCATCAAGACACGTCAAGGGAGCTTCAACCGGGTCGCCGGGGTACTCACATTGACGCATGGATGTCGAGGGGGAAAAGACGTAATTGAAGAAAGTCATGACGTCACCGGACCTCAGCAATGGGGGGGGCGCCAAAGGGGACACGACCGGGGAGTGGCCGGAAGCGCGTAGGTCTAAAGGCGTCGGAGGTCTGTCCAAATTACGGCGTGGGGGGGCCTGAGCCAGCGCGGAAACGCGCACACAACGGTCGTCCAGCCAGCGGCGAGAGTGTAGCAACAACCAAGGGGGGAAAAGAGTCTAATTTCGAGGTGGCTAAAATGCGGGGCGAACATGGGGGGTGAACACGATCAATAACGATGAAAGACAGGCGTCCTCCCGGGAGGGGCCCGTCCCACGAATATGCGCGGGCAAAAGACCGAAAGGGAAGAAGAGAAGGAAAAAATTGGTGGGACGAGCGGAGTGAGCGGGAATACTAGCGGACAGACGTTCATACAGGGAAGAAAGGCGGCCGCATGTGGAAAGCAAGAAAAAAAGCTGATGAAGCGCTCTTACGCTCAAGAAGGGGCCTCAATCTCGCAACATCCAGAACGATGGCGTTGTAAAAAGAGAACGGTTCGAGCAACAAAGCGTTTGCTAGAGGGGGATGTCTCGCACTTGCACGCCGGTCCAGAAGAGGCTCAAGCGAGCACCAGGAGCAAGCTGCGAGGCAGAAGCAGCGTCGAAAAGGGGCAGACTTATGAAAGAGAGGCCGCCTGGGCCAAGTCGGCATTCAGTCGCTCCCGAAGGATTTTAGTGTAACAGGCAAAAAGGCCAGTGAACATGTGGCAGTCGGTTTGCGAACTCACGAAAGGAAGTCGCACCAACGATCCACAACCCCGAAAGGGACCCACTGTCTGAGGGGAACGTCTGGCTGCCAAAGATTAGAAAGAACTGCATAGGGTAATACTCGCCATCGAAATAGCCGACCCCCTTGACGCTAGAGGCGTCACTCCCGTGCTGGAAAAGCAAGAACAGCACCCCCCAAACACCAAAACCCCAAACCCCAAAGAAAGCAACAACGGGGGGGGGGGGGGGGGGGGGGGGGGGGGGGGTGGGGGGGGGGGGGGGGGAGGGGATCGCACTCCTCAGGATCCAGGGAGGTTTTCCTCCGAAGGCAGGGAGCACGCCTAGGGTTCCGCGCGCAAAAAGGATGTTTGGGGTCGGCATAAGGAGCGGAGCGCAGAGCGCGAGTTAACTTCTGTATTCGGCCTTTCACAGGCCCCCGAGAAGGAATTGACCTCGAGAGGACAGCTGGCGTGCAGCGGACCGACCCGCTTCGTCGCAAGTTCAGGCTGGGTATGATGGTAGGCAAGGAAGCCTCGTAAGGGGGGCGCCAGACCTACTCGGAAAGATCCGCAGGCATACGGGTCAGAAGCGGCGGAAAGGGGGAGCAGGTTGGAGATTAATAGGGCATGACAAGGGAAAAGCGAATCTGCATAGGCGCTCGCGTTGTACGTTTCCCGAAGCGCCAGAAGTCGCGGAGGAAGAGACGTGTCAACCGTCACAAGGTCAAAAAGAAGACAACTCGACAGGAAGCCCGAAGATTAAGTTTTGGGGATCAGAAAGGCCAACCGAGAGCTTTGGGGTTGTGGTAGCGGGTTGTTTTTTGTGGGGTTGTGGGGGGGGGGGGGGGGGAGGTGTTTGTTGACACTGGTCGGGAGGGGGGGGCGTCCCTCTTCAACTCACCTTAAGGGAAAGGAGGTCCGGAACGGGATCAGCTGCTCTTTTTCGGCGAAGTGGCTCGAGAGCGCGGCAGGTTGAGAGCGAAAGGGAAGGGGCGACTTGAGCGTTCAGCTCTTCTAAAGAAAGAGACCGAAGATCCTGCTTTTCACCCGGGGATTCATACGCTCGTCGTTTCTGATCTGCTGGGAAGGGAACTTACGGATTAACGGGGGGATCGATGGAAAGGCCGACTAGGCGGGAGCCGCGCGTGCAATGTGCCAAGGACTACCTCGCCTCCGCTGGGGGTGGGTTTGTCTCAGCGACCTCTTTAACTTTGCAACAACCGGTAGCCACAGAGGGAAGGATTGACGCTGTGCGGGGACAGGAGCTCGCTGGAGTTCTTCGGAGCTATCAATGAAAGCCCTGACAGCGTATTCGGCAAAGGGACAGTAATGGGCACCGACCGACCTTGACGCCAAGCGGATCCTCATTGAGGAAAGAGCTCGACCATGCTCGGCAACGAGTTGCGACGAAAGATTCTCACACAAAGAGTATAAAAAGAAGAGAGGATGTCGCCATCGCAGCTGTGCATATATCCTCAGAAAAGGGAAAAAATGAATAAATGCCCGCTGCAGTCGGACGCGCGGAGGTGCCAGGCGCTTCCCGGTGGCTGGTCTTGCGGGGAGAATACGT
>Ga0179593_1668563_pt1 | contig 12464 bp, 12 predicted proteins | sample CZODoug2_1_08_16_FD_185931 | JGI IMG/M metagenome (GOLD analysis project Ga0179593, IMG submission 185931) | Vadose zone soil fungal communities from Angelo Coast Range Reserve, California, USA - CZODoug2_1_08_16fungal (PacBio error correction) | ecosystem: Environmental > Terrestrial > Soil >...
GGGGGCACGATCTCCGGCTGCGTTTCTAGGCGCGCCGCGTTCGGCTTGAACGGAAAAAAAAGTTGGTTTCGGAAAAAGGGAAGGGAAAAGGTATCATTATGCCTTCAGCATGGGGTAAGGGGAGAAAAAAAAAGGGGAAGCGCACCGGACGTGAGCCCTCTTTGCCTCTCTCGCGGCACGTCCACGTTCGGAGGAAGGAGAGAGGAAAGCTCTGACTCTAAAAGGGGAGGAGAAACCTGCTCACCCTGTCGCTCGTCGTTCTGGGGAAACAAAGGGAATGAATCGTCACTATCATTCTCTCTGGCTCGGTCAACGGAGGAGGGGAGAAGGATCGCCGGGGAGGGAAAAAAAAAAGGGGGAGGGTCTCTTGTACCTGTCCACCGGGCGTACCTCTGGGGTGGCGGTGGAAGAAGAGGAGGGAGACCTGCTGTTTCTCGGGAAGTATCCCGGTACTGAAGGCAGAAAAAAATTGGGGGAGAAAAAAAAGGGGAGAACACCACTCATAAACTCCGCGGAACAAGGGAGAGGGGCGTCCGTCCCACATTTCGGAAGGGAAAGATGGAACCTAAAAAAGGGAAAGAAAAGAGGAAATACCCCCTACTCCCTCGCAGCGGAGAAAGAAAAGGAAGGGGCGCTAGCCCATTCTCCTTCCTACGTCAAGCTTTGTGCTCTCGGAGGAAGGGAGGGGAAACGACTTTATCGAAAAAAAAGGAAAAAGAATCCTTCCTGTATTAACCATTTTCCACGTGGTGAACTCGACCGTTGGGGAAAGGGAAAGGAGAAAAGCGAAGTCAAATCGACGTCTTGCATCCGCCCTCCGTGGAAGAGGAGCCTTTGAGGAAGGAGAAAAGAAACTGCGCACTTTCCGATTCCAGGACGGCGAAAGGTGAAAAAAGGGGAAACAGTCAACGCTTGGGTGGCTCTCAGCCCGCTCATGCGCGAAATAAAAGGGGTGACGATCGCAGGGGGAGAGGGCAGGCTTCCATGTCCCAGCGATGGCTCCTCAGCAGGGGAGGGAAAGAGAAACTTAGTCAGTCTTGTACGACATGGCTCGTAAAGGGAAAAAGGAGAGGCGCAAAGGGGGGGGAAAAAGAAAAGGAATTCCCTTTTTTGTCTCGCCCCCACAACGTAGTGGAGCTAGGGAAAGTGGAAAGAATCCTCTCCCCAGGAAAAAACAGAGGGAGGCGACCAAGTGAAAAAGGGGGAGGGGGGGGACCTGGTTTTATCCTTATTTCTGTCAGTGGCACAGTAGGGGGGAAAACGCGAAGGTAGACTTTACGTCAGTAATGGGATGGGGAAAGAAGGTCATGAGGAACCAAGAAAAAGTCATACACTTTAATATTCAACATCATGTAACGAAGGAAGGGGAGGGGGGGGAGGGGAAAAAGGCATCGGAGTAGGGGAGGAGGAGAAAAACTGGATTTGAAAAGAGAAGTGGCTGATCTTCTTCCTTGGACCGGGGGAAGCCGAGGGGGTTTCTATCGCTGCTACTTGGAAGAGGACAAAAGCTTGAAAAAGATCTTTTACCGTCACGCGAAATCGTCTCGGAGTGGGGGCAGAAATCGCGGTCAGGGGGGGAGGGAAGAGTGCCTATCGCGTCTCTATACATTTTCGTCTCGCCGTGAAACAGAAGAGAAAGGAGGAGGGCGAGCATTCTCTTTTCCCCGGGAAAAGAGGACAAGATGGGGAAAGGGAAAAGGGGGAACCCTTTGTTTGGGGGACCGGGTAAAAGGGGGGAAAAATGGTAGGCGCCCTCCCGACTACAGCTTATTACCATCATCAATGGAGGGGGAAGGGACGCAGATCTTATTAGGAAAAAAAAAAAGAAGAAGGCGATTTGGGGAGGGGGGGGAAATTGCCGAGTCTCATCCTCGTCTCTTGACGCTAGACCTTTTGCGCAGGGGGGGGAGAGAGGGGGAATCCAGGGGCAAAAAAAAAAAGAAAAAAAAGAGAATAGAATCGTCCGCAATACCGTCAACCTTATCGTCTGCAGGAAAAGCGAGAGAAAAAAAAGAGGGAGGGTGCACGACAACTCCCTCTACGACCCTTTCGTAAGAGAGGAAGGGAGAGAGCTAAAAAGAAAGGGGATGGGAGGCTCCTACTTCTCTTGCCTCGGGAAGAGAGGAAAGGACTGAGGGTTCTACGAATTCGTGCGGGAAGAAGGGGGGGAAAAAAGGGAAAAAAAGAAAAGGGAGAAAGGCTCCTATCTTACAAAATCGTAAGAAGGAGGGAGGGAAAAAAGACGACTCGCTAGTACACTTTCTTCGCCAACCCAGGAGAGGAAGGGGGAGACAGGGAAGGGAAACGACCTGCATCTACTCCCGTTCATGGGAAGGGGGGAAAAGGGGGAGGGGGTGGGCGATCCGTTCTTTTCCTCCCTTCATCTTCGAATGGAGGGGGGAAGAAAGGAAAAAGAAAGAGACTCTCCTACCAGCCAATAGAGCTAGAGAAACGGCCTTTATAACACACAGAACGAAGGGGGAAAGGGGAAAAGCCGTTTCGCATCGCAAGGCGTACGAAGCACACAAAAAAAGGGAGAGGCGAAGTCTCCCCATCCATTCGGTGCCGCTACAGGGGGGAAGGGGAAGAAAAGTAGTCCACACATAAGGAGCCGGCCAAACCTTCGCCTTTCGCGTGGGAAAAGGATAGGGGAAAAAAAACACCCCCACTATGTTGCGGGGAAAAGAGAAGAGGCGGGATCTATCTTAATTTACCGGGAAGGGAAGGGGGGGAAAACCAAGTCAAGGCTTGGCTGAGAGAAGCCCGTGTGCGCGTAGGTATGCGCCTCCGTGGGGAGGGACAGCAGGGAAGGGGGAGTGGTCTTGCTTTGGCGGGCGGGGCAATAAAAAAAAGAACGGAGGTTCCAGTATCGGCGACGAAAAGGAGCCCAATGGGGGGAGGGGGGAGATTCCCCCCCGCGCTAGTCGAGGGTGGGAATCTCTGGAGAAAGGGGAAAGCGAAGGGTCTTCTTCTTGGCTGAACCAGGAGGAAGGATTATTCACCTCGGTGCCGTTCGAAGAAAAATCCAAGGAAAAAAAGACTATCAGTCAGGCCAGAGGAAAACAAAAACCAGGCGCGGGCTTTCTGTGTCTTTCTGATAGAAAAAAAGCGGTCCGGAGAAAAAAAAAGAGGGGAAAGACTATCTGCACGGGGGCACAAAGAAAAGAAAAAAGAGAGCGGCCGCCATGAGACGGGGAGAAAAACATCCGGCAGAGGGAAAGGGGCTTCACCTTTTTGAATGTACTCAAGCCACAGCCAAAAAAAAAAAAAAAACAAAAACAACGGAGGAGTAGGCACCGATATCTATCAATGGAAAAAAGGGGTGCGCCATGGAAGGAAAGGAGCCCCAACAGCGAGAGCCTGATTTGTCGGCGCGCTCATGGGGGAAGAGGAGAGTCGGTCCCGCGTTTTTTTGGCGTCCCTCGAGGAGGGGGAGGAATTAAAGAAAAGGGAGGGATCGATCGACGGGCTGCCCGAGGGGGGGATAGATCTTTTCCGGGGGAGGAAACAGAGGAGGGGGGAAAGGGACTTCTCTCGTGGGGGGGGGAAGAAACATCGTCTACTCTTTACATTTACACCGAAGGGGGGAACAAGAGGACTCTATCCTTGGGTTGGCCGGGACCGCCGGATCTGTTTTCTTACGCTCCAGCCCCCGAGTAAGGAAAAAAAAGCCCGGAGGGAGGGGGGGAACATTCAATGCCTCATCTCCTCCCTCTCGAACAACGGGCGGGAGGGGCAGCCTAACTGTTTTTTTGAGAAGGAAAGGGCGGGTCAATAGGGGGGGGGGGAAGGAGGCTCCTATTTTCTTCAGTTTTTTCTTACCGCAACAAAGGAAAACGAGACAGTCTACCCGAGGGGGGGAACGATTCAGGAAGGGGGCCGGCCCTACTGCACCGCCCTGGAGGGGGAAAGAAGGGGGGGGACGGAGGGGGTATTCTACTCCTTGCGGAGAGAAACCTCCGAAAAAAAAAGAGGTCTTCACTCACTGCCGTGCGGACAGAAGAGGGGGGGGGGAGGGTCGGCTCTTCTCTGGTGCTTCGGGGCGACGAAAAAAGGGGAGGGGAAACAAGGGGAGGAAATAACACCAGCGACTCGAACACTTTCTGTTGGACTCCGCAACAATAGAAAAAAAAAAAGAAAGGGTACGAGGAGACTGACTCCCTGTGTCGCTCTGCATGCGGGGAGGGAGAAAGGGGAGGGGAGACCGTTGAAGGGGGGAAGAGGCCCAGCCTCCTCTTCACGATTTCCGATAGTGACGCCTGAGAAAAAAGGAGTCGGGGTCACCAACGCCTCTTCCCTCACTAATTCTTCGAACCATAGGACGGGAGAAAAAAAGACGCGAGCAAAGGAAAGAAGAAAAGAATGCTACGCGGCTCCGTCCGTCTCCTGGATCCGTCGGCCAGCGAGGGGAAAGGGAGAAGGGGAAAGAACGGCGATTCGCCCTTCGGTGCGGCGGTGCAGGAAGAAGAGGGGGAAAGGGCTAGCTCCTCCAGGGGAAAAGGGGTGAGGACGCTTCTCGATCTATCCACCACGCTCACCGTTCTCGCGCACGGCAGAAGGAAAAGGGGAGCCTCAAACAGCAGAGGCAGCATTAGGCTCGTTTCAGGAAGAAGGTAGAAGAAAGGGAGAGGAGGATGGTCTAGTGTATTAACTGTCGGGCGCCCGAAAAGGTGGGGGAAAAAGAAAAAAAATGGCGGCGTGTCTAGGTTCTAGAACAGCGCCGCTAAACAGAAAGAAAACGGCAACTCGAAGGAAAAAGGGAAAAAAAACCATTCTCTCGCGTGAATGAGGTGCAGGAAAAAACTCTCTCGCTCGGGAAAGAGAGAAAGAGGCTCGCTCCCGGGAAAGGGAAAAAAAGAAAAAAAGTCGCCGTTTATCTTTACGGCACCGAGGTAATGGAAAAAGAGAGGGCGATGTACTTATTCAGGCCGGAGATGGAACAAAGCGTAGGGAAGGATACCATCTGTCCATAAAATAGGCTCCGAGGGGAAGGGGGGGAGAACGTCAAGGTACCTACGCTTCTGTCTCTGGAATACGTAAAAAAAGAGGGGACAGAATTGAGATGAAAGAAGAAAGAGCCATGTACTTCACCTAACCGTAAACGCCAGTGCCAGGAAAAAAGGAAGGGGAAAGGGCATACTTATTTTCAAGACAAAGGGAAAAACGGAATAACGGAAACTAAGAAAGAAAAAAAAAGGGGGAGAGATCTCGTTTTGTCCTCTACTGACAGTGGCGTGGCCCGCGGGCCGGGAGAAAAAAGGGGGGGGCGCGACCACACCTTTAATTCCTTGACGTGGGGGGGATAGAAGAAACCGGAGGTGAGAGGGGAAGAAATAGGTCGTCCCCCTCCTGTGACTCCTTTCTAGGGCGATGTGCGACGGGAGAAAGGGGGGAGGGTGAGAAACATCGCTGTTATCTTTACTCCGGGAGAAGGAAAAGAAAATACAGTATGAAAAAAGAGGGTACGCGCTATTTCTTCGATGCGCGGGCTGGGGGGGGGGAACAACATAAATCGCAGTCGCATTCCTTGCATCGGCCAGGGAAAAAGAAAAGGCCGGCTGCGAAGGAAAAGATCCGCCGTCCGATGGGACTGCCGTATCGCTGTAGACGTCGAGAAGGAGAAAAAAAAAGGGAAATGGGGCATCCATTAATTTACTTACCGTCGGTCTTCGTAAGAGGAAAGAAGGAAAAGAGATTAAGGAGGCACAAAAGGAAAAAAAAAAAAGGGGGAGGTCCTGTGCTGGTTCTATCTCCCCCTTAATGTCACTTAGTGGGTCAATCCGCGGGAAAAAAGGGGGAAAAGGGGGGACCGAGGGGAGAAGTTTCATTATTTCTTGTCCTAGCAGGGAGGAGGAAAGTCTCCAGGGGACTGTCCGCAACTCTCTCTGCATGGCGGAAGGGGGGGGAAGAGTTTTTCCTCCTCAACACAACGGGGGAAAGGGTTAAAGAAAAGGAAAGAGAACGCATGAGAAACCGACCTGTGTCCATGGTAAAAGGGGGGAGCAAAGGTGGGGCCCATTTACAATATACCTAACACTCAAAAGAAAAAGAAAGAGGAAATAAACTACGAGAAGAAAAAAAAGAATGCTATTACTATCAGTCTCCCTCCCCCTCTCTGGGCTGTCCCCAGAAAAAAAGAAAAAAATGAAGAGCAGAGGGTTCCTCTATCGTCCAATCAGAAGAGGGGGAAATCAAAAAAAAAAAAAAAGGGGAAACACGTCCTTGATGCCTTCCTTCATCCGTTCAGCTCCGCTCGCCGTACAGGGAGGAGAAAAGAAAGTACACCACCAATCGGGCTTCCTTTCACTCCTACCTCTCGCTCGAAAGGGAAAAGAAGCAAGAGCCGGGAAGGGTAGGAGAGAAAAAAAAAACAAACGGAGAGTAGTAAATATATAGATCTCCGTTTCTGTGGTCTTCGGTGTATCGCGAAAAAGTAGGTGAAATTCGGCCCGATTGGGGTCGGACGCTGCTCCTGGGCACGAGAAAAAAAAAAGAAGCCTGTACGTTTGCCAGATCCGCGGAGGAGGGAAAAAAAGACGAAAGTGAAGGGAAAAGAAGCTTTTCCTCTCTCGCTGGGGGCACGTCACACTGGTGAGAGGGACTCGCGAAAGGAAGCGCCCTCGGCGAGGAATTTTTTGTAATCGCGGCTACATGCTCAAAAAAAAAGGAGGCAGTGGGCGGTCTCCCTTATCGTCACTATCCTTCTAGAGGAAGAGGGGAAGAGGGAGGTTCGTTCATTAGAGGTCGTGTTCGTTCTCCTTGTACCTACCTGGACAAAGGAGAAAAAGGTAAAAATGGACAACGGTCGCTTCTCCTGGCTGTTTTGATAGGGGAAAAAGGGAAAGGGAGGCAGCCCAAAAAAAGAGGGAGACCATGTTTCGTCGCCCTTCGTCTCTCTTTTGCGGCCGTCAAATGGAGGGAAGTAGGAAGACCTCCTGACACTCTCCATCGGTGCCTACAAAAGGAGCCGCACGCAAAGGGAAAAAAAGGACATTCAGTTGTCTCTAGCCCAGGCCCAGGCCGAAGAAAAGGGGGAAACTGGGGGTGAATCTACGTATCGTACCGGGAGAGAGGGAGGACCTGTACGAAGAAAAAAAGGAGGTCACGTGGTAATTTTGAATTAATCTCGACGTTCCCTCCCAAGAAATAAGGGGAAAGGACATCCTTTCTCCTCGGGAAGGGGAGGGGGTCGGGTAGGGGAAAGAAGGGGCCATTACTTCTACGGCGCTGGGGGGGCTCTCAATCCCCTCTCATTCTACTCACTAGCGGGGAAGAACGACTGGGGGAAAAAAAAGGGAGGTTCTTTCTTATCATGAGTCAAGAAGGGGAAAAAAAAATCTAATTTACTTATCATTATGTGAAGGGGAGAAAAAATCAGGAAAAAGGGGGGGAAGAATGTCTCTTTTTTACCTTATAGAAGAGAGAAAAGAACGGGAAGGATTTTTTCCCCAAGTCAGGAATGAAGGGGGGGGCGAGCAAGGAGAAACTCGTCTCCATCAGGCCCCGCGGGAAAAAGGGGGAAAGAAGACCAGAGATCCAAGTCGCGTCGTGGGGGCAAGGGAAAAGTTTATCCTTATTGCGTCGTGACAAAAAGAACACCGTCAAAAGGGGGGGAGGATGTCTTTTACGTACATGGGAAGAAAAGAGCCGTCCTGGCCGCCGGTAGAAAAACAGATGAAGGGAAAACAGAGCCTCCGCGTCGGTCCCTTGAAAGGAACGCAAACATTCGGAGTGCGGTCAGCTTCTTCGCGGCGAAAGGACTCATGCGCTCCTGTCTTAGAGGGAAGAACAGCCGCTGTTTGTTTCGAGAGGGGGGAAATCGCACTATGCGTGAGGAGAAGAAAAAAAAAAACAATGAAGCCGGTGACCTTCCTGCTCAAAGGAGGGAGCGGATTTTTCAAGAAAAAAGAGGGGAAGACAGGTAGAGGGAGAGGGGAAGGGCGCGTCCTTGCCGAGAGAGCGAGAGACATTGGCGCTCGAAGGGAAAAGAAAAGCGAAGAAGGAGGGCGAGCATGGTCGAGGAACCTCGCACGGGGGAAAGGGAGCGGCGAAAGGGGAAAAAAAAGGAAAAGGGCCGCCAGATTGTGTGTGGCGTCATACGGGACCGACAGGGAGAAAAGGGGAAGGGCGCCCGCCCGTACTACACTGGGACCATCAGGAAAGGAGAAAAAAAAGGCGTCCAAGAAGAAGAAGGCTGCCTCTGCTGTTTGTAGCGCTCCCCAGACCCTGGAAGGGAAGGAAAGGAAAAGGGAGGAGGGGGGGGGGCCGCTCGAGCATCGTCCTCACCCCAGCGGGAAAAAGCCGTATAACGGAAAGGAAAAAGGAAAATAGAAGGCACCGCCGCACCGACGGGCCGCATCGACGTGCTGTCCAGAGAAAAGGAAAGAAAGAGGGAAGGGACGATATCCATGCGACTCCGAGCCGCGTCGCCGGAGGGGGGGAGGAGGAAAACTTAGCCTGAAGAAAGGAGAAGAAGTTCTACTAATTCGTGCTTTCCCGCGGAGTGGGGAACGAAGAGAAAGAGTGGACGGGTCCCGTGACGGCGAAGGCGTAAGAGAGAAGAAGGGGGATCGGAGTTGCGACGGGAGAAAAGGGGAGGAAGGTCGCGCCACCCTTCTACTCGTATGAAGACAGGAAAAAAAAAACGACTGCAAGCTACTGCACGTTCATCGGAGTAAAAAAGGGGAGACGGGGTGCTGGGGGAAGGGGGGTTCTCCCCCCATTTAAAGAGGGGGGGGGGAGAAAATGGGGCGTCCATCACTGCGGGCTGCGCAAAGAGGAAAAGAACACTACAAAAATCGATTCGCCGATCGTCCCGAAAAAGAAGAGAAAGGCATTGTCATTGGCTTAGCCGGGAGGGGGAAAGCAAGCAGTCGGGAAAAAAAAAAAGAAGATCGATCCTGTCGCTCTAAGTCTCCCCATCCAGGGGAAGAAAAGCACCCATCCGCCGGCGAATCGAAAAAGAACAGGTCGCGTGGTAAGTCTTAACTGCTTCACCCCCAAGAAGGGAGGGAAGACTGAAAGCCACCTAGGAGCGGCGGGAGGCACTGACCGTATCAATCCCACCACATTCAAAAGAAGGGGGGGTCTCCCAGCCCGTGTAGGGAGGAGGGAAGGTCCCTCACCCATGAGGGGGGAAAGGAGCTTTGGAAAGGGGGAGGTTCTTTCATCCCATCTCCTAGTTCAAAGGAGAGGGTAGAGATGCAAACCTCTCTGAGGCCATGGGCGGAGAAGGGGACCTTTCACTCTTAGAGGTGTTAGTAGAGTCCAGGAGTCCTTATTCCATCAATCGGTGGAAGGAGAAAAAGCCGCTTCGGAAAAAGAGGCCTCACGTTGAGGACAACAAGCTCTTTATTGAAGGGGGGCTTGCTGATATCCCTCCTCTCGAGGGCAAAAGGGAGAGGAAGCCCTCCTCGGCGGAAAAAGGAAACCCCATGAAAAAAAAAAAGAGGGGAGAACTCTTTTTAATTTCACCTTTTTTAATTTCTCGAAGAAAGGTTAAATAAAAGAAAAAGTGGAGTAAAATATATATATCATTACCCTGGATGGGCGAGAAAAAGAAGGACCACAAAACAGCGAGAGCCTTATTTTTCGCGCGAGCAAGGGGAGGAGCTACAACCAAAAGGAGAAGAAGGTACCCGCCGTGTTTTTTTTCTGCCCTCGCGAGGAGGGATAGAAAAACGACGCAAGGGCTTCTGTTGCTCGAGAAAGGGGGCGACACCTATCGGGAAAAAGGGGGTTCCTGCAACTTCCACCGATGATGGGGAAGGCAGCCTGTTACAGCTCCGCCGAACACCCCTAAAAGAATTGAAAAGAGGGAGATCTCTTTTTCATCGCTATCCCTGGGTGAGGAGAAGGAATAAGAAGATTTTCTGAAACCTCCAGCAAAAGGAAAACTCACCGTAAAGAAGGGGGAAGGGGGGAGGAGGTCTATTCCTCCTCCGAGAAACGGGAGGGGAAAGAGGGTGGTGGTGATACTTTACATTCTTTCAACTATCGAGAGCAGAGAAGGAAAATAAGTTTGGAAAGAGGGGGGGGAAGGGAGGGGTAATACTTACCACTCGACCGGGAGGGGGGAGAGAAGAAACTGCGGATTTTTCCTTTTCCTCCCTAGCGGGAAAAAAGGGAGGGGGAAAACTGTCTCGGAAAGGTAGAAGCTGTTTTATTCTACTCCTTGCCGAGAAAAAAGAAATGAGAGAGGGCGGCATCACTGCCGTGGCTGACGAAAAAAGAAGGAAGAAAGGATGGAAAAGGGGGAGGGGATACGTGGCCGCCTCCCTCCGTTATGGAAGCCAAATCGAGGAAAAACACCAGCGACTCGAACACGTTCTTTTGCTCCGATGAACTCAGGAGAGAGAAGGTATCATCGGGAAAAAGGAAAGAAAGGAGGGGGGAGAGACCGTGTCCGTCGCGATTGTCTTATTTGAAATAGCCGGTAGGCCCAGCCAAGAAAAGGGAGGGGACAGGCCGAGCCGTCCCACGATGGCGCGGATAGATCCACGAAAAAAGGAAGGAGGCTTCCATCTCCTCTAGCACGATGAACAGAGAAGGAGGGGGGGAAAAAAAAGGGGGAGCAGACGGAAGGGACGCGCTTGACTAACTGTTCGTCTCTGGGCCGTGGAGAGGAAAGGGAGGACCCGAGGTGCGGCGGGTGAAAGAGGAAGAAGGAAGAGAACTCGGTACTGGATTACCGCTGGTGATTACGCTGCTCAGAGAAGGAAAGCAAAAAAAAGGGGGGAAGAAAAAAGGGGGGAGGAAGGAAGGCTACAAACAGCATAGGCATCATGAAGAAAAAAAAGTACCAAAAAAAAAGGGCGTCAAGGCTTATGCCTCATTGTAGTACGGGCGGGAGACCGAAAAAAAAGGAAAGAACGCCCCACCCACTATGGCGGCCGGGCGAGGGGCGAGAACCAAGGGAAGAAAAAAGTCAAAAGTGAAAAAGAAAGACCTTCCATTTTTTCTCCCCCGGCCAGGTCAAAGGACGAAGACACTGTTCGCGCGCGCGATCGGAAGAAAGGAAAAAGAAAAAGAAGGATAGTATCGGACACATCAGCGGGAAAGAGGGTGGAAGGCACCTATTTATTTGGGCGAGAGGGGAAAGGGAGAAAACGTCTTGCAAAGAGAAAAGACCACCTCTTCTTCTTTAAAAGATAAGGAGAGAATAAACTGAACTCCGATTGTCGACGTCAGGGGAAGACGAAAGAAGGAAGAAGCCGCGTTTCGTATGACCGGCGCCAGGAAGGATGAAGGTCGCTTCCCGACATGACGGGAAGGGGGACCCTCCTTGAGGGGAAAGAAGACTCCCTCCTTATAAACGGAAAACGGGTACAAAAGAAAAAAAGAAGGGGGAGGAGTCGGGGGTCCGCTGCGAGCGGGCCTGGAAGAGGAGGGAAGGAAGGAAAAAAAAATCTCAAAGAAAGGGGACGGACTGGCAAATCCTTCCCGTAGAAAGGGAAAAGAGGTAACTACTATCCATTCGTCCCCGACTGAATCAAGGGAGGGAAGGGGTCGAACGCGAAGAAGGGAGGGGGGAGCCATCGCTGGACTTTACGCCTGCTAGCAAGAAAGAAAAGCGATGTCGCCATTCGTGGTCTTAACAGAGGGGAAAAGCAGAAAAAGAAGGGGGGGGGGAACACCTCCCGCTCCGTTCTCAGTCCCGCAGAAAAAAGGGACGTCGTGGATTCTGACTACCTCGCCTCGAAAAAGGAAAAGAAGATTAGAAAAAAAGGAGACCGTAGAGATTCCTTTCCCAATTTCCCACGTCGACGTGCAACACGTGGAAATGGAGAAAAGGAGGACAGTGAGCGACGAGCAGTCCGATGCCCCAGTTCGATAAGAGGAGAGAAGAGGCGACGGCTGGGAAGGAGGGAGGAAAAAAATGAATGTCCTTGTGGGCATCCGCGTGCCCGTCATACGGCCGAGCGAGTGCGAAAAGGGAGGAGGGCAGAGCGAGGGTCTTCATACTTTCCTCCATACTTCCGACGTGGGAAAAAAAAAAAGCTGCCGGAAAAAAGCGTTTTTCCGCCCGCAACACACCGGGAAAAGGGGGAAGGGAATCTTCCCTAGAAACAGTCATTATAACGCCTACAGTGGAAAAGGGGGAATGTCCACCAGGAAAAGAGGGGAAAAAAGCACCCTAACTCCTCACCCTTTTCGGCGATCATGCAGAAGAACCGGAAGAGGTGAAAGACATGGCCGACCGCCCACTCTCTTTCTTTCCCATCACGCTCGCGAACCGGGGGAGGAGGGGAAGGAAAAAGAAAAAACATTCCTCAAAAAAAAGGAAAAAAAGGGGGACGTTTCCCGCTAGCTAGTCAAATATTGCTCACGTCCGGGGGCATGCCCGTAAGAAAAAAAAAGAAGGAAAGTACAAGGGGCCCCCCCCCGGCCCCGATGCCCAAGAGAAGGAAGGAAAAAAAAGTCAATCCAAAAAGGAAAGACACCGAAGACCACTATGAACTTAG
>Ga0179593_1672710_pt1 | contig 12464 bp, 18 predicted proteins | sample CZODoug2_1_08_16_FD_185931 | JGI IMG/M metagenome (GOLD analysis project Ga0179593, IMG submission 185931) | Vadose zone soil fungal communities from Angelo Coast Range Reserve, California, USA - CZODoug2_1_08_16fungal (PacBio error correction) | ecosystem: Environmental > Terrestrial > Soil >...
AAGAAAGGAGAAAAAAATCTTGAAGGGAAGGGGAGAAAAAATGAGCCGCGACGCTTTCCTTTTGGTCGGACTCGGGGGGGGAACCCAAAAGAGGAGGGCCGAAAGACTGGTCTATTTCGCTGATGTTTGAAAGAACGAGAAAAAAGGAGGGTGAATGGAGGGTCACTTATTACTGAGGAGGACGGCGAATCCGGCGGAGGGGAGAGATGGTCTCTTCTCGCCGAAAATGCGGGGGAGAGGAAAAAAGACGGAGCGGAAGGGAGGGGAGGTGAGGATGATTCCTCTTCTGCTTCTCAACTCTCCTCCGCACTCGGTAGAAAAAGTAAAGGAATATAGCGGGAGATAGGAAAAGAGAGGAAGGGAAAGAGAGAGAATCTCCTCACTCTTTTTACTATCTCGGAAAGGAGAAAGAAAAAGGGAAGATGGCCAGGGAGAGGGGAGAAAAAGGAAAAAAAGAGAAATAGATTCAGCATCAAGCGCCTTTATTCTTATCTTCTCTCCATAGAGCTGCATAGGAGAAGACCAAGGAGGAGGTAAAGAGGGGGAAAAAAAAAAGAGAAGAGAAACCGGACGGACTCCTCCTTCATCCTTTCCCCTCGGACGGGGAAAAGAATGGGAAAAGGGAGGGGGGAAGAAAATTCTTTCTTCTGCGATAAAGGGGAAAAAAAAGTAAGAAAGAAAGTAAAGGGAAAGGAGGACGAAACGCCCTTCCACGTCATTTTTCTACTTAAGGGACGAAAGGAGGTAAAGAAAGGAGGTCGAGAAGATCAGGGAGGGGGGAAATGAAAATCTCTCCTTACTTCCAGCTGGTGAGGGAGGGATTAAAAGGGTGGAGGGGGGAAAAGAAGGAGACCTCTTTTTCCCCTCAAGAAGGAAAAATTGCGGGTGAGAGTAGGGGGAAAGGGGGGGGAGAAAAAATGGAAGAAGTCGTGGTTTTACTTACTCTCCTTTTTACGGAAAAAAGGGAGTATAGGGGCAGGTTAGGAAAAGGGGGAGAAAAGGGTCGACCCCGTCTTTGAACCACCCTTATTTATGACTGAGAGAGAGAGGGCATTCCAAGTGAGAAAAAAAAATAGGGGCAAATCTTCATACGAAAAATAAAGAGGGGGTGTGGTATTCCTCTCATTCCCCCCTCCCTCTTCTCCTCCCGAGAATGATTTCCTTCACTCTCCTTTTCCTTCTTCTGCAGCCAAAAAAGAAGAAAAAAGTGGTAGGAGAAAAAAAAGGGGGCAGGAAACGGGCGACCCTACTTTCGGAAGTCGAAAAGAGGGGGGGGGGGGGAAGAGTTAAGGGAGAGGGGGGGCGTCATACTCTCATACCTGAATAAAAGTAGAAGGGAAGGGGGGAAGAAGGATGAGAGTACTTAAGAAGGAAGGGTAAAGAGGGAAAAGGAAGGGGAAAGAAGATGGAAGCGGCCATAGAAGAAAGAAGGAGAGAGAAGAAGAAAGAGAATAGAGATTTCTTTTCTTCTTCCTTACTCACCTAGAAAGGAAGGGGGGAGAGAAAAAAGTAAGAAAGATAAACAGAAACCACAGGATGGAGGGGGAGGGGAAGAAGAAGAGGAGGGTATAAACGAGATCCAATCTCTTCTTATAATATCCTCTCGGAGTGCTCTGAGGAAAAGGGGGGGACTTTAGAGGGAGAGAAGGAGGAAGGAAAAGAGATATTTTCTTCTTCTCATTTCTTGGCTCCCTTGGGAAAAAAGAAGGAAGGATTTAAAATGGTTGAGGGAGAGGGGGGGGAAAGAGGGGAAAGCGAAAGATGTGTTCTCTCACTCCCGGGAGGAGAAGGGAAACTTAGGGGGAAAAGAACAGGGAATGTAGGAGGGGAAAGGGGGGAAGAGAAGGCAAATACCACCTTTCTTATTTCTTCTTTCGGCTTAGGAAAAAGGATAAAAAAAAGCAGAGACTTCTCCTTTTCATTCCTGGCGAGGGAAGAAGAAAAAGGGGGTCTGAGGGAAAAATTAAGGGGGGGAGAGGAAAGGAGGCAATAGAATAGATTCTTCACTTAACATACTCGTTAACCTAAGGCCTCGAAGGGGGGGTGGGGGGGGCCAAGAAGATATCAACAAAAAAAGGGGGGGGGAGGGAAAAAAAAAAGGAAGGGAGAGGGGAAGTCTTTTCGTGCCGCCTCGATCGAGGCGATCCACTTCTGTAGCAGAAGGACGAAAAGAAAGGGGAAGCGAAGAGAAAGGAGGAAAAGGGGAAGGGGAGGGAAGGAAAAAAGAGGAGGAGAAAAAGAAAAAAAAGGGGGACGACCTCTCTCCCCTCAGAAAGGTGGAGGAGGGAAGAAAGAGAACGTTTTGGGGGGGGAAAAAAAATACAGGAAGAAAGAGGGGGGAGAAAAAAAAAGGAGGAGGGAGGGTGAAAAGGATCTCCCCTTTCTTTCTCTACCAACAGAGTTAGAGGGAAAAAAGGAGAAGGAAGAAACTTACAAAAAAAAGAGCCGAAGGCCGGGGAAGCCTCCCCAATTTATCCACCAATAAATTATCCTCCTCAATGATCGTCCGTTGAGGGAAAAAAGAGGAAGAAACTTAAGGGGGAAGGGAAAGAATAGAAAGAGGAGGAGAGGAGAAAGGGGGGGAGAAAAAAAGAAGAAATCCTGTCCTTTAACCATCTTCAATCATTCTCTCCCTAACCTAAAGCCGGTGGTAGGGGGGGGGAAAATAAGGGAAGTTCGAAGGGGAGGAAGGGGGAGGGATATAATATATAGAGTCTACCTCAACTAGAATCTATTGCATGAGGGGAGAAAGGGGCGAAGGAGGTGTAGAATAAGGAGAAAAGAAAAAAGGAGGGGGAAAGGAGAGAATAAAGATGGTAAAAGCATTTCCTCTTTTCTATCCTTCTACTGTTCGGAAGGAAGGAAAAAAAAAAAAAAAAAGAAGTTAAAATCAACGGGGGGAAAGAAGGGAGGGAAGGGGGGGAGAGAGAAAGGGAGAAAGTTTTTTCTCTTCTTCGGGGGAGCAGGAGGGGGGATGGGGAGAAGAGAAAAAGAATTAAGCTTCTCTTTAGAAGATGAACTTCTAAAAGGACCTGATTTCCGTGGGGGTGAGGAGAGGAAGAGAGAACAAAACAGATGGGAAAGGTTTTCTTTATTAAGAGTCTGTCCATTCTCGCTATGGCTCGCATTCGGAAAAGGGGGAAGGAGGGAGAAAAAAGGGCTTGAAAGGGGTCGCAAAAGAGAAAAAAGGAGAGGGGAAGGAGGGGGGAGGCAATAGGAAAAAGGGGGCGCTCATTCTATCTTCCTCTGACAACTTCTCGTTACGTCCACACCAAGACGGCAGGGAAGAGAGGAAAAAAAAAGGACTCGGAGAAGCAAGACTTTAGAGAGAAAGGAGGAGAAGGGAAGAGGGGGGGAGGGGAGACCTCCCACCTTTTACTTTACAGCTTCATCAATGTGCGCAAAGGAAAAAGGGAAAGGAGTAACCGGAAGAAATATAGATCGGATAAGGAAAGAGGGAGAAAGGTACAGATCTTGTTTACCAAAGAGTAAGAGAAAAACCTGATTGGAAGGGAGTAAAGAGACCGGTCCCCTCAACTCCTTCCTCTGTTCCCTTTTCGAGGAAGGGGGGAGGGGGGATTCAGAAAAGTGAAGGAGAGGGGGGGGGAAGGGGGGAGGATTTTTCTCTGATTTTTTCCCCGCCCAAAAGGTTGGGCGTCTGAGGGGGGGAGAGGGAGGAAGGGGAGGGAGATAAAGAGGCTCTTCCTCTCTCCTCATCATTCTGGTCGCGTGCAGAAAGGCCAGGGGGAGAAGCTTCAAAGAAGAAGAGGGAGAGGGGGGGAAGGGGAGGGGAGGGAGAGATAAGAGCTTCTCTTCTCAACTCTCCTCTCAGCTCTATCTCAAATGGGAAGGGAACTCGACGCGAGACGAGGGAAAAGAAATAAAAAAAAAAACAAAGGAGGTATTATTAAAAGATATATATCTTCCTCAGCTCTTTGGACGACGCGGAAAAGAAGGAGAAAAAGAACGGAGGGAGATAGAGATGAGAGGGGGAGAAGAAGGAAGATCTCCTCACATATCACTTGAGCAGAGAGGAGAAAGAACCTCAAGCGGATGAGGAGAAGAGAGAAAGAGGGGGGGGGGGAGAAAAGAAGACCACCTTATCTTAGCTCTACTCTCTCGCTGACTTAAAGAGGAAAAAAGGAGAGAAAAAAAATCGCAAAGAAAAAGAGTAGTGAGTTCGAGGGGAGGGGAAAGAGGAAAGGAAGAGATTGAGGAAAAAAATTTCTTCTCCTAACACGGGAAGATTGAGGGAGAAGGATCAGAGTTGACAAAAGGGGGAGGGAGAAAAAACGCCCGTCCCTCAGGTTTTCGACTTGAGAGGGCAGAAAAAGAAATAGAGGGGGGTAAAATAGAGGAAAAAAATATATTTAATCTCTTCTTTGAGACCGAAGGGGGAAAGAAAAGGGGGGAGAAGGAAGTTCCCAGGTTTTCTTTCCGACCACGAACCAGAGAAGGGGGGAGGGAGAGAGTAGGTAGGGGGAAAGTTTTTCCTCCATCTTTCTGCCAGAATGTAAGAAGGGAAAGGGGGGGGAGGAATCTCAGGGGAAATGGGATCGAGGAAGAGGGAGGGGAGGGGGAGGGAAAGGGGGGGAAGAGGGGTTGTTCTACCACCGGTATTTGTCAATGCATCCCCTTTATTGAGGACTGAGAGAGGAGCGAAGGAAGAGCGAGCCTGGCAAAAAGAAGAAAGGAAAAGCAAGGGGGGGAGAAAAAGAAAGAAAAGGAGGAAGAAGGGAAATGCCGTTAAGTTCCTGAACGCGACGTTCATAATTTCTTCGGCGCCAGCCGCAAAGCACTGAAGCGCCAGCCCGTGGAGCGAAGGGGAAGATACAACCACTTTTCCTTTCCTTTCTGACACTACTGTCGTCAGGGAGAAAAAAAAGGTCTGTAGATGGATCTGAAGAAAGGAAAAGAAAGGGAGAAAAGAAAGAGGGGGGGGAGCGAACTCCTTGTTCTCTTCTGCCCACTCTTTGCCCGTGTCTTCCAGAGAGGAAGGGGGGGAAAAAAGCCGAGATCACGTAGAAGAGAGAGGAGAGGGAGAGGGAAGTAAGGTCATCCATCTCATAGGAGAAAGGGGAGGACGAAGAAACGGCACCTTTGTAAGGGAGAAGAAGGAGGAGAGGAAAAAATCTACCACACTCGTCTTGGAGGGGGGAGGGGAGAAATTAGGGCCGCTTCTCGTGAGGGCTCCAGAATGAAAAAGGAAGGCTCTTTCCTTTCTCTTCTTCCCTATCCTCAGGAGTGGAAAAGGGGGAGTGTGAGGCGCGCATCCGGAAGGAGAGGGGGGAGGAGTCTCATTTCTCTTGGTCTCCCTTGGCGGAGGAAAAAATGGAAGGAAGGGGGGGAAAAAAGGGGAAAGGGGGGAAAGAAAAGAAATCTTCTAGCTTCCGCTAACTATGTGTGTGAGAAAAAGGAGCTAGAGGGGGGGAGATGAGCCAGATGGGGGGGGGGGGAAGGAACCCTTTATTTATTCTTGTGTACTGAGGGGAAAGGGGACAAGAGAAGGAGGGCGGGGGGGAGGGAGGTCTTCTTCTTTTTTTTTTCTTTTAGAGAGGGAGAACCGTCTGTCGGTTGTAGAAGGGAGAAGGGGGAAGGAAAATTGCTATTTCTCTTCTTTACTGGGGGAGGGGGAGAGAGTCTTCAAGCACCTTAATTGTTGAGGAAAAAGGGGGGGAGCCTCTACTATTCTTCACGGGAAAAAAAGAAGGGAGTGGGAAGGCGGCCAAGATTGGCCGGGCAAAAGAGGGGGAGGGAGAAAAAGCTATATTTTTTCCCTGCCACTATGGGAAGGAGGGAAAGAGGTAGGAGAGTCTGTTAGAGGGGGGGGGGGAAAGAAAAAAGAGGGGAGAAGAGACTAACACAATTAGGTTTAATTCCTACTATCATCAGGAGAAAACGTCAGAAAGGCGAAGGAGCGGGAAAAGGGGGGGAGGGGAGAACTCTCTTCCTAACACTACCACAAAAAAAAGGAAGTTTAAAGGGTCCGTAAGAAAAAAGGAAGAAGACTCCGGTGTGAAGGACAACAACCTCCAGGATCCTAAAGGTAGGGGTAGGGGGTGAGGGAAAAAAGGAAGGGGGGAGGCTACCACAAAAGAATCGAACGAGGGGGGGAAGGGGAGATTCCTCACACTCATATCTCCTTGGAAAGTAGGACGATTCAGTGAAGAAGAAAATTTCTCCAATAACTTATCCCTCCAAGAGGAGAAAAAGAGAAAAATTAGCTAATAAGAGAAAAAAGGGAAGAAGTCCTTATTATAAAGGGAAAATCGTGGAAACGTCCGCTATGTAAGGGAAAAGAAAATCCTTTCTTTAACATCTTCCAATCATTCTCTCACTAACCTCAAGAGGGGGGGAGGGGACCACTGGGTGACTGTCGATGTGAGTAAGGAAAGGGACCTCTCTATTCTCTTCTTATCAGACTAAGAGGGAGAGGGCAACGAAGAGAGGAGAGAGGGAAGAAGAATTTATCTCTTCTTCTAATTTTAATTTAACTCGGTGTGAAAGAAGGGGAACTCAAGGGCCGATAGAGAAAAACAAGGAGTGAGGGGAGAGGGGGGAAAAAAAAAGTCTGCTTTTCTATCCTCGACTGGTCGGAAGAAAGAGGGGCGATCCATCTAACGGGAAAGAGGGGAGGGGGGAAGGTCTCATTTTTTCTACCTTTCCGGACCTTCGTTTCGAAAAAAAAGGGAGGTAACGAAAAAGGGGGGGGGGGGGATGTGCTAATTACGGGTGCGGAAGGAAAGGCAAAAGAAGTATAGGTAGAGAAGGGGGGGAAAGAGGATTGTCCATCACCTCCATAGCCCTACTCAAAAAGGTAGGTTTCGTTATGAAGAAATGATGAAAAGGGGGGGAGACCCCTCTTCTTCCTACCTCCTCGTGGAGAAGGAAAAAGGAGGGCTGTTCAATACCGGGGGAGAAAAAAAGGACAGGGAACGAGGGGGAAAGAACATACATCGTCCTCTATAACTTGGTCGCGCATAAAAGGAGTCCACACCACTACCTTCCTATACATCTTTCCTCCCTCTTTCTTAACCACAGAAAAAGGTCTGCTTCGATGACAAGGGAGGGGGGGGGGAGGGGGAGCTACCCAACCTTTTCCTTCAACAAGGAAACCATGGACGTCCTTCGGCTGAAAGGAGAAGAAGAAGAGCTCTCGGCTTCACGTATCTTCAGAAAATCCTCGTCCAAGGGGGGCATTTTCTCTCCCTCTCCTTCTACAACCTTAGGGGGGGGGGGGGCTCCGGGCCCCTAGAGGGAAAAGGAGAGAGCTTTCCCTTTTTCTACCTGTCCCTGGAAGGGGGGGGGGGGGAAGAAATAAAGCGCGGAAGAGAAGAAGAGGGGGAGGAGGGGGGGGGAACGGAAAAATCGGGAAGAGGGCGGTTGCTTCGTAGGAGGGGAATGGGGAAAAAGGAGGGAAGATCTCTCTTCTCGCTCAAGGGGAGAAGAAGTGGACGCGCCAATGAGGAAGGAGGGGAAGGGAGTATCTCTTTCCTCCTCCTCTGCTCGTGATGAGGAAGAAGGAGGAGGGAGGTGCGTCGATCTCATAGGAGAGGAAAAGGGGAGCCATCTCTATCATATAAAGAGGGGAGCGTTGGCACCTAGAAGGGAGGATTCCCCAAAAGTTATGCTATATAGAGAAAGGGGGGAGGAATCCTCACTCTTTTTACTATGCGGGGAAAGGGAGGCGCTTGCAAAATAAGAGGGGGAGGGGAAGGGAAAAGAGTCTCTCCTCACATATCACTGATCATGAGGAAAAGAGGGGGGAAGAAAAAACTCGCAAGGCAATCTTCTAGAATTGGAAGAATGGGGAGGATCTCTACTCTCTCTCTTATATCCCTTCCTTACTACAAGAAGGAGACCACCCGCCAGAGTAGGAGAGGAGAGAAAAGGGGAAAGGAGATAAAGTCTTCTTCTTCTCTCCTCTCTTGCGAAAAGGGGGGGGAAAGAAAAATAAGGGGACAACATGGACAAGAGGAGGAGGGTCTATTTCACTGAGGGGCCTCAGTGTTTAGCTTTATTTCTCCCGGAGGGAAGGGGGGAGGAAGTTCGAGAGTGTTGAGGGGAAGAAGCTCAGAATGGGGAGGGGGGCCGAAAGGAAGCCTCCGGACGGAAAGGGGGAAAAGGAGTTTTTTTTACTCTTTTCAGGAAAAGGGGGGACGAGAACGCGGTGGCCACGTAAAGGGAAGATCTAACTTCTGGACAGTTTTCCCGGGAGGGGAGGAAAGAAAAAAAGAGGTCTCCCTTCCATTCTTTTGTGGACGGAAAGAGGACGAAATCGCCTCGCGCAACTGTTGAGGGAGGTCTCACCTACTTCTAGAGGGGGAAAAAAAAAGGAAACATCCCCTTTATTTAGAAGAACGAAAAGGCTTAACTGCAGAACTATTGTAATTTCCCCAAGGAGAAAAGAAAAGAAAGAAGGGCTTCTTCCATAACGAAACGGGGAGGGGAGTCTTTCTTTTATGCCATCGCATTACCCAAGAAAGAGGAGAGGGACAGGGGACTGACGTCTACGTTAAGAGGAGGAAAATCCTCACTCCTTCCTTTCGCCAGAAGGGGGGAAAAAAAATGTGGCCGTCCCGGGAGAAAAAAAGGGGGAGGGGAAGGCTACCGCATTCTAACTATTTCACACTTTAATGTTTGAAGAGAAAAAGGGGAGGGGAAAGCGGGCATACCAGTCGAAAGGAAATGAAAAGAAAGAAAAGGGGTTCTGCTTCGCCATTCTTTCTTGTTTCTGAAGGAGGAAAAAGAAGGTCTGAACCTTCGCCCTTAGACGAAGGGGGGAAGGAAAGGATCGCCATCTACTTCTCTTTCTTTCTCTCTAGTAGCTGAGAAAAAGACGAGGCGCCCGGACGAAACTCGGAATAAAAAAAAGAAAGGGAAAAAATACGCGGCGCTCTTCACCTCGACCACGCTTCTTTATTTTTCCGTGACGCCTGCTTGAAGAAAGGGGGAGAGTTCACTTCCCTCGCGGTCGTAAGAAAGAGAGGGAAAGGAGAAAGAGTACTTTATGACTTTACAACTGTCTCTTCTGGAGGGAGGAGGAAGGGGGAAGAACACTGGAACTTGCGGTCTGCTCATTTATTGGGATAAATGGGAGGAGGGGGAAAAGGGGAGGAAGGGATTCCTTGTGTTGCTTCCTTTCACGCCATAAGAGGTAGAAGGGGAAAAGAGACAACAGGGAAGATATTAAAAGTCCTCGAATTTATCACTATTTACTTGCTCCTGGAGGGGGGGGGGGAAGGGGGGGATGGGGAGGGAAAAAGGGGGGGACGTACACTCTCCACCGGGGGGACTTAGGGGGGTGTTCTTGTATACGGAGTGGAGAGCCTTTTTCTCCTTCAGAAAAGGCCTTTCCAGGGGGGTTCTCGGCGGGGGGTCCGGGAAAAGGATGGGTGTATTCTCTAACGGACACCTTAAATTGTGTTCGGCTTTCCTTCGAGAGATCAATCTAGAGGGACCCCTCCTCTTCACACGAAAGGGGGGACGGTGGGGGAGGTCCATGGGAGAAAGAAGATATCTTGGAGGGGCCCCCCCATATCGAAAAAAAGAGTTAGGGGGGGAAAATATTATATGGGGGACCGGGGGAGGACTTACTGCCACCCAAGTTCTTATGGGGAAAGGGAGGGTTCCTTGCCCCCTAAGGGGGGACTTAGGCATTAAATCGCTAACACAAGTACAGGTTTATGTCCAGAGAGAATCCTCTACCCTCTCAGGAGGGAGAGGGGAGAAGGAAGGAGTCGGGGATGAACTCTCGTTCTACAGGGAAGGGGGGACTCCTCCCTCCGCAATTTTTCGCTTGGTCCGTCTAAAAAAAAAAAAAAGGGAGCACAAGGTGAAGGACCCCCTCCAGGCACAAATAGTGCAAAAAAGAGTTGACTTATCTCCGGGAGGAAGAAAATCGGGGGAAACGGGACCTCTCGAAGATGAGGGAGGGAAAGAGGGGGAAAAAAAAGAAAAAGAAAAATTTCCGAGTGCCTGGTGCTCTCCAATTTATCCCATAAATGAGCCTCCGCAAAGAAGAGAAGGGGTGAATACGACAGCCAAACGGGGAAAAGGGAAAAAAAAAAAAGGCAATCATTATACGCCGCATGGATCTCTTGGATAACCGCACTAGCCAGCCGGGAGGTAAGGAAAAAGAGCAGAAGGTGGTCGAGGTGAATAGCCTCCGCGTCGTGGAGAAAGGGGAAGGTCTAGTTTCTTTCCGTAGCGGGAAGGGGGAGTCTAGGGACAGCTGTTCTTATCGCTAAGGGGGGGGGGGGGAAAACTATAATTCTATTTCCTATAATCTCTCTTCCTAGGGGGGATAGGAGTAAGGGGGGGGGGAAAGAAAAAGCATTTCCGACGCGCCCAAGGGTTAGAGAAAAGAAGGGAAAAAGGACTTTTTCTATAAGGTAGAGGCTCCTGTCTGAAAGGGAAAGTATCCACACTACGAAAAGGGGAAAGAAAGAAAAAGGTGGTTGGCCCTCTTTCTCCATGGGAAAGAGCGTCAGAAGGCACCTTTTTGTCGCGGCCGTTCGACGAGGGAAGGGGGGAGAATTACTTCTTTCTTCGCTTGCGGAAGGGAGGAGGTCTTCAGGAGAAGAGGGAGGCCCTGATGTCGTTTGTCCCTTGCGATGGGAAGATGCAGGGACCCCTCTGGAGTTTCGTTTGAATCTCTTTCCAGCTCGCGATGAGGAAAGAGGGAAAAAAAAGGAAAGTCCGAGGAGCGCAGTCCTCCATCCCTCGGGCTGTTAAATAAGGGAAAAAAGGGAAACAAAGCACCTTACATCGTCCTCGAGAAACAGTTGCTCTCATTCTATCGTCACTGAAAAACCACGAACGGCCGGATCTTGGGAGAAAAAAAAAAAGAACACAAAAAACGCGCACCTTCCTCACTACTTTCGATCGTCACGGGGGAGGAAGGGGGAAAAGCCGGGGAAACACCTGGGCTAGAAGGAAGAAGAAAAAGAAAAAAAGGACGTCCGGCTGGCTTCACGTCTACACGAGGGGGGAGGGAAAAGGGGACCTCCTCTAGAATGAAGCGGGGGGAAATCTCCAACCTGATGGGAAAGGAAAGAGGTCACCGTGCCGGCGCGCTTTCCCTTTTTTCTGACCGGTAGGGGAGGGGGGGGGAAAAAACGTCGCAAGCCGAGGAGAGAAGGAAGGGGTCTCTTAGTTTCCCAGCTCACTACGAGGGAGGGGAGGGGGAAGGGGAACAGGCCTTTGCTATTCCCTCTCGTCTCTGTAGAGCTAAAAAGGAGAGTCTCGTGAGGAAGCCAAGAAGAAAAGGGAAAGGGGCTAGTTCGCTTTCTCCTCGCTGGAGGGGGAGGGGAACTCGGATTGGCGCTATCTCCTCGGAGCGGCAGGAAAGGAAAAAAAGAGGAATTCCCGCTGTGCGTCATTCTGCCAGCTCGGGGAACAAAGGAAGTCGCGACGGAAACCCCTCTTTAGATAAGAGAAAACCAGGATTATAGGAAAAGAGGAGGATTTTTCCCTCTCTCTAAGTAGAGGGGGGGGGGTTTCCCTCCTCCGTCACAAAGAAAAAGAGGAGGGGCTCCTCTCCTCACTTATTCTCTCCGCAAAGAGAAAATTACATCGCCTCTATTTCTTAATCGATAGGGGGAAAGGAAAAAAGAAAGGCTTGTTCTTCTCCACCTCCCCATCCTTGGTGAGGGGGGATATCTATTAAAGATAAATGGGAGTCATCCTTTCCCTCATACTAAGAAGAAAGAGGGGGGAGGGGCAAACATCATCTCCAGCTCGCCAGGAGGGACGGCTCATTTTCTAACGGGAGGCGAGGGGGAAGGGGGGGGGGGAAAAACATTTCCATCTTCCTCCTTCTCATTTAAAAGGACGGCTTCTAACGCACTGAAACTAGAAAGGGGGGGGAACCCTTCTTTCCTCATATCCTTGACGGGGAAAGGAGAAAAAGGTAAATCGAGATTTAGAACGGCGTGTAGAAAGAGGGAGGGAAAAAGGTCTTTTCGCCATTGTTCCCTATTTCATTCCCATTTTCGGTCAGAAAAAAAAAAGTGGGGGGGTTGGAGAACGTCGTGCTGAAGGTGCGACGTACGGGGAAAAAAAAGAAAAAATTTATCCGTCCTTCGTTTTTTTGACGTACTCGCCGTGTGGGAAGGGGGGGAAGGGTACGGGTAAGTGCCGTGTCTGTCGCACCGACGGCGAGCTTGGGGGAAGGAGAAAAAAGGGTGGTTAGACTGCTCTCCTGTCTCTTACTGGAAAGGGGAATGCGATCATCGCGAGCCGGAAAGAAAAAGAAAAAAAAGGAAGGTTGTTTGGAGTAGTTCTCTTTAGGTGATTCAAGAGAAAAAGGGAAAAAAAACGTGGGGACTGAACGCGCGCGTTCATTGCTTCCGGCGAAAGAAAAAAAGGAAAAAAAAAAAAAAAAAGACCGACCCACTGTGCCTGCCTTTCTACCCGACTGGGAGGGGAGGAAGTTTTTGGGGGGGACGTTCTCTGTTATC
>Ga0179593_1236251_pt1 | contig 12463 bp, 18 predicted proteins | sample CZODoug2_1_08_16_FD_185931 | JGI IMG/M metagenome (GOLD analysis project Ga0179593, IMG submission 185931) | Vadose zone soil fungal communities from Angelo Coast Range Reserve, California, USA - CZODoug2_1_08_16fungal (PacBio error correction) | ecosystem: Environmental > Terrestrial > Soil >...
CGTTGGTGAAGTAGAAGGAAGTAGTCGACTGACTTCGATTACCTAACAAGGTTTCAAATCAAAAGGAAATAGAAAGGTGAGTGTCAGGAAATCAAAGGGGGGTCTAAGGGGTCATTCACCGGATAAAGGTCTGAGGTAGCGGGACTGAGCCAAGTATCGGGGGGCTAGACTTTCCCCGAAGAAAAAGGACCTGCTTCCTTGACAAAGGGAAAAGTCATCAGGCATGGGGAGGAAGACCCGAGGCCAGAGGAGAGAACAAGGGAAGCAGTTCCGCCTCGAAGGGGACGATCCTCATAAATAATCAGCCTGATTCCCCAAAAGGTCCCCCGGTTGCTGAAAGAAAAGGAAAAGGAAAAGTGTCTCTGCAATTGAGGAAGGGGTAAAGGGGATGGGGGGGTGTGGTAAGGTCCTAAACGGGAAAAAGAATAACGCCTTGCGGGGCCAGGGGGGGAGGGTGAGGGAAATTGATCGGGGGGGGTGGGGAACTAAAAAAAGGGGGAGAAAACTAGGTCGTGGGGGGAAAAGGGGGCGATACAAAACAGAAAACCGGAGCACTCAAGTCCCCCCAAAGATAGAGGCCAGCTAAAAAGAAGAGGAAAAATTCTAAGGCTTTGGTTGAAAGCCGGTAGGGGGGTGACCTCACTTTAAAGGGGAGGGGGGGAAGAATTTCGACTCGGGAAAGATGACAGGAAGTACCTTCGGAAAAAACTTAGGGGAAGAATAATTAGCAACTCGGAAAAGAAAAAAGGAATTGTGGGGGGGGGGAAATCCAGATTTTCCAGGGGGGAAAAGGAGAGAAAGGGGTCGTGTAAGGGGGAGTGGGGAAAGTTATGGTGAATCAAATTGAAAAAAAGGGGGGGGGAAAAATCACATCATGGCGGGAGATAAGTCAAGAGGAGGGGGAGAAAATTTAATTCCCCCCCAAAAACCAACAATTCCGCCTGGCAGTAAAGGAGAAAAAAAAAAGGGGGGGAACTTTCTAACAATGAGGGAGACACAAACACCACGCATTCAATACAAAATAAGAAAACGAGCCTTTTAACAAAACAGGGGTCCATGGGTGAAACGGGTTTGGGGGGGGAGAAGAGAGGGAAAATATCTCTAAAAAAAAACAACCAACAACAGGCGGATTAGGAAAATAAGGGGAGAGAGGTCATCTCGGAGAAAAAAAAAAGGGGGCAAATGACATCAGGTTGTACCCAAGCAGAGGGTGGATGAAATGCGGGGGCCGCAACCTCAGAAGGCTCCAAGAAATCGCCTGACCCAGAAAAGGAAAGGAAAGGTCGAAAATCAACCCTCAAAAAAGACCTCTGGACTAAAACAGGAAAATGATGCTTGCCACGTTTGGGGAAACCAGTGGAGGGGGCCTCAAAACACAGTAACGTGGGGTACAAACTGCGAAAAAAGGGTATCTCAGTCAATGAACAAACAGAGGAGTAACCCCATTGAATGAAGAAGGCCGTCATAGGGGAAGAAAGGGGGGCCGAATTAGTATGGTTTATGGGTAGGGATACAAGTCAGAGAGTTCAAAAACGAATGAGGGGAACTGGTGCGGTAACCAACTATTTAACTGCGGAAAAGAAAAGGGAGAGGGGGGTTGGGAAGGAAATAAAAAGGGGGGAGGAAGTGGGCACTTCAGGGGGGGTTGAAGTAAAAGCTTCACAAAGCCCCCATCTAACGTGGTATGATCACACGAAGACAAGGAAGGAAAAAAAAAAAAAAAAAAGAACACCCAAGAAAGGATGGTTAAGGGCCCGTTTACCTTGGTCGTACCTGTACACACCAACAGTCATTAGACATTACAGGAAGGAAAGAGACAGGGAGGCCCTGAGGGGTAGGGGAGACAACCTTGGCATCTTGAATAAGGGAGGAAAGAAGGGGGGAGAGGGAGGAGAATGGCGCGGCTGGTGAGGGGAGGCCAAGGGAGATCATTCTGGGAAAAAAAGCGCGGAAAACCTTCCCAGGGGAAGGGAAGTGATTTACCCCAACCGAAGGGGGAAACAAGGCAGGGAATATGTCAAGTAATCAAGAGAAGGGGGGGCCTCCGAGAACAAGAAAGGCTGGAAAAAGTAAAAAAGAAGGGAAAGCACCGGGGATCCTCCGCCGGAATGAAAAATGACGGGAGCGCCAACGAGCAAAGAGGAAGGAGTGGAGGTATAATTGACACCAAACGGGCAAAGAAAGAGAAGGCTACATGGAGGGGAAACCAAAAAAAACAGTGGAAAAAAGCAGAAAAAAAGAGGGGAGAAAATAAACATGCAGGGAAAAAAGGGTTATATCTTCGAAAAACCCCTCAATTCATTCTGGTGGTGGTGAGCAAGGGGAAAATCGAATCAACTATGGGATAAAAAGGGTGGCCCTCTGTGCCAATGACTTAAGTTTCTGAAGGGGCCTGACCGGAGAGAGGGGAAGGCGTTCAGTGGACATGAGGGTGATGAAGATGTCGACCGGGAGGGGGGGGGGGAAAATGAAGAAACCAGGGGGGAAAAGGAAATACTTTTGGGGGGGAACCGGCGCACGGGGGGGGTTCAGTGAGGAGGGAAGGGTGCAGACAAAGGGGAAAGGGTAGGGGGGTCGGGAAAAATAAAAACTCTGCCCAAAGGGGTAGAAAAGGTGCCGGAGGGGGGGCAGACACTCCATCCATCAGTCAAGTTGAAAAAAAAGGAAACCTGAACGGTGGAAATGGAAACGACCGAAGCGTATGCAAGCAGGCGGACGGAAAACACAAAAAAAAACAAAAGGAATTTGTGATTTCCAGGTTCTATATGTTCAAGGAAGGAAGGAAACTATGGAAAAAGGGCGCTTCACTGAAAATGGAAAAGTGAAAAAACTAGTCCTTGAGGAACACTGACCAGAGGGCAAGAACTGGAAAAGCAAGTAAGGAGCCCTACTTATGTGGCAAGGTGCCATCCTGTGAAGCAGCCACAAGTGCAAATGGGGGAAGAGGGAGGAGACAGAATCATGACAATTAAAAAAGAAAGGGGGGTGGTTCAGGAAGAAGGAGGCCCCAAATTGGACAGAAGGGTTTATCTAAAAACAACAATCCCAATTGGAGACGGGTAGAATTTGGTTGGGACAATAGAGGGGGGTGGGTCATGGTTGAGGGGGGATGAAAGACCCGGTTGGAAGGACAAAAAAGGAACCTTGGTGTTAGAAGACACTGGGGTGAGTTTGGGTGTTAAACGGGGGGGGGGATGGTCACTGACTTTGGGGGGGACCGGGGGACTGAAGGGAGAAAAACAAAAAAAGAGGCATCAAAAAATTGATAAGGGAAGAAAAGAACTAACAACGGTTACTTATGAAGATGGGAAAATGCACAAAACATGCCAAATCAACCCCAAGGAAACATTGTGGAAAATCCCCGTCAGGCTATGGGACACCACAGAAACAAAGGGTGACGTGTCCCGGACCCTGTGCAAGGGGAAACAAAAGTTACAATGACCAGGAAGCACTTTCCATTTACTGGGAAAGAAATGGGCCCGGGGGAAAAGGAGGGGTGCCGTAACATTGAACCAGTTCGCGGGGAATTGTGAAAAAGGGTGACAGCAATTCCGACGCTAGTGTTTCCCAAACCGAACCACTCATTGAAAAAAGCCAGGGGGAAAAGAAAAGGGGCAAGTACCGTGGAAAAGGTGGTACACAAAAAAGTAAAAAACGGTATCTTATAGGGGTGGGGGGCCTAATGAGTCCATTATTGTGCACACCCTTGAATGGCAATGGTCCCGGCACACCAATATCACACAAACAGTTATATCAACCACTTGTTTCGGGTTTGACAGGCAAAGAGGGAAGAAAGCAGAGACGCAAAAAAGGGAGGAAATGGCATCACGCTTGGACAAATGAATTGGGAGACGACTCACCAAAGAAGGACGAATATATGGCGGGGGGAGGACGTTGTGTTTGACAATCACGTTGGATGGAATGAAAGGGGGAAAGGGGAACTTTGTATGAGCGATCTGGCACCAAACCTAAGGGTGGGCGAAACAGACAAGGGCAAGCGGTGAAGGGGGAAAGGAAAATAAAAGTGCCAAAATAACTGAGTACAATCAAAATTGGAAAGGAGCTATCAAGTAAGAGGAGAAATTGGGGGATCGAAGATGGTCAGGGGGAGGGGGGAGCATTCATCCTCCTGGGAAGGGAAAAAAAAGAGGGAACGACCATGGTTTCACAAGGACCCTTGGGGGGCAGAACAAATATATGTATTAACAAAGTAAGGAAGCATATCTGGGATATTCCGTGAATGAACAATGACCACCTAAAGAAGAAGGAACTGGGGGGTTGGGTGGTGGGGAATTCAAAACTAACTCACCATCCGAAAAAGTCAATTTTGAGAGGGATCCCTTGCTAAGTGCTCGGTTGGGCTCAAACGTTAAATAAGGGAACCGAACACTAAAAGTGGGGTACGGGTCACACGGAACCAATTAGGGAGGACATGGGGTAAGGCACCAGGGGGGGGAAAGGAAAGACTCATGAGAAAAGCGTTCCACACAAGGGAGGGACCTGTCGAACCCCAAACGGAAGGGGGGGTGAAAAAGAGGAGCGGAAGTTGGGGAGGTTGAAAAAACCTTAAGATGGGGGGGCCGGGGGGGGGGGGGGGGAACAGCTCAAAAAAAAAGGGAAGGAGGGGGGGGGGGGGGGGGGGGGCAATACGGCACTAAAGAATACAACGCCCGGGTGGGAATGTTAGGGAGTGGCAGGAGAAAACTAGGTAAAGCAAAACCTCTGAAGGTTGGACAGGGGGGTTATACTTGCAAACCACGGGGAAAAAAAGGGGGACCCACAGACGCAAAAAAAAAAAAAAAAAAGAAAAAGTGGGAAACGACCCCTTGTTCCATCCATTCACCACCATCAGTCGTTCTTGGGTACAAAAAAGGGGATCAAATCGGCCATTGCTCGGTGGAGAGGGTGTTTGCAACAGGGGGTTGGGTGTGGGGGGGGGAGGGGGTTTGCCCATGTGGCTCACCCGAGTGACATCACAACAGTCTTCAATATGCCCACAGACAGTGGGGCGGGGGGACAGGACAAACTGGGGAAAGGTCCCTGTACGAACACAACAAGGAAAAGCGGAAAATTGTGGTGTTCGGCATTTGGGGGGTCGGAAAAGAGGGGTGCATCAGGGAAAAAAAAAAAGGGGGGGGGGGGGGGGGTGGTTTTTGGTTTTGAGGGGGTGAAACGGGATATCTCCGGGTGGCAAAAGAGGGTAAAGAAGATTAAATATGTACAGTAAGGGAAAAAGAGGAATCTTGTGATCTGTTGGGGGTTGGTGGGGGGCGGGGGAAAAAATCTTTCTTGAGGGTAAAGGGGACCACCGAGACTAAGTTGGGGGGGCTGAGGGAGACTTGGGGGTGCTCTTAGAAAAAGATAGGGTGAGGGTTTTTTCAAACTGGGTCAGTTTCTGGGACTAGGACAAAAACAGGGAAGAGCTCTAAAAAGGGAAGCAAGGAGGCGGCCGTACTTGAGTGCAAATCGAAGAAGTGGGGGGTGTAAAGGAAGCAAAGGGGGGTGCAGGCAACGTATTTGTGAGATGGGGGCAAAACACGTAAGGGGATGGGTCGTGGGAGTTGAAGAATCTTGCCGGATGTTCAAGGGGGGGGAGACACTCCGAGGGGTGGGGGGAAGGAGGGGGAATGGGGGACTGCTTGAGTATGCATGCCAGTGGGAAAGATGGAATAAGGGGGGGGTACAACGGGGAACGAGCGGCCTGAATGGTTGGCAAAGCTGGGCGGGTGTTGAGGGTGGGGTTGGGGCAAAGAGGGGTAGGGAGAAATAATCAGGACGGGGGCCCCCCGGGTGAAAAACTGTGGCGAGGAAAATGAGGGCCTAAAAGAATGTGTCATTTTGGGACGGGACGGATCTGTGAGATGGGTTGGGGTTCCTGTTGTGTAAATCATGCCGGGTTTAGCCGGGAGGCAAGGAATTTAAAAAAAAAAAAGGTGGGTGGGGAGGCCGGGGGTGGTTCCGGTTTGAAAGACTCTGTGGTTCAAGGAAGGGAAAAACACTTTGAGGGAGATGTATGTTGGTAAGGAGGGTCACATTAAAAACGTTGGGGGGAAAAGGCGGGGGGGTTGCCGGGAAAAAAAATTGAAGGAAGGGTTATCGGGGACTTCACGGGGGGCACACGATTCATATGAATGTTCTTTGCACCAAGTCTACTCCTTTTGGGTGGTTCCCTGTCACCAGGGGGACAGGGGGTGGGAAAAAAAAAAAAGAGGGGAGCACTGTGTGGGGATTTTCTCCAAGTGGAGGAGGGGACAAGAGCCAACTTTGTAAAATAGTATCAGCGAAAATAGAGTGACCAAATGTGGGGGGGGGGGGGGGAAGTGTGAGAGGGGAGAAGAAGAAAATTGTCCAGGAAAAACGGGGTGCCCACGAAAAGGGTGGGTGACCAGGAGGGTTAAAATGAGTTGAGAAGGGAAGAAGGACAACACACTAAAAGAAAGGATCCCGGTGACGTGGGGGTGGGGGGGGGGGGTTGTGGAAGGGATGTGGGGCAGGGGTAGAGGGGGGACGTGAGTGCCGGGGAGGGGAAAGAGGTGGCAGCCGGAAACATAATTGTTGACCGGAAGGAATTTCCGTAGGGAAGACCTTTAAAGACCGGGTGGGGGGGGGTTGGAGGCCCAAAAGATAGCTTGGGGGGAGGTGTCCCCTGAAATGCCTGGTTGTTGTTGACAAGGAGGAATAAAATACAAAATAGCAGAGTGGCTACATAGCGGAATACAAAAATATTTCAGATCGGAATGGTACGCCGAGCAGCGGGGAAGGGTAAATTGTGGGGAAGGGAAATATGAGTCACTTCAGGGGGAGGAGGTGGGATGGAAAAACCTGTTTTAACCAAAGGTAGGAGGGGGGAAACAACCCTACAAATCTGGAGGAAAGAAATGCAAAAATCCCTGGTACTAAGTAGTAAAGTATTACCTGTACTGAGGCATGGAGGGGGAAAAAAAGTAGGGTCGTGCTTGGGCTTGACAAGAGTGATACAAAAAAACTTCACGCACAAAGAACAAACAAGCTATAAAACCCACAAATATCTTAACCACAACCTACAACAAGTGGCGCGCAGTGAGTACAATTGGGAGGAGGGTATAGGGGATGTCAAAAATGGACCAAGGAAGAGGGTTCACACGGGGGAAATATACGGGGTTGCCTGGGGGGGCCAAACTTTGTAACTGGACAAGCGTTCGGGGAGATCAACCAGAAAATGCCGAAACAAACAAAGAAAAAAAAAAAAAACCAGGGCAAGGATGAAGGGGGGAATGGGAGCTAAAAAAGGTGTTGGGAGACGAACCAATAAAATCATAGAAGAGATACTTATAAAAACAAAAAGGTGCAAGAAAAGATCACTTTAAATGGGGTGCAGGGGGAAAAACTGAGGGTAATGGAAAACAAGAACAAGGTTCAGAATGAAAAGGGTCAAAAGAAAAGAATAAATAAACGTAATTTATAGGACAAAACGACCTAAAACAAGATGGATAAGAGAAGTACTACTAAAGAGACACAAAGGCAAAAGCATCACATCAAGGTGGGACAAAAAGAAGGAAAAAGATAAACACACGTATGGACCCAAAAAGGAGGTTGAAGGCCGTCTGAAAAGAATAAACAAATGATAAAAAACACACCCAAGACCAGACCAACCCCTAGCAAACCATATCGTCAACACTAAAGTCACAAAATAATAAAAAAATGCCAAGGAAGTTAAGCCAGAATGAACAGAGCACTCAGATGGAAGGAAAGAACAAAAAAGCAAAGGAAAGGATATGCCACTTACAGACGAGCAGGGAAAAAAAAAAATCACCAAGATGGCAAAGACTTTGACAACAGTACGAAAGGAAACAACAAGGTAAAACAAAAGAAAATGAAGACCTCCCACGGGTCAAACAGCATAAAAAAAGATACGGCAAACCCACAGAAAGGTAACCAACCAGAGGAAAGGGGGAAAAAAACAGGTTACAAAAAGACAAGAAAAGGAAGGAGATCCCCAAATCACCTACGGGCAATATGGCAATAACGGGGCAGAAACCTTGGTGAAGGAAAAAAAACAACAAAAGGGGGGGGTGTCGAGGAAGATTAGGTTGGGGGGACCAAGTAAGAAGAAATACAAAGAAACGGGGGCTAGAGAATAAGGCGAGAGACCGACGAAAGGGGGGAAAAAAAAACCCTAACCTACACTGTTGGGTTCGTCAGACACCACTGGAAATTGTTGTAAAAGGGGCATCCAGAGCAGGGATGGAAAGGGGACAACCTCAGACGGTGGGGGGGGGGGATCAAAATCAAAGCATATGTCAAACAGCAAAAACCAAACCAATAAAGTGACAAAATGACTTTATTGAAGCTGGAGGTACGAAAAGGACAGTAACATATTTTAATAAACTAATTACATATGGGGGTGGTAGAGACCACAATACGTCTACTACACCAAAAAGGAAATAATGTTTCAGACAAAAACAAACAAAAAAAAAAAAAATAAAAGTGCCCATGAATGAAAACTATAGACTGAAACACACACAGGTCGTGTCATGAACACAAACAGGAAGATGGAGGTAATTTGGGGTCGACAGGAAGTGAATGAACAAAACAAAGGGGGGGGGGGTACGATAAATAGGGGAGGAGATGTTTTCAGTCCTGGGTTGAACAGAACGACAAACAAACAACACCCAGGGGAAAAACAGCACAACCAAGTCACTTCTGGGATCAGGGGAAAAGGTGGGGGGGAAAGAACTCAATTGTCATGGGGTGGCAAAAACGGAAAAAGTGGTTTGCGTGGGGGCCGTCGTATGGAACCCAATGTCTTCCGGGCCAGTGTATCACCCACTTTGCACCAACTGGGGAAGGAAGGGGGGTTTTTGAAAGGTGGGGGGAATCAGGCCCCCAGCCCCACAATACCAGGGGAGGGGGGGGGTAGTAGGTGGAGAAGTATAATGCTACACCCCAACCTCGCATTTATGATGTTGAGGGCAACAGGGAAGAGAGGGTAAACCTGAAACCTGAGACTAACTCAAAATTAGTGGGGTGGTGGGGCGATAAGCGAATGGTGTGGAAAGTGTGGGAAAGAGGAACAGGAAGGCCTACTTGGTGCAGAAGGACAGGGGGACTGTACGAAATAAAAGGGGGGATGGGGGACAAGGGGAAAAAACTTTAGGGGGGGTCGTCTACACAAAAATACCTGGGCAAAACTTCCCAGTGACACATTAAAAAAAAGAGGTTCAACTGGGGGAAAAAATAGATAAATGACCTTGGAGAGATCGCTGGTGAATCCCCAGTTCACAAAGTAAAACCAACCACTCAGTCCGGGAACCCTGAACCCTGGTAAAATTTGGGGGGGTGGACCCACGGAGGGGGTTGTCACATACAAGGGGGGGGGGAAATTTGAAAATATTAAGCAACGAGATTCTGCAAGAAAGGGAAAAGGTCTATGAGGAGCAAGGCTTTGAGTGGTGGAAAAGGGGTCTCCATTCGCCATTCATGTGCCAGGGATGAAGGAGAACAGAAAAAATTTGAACAAAACTCGATGAACACAGGACAGATAGGAACTGGATAGCAAGGGGAAGGGGTGTGGTGGGGGGGGGGGGAAAGAAGGGTCATTGGGGACGGGGGGATGCAAAAGAAGAAGAAACGGGGGGAGGTGTCAAGCCCAACAAAGAGGTGGGGTTGGAAAGGATACGGAGCCAAGGGTGCAAGGGGACAGGGAAAAATTGCAGACACCTGGTGGGAACAACACAGTGGGCAAACGACATCCCTAACGGGAAGATTCAGTCAAGGGGGGGGGTCAAATATAGGAGGAGAGCACAACAGGGGGAGGTTGCAGGGACGTGATGAAAAATAATGAAGAGGGCCGCCGTAGGAGACTAAAAAATAACAACAGTGGGGGTGGAAAAATGGTTTTGGGGAAAAATTGGGGGGGGTGGACGGGGGGACACAGGAAAGAGTGAAGAGGTTTGGACAACTGAGTGCCGTTCCCGTGAACCGCAATCATAGATCCGGTACTTTGTGTAACACCCTTAGGGAAGAACATTGATTACATGGATTTTTCGTAAATCTGGTCCACCAAATGGTACGGGAATTAGGAAGGGAAATTTGAAAAGGGGGAAGGAACCGCGAGTGTGAAAGGTCCGGGACGCGGTCCTCAAGCACATGAAAGATGGGACAAGGTGTCCATGATGGATGAATGAAAAAACTGTGTTTAACCTAGCACAGGGTCTACAGAACACCTATTGTTGTTTGATTTCGGGTACATAGGCATGAGGGAAGGGGTGGGGGGGGGGGTAGAAAGGTTGGCATGGTGTGAAATGTCAAAGATTTTGAAAAAAGGGGGCCCGGACCTGGGGTACTGTAAAGGGGAGGTTGGGGTCTGAGACAGCAGGATGCCTGGCAGGGTGGGTGTATTTCATGGAAAAAAAGCCCAAGGCAAGTCAGGTGGAAGACTCACCAGATGTCCCCAACAACACGCCCAGGTGCGCTCATAAAAAAGCAATGTTTTTTGGAGGAAAAAAAAAGGGGCTGGGGGAAAAAAAAATTAGAAAACAGCCTCATCGATGGGGTAACCAAAATTGATCACTAGTGTGCGGGAAACCAGTGGTGAGGTGGTGATACAACTCTTGGGGGAATGGTTAGGGCGCAGGGGGGAAAAAAAATGAGTGTGGGGAAAAAAAACGGGAAGGAGTACGAAGCTCCTCTAAAAGAGGCAAAAACATTGGGGCGTTGCATAAGGGCTGGGCAGGAAACTAGAAGGTCGCAGGGACATTGTGCGGCAAAGGGGGGCACCCAAATCCAAGGGGGGCAAAAAAACCCCCCACTTCAAAAATGGTTTTGGTGTAATGGACAGGTGACCTTAATTAAGGGGGTTTGTCCCATAGGGAGCGAAGGGAAATTGACGGCTATACTGGCCTCAGGGAACCAAAAAAAGCTGTTCGACAGCAGGGGGAGGGGAAATCGATGTAGAGGGAACAAGGTAACTTGGAAACTTCAATGGGGAGGACAGGGGCGGGGGGGAAACGGACATGAATGGAGGGCTGGGCGCATGTACCGACGGTTCACTGGTTTGAATAGTAAAACAAAACCATGGGTGGGGTCGCAAGAAAAGAACAATCAAGGGGGCAAGGACCGAGGCAAGGAAAACTTAGCAGGGGGACAAAAATTAAACTTTCCCTTTTCGTGACATTACACCAAAAATTCAAGGGCGAGCGGCCGACAAAACGATGTCCCAACAAAAACGAAAGGACGAAAAGAATAAGGAGAACGGAGAAGGGAAGCCAATTGAAAGAGAACCAGGGGGGGGATGAAAATCACTGGATGCAAGGGGATTTCCATGGCTAAAAAACAGACAACGGATGCACTGGGGTGAGGAAGAGTGACATTCGCCAGGGGGGATGTGAAAAGAGGGAAGTCGCGCCGTTGAAAAACCAAAGGGAAAAGGAAGGACGGACTCGGCAATGGTCCCCCTGGCACGTGGTGAAAGGCGACTATGGAGCACGCCGGGCCGATGATAAAATGGGAAAAAGAAACAAGGCAGAAAAAGAGGGGGTCGGAGGATCACGGGTTTCGTGGACTTATCCGACCTGTTCTTCCTTTGGGTAGGACCAATCAGACTGTCTGTCCATATCCTGGCTCTAAAAGGGGGCCAGAGCACCCAAAAGAAAATTCGGTAAGGGACGGTCATCAAAGAAAACTGGATAAGGGGACGCGCTTATGATACAGAATTAATCATTGAAAAGCCGCCTGCGAGCACACAGACCTATCAGCAGGGAATGACAACCAAGAGAAGGCCAAAACTGGGTTGGGCTGAAAAAGACATCCGGGGGTAAGGGGGGGGAAAACTGCCTGAACATGTAAGGACCGTGCACCTTCAGGGCTGATGTGGGTTTTGAAAGAGAGAAAAAGGAATCAGAACCCGGGGTGCATGTGACGGGGTGTTCTGGTTAGATGTATCCGTGTTTGAATGCTACAATGGAGAGGGTGGATGTGCGGAAAGTCGACCACAACCCACCTGAGGGAGACATCGAAAAAAATACGTGGCAAAAAAATCGAAAAAAACCTAGAAATGTCTCTGCAAAGTCGGTTGACTCGAACAACGGTGAAAACGAATGGCGGAAGAACTCTCCTTAGCGACCAGAAAGAGGTAGTGTCAGCCACACTTCGGTGATAAAGTGTGAAGGGAAACAAGGGAGCGTCCAAAGTAAGGGGGGGGGGGAAAAGATGGGGTGGTAGAAAAGTTGAAGGGGAGCACATGATTGGGAAAAGGTTGTTCGTGAGAAGCAAATGTTACCCCAAAAACTTTGAGACATCAAGGGCGGGAAAGAGAGTAAGAGGGAGTTTTCAAAACTGGTAATTCATTTCGAAAGGGGAGGAAAGGCTATTGACAGGGGTGGCGAATCGCAGAGGAACGAAAAAATTCAGTACACACTCATCTTTGTACAACTAGTAAAGCGCGGTTGGGGGGGGGGGGGGGGGGTAGGAAACGAGATTACAC
>Ga0179593_1262237_pt1 | contig 12463 bp, 17 predicted proteins | sample CZODoug2_1_08_16_FD_185931 | JGI IMG/M metagenome (GOLD analysis project Ga0179593, IMG submission 185931) | Vadose zone soil fungal communities from Angelo Coast Range Reserve, California, USA - CZODoug2_1_08_16fungal (PacBio error correction) | ecosystem: Environmental > Terrestrial > Soil >...
TGGTGGGGGACCGCGAATACTTGAAACTTAAAAAAGTGATGGAAACCGGAGGCATTTGAAGCAGTTAGAAAACAAGTTGGGGGATCACAAGGAGTGTTAGCCCTTCCGAGGGGGATGTCTCGTCAAAGGAAAGTTGAGGAGTAGTCCTAAAAAAAAAACATACGGAATGCCATCGAAGCGTGTCCGACGGAAACCATCAACCGAACAAAAATAACAAGTGAAGGCAGAGGCCAGTTTCATCACTGTGAGAGCCGGGGAAAAAAACACTTGAGGTGACGAGACGACAAAGATTCGGGGAGGAAGAGAAGCAAGAAACCCTCCGAGGGAAACTGAAGAAAAAAAAAGAAAAGAAAAAGAGAAAGACAAGGGGGAAACTTCGGAGGATGACCCAACAGAAGTAAAGGAAAAGGCCAATCAGATCAGAGGGGAGGGTACAAATTAAACCATCTGCGGATAGCCAACTTTGGTAAGCCACCTGGAAAAAAGGCGAGGACAGGAGAAAAAATCTGGACGTTCAGCAAAAAAAAATTCGAAGGAGGGGGAGACAGACACTAACTCTTCCCAGGTGTGTGAAAAATTGCTCATGTTCCGTTCCAGGGTTACCAATAACAGAATAGTGGTTTTGGGGGGGACAAAACAAAAGTGTCGTTGGGTCCAAGAAAAGGGGGGGGGGGGGATACTCAAATTTTGTTTGAGGGTAAATGAAGAGTTCAGGGAAGAAAGAAGGGAGACTTTACTTTTTCCACAAATCAAAAGACGAGTTTCAGTAATTGGCAAGCCGTACGTTTCGGAGATCGGGATGGAAAGGCGAGAAACGGCCCACAAAGAACTTTTGGGGGGGGGGTGGGCACAGCGTTTTGGACAACTAAAAACCTGGACCCTGTCCAAGAAGGTGGGACATTCGGAAAGAAAAAAAAGGGGCCCAGGGATGCACGGCCGGCAACGGGAAAAGTGTGGGGCCACGATGGGGGAAAGAAAACTGGGAGAACCCACATGAGATTTTGGTTCCCATGCGAACTGGTGAAATCGCGAGGAGCTGTCAAAAGGGCAAAGGGGGTGGCGTCCAGCAGGGAAGGGTCTTGGGCCAGGCCGCCAATACGGGAAAAAGACTAAAAACGGCCGTGGGCCCCAGCAACAAATCACATCTCGTTGGGAAAAACTAAGCGTACGAAAGCGGGAAATATGAAAAAAAAAAAAAACGATAAATCAAAAAAGTAAAATCAGAGCGTTGGGAGAGAAGGGGTTCATCACCATGCTGGGTTGGGGAAGGCCGTAACAAACAGAAAAAAAAATGGGTTGGCGGTTGCCAGGCGATCAGACTGAACCAAACTCCCGACTGAGACCCAAGAAGAGGAGGGGACCAAAACAAATTTCCATCTATCACAAAACCTCTCAATGGTGGATCGCCGCTAGACTCTTGTGTATCTGGAGGAATATTCAGGAGGGAGCGAAGCCGGAAAACAGAGGATGAAAATTCGGGAGGAAAAAGTTCTTTGGGAAGGGGAAGGCCCTGAAACGGTTTGAATGCTAAAAAAAACTGAATTCTAATAGGAGTAACGTCTTCCTTTACGGCTTAAAAAGAGCACAGGAGAAAAATAACGTAACTGTACTGGGCCGGTGGCAGTAGCCGTCCGCGTTGCGGAGGGGGTGAAGGGGGGTTTAAAAAGAAAAAAGGAAAAAGGGCTCGGGGCACATGTACCTCACAGGGAGCACCGAAAGCGAAAAAAGGGGAGCCGAAACACCTGCGACCCCCGCGGGAATCAACTAAAGAAAAAAATCACCGAATTGGAACTGGGGAAGGCGTCAGCCTTCCATGAGGAAAAAAGACACGGTCCAGGGCGAAACCAGGGCGGGAGCCCCTCACCCTATCTCTAGGAAAAACAGGGAACCTTCGAATGGGGTAACAGGTAATCCCAAAGAGTGATAATTTAGCCAAACGGGTCAAATCGCGAAGGCGAGGGGAACCAGACCAAAAAACAGTGTGTCCTAGAAATAGTTCCGGAAACGGCCCGACGTCCCTGACACTCAAATGGGGGAGAAGTCGTGGGGCCGGACAGCGGAGGGGTGATCCCTCCGAAGCAGAATTCAACCTTCAAAAGTCTTCGCAACGCTATAAAAGGAGTGCTGGGAAAATAAAAGTTAGACAAAAAGAGTGGGGGGGGTCCCCACCTATTGTACAGTTCTTCAACAAAGGCGTTAGGGCCGGTGTTCTACACACCTTAGAGTCATGTAGGCAGGGGGGGGCTGAAAAACCGGTTGGTTGTGGGAGGGACAGTGGAGAAAGAAAACGCCTCGCCAGAAAAAACGGCTGGGGGGTTCAGTTCGAAAATCGAGGTCAACGGCAAGGCTCCGGAAGGAGCCCCCCCCTACGGAAAATCAACCAAGGGGGGGGAATCAACGAACAAAATACGGAAAACAAAGGAAAGAACAAAAATGTGGAAGAAAGTGCTGACACGCACTGGGGGAAAGGGAAGACGAGCACTATCTATGGCCATGGGGACTGGGGCGCTGTACCTCGGGGAGGCAGGTGACAACGCGGAATCCAAAAATTAGCAAAAAAAGAAAAGAAATCTTCGTCAATCCCCCGGATCGGCGGCGCACAAAAGAAGGGGGGCCGAGTAAAACCAGTATTCCCTTTTAGGACGGGGGGGATGGTTAATGAAAAACACAAAGGTGAAAACACCCAACAAAATGTTCCACAAATTTTTCCGCCAGAAGGGGGGAAAAACGCGGTACGTCAAAGTTAAGAAAAAAGAAAAAAAAAGGAGGGACGTCCGTGCAGCCGACCAGGGGAAGAAACTGGCATGGAAACGAACGAAAAGGGGGGTAATTCAAGTGTGCTTTCACGAACTACTCCGAAAACAAAGAAGAGAAAGCGTTTTGGGGGACCTACACCGGGAATGTGAAAGCAACCGGTGGTGGTTCAACCAAGACGTTCATTGACAAAGGAAGTCGGGGGAGCACCTCAAAAAAAAAAAAACAGTTGTCCAACCTCACAACAAGACGGGGACCTTTACACATTCACCGGGTCCCCGGCGCCCAGAACCCGTCCATCAACACGGGCAGGGAAAACGACGCAAAAGTGGCCTCAGGAGTAGGGTCCCGAGTACAAGAGGGAGTGACCCGGAGAAGTGTAAGGGGGACAAACCAACAGGGGAAGAATCCATGGGAGGGGAAAAAAAAGGGAGAGGTTCCGTGGAAGGCCCAGTGACTCAGGAAAAGAGTTGAGGGGGGGGGGGGCCAAAAGGTGTAGAGGGGAAATTATGGACGGGGACATGGTTAATCATGGTCCTCGCGGAAGGTCGAAAAGTGTTGGTAAAAAAGACCAGGAGGGCACGCACATGGCTAGGGTGCAGGCGGGAGGCATGCCCGGGGTAGGAGCTACCTGCACAGAAAAGTGCTCCGGGAAAAAAACAAAGAGACACGGCTTATCTAAAGAAAAACGTCCGCCCGATCGTCCCGAAAAAGGCGGGGGGGACCCATGGTCCAGTGCTACATAGGGGACGTTGGGGAAAATTTCAGGGTGGTTACTTTGTCAGGAAACAAAAAAATCAGATACCTCATGAGAAAGGGAAATCAGAAAACAACAAAAAAGAAGGGAAATAGAGAGAGGGCAAACATATACCAACACCCCGTAGAGACGGGGGAAGGGAACGGAAAGGGGCCCAAATAATTTGCCCCATCCTGGGAGGGGAAGAGACGTGGGGAGTTCTGCTATCCTTTTTGGGGTGGGGTGTTTTCGATCTGAACTCATGGTTAGAAAAAGAACTCCGGGAGGAAAGAAAAGGTCGCCTCCAATTAAGGATGGTGGAAAAACGAAATAAAACTAGGGAAAAACAAGAGGGTACGTGACTTCAAACTCATCTACCTTTGAAACCAAAGAAACTCCTTCGGGAGACCGCAAAGGGGAACTCCTCAAGTCGAAAAAATCATAACAGAATTGGGGGGAGCTGTTGAGCTAAAGAAACTCCACTCAGTATCACCTCAGGGCCTTTTTGTTATCATTGGGCGACCCAGACGCTACACGTTTGAGTCGGTAAAAGAAAACGGGATGACTATCGCGGGGTAGGTGGGGGAAAAGGGGTGAGAGACCGGGTTGAAAGGGGTCTAAACACTCGGGTGGAGTGTCGAAATGCTTGAGGTTGAACACGGACTTGTTGAAAAAAAGGCGAACGGGCAGACGCAAACAGGACTAAAAATCGTCGCGCCCACTTGTGTAGAAGACATCACAAACACTTTTATTACTAAAAACGGAACGGGCGGAACTCGGTGGAGCGCTTGTCTAACGGAAGTGTGTGGCGAAAGAAAACCGTTCGGAAAGCAGGACATACGAAAAAAAACACTCGAAGATGAAAAAGAGGAAGAAGGGGGAAAAAACTTTTTTTTGTTGGGGCTACCTGAAGAGGGGACTAACAAAAGGGAAGATGGGCAGATGGTGTCACGGAGGCAGGGGAAAGAAAAAGGGCACCATAAAGAGGAAAAGACCTCCCCACGTGGCAAAAAAAAAAAGAGAGTCCTGGCGGCGCCAAAGAAAAAAGAGAAAGCAAAGACAAAAAAGTCGGAGGGGGAGAGGGGGGAAACATGGAGTCCCTGCCCCCTGTCGGGATCGCTCCTGAGAGGCGAATGGGGAACGAGGGACGTCGGGAAGGAAACCACGACCCCCGGATTCGTGGCGAAGGGAATCACAAAGACCTAAACGTTTCGGAAAACCGCCCTGAAGACCAACGTAAGGGGAAACACAAGGCACGCACGTGACGACCGAAAAAAAAAGGGGACCGGGGAAAAATAGACCAGCAAAAAATGGACGTACCGTAGAGTCATGAAAGGAAAAGGAGGGGAAGCTCCAACTTTTTGTTTTCGGGGCTGAGAAGGAGCGGAAACTGGAAGAAAAAGAACTATGGGGGCCAACCCTAAGAAGCCCGAAGGCAACGGTGGGGGGGTGGCAGGTTGGTTACCTCGGGGTCTAAAAGAGGAAACAAAAAGAAGAGGTCAATACACCGGACAAAAAAAAACTTTTTATACACGAACTTAGCCTGGTGGAAGGGGCATCGAAGATCGGGAGGAAATCAGACCATGGCGCAGCAAAGGGAAGGGAGGTTAAGAAGGGTGCATCGATCAGGAAAAAAATCGGGTGAGGGAAAAAATGGAGAGTCGGGCGGGCCCTTCTGACGCGCCACCGAAAGTGCAGGGGGGGTGGGCAAAGTTGCTAAATACAAGGCGCTACCTTTGACCTGGGAGACAAGGAACGCTAGCGGACGAGGAAAAAGGCCCGGAAAAAAGCAAGGAAGGGGTAAAAAGGACGACAGGAGAAAGAAATCCTACCTCCGATTCCACCTCATCTCGGTGCCCGAAGTGGGAACGTACCAAAAATCAAGGAAAGGAGCCTCAAGGAAAGGGGGGGAAGAGAAAGTAGAATCGTCCGGCAGAAGGATACACGGAGGAAGAGATTAGGTCTCGACGCCATTGTAGCACTAATACAAGATGGAGGCTTCCTGGTTGGGGGGGGAACTTCAAAAAAAAACCCTTGTCGAACATGAAAAAATCCGGGAGGAAAAAAGACCTGACGTTAAAGAAGAACGGGGGAATAAAACGACTTCTCTACCAAAAAAAGGGGGGGACGATTAACGGAAAGGACCCCCAAGCCCAAGGAAAAGGAGGGGGGGGGTATAGGGGGGAAGCAGATTAAAAAGAAAAGGTGTTCGTTCGAAATCCGAATGAGATACCTGAATATTTGGGATTTTTTCATGTCCCACGCCGCAAAGGGGAGGGGAACTATGGCCTGAAGGGAAAAAAAAATAGGATGGAAGAAACTTTGGGGTTGACAGATCTTCCAGGATAACCCTTAAATCCTCAAAGACCCAGAGGGTCCGCCCAGGGGGCGAAATCAGAAAAAAATGAAGGGGGACTCACGCGGGTTGCCAGCTCTCTGGGTCCACAAATAGGGAGTGAGTAGCACCCATATGGCAAACCAAAAAGAAGGGGGGGGGCGTTACGGGCTAAACGAGAAGAAGAAGGCTGGGGGGGACCACGAGAAAACTCGGGAAAGGGCAAGCCACCGTGCAAAGGGGGAGTGAGGAACAGAATGCTCAACACAAGAGACTACGAAACAAGGGATTTCAAAAAACCTGTATCAAACACGGAAAGTTGACACCAGGGACCGTAAATAGCAGCAACCCAAAAAAAACAATAGGTAGGGGGACGTGGAAAAAAAGGAGAAGCCAGGTGACTGTGGGGACTGGAAAGAGAGGGTGGACACGTCACGGCATTTTCAAAGGAACCAGGTTGGAAAAAGACGGGAGGAAAAAGGATACACAGGACTGTGAAAAGAGATCGGCTTGGGGGACAAAGTTGTGGGACGTACTTTGGGACGGGACATCATCGGGGCACCAGGGGGGAGTGAGTGAGGCACTGGGGGTAAATGAGAAGCCAGGTGTATGAGCCTGGGGAAAATGCGAAGGGTCCTACTAATGAACTTTTTCGAAAAGAGGAAACAAAAGATTGTTCGTTGTCAACCGCGATCCAGTGGAAAAAAAATGGGGCAGTGGCATACAGGTAAAACGGGGAAAAATAGAACTCATGGGCCAGGAGGTCGTCACTCAAGGGTTTACACAAGCCAAAGGTATGGGGAAGGGAGGGAAGGCTCCTCCTATGACCCCGGAAAATATAAAGCAATTGACATTAAGGCGAAAAAACATCGAGGAAAAGGGAACAGGAAGAAAAGTGAGGGCGAACTGCAAGACTAAGCAACAGGTGCCACAGGAGGGAAAATAACATCGTGGGCAACGGTATACCGAGGACAAAAAATCATCGAAAAAACCAAACAAAACGTGAGGAAGGGGGGGAAAACAGAGATAGGAATTGGTGGGGGGAAAGATTAAAAAGGACACCTATTTAATTCATACGTTGTCACAGGCGGAGGCAGTGGGAGCAAGTTAGAAAAAGAACGGGTTGGGTAAAAAAAAGGGGGGGTTCGAAAAAGAAAGATTGTGGGGGACGGCCTGAAAAGAAAATTAGATCACGCAAACGGTCATAAAAGAGTGGAAAAAAAAACTAAAAAAAGAAACAGAAAGGTGCGGGGTCAAAAACATTAAGGGATAGGGCGGGGAAGGGGCGACAACATGCGAAAACCCACCGTAACTGAAACATATCAAAAAGGTGTTCCTCAACTGGAGAGCCGAAACGAACAAGGGACGTTAAGAGAACGCAAAAAATCCAGCGGAGGATGATCAGCAAAGCACTCTGAAAGCAGAAGAAGTAACCATCAAGAAAAAAAGGGATGCCCCCGTACGGGGGGTGACAACTCGTATGATGTCCCGCCACGAAAAAAAAGGGGACAAAAGTTGCCCAAAGAAACGATCTCGTAACGAAAATAACAAAAGACTGAACATCTCATCATCACAGGCCACTGGGTATCAAGACGGTCAAAAGAAAATCGAGGAGAGAACGTCTGGTCAGAAAGAAGGAGGAACGCACACCCGCGCATGATGATCAGGTTCCTCCCGGTGGGAAAGACAAAAACCGACTTTGTTTTGGAGAAGGGAACGACAGGGGGGTGAGGGGGGGGGGTAAAACTGTGGTCGGGTCAAAAAAAGGGGTGGTTTTAGGTTTTAAAAGGGACACAAGTCGGGGAAGGGAAAAAAAAGTAGGCGGGAATGCGGGGGGAAGGAACAAAGGAAGAAAAAAAAAAGTGGTTTGGAGGGGGTGGAAAAAAAAGGTTCCTAGCGGATGAGCAGCCGAAACGAAAATTCAGTGGGGGGTTTTCCCGCGGGAAAAGAATTCGCCTGAAAGAAGGGGGAAGCAAAGAGTTTGGCCCACACGGTGGGCAAAAACCAGTCCCCGATGTTGTGGGTTCCCAAAGGGAAACAAGGTGGCGACGATCAGACCAGTGGTGGGGGCAATCAGGATCAACGGGGTGGAGAGCTAAAGTAAAAGGTGGTCAATCCAAGGGGTTGGCGGAAAAGAAGTATGCCGGTGGCGAAAAGACAAATAGGGGAACAAAAACGTGGGGCAAAAAAAAAACCTCAAAAAAGGAATGGCGATCAAACTCAATGACGAAGAGGGCCCCCTTAGGAAAGAAAAGTAACAATTTCCACGAAGGGACTTTGGGAGGTGCAGGTCATCTATCCCCGGGGTGGGGAGAAAAGACTTATCGTTTGTGGGAACTTTCTCAAGGGCGAAAAAAACAAAAACTGCCAACTTCGACGGCGACAGGAAGCGGACTGAAGAAAAAAAGGGGCAAAAGGACCCAAAATAAAACACGAAATGGGGAGGAAGGACCAGGTACTTTGATCTCGGAAGAATTCACTGTTGAGGATAGAGCTCTGGGACAAACCAAGGCCATAGAGGGTCCAAAGTCAAAAGAGGAAGCCCGGCATTGGGGTGACGTACTACTGAGAAAAGAAAAAAAAAAGGGGGAATGGAGCGGGGGAGTAGATGGGGGGGACAGGAAGAAAGGCTAGGTCCAGAGGAAAGGACGACGGCCCCGCGGGGACATACGCCTTCCACCGTTCGAGTGAAGGGGTGGGGACGGAAGGAAAAAAAAAAAGAAAGCTCGTCCGTTCTGAAAGGGAGAACGTCATAACCCTCGGGCAAAACCCAGAGAAAACTCGACAACTTCACGCCCGAGCAGAAAGATCAAAATCGATTTCCGGGGAAAGCGCACATTGCAAAGCTTCCCAACAACTTCTTGGCTGACCATAAAGGAAAAGTCCGGAAAAGATCGGGGGATGACCCAAAAGGAACCGCAGTGTTCGTTTGGTACTAAAAGAGGTTAGTTAAATTTTCGCGCCTCACTCAGCAGCCAGAAGGAAAAACGCCGAAGCAGGACAAGACTTGGTGGACAGGGAGAATTACAGTCTTCGTAGGGCAGAGAGAAATCCTTGGGTTCCGTTCCTCTGTACCACGGGGGAAGAACTGAAAACGAAAAACGAGGGAGGCCCAAGGAAAAACTTTGCAGACATTAAAATAAGGTTCCCAGGAGGGAAAGAAGAAAAAAAGAGAGGGAACTGATATGTACTGGATCCGAGGGGGGGGACAGTTACTCTTTTCTTCGTCAAAAGGGAGAAGTTCTACCAAAAATACGAGCGGCCACAAAGAGGGGGCCGGGGGACGGGAAAAAAAAAGTGTTAGGGGAGGGTGAACCCCAGCCAAAAGAAAGCGGAGTGTGGTTAATTGACTACTAAGAATATTTTCAACAACGCCACACCTCCGGCGCGCCCTCGCGCCGGGGTAGAGCCCTTGACAAGAAGGAGAGGAACAAATACGGGGGAATACCTGGGAAAAAGCCAAGGGGGGGGGGGCGCCCCCATCTGGTGCGAAGACACGAGGAGGAGAGGGCACCACCGGGGGTCGGCTGTTTGTTCAATTTTAGGGGCCCTATGAACCCTCTGCGGCAAAAGGACTAAAACGTCCACGAAACCATGCGACCAAGAAAGAGCAGGAGCAAGGGGAGCTGCAAAAAAAAAAAAAAAGGGAAACACGACACCGAGGGCCTTGCGGCCCTTGGGGACAAAATACCGGAGGTATTGAAGGGTTGCAAATTACCTTTTCCCGAGGCGTCAAGGACTCTCCGGAAAAGGGGGAGAGACACGTCGAGAAGAACTTCTTATACAAGCTAAAGGGCCCACACAGGAATCCTCCACTGAAGAGCCTACAGTAAAGTGGCTGTTTCAGAAGAGTCCTGACAAAACTCCCCGTTTGTCAAAAAAAATGGGCCAGTTGCTCTCACTTTTTGTTCAAAAAGACGTGGGCATCAAAGCAAAATCATAGCCAAGAACAGACAACGGGTGTCGGGAAAAATCAAAGGAAAAGGCACATGGAACCATGCCCCCAACGCCCGAGTCATCAAGGGTTACGATCGACACGGCAAATGGAAAAAAGCAAAAAAAATTACAAAGGTCAAAAATCCAACAAGGAGAGAAGGGAAATTCGGAAAAGGGGAGGTCTGAAGAACAAAAAGGAATCTCAAAACGGGTCTATGAGGGGAGACACGGGAAAGGAATCGAAAAATGAAACGAGGAGAATTTATGTTGGCCAAATTGTCGCTGAGGAGGTACGACATGGGGGGGGAGGAGGGGAGCAGAGAACTATTGTCAACTACAAAACAGGGGGGGGAGAAGGCGCCACGGAGTGGGAAAAAGCGCGAATCGAAATGCGCATCCCCCACAGTAAAAAAAACGCACCGGGGCACGGAAAAAAACCCAAGCCGAGACGGAAGAAAAAAAACCGGTACTGGGGGGAAAACCCAAGTAGTTGTCGACGGGGCAAAAAAAAAAAGTCGTACCTATAACACCAGGGGTGGTTCGGTCTGATAAAAATATCAGACTCAAACCAAAAGGAGGAAAAAGGAGAGATAACCGGAAAACTACCACCCCTGGGAAAGAAGAGCACGGCAAAACTATGGGCCCACGAGGGGAGGAAGAGAAAGCGAAAGGACCGCGAAAGGTGGGGGGTGTTTGAGAGAGTCACTCAAGGTCGAAAGGAAATCACACCCTCCTATGCACAGGCAATTGTTTCTCCCGCACAAGGAAAGGTTTTGAACCAAAGAAAGAAATAGCGGACAGCCGGACCCATGGGGAGGAAGAGATCGAACTGGGGGCCCAAAAAAGACTGACTGATGAAAGACCGTCAAAAACTACAAACCCCTAAAAAAACTCATATAAAGATTTCCGAGGGTCAGAGAAGAAAAAAACTGTCCCAGATCCCGGGGGGAAAACCAGGGGATCTTGGTACTCACGAAAACCGACGGGAACGAAAAAAAAAACGGTTTGAAAGTGAAAGGGGGAATAGAAAAGGGGGAACTCGAGCGGGGTAAATTTGAAACGGCTTAAGGGGTTGACCGAACAAAAAGGGGGAAAATCGGGGTTCTGGATTACAACGGGACGTGTGGGAAAGAAAACACCGGGTAACTCAGAAAATTAGCACCGAAAAAGAGGACGACCACCTTTTCGGAAAGAGTAACAGCCCTTGATACTCTAGTAATTCCGGAATTAGGAAGTGACGCAAAAATTGTGAGAAGAGGGGTGGGAAGCGGGGGAAAAGAAAAGACTGAGCGCCTCACGTAAGACAAAAACACTCGGGAAAAAATGTCCCAAAACTGGGAACAGGGAAAACGGGCTTACATGGGGCATGCAAAAAAGGGTCAAAGGCGAGATTGGAGGAGTGTGCACTCAGGGGGGGGGGACGCGCGGCAAATAATCACCATCACGAGGAGCAGAAAAAGGCCCCAGCCAGGAGAGAATGGGTGTCGTTGAAAGGTCCAAAATGCGCAAAACGCAAGGCAAAAACGGAAGTAAGCGATCAAAGGGGTCCGCCGAGCAGTGCCAGGTAACTCCAAAGGGAAGGAGGAGCAGAGGCCACCACCGGGAGCGGCCCTTGAAAAGTCGCTTGGGTGTCGGGTAGAAGAACAAAGCCGCACGCATGCTTGTCTAGGTCTGAAACCGAAACTTTTTGGTGCCCGGAACAAGACAACGGAAAGAAGGCCTAAAGGGTGGGGGTCGAAACAGGGAAGAAAGAGCCCCAAAGCGGAACGCCAGCCGAGGGGATCAGCAACTTGAAGACCGTGGTAGGAAAGAAGGGGAAGGCCCGGAACTTAAGAAGGGGGGAAGTCTGACAAGACGTGTGGGGGTGGTTCAAGGCTGAAAAAAGCCGAGCTTTGGAAAACGAGACAAACTTGGGTAATAACAATTAGTGTCACTGAAACGGGAAAGAGCGCCAGAGATAGGAAAAGGGGGTGGAATTGGGAGAAAAAAGGACAGATTCAGAGGTCCGGAGAAGTCGCATCCAATTATCGTTGGTTGATGAACGTAAGTAAGCAAAGGGAACGGGGCCCAGAAAACCCGAAGATGAACAGGCCCGCACCGAAAGGCGCAATCCAAAAGGTCTGTAAGCCTAGGCAGGCGAAAAGAAAAGGAGTGATGCTGTTGGGAGAGATCTGGAAATGTCTCCCAAAAAATCAGGCAAAGAGAAATTCGTGGGGAGGTGATCCAAGTGTCGAAGGACTGAACTTAAGAAAAAAGGGAGCCTTTTTGGGTGGTGAAAAAAAAAACCCGGACTCAAGCGGACGCGAACCGCGGAAAGGAAAAAAAAGGGCATACTGGGAGACGAGCGGTCGGGACCCGAAGAACGGAAAAACAAACAAAAAAAAAAACAAAAAAGAAACCGTCAGCACTCTTTAAAAAAAAGCACGAGTGGGGCTGCAACAGCCTGCAGGGCAAGGCCGAAGGGGGGGGAATACGGGGATGGAGGGAACAGGGGGAAACGGCTCGACTGTACTAGAGAAAGAATCGTCGCGATCACCCCCGGTAGGGTCGCCGAGAAAAAAGAAAGTCAGGAGAGGGGAAGCGCGGCTGTGAGCAGAACCTCCAGCTGCGACCGAAAAGAGACAAAGCCGTTAATCCATCAGGAAATCCCACTCCACAGCAGGTGGAAAAAAACGGACTCCAAACGAGGCCGAAATTGAAAG
>Ga0179593_1354006_pt1 | contig 12463 bp, 20 predicted proteins | sample CZODoug2_1_08_16_FD_185931 | JGI IMG/M metagenome (GOLD analysis project Ga0179593, IMG submission 185931) | Vadose zone soil fungal communities from Angelo Coast Range Reserve, California, USA - CZODoug2_1_08_16fungal (PacBio error correction) | ecosystem: Environmental > Terrestrial > Soil >...
GTGTCACAAAAACCCACAAAAAACCAAAAACGCATACACTGCGGAGTGAAAAGAAAACTAAGAGGGGGGAAAACTGTAACTACTCAGAGCCACGGAAAACAGGGGTAGAAAGAGGTGGAAGCGAACGGAAATTGTAATCTCTGGTATAACTCAAGGAAAGTGGGGATCTAAGTAAGGATGGCACCCCGGTAAAAAAGGGGGAGTTCAAAAAAAAACTAGGAGGGAAACCACGCCGCCTGTACTTGGGATGGAACGAAAAAAAAAGGGATCACTGGTTTAATTGGAGCGGTTCATGGGGTTGGGTCGTTGGAGGGGTTTCATATGGTAAACAAAAGTCAATTCCCGATCCTTAAAAAGATGAAAAGAAAAGAGGGAAAGCCTAGCATCTCTAGTACTGGGGGGAAAGAAGAACTCGAGAGCAGAATGGCTGGAGGGCCGTATACGAATGACATAAGTTACCAGGGAAAGGGAAACAGAGAATACACTCAAATAAACTACCGCGCAGACGGGAAGTTAGCCAAGACGGGAAAAAAAAAACGATCGAGAGAACGAAAAAAGAAAGGGAAGACTTGTATACCACGTTAAGACGGAGAGGAGTCCCTTTAGCTCTAGGGACAAGAGGGAGAAAGATCACACACAGGCGATTGCTCAGGAAAAGGGGGAAAGGACTCAATGTCTATCGATTGCCCTGCTCTTACTAAAGGCGGCAGAACCCCGCGGGGCTAAAAAATAAAAGACACAGTTAAATGCATGACTGGGAAAACAAAAAAAGGAAAGTTATCAACATTTCCAAGTGAGAATGCGCCAAGGAAAAAAACCTTATACAAACAAAGAGAGGCGCCGGATAGGCACTTAAACGACCAAGGAGCACTTCGAATGCCAAGATTACGAGAAACAGAAACGAGGTGAGACCGTTTGTCCACGGAAGTGGGTCGAAAAAAGACACCTGTGGAAGGGAGCGGCCAGAGCAGAAAAGGGGGGGCGACGAGGAGGAAAAGATTCAGAAGAGATCTTGTTAAGGGAGAGGAGCACTAAAAACGGCAGGACAAAGGGAAAAAAAAAATCAAACTAAGCTAGGGGGAAAACCGATGTAAAGCACCAAACAATGAGAAAAGACAAAAACTGCTGAATCGAAGATACCTAACATAGGCAAAGAAAGACGGGGGAGGGGGGGGGTATAAAAACGACAATGCCCGGCTACTGACACCACTTACTTCTTGAGAACAGGCACGGAGGAAGGGGCGGTGATGACAAAGACACAAAAAGCAGAGGGTATCGTCGAGCGAGTAACAAAAGAAACTAGGTTTAGAGGAGGCCACACACACAAATTAGGGGGAAAGTGCAAGGACGGAATACGATCAAGATCCTATACGAGTGGCGGCGACATTGCATCGGGGCGCGGAGACCGGGGGACGGAGAAGGAAGGTACTGAAAACCAAAACAGGTGCTAAGATTCTACAGCAGAGCGGCAATCGGGAAAAAAAGGCGCCAGCTGCGGGAGCATACGAAACATCAGCATAAGGGGGTGTCCGGATTATCTGAGAAGACGCGAGACGGAGGAATGAGCAGGGGGAAGGGAGAAAGGACATCCACTCCATCCTAAGCGGATAAATTGGGTAAGAGGAGGGATTGGGGCGAAAGAAAAGCATGATACGATGCGTGACTTAACTGAACTCAGTGAAGAGAGCCAAAGAAACGAGAGAATCGTCGGGGGGGGGAGGGAACACCCAGGGGTGTTACAAAGGAAATGGTGTGGAAAGGGAAATCAAGAAAAAGGGGTTACCAACAACTATAAAAAGCCACGAAATGGGCATAAAGGGGAAACATACAACGCCGAGAGGAGCATGTTGCTAAAGGAAGGAAGGTCGCAGCAAAAGACGAAAATGGGCCGGTGAGCACGACTATTGGGACTCGACGTGAAATTCGACTAGAAAAAAGCAGGGGAGGTCAGAGACTGGAAATCTAAAGAGGAAATTAGGGAAGTAAAAGAACAGAAAGAGATGAAAAGCCTTTATTAGCGGACAAGAAAGAAAAAAAAGAAAAAGGAAATCGCAGCGGGGAGACCGATGTCCACCGGCTGAGCGGATGGACGCGGAAAAAAAGCAAGGAAGAAAAAACTCTACTCTGGCCAAAGGAACCCGAAGAAATATGTAGGGAGAAAAAGGAAGAGAGGGGATCTTTAATCACGCGACCGTCGGAGAAAGGGCGAAAGAGGGGAGGAAACGACAAAAACATAGACAGCCTATGAAGTACTGCGAACCGCGGCAGATCAACTATAAGGATTGCAGGCACGGACCGAAAAAAAGAAAAAGGGGGAGAAATAAAGTACGAGAAGATGCCGGTTACGAATAAAGGCAGTTCGGGGTATCGAAAAAATAAAAAAAGAACACAAGGGGTAAAGAAGGGGAAATATCCCTGCGACAGGTCGGAAAAAGGGCAGAATGGAGAAGGACATTACTCCGGAAACGAACAAAAAAAAAACATGATATCTACTAAAAGAGTATAAATCATATCCAGAGCAAAAAAGAAGGAGGAACGCCTGCAAAAGGAGGCTCTTACGACAAAACTAAAAAGACGAGGCACGACAAAACACCGAAATCCAATCACAAGCAAGAAAATGAAGAACGTATGCCTTCCAACGCTTCAGGGCGACTAAAAAAAAGGTGGTGGACTTTCTCAAGAGGGAGGAGAGGTACTCACGGAAAGAACCTCTCCCGCTCTAGAAAGAGGACAGAGGGCAGGGGGGACTAAATAAAAAAGGAAAAAAAAGGGTCAAGGAAAGGAAAAAAGGTGTTGCAAGCCGGAAGTCAGACCAAAGAAAACGAGGAAAAGAGACAAAGAACCATGATTCTTCAATATGGACGAAACAAGAAAGAGGTCGGGGGAAACGGGTATGCTACCAGCACGAGAGCCGAAGGCGCGCCCGTCCCGAAGGGCCATAGTGGAAAACTAAAAAAGTCAGGTTCCAAGTCGGCGAACAGTATGTCGATCGGGAACCGCCTACGAAGAGGGAAATACATGAACGCAAGGAGGAAGGAAGGGACAGCCCGAATGCAGATACGAAGGAACGAAATCTTTAAGTCACCAACAGAGAGGTCAGGGGAAGGAAGAAAGAAGGGAATACCACGATTCACAACTCCGACGTTCTCAAGGAAGATACAACGAGATAAAAGATGCTCCCCATCCGAGGGAACAAAAGACGCAAAAATCGTCTCCGGGAGGGTAGGGTAGAATATGCTTGAACAGGGGAGGAACAGCAAAAACAGTCCAGTAGCAGGGTGGTAAGGACAATCTAAGGACAAAGCGGGAACGGGTTCCGAAGTACGGGATGGTAAACCAAAGAATAAAAAAACTGTGGGCCCATCATAACACGAGATGTAATCCCAAAGAGCGCGGGAAAGGAAAAGCAAAACGCCTAATCCTCGTACATGAGGAGATGAGAAACCAAAGTCTAGGGGAAGAATCATTTGAGAAAAAATAAGAGGAAAGAGGAGAAAAAAAAAGATGATCTGTTCAACAAGGAAAGAAATAACAGCGTCAAATAACAGGACCAAAAGCTAAAGGAGAACACAAGTCTAGAAACGACTCATAATGGACCTTGTGATAACCTGGCTAAAGGAATGAACGAAGGGCGAAAAGGATGGTCAAAAAGGGCTAATCGAGGAAGCAGAGAGAAGAAGATGGAAAAAAGGGTCCGTTTGTTGTAAATGAAAGAAGGCGACTAATACCCGTACTCGACCTCAAAATCCAGAGAAGCACTTGGCGGATCGGAAAAACAGAAAGGAGAATTAATTGAACTTCACCCGGAAAGGATCCGAATCAAACGCCATCTGAGAAGAAGGAAAAGGGAGGTTACGCATCCGACAGATACTGCCAAGAAGGGGGAAAAAAGGGTCGGTCGCCCACCGCAATATTCAATAAAGAAAGCGGAGGTCACAAAATAAGTGAATCCGAGAAAAATTTACAAGAAAAATAAAAACAAGCCATTAGTGGGGATCAAAGGAGGAAAATCAAGGTCGATCGTGGGGGGAGCTTCTGGAAAAGGGGGGTGGAGGTGACTCGCCATCGCAATGTCAGAAAAAAAAAAAGTCATCTCGAACGAAAAAGATAGATGCTGACCTAGACTCGATGCGCAGCATGCGACAAGTCAAGACCCAGAAGGAAAAAAAAACGCCCTTCGCGGAGTCCAAAGAGGGGAACACATTAAGTGGCAGAAAAAAAAGGGAAGAAAAACTCGTTACAATCGTGCGATCAAAAGCGATCAGGAAAGAAAAAAAAAAGTAATCGACATGTACTGCCACCTCCATTAAGGAAGGGCACGAGAAAAGGGAGGTATGGAGCTCAACGTGGACATTAAGGAACTAGGTCCGTGCTCTTGAAATGCCGAAAAACAAACGAAAAAAGGAAATAAACTAGGGATATCGGGGCGATAGCAAGGATTAGGAAATACCTGCCTAAACAAAAAGAAGGAAACCAAATGCCCGCAAGCGGCGGGGCCCCTGATTTGCGGAGTCTCTGAACAACGACAGGAAAAAAAAAAACAGCTGAAGTCAAAACGAGTGGGATCCAAGAAGTCAATAAGGATGATAGTTAAACGACGCCAGCTAAACGAAGAAGACAAAAAAACCGAATGAGGAGAAAGGGTTCATTTAATCGCAGACGACCTACAGGAAGCGACGACAATGAGACGGCCATCAACCATGAAAAAAAAAAAAAAGAGAGCTACCAGAATTACTAAACCAGAGCACGATCTGAGGGCAAAAGCTAGCACGGGATCTACGAGGTATAGAGAGGAAAAAAAGGGGAACCTAGAAACCAGTTCTCAAGAAAAGTGCGTGGGAAAAAGCGCAGCGCGGGGTGCGGGAGACAGCCGACACGAAAATTCCAGAAAGCATGCAAAAAAAACAGATAAATTTAGATTTCGCCATCACAACCAGAGGGGAACAAACAGAGAGGGATTTCAGAGAAGGAAAAGGTTAAAGAATCAACGCCTCAGAAGAATCATCCACTCAAACTGACCGGGAAGGAGTAAAAACAAAAAGTGGAGGGTGAATGTTAGAGGGGAAGAAAAAGCACTGCCGAAGAAAAAAAAAAGGCCCCAGGATCGCACCTTCTGCGGCCTCGAGGAAATGAAAAAGAAAAGATGGTCGGGATAAGAGGGGTCTCTGGCATTGTCCCGCATCGGGGGGGAATAGTGACAACGCCACACATCTGCCACAAACAAAAGAAGGGGGAAGAGATACATTCCGGCTTAGGCGAGGGAGGAAAAGTAGACAACAGGGGGGACGAAAAATAAAAGGGGCCCATTGAAGGAAAAAGGTGTCATGGGACATGCCACGAGCCAAAAAGCCTCACGCGCCGCTCTGCCTTTCTTTAAAAAGGGAAACGGGAGAAGTATAGTCATCATTCGTCAATAAACGTAAAGAAGGGGAAGGCCAAGAAAGAACCGAAAACAAAAATTGTAGTTCGCGGGCGAAACAGCCCATACCCTAAACACGAGCGTGTTGAAGAAGCACCGACCAGACAAGGAGAAAAGAGAGGCAAAAAAAGATACAAAAGGGAATGCCGACCTTTTGAGTTGAACACAGAAAGGCGGTTAGGAAAATGGACTAAGTATCCTCTAAAAAACAGATATCCACGACTCGCGTTCCAGGAACAGGAAAATAAGGGGTCTAGATGTAGCCACACTGAAACCCAAGTACGGCCGCGACGAAACAGGAAAAATTCGCTTCGCCACAACAACAACAAAAAAGAGGGAGATTAAAAGAGTAGGAGAGGTGAGAACGTGAGTTTAAGCGCGGCGGAGGTCGATTGAAAAAAATTATGCAACTAAACAAAAAAAAACAAAAACTAGATAAAACACACCAAAACATGACGCCCAGAAAACAGGACAAGAGCCAAAGAGAAAAAGCAAGCCTCCCAGCAACTAAACAAAGACCCCACCAAAGGACACCCAAACATGAAGCAAAAAAAGAGAACCAACAACCCCCCCGGAAGCGACAAACCCGAAAACGCCCCCCCACCAAAAAAAAAACCTCCGCCAAGAAATCCTAACCGAACGAAGGCAGTAAGCACGTGAACCACCCCAATCGCACCAAACGACCCCCACCCCCTACCCAAGAACCTAACCCTCCTAACATGCCCTCCGCCCCAACGACTCGACAGCTACAATCAACATCCCGGCCCTCGACCCCGATCGTCCCACTGCACCCAAAACATAAATAATGAACAGCCTACCGAGAACGATCCACACCAGCAGCTGCTCCTCACTCAATTACTAAGCCAAGCCAAAAAGCTCACGCAGACACGCGACGGTGTCATCCCGTACCCACTGCAGCAAAACCCGCACATCACAAATAAACTCATCACCGACAGCCCACGCATCTTCCACAAGAGAAGATTCATCAAGGCAGAGACCCTCCTTACATATGGAGGGAGAAGGGCCAAAACATCGGACCCAAAAACGTACGAACCGCCCCCACACGAAAAATCTCCCCTCCTCGCCGAAAGCGCAAGAACTAAACCACTCAGCCACAAAACACTGCGCACCACCCTGTACATTCCCAGCCCAACGAGGTTAAACGTAGCCTCTGCGGCGAGAAATAAAAAAAAACAACAGAATCGGCCCGGGATAACGCCCAGGAACAAACAAAAACAAAACCGCGGTGCAACAATGCCCGCCAACGCAAGACGACACTAACAAAGCCGCTAAGCCAATGTAACACGACCGGGACGAGGTAGTCACCAGGCGCCATGTCAAACAGGACAGGCCCCCCAACATCAACAGCCTCCGAATAGACCCAGAATCACGCGGCCCCGAACCAACCAGGCCGCACCTCGGAACCCTCAATAATAAGAAAGAAACGCGACTCAGCTGACGCGCCCGAACCCGGAACAAAAATAAGCCGACACTCTCTGTGCGTAAAAAGGGAAAGACTGCGACCAGGGGACCCCAGATCAAGACCGCGCCGACACAACACGCGAAAATTGCATAAGAGGACCGAGAGGAACGCAGACCTCATACCCACCTCCCTCCAGTAAGGCGCCGGGCCCGCGCTTAAAGGGTACCTACCGCGAGTAAGTCACGCACCCCCCCCACAGGGACAGCCAAGCGCGCACCCAACCCGCCACATGATACCCGCGTGCAAAAAAACGGGTGAAAATAGGAAGATCTAGGGAACAGAGGAGGGACGGAAGTCCCAAAGTCCCAGAAGGCGCAAGGGACAGCGACTGCCGCGGAAGCCAAAAGGGTCGAAAGACTTGTGCTCACGCGCAGCTTCACAGTCCGCAGACGCAAAGACTGGCCTTCACCACAAGAATGCATGGAAAGACCAGAGGAAGATAGGGCGGTGGGGAGAGGAACGGCCAGACCTCCCCCGGTCGCAATTAGGGGACAAAATACGGCGTCGACAACTACCCCCCAGAAAAGAGACAGGGGAGACAGCCAACGAGGCAGTACCCACCAAGACAGAGAGGGAGGAGAAAGCACGAAAACATTCGGGGCGCCGCTCACGAGGCCGGAGGCAGGAGGTCGGGACCAACGCCCCCTAGAGGCAGAGCAGGTTACCGCAAACACCGAAAACACAAACAGAAACTACTCTGAATAGTCCCAAACCAGAAAAAACAGCAGAGCATAACACGCGCTGCTGCAAAAGATAATAAAACCGGAGCCCCCGAGAGACTGGACGCCCCACACCACCTACGAGACAACAACACGTAAGCAAGGATGCACAAAGAACCGCGCCAAACAACAGCGTATGCTAATGCCCGCCGCTCAACTCGCAAGCAAAACACGCAATGCTGACCACCACCCCCGCCACTTTTCGCCAAACATGATTGGCATCCAAGCCCACAGTTCCGCACCCACCTCAAAACCCCGCACGAGCAAGGACACAACGCAACGACCACGAAGGTTCACCCGAACGGTTGAGACAGCGACCACTACCCCCTTAGCCCACTCAAAGACCAAGAAGGTGCAAGTAGGAGCGCGCCACCCCCACAAAACCGCTAACCCCCCATAACTATCTCAAACAAACTCTCCCCTACGCCTGCCCCCACCCGTTACGTCCCACCCCCTAAAAAACAACAAAAAGACCCCGAATAAAGCTCTCAGACACCTCTACCACTTCCCCCCTCAAGTTTCACTCCCCCGGCTAACCCCCCCGCCCTTTACCCCGACATATCCACTCCCCTTCGTCCCCCCCCGCCACGCAGATACAACCCACCACACCCCAACGGACCTCTAACCCTTCGCCCGACTCGCGAAGAGGTCCTCCGGGCCCCCCCCGTTAACAGGTCAAACGGGCCGCCGCAAAACCCTACGCACACTAAACTACAAAGGGACGCTCCGACACGACACCCCCCAACCACCCCTCCCGCCTGGAAAACAAAAATGCGCAGCCCACACAAAGAGGCACCGAGAACCAATAACGTCACAAGCCCAACTTCACCATAAACCGAACCAGCGGAGGCATACCCTTCCAAACCCCCTCCCCGCAAATAAGGAGTAGACCAACCAAACGACCCCATCGAAACCGGCACGGGCTCCACAACAGAGCGAAACAGCAACACCCGCAAACTACGTTCGGTCGAGGCCGGGTCGATCCCACACAACATACCGCGGTTGAGGTCAAAAAAGCCCCCCCATAGGGACCTGTACTTCTACCACCCCCATCGCCGCCGCCGCCAGTCGCTGCGGACCGCCCCAATAAAAAGACCCCAGCCGAACCCCCTCCAATACGTCCCCTCAACCATCCCCTCAACCGCTCCCCCCATACCAAACCAAAGAACACCCCGCAATCCCATCCACCCACTACTCCCCCCCATCCTCCCACCACGCAACGACCCCCCCCCTCTTTCCCTTCCTGAACCTGCCCTAAAACCACATGTGCAAGCCGCCCCTTCACACACTCCCGATGGCATCGCCCAAAAAGACAACAGAAAATCTTCCTCCTCCTCCCTGTAACCCCGTAAACTCAACACAGCATCCCAGTTCCGGACGGCCCCCGCCTGAGAGCCACCTCAAACCTCCCCCCATACACACCACAAACCCAACCCGCTCATGTAGAGAATCCCACAAGAAAGGTAAGAGCAGAACTGTAATACCCCCCAAAAATACGACCATAATATGGTTGTACTATACAACGATAAAACCCCTGTAACTCCAGCCAATAGGGTCTGCGTCGCACGTACAAAAGGACCTAAACCAAAAAACCTCTTACACGACCACCCAGCTACGACCGGTACCGAAAAAACACGCTTCTGCAAAACCAGAACCGGTGCAAACAGAAGCATAGCACAGGGACGGAATACAACCAGCGGCCCCATCAGAAGACCCCCCCATGCTAAAACACCGAGAAAAACAAAGCACATGTAATGAAAAAAAGGGGTACATGGCATCACTCATGAGGAATTGGGAAGAGGAAAAGGACACCCGCAGATGGTCCCTTCAACAGAAATTGAGTAACGTTCAGAAAGCAAAAAGGGGGGACTTCGTTTAATTCTCATCCTACATTTATAAAAAGAAGGGGGGAAAAGGAGATCACAAACTCTCGTGGCGCAAACAAGGGACAAACAGCAGAATCTAGGGAAGTAAGACGGCCGCCTCCTTGAAGTGCACGGGGGGGACTAAAACTCCGAGAAAAAAAGAGAATCACAATTCTATCAGAAAGATCAACGCGCCCGAACGAGGCGAAAGAAAGAAAAAGGCGAGCGGAAAGCGAGAACAGTTAATGCTGGACAGAGAGAGGAAGAAGACTCAAATAGCGCGGTAATTCTACGAATGAAAATGCATCAAAAACAGCGGAGGGGAGATATCGCAGTTTTCAAGGGTACGTCGATGCCACAAAAAAGAAGAATTAAACTCAAGTACACCACGCTCACCCTTTCGAAAGGAGGGGGAGAAAGAAAGGGGTCTAGATCCATAGAACTGCAGGCAGCTCTACGACTTAGCAAGGACACGCATCAAGGGAGTGGAACAGGACATTTTGCTGAGGAAGAGGACAAGATAAGTGAAAAAATATCGAAACGCTGAATAAGAAAAAAGAATGTGTAATTATAGAACTATTAAAAAAATTAAGGGGGGTAAGGAGGGAGAAGGAAAAGGGTATCTGCGTATCAAAGGGAAAAGAGGAACCCCAGACGCGGGAACAAAACTACGAAGTGCTTATAACGCAAAGGGTGATGGGAAACGCTCGTCGCAAGGGGGAAATCTAGTGCAGGAGAAAAAAAAAGGGGGGAAAAGGGGGCGTCAGTCAATTCCACTGCAGAATAGCTTCTATCGAAGGAAAGACCGAAAAAGTGAGATCAGGTCCTGCGAAGGGGAGGAGTTAAAGGAAGGTAGGAGAAAGATGTATGAAAAAAAAAGAAGCCAGTATTAAAAAGGTAGATGCAAGGAAAGGAAAAAAGGAGGAGATAAGAAACGAAAGCAACGTACTATGCTAGAGAAAGACGAGAATCGTAAGGGGCAAAGGTAACGAACGCGGAGTGAGGGGAATTTACATGCTCGCGGGAAAGCCGAACAGCGAAACTAGGTTTAAAGGCGTTAACGGAAAGGGCCTCCATTGTGCAGGTACGCAACTCAGAGGCTACGAAGAGGGAGGAAACGGTTAGATCGGCTTACCAGGATAGGACAAGACAAGAGGGGAGAGGGGAACAAGACGTCAGTTAACGGGAGCAGAAAAAAACACAACAAATAGCACACTGAAGGGAGTCATACGAACGGGGTACCGAGAAGAAGAGGGGGACGGACACATTAGCTGAATCATGACCATAAACGGCAAAAGAGAAGAACCATAAATGTATCACCAAAACGAAATGGGATACTCAAAGACATGGGAGGCAAAGACGGGGAGGAGATGGGGCTGTACGGACTGAAAACTGACTGACGAAGCCATACAAGAAGGAAAGAGAAAGCGGGTGAGCATTACGCGCAGTGATTTGGATCACAAGGTCAAGGGGAAAGGGGGGTAAACCCAGAAAGGGAAAAAGAAAAACGGGGGACTTAGTCAAAACATTACAGAAACGAAAATCGCAAATAGACGGGAAGTCGTAAAATCCTAACGACAAAAAAGAGAGGGCGTATAATGGTTGAAGAGAGACCAAAGACAGACACTGGGGACAAATCGTATACCGACCTCCATGAGAATTTGTGCAGGCGAAAGAAAAAAACAGAAGCGTGCAAGAGATTATTATCGACGTCGGAAAAAAAGAATCAGCCAAAATATGGTAAAGTTTGAGGGGGGGCAAGGTTGGGGTCAGGTCATTAAGACTGTACTCCCGATTCTCGTCGAAGAAAGATGGAGGCGGGAGGTTCAGAAGGGGAATCAGCAGTCAGAAGGTGAAAGCAAAAAGGGAAACACTGAATCATAAGAGGCTACTTCGCGCGAAAAGCGATTCAACCTAGGAGACAAAAAATTTCGTGCAGAAGGATCCAAGAGCCGGAGTTGAAAACCGGTCTAAGAAATGGGAGGAACGAAGGGAGACGCAGAATTATTCTGGAAAAAAGTGGGGGACAACTACGCCTATTCATGCTCACAGATCGAAAGCGAAAACAGGGGGAAAGGTCTGGAGGGTGGGGTGCGCGAAGAGAAGAATGACGAAAGGAGGCGAGCAAAAAAAAGGTTGCATTCTAAAAAGGAGGGGGGACACGTCAAAGCGGAGGGGTGTTGAACCACCATGGGGGGGGAGGCAAGACAAGGGGTAAAGTAAATCAGTAAGCAACAACTGAAGGGGAATCCCTTAACAGCAAGAGAAAGCAAATTCATATGCGACAAAAGCGAAGAGGGGAGGGGCACGAACGGCAGGACAAAAGAATCGGTACGGAGGGGAGGGTTGAGAACGACAGGGGAAGCAGAGCATTTGGACGCAAAAACACAGACAAAAAGGGAAGAGATCGAAGTCAGGGGGAGAGAAAGAAGGAAATTACAGAGGACAGGGGAAACATCCAAAGTATAACACAAAGGAAGGAAAACAAAAAAAAAAAAAAGTGAAAGGTCAACGAAAGGAACAGCAAGCCAACTAAAATCTTCAGGTGGGACCTGCAAGGGAAAAAAGCGGAGGGTTGTACCGAGGGGCCCAAGGCGAGGGAGAGGGAAGGAGGAAAAGGGAAACGAGAAGATTGTCAGGTAACAGAAAGATAGAGAGGGAGTCTAGTAAAAAAAGGAAAAACCGTCAGGTATTGCTACGATCAGTCAAAGGAAAAAGAAGGACAACTGGGTCTAAAGTAAGGCGAAAAAAAAAGAACATGAGGAAAAAGGGCAAGTATCATGGACCAAAAATACAGAATAAAGAAAAAATGATACATCAAACAGAAAAATTCCACTAAAAATATCATAAAGGGAGACGATAATACGGGAACACCACTATATCATCTTAAAGTATGAGGAGGAGAAAGGGGAACTCTACTCTTTGGAAAGACCACCCTCGTACGAACCTCAAAAGGAAGATAGAAGTGAGGAAAGGT
>Ga0179593_1542339_pt1 | contig 12463 bp, 21 predicted proteins | sample CZODoug2_1_08_16_FD_185931 | JGI IMG/M metagenome (GOLD analysis project Ga0179593, IMG submission 185931) | Vadose zone soil fungal communities from Angelo Coast Range Reserve, California, USA - CZODoug2_1_08_16fungal (PacBio error correction) | ecosystem: Environmental > Terrestrial > Soil >...
CCGAACAGGACAGGGCTTTGTCTATCTCCGAACATCTGGAAAAAAAGGGATCGAATGGGGTGTAGGGGGATTAGACGCCGTGGCCAAAGAACCCAAAAAAAAAAAAAAAACACCAGCGAGAGACCTCGCGGTGGAAAAAAGGGGGGCCGTGCAAGCCGGTGTTGTGCTCAGTTAAAAAACGAGAAGAGAAGAGAGGAACGCCAGCGGCATGCGCAGAAAAAAAAAAACGTCCTCAGAACTCAGGGAAAAGAAAGGAAGCTCTCAGCACGACATAAAAGCGCCAGCGAAAAGCTGCGAACGAAAACGCTGGTGAAAAAACCGAGAAAAAGCCGGTGAAAAGAAAAAAGAGGAAGAAGGTTTTCGAGAATTCGTAGGAGGTCCAAGGAAATCCGCGTCCTCGGGGAAAGCCACAAAAGCGAATGAGGGAGGCAGGCAAGAGTGTCGAGCTCTGGGGGAATAGGAGAAAAGAAACAACGAACAGGGTTTTGACTTAAAAGGGAAGAAACGGATCTGCACAAACTGGGAGGAAAGAGACGAAGGATACGATCGTAAGGGTCCGCAAGCAGAGATCTAAAACGGTTTGAAAAACGGCTGACTGGGGGCCCAAATAAACGCAGAGATTCGCGTAGTAAAAAAATAAAGAGTAAACGGCCGACCATTCGCCTCTCATCGGGGGAAATAAAGTCATGGGGGTAGAGTCGGGGAGAAAAGAACAGGGGAAATGGAAGGTGGAAGAGCCAACTCGTGAAGAGACTCATACAGAAGCCAAACAGTAATGTATAAGTAGTACTTAAGAGGGACATTACGCCCTAACAGGCGGAGTGCGAAACCAAGGAGTCTCAAGAGCCTGGGAAAGAAAATCCAGAAAACCCTCCCCAACCATAAAAGGAAAAGGACGCGCACGAAGCAACGAGCCGGCAAAAGGCAAAAAACCTGGCCAAAGATCGGAAACTAGAGGATTGGAAAGGGTACCCACGCCGGCTGCTCCGGCCGGCAATATATTAAGACGAGGGGGGGGGGAGGGCAAAGGCGGGCTTCAAGATCGAACCGTTCGGCGGGGGGGGGAGTGGCGGGGAGTCGGTTGCCGTAAAGAGGAAGTTCAAAAAGGTTCAGAGCGGGGGGGCAAGATCGAGGCGGGGTCCGGGAAGGGCAATTGTCAACGAAATAAAAAGGAGAATGGGTCCATCTGGGGAAAGAAGACGGCATTTGCTTGACTGGGGAAAGAAGAAGCAAAAGAGTGCCCGTCGCACAGAAAGGAAAGGAAGACATTAGGAAAATCGGAAATCCGCTGTGAAAAACATAAAGTAAGGAGGGGGAGTCAAGGTCTAAGCGTGCAGAATTAAGAAAGATCAGAAAGAGGGAAAATGATGGGACGAAGACCCGAGCACCACGGAATTCTCCTGACAACGATGTGAAACGCACGAGGGGAAGAAGAACTCTGGGGCGCCGATTGCGCGTTCGAAGAAAGAGAAATTGGGGGGCATTACTCAACGATAGGTGAAAAAAAACGATGAAGAGAACACGGGGGAAAAAAGCAAGCCAGGGCTTTGCCGAAGACCTTACTAAAAAAACCAAGGATCAGGCCGTGCCCTCTTATCACCGGCAGGCCCTCGAGGGGGAAGAACGAAAGGGTCATCTTCCAGACATAGGAATTCAAACGTCCTCAATGTTCGAAAGAAGGTCGAGGGAGAGTGAGGGACAAAGTGAAAAACGCTGGAACCCTCGGGGAAAGCCCGAAGCTAAAAAGGGTGATGCATGGAAGGATAGAAGAAAAAGGGGAGTAAAATAGGATGTTAAAATCGTTTGGGGGGCAAAATTTGCTCTATGTGAAAGAAAAGCGAAGGGGGTTAAGGAGGTAGAAACAAAATGAGTATAAACTTTGGCTCGGCAAAATGAGCTGGGGAAAAAAAAGGTTCCTAAAGTACTTTTGTAACGACGATCAAACCGCTTGCTGCAAAAGGCTCAGATTCACTCTCCAACGACGATGGGTAGAGGGGGGCCCTCGTTGGGAGAAAGAAAAAGGGGGAGTCTCTGGAGAAGCCTGCGCTAAGAGAAAAAGCAAAAGGTCAAAGATGAACGCTTTCCGAAAAAAAAGTAAAATGGAAAGAGAAGAAAAAGACCACCCAAAAGAAAAAATTAACATCCGACTACATCGTGTCATAAAAAACAAAAAAGAAAAGAAAGGGACCTAAAAGACGATGTGACGATAAGAGTGGGGGGAAAAAGGCGTTTGTTCATTGGGGAGATTCAGGGGTAGTGGGGGTCAATGGAATAAGAGTCTTCGCTCAGGGCGGCTAAAAGATAGAGAGGGAGCAGAAGAGATAAATGAAACCCATTGGCAAAAAACGAGCGAAAAGCAGGGTCTACAAAGAAAGAAAACGGAAGAAGAAAGTGTTTTCTGTGGACGACAGAGTTGGGTGGGTAGCGGACGTCTAGGAGAAAACCTCCCTTTTAGAAAGGCATCAAAGGGGGACAGGGGAAATGACCTCAAAGAAAGTCCGCGACGAGTAGCAAAATACATAAGAAACAACAAAAAAAAAAAAAAGGTGCCACAAAACGAGGGTGAGCAAAATCTGGAAAAAACGGTAGGGATCCAGCCAAAAAAAAAAGAAAATTGGGGAAGGAGACAAAGAAAAAAGTCACGATTGGGTTCCGGTGAAGCTGAAGAAAGGTACAGGTGAAATGTTTCGAACATCTTTTCAAAGTTGAGGTACCACGGAAAGAAAGACAAGATGAGGTCGGTGGGTTTCGGAAAAATCAGAGAGAAAAGTCATAAAAAAAGCGCGGGGGAGGGTCCCTGATAAAAGGGGGAATTGCGGATGCTTGATGACAAAGGAAAAGAAGGAGAGCACGGCGTAACTGGGAAGCGGCGTAAGCCACGCCCTAGAGGAAAGAAAATCAAGAGTCGAACGCGGGTCGGGCTCCCAATCTAAAGTGAACAGCAAAAATGCGGTCTTACATGGGTGCAGAGGAAAGCGGAAGGGAGGAGCGGACGAATCGTCCACCAGACAAAGGGTACTACTAACGTCATGAGGAAAGCGGAAACCAAGACGCCAGGCCAGGAAGGGTGTGCAGATGTGACAGAGAGAAACACAGAGCAACAAAAAAAAACACCACACCATATAGGGGCGGGCACGAACAAACAAAGAAACAACAATTAAAATACCAGATTTTTTTACACAGACAACACACAACTACGAGACCAAAAAAAAAAACAGCAGGAAAAATATTTCGCAAATTGTTGGCACGGGGCCAGAAAACTAAAAGGCATGTGAAACTCGATCTCCTGCCGGTCCGATTACCGGCCAAACAAGAAGGGAAGGGACGGGTAAAAAAACGATAGGGGAAAGAAAAAAAAAAAAAACTCTGAGGGATATGCCTTTCCAGGAAGCACCCAAAAAAAAGGAAGCGGTCAAGGAACCTCGCGGCAGGGATCAAAGAAATGTGGAAGAAGCCATAACAGGCGTTCGTTTGCGGAGCTTAGGAAAGGCGGGGATTCGATGGAGTGTCATCGGATCAGTGCCACGGGACTCTGCGAAATGGGGACAAGCTCCGGTCGGCTGAATAATTATGAAAGAAGTAGAATGGGTCGAAACTAGCTCTGAAAACAGAGGAAGGGAAAAATCAATAGTCACCCGCTGATGAGAAACGCATAACAAACTAGCAAATTTTGAAAACGATGAGAAGGGGGGGGACTGGAAGGTGGAAGATCAATGCCGCAGAAGAAAAAAAAAGAGGAGGCTCTGATTAGGATGGCGGCACGAGCAAAGGCGGTACGGGGCGCGTGACGGATGCGGAAAAGTCGAGTGAAAACCAGAGGAAAAAGAGGAATCAGGGGCGAATTGTGGGGACTCAAAAAAACCCCTGTGGGAATGAAAAAGAAGATTCCCAGACTCAAAAGGCAGAACAAAAGGTCATGGTGGTACCCCAGAAAAAGGGGGGGTCGAAAAACAAGTAACCGACTTCCGGAGAGGAGACGTCAAGGAACAAGAGGAAGGGAACAGATTCCAGCGGGCCAGGTCTGCAAGGGGGGAATGAACCGGGTGTCAAGCCTGAGGCATCGGAAGGGAAGAGGCTCGGAAAATTGATTTCATGAGAAAGCGGATCAGAAAAAAAGGGAGGACTGCAAAGGCGCGCCTCTTGGAGTACGATCGGGACCCGGTTCGAGGCAGAATGGAGCAAACACCCGGCGGCTTGAAAGAAGAAAAGATGGGGGGAGAAGAGATTTCTAGAAGCATTGTTGTCGCAAGAAAAAGGGGCTGAGGGGGGGGGAAGAAAAGAGAAGGAAGCACCAGTTAGATAAGAAGATCGGAGGGGGAAAAAGGCGGAAAGACGCCAAGCTTCTTCTACGCTATTTAAGGGAAAATAGACACAAAGGAGATTAATAACCAAAGTGAAAAGCGGGAAAGGGGGGGCCAGGGGAACGACGACTATCGAATTGGGATGGGACAGTAGGCCAAAGAAAAGACTTCGCGCCACCAAGGAGAGGCATAGCCAAGAGGGGGGGGAAAATGAGGAAAGCACCGCCGGGGTTGGGGGGAAAACTGTTTGTTCTGACGAAACGGGTGGGAATTGAAAAAGCGTCACTTCTCGTTAAGCGAATCAGTACCCGTCGAATGATAAGCAAAAAAAAACTGGGACGGCACGCAAGAATTACCAGGCAAAGAGTATAACCCAAACTTGAACACCGAATGGTGAAAAAAAAGGGGAAACGGGAAGGGGGGACAGCTGGAAACAGAAAGAAAGTTGGAGAAAGGTCGCGTCGCCATGAGTGAGGAATGAAGAGAAAGTGGGCTCAGCACTCCCGTAGAAAACCGTTGAGGAGGAATTCGACTTTCGAATGACTGGGGGGATAGACAGGACAAAAGAGGGTGGGGATGGGAAAAAAAATCCAAGAAAAACTGTTAGTCTTCAAACGGAGAACGGGATCGATCGCGAAAATCAATACCTATAACGTGCCCTCATGGGAGCTGGGGGGGGGGGGGGGGACAAGGACAGAAAAAGAAGAAGAACTCGTACGTCGTCACAGCAGGGGAAAAGATGCGCTGGATAAAAACACGGAAGAAAACGCATCTAGAAGGGGGGCTTTTACAATCTAAGGGCAGGGTGAAAGGACGGAGGAAAAATAAAGGGAATGCCGCCTAGGGGATGGAAAAAAAAAAAATTATGTCGTTCAAAGTCAAAAAAAAAGGAAGGAATTAAGGACTTAGTACGAATAAGAAGAAAAACTTAAAAAAGGAAAAATGCTGAGCGGTACAACAGATCGCCATACAGGAGCTGGAAAAAAGTGACACCCTCCCCTCTCAGCAACAATGGGAAAAGCAAAGAGGAACAAAGGGCTAGGGCTGCAAAAGAAAACGCCGGGGAAAAAGGGAGGCCAAAAAAAGGGGGCTTGTTTCAAGGGGAAAACACGCCGGCAATCGGCGGCACTACATATAGATGCGTGGAGTCGCATCCCAGGACCAAAAGTGGAAAAAAAAGTCGGGGCCACGAATTGTGGGGGACGCGGCCAGTCGGCAAGGTGTGTGGTTGGGCCGGAAGGAAAAAAGGGAAGAGGGGATCAGAGGCACAGAGGCTGCGGAAAAGGTGTGCAAGAAAAAAGCAAGAAGGCACATTGCGAAAAAGGGATGAGCAAAAACGAGACGCTGCTTGAGAAGAGGTAAAGAAAAAAAAAGAAAAGAGGAAAGACACCAGAAGCCCGAGCACATTGCCGCCGTCTTCGGGAACGGGGGAAACAAATAAGAAGGGCACACCGTCAGGTAGTCAGCGGGAGAAGAGGCCAGGGTAGGATGATTCTAATCGTCTGAGCGGTGCGAGAAAAAAACGAAGGGGGGGGAAGGAAGGAGGTCACCGATGTCAGCCGCGATTGGAGAAGGGGAAGGGCCGATGTCAAGGTGACTCTGCGCGACGACGAGGGGGCGGGAATGAAAACAACGATCAGGTCCCAAGTAACAGGGGGGAAAAGCAAAGAGCACTTGCCGAGAACGTCAAGGAGGAACAGGAAAGCCTGCCTCAGGAACCGGTCGCCCTCGATTTGGAAAGAAAGCTCAAGCGCAAGAAAATAGGACAACGGCGGATGTGAAAAGGGGGAGATTTTTCTTCTTAAAAAGAATTAAAAAAAAAGAACGGGAAGGATAGGAAAAAAACGAGCGTGGCGGAAGATGAGCATGCCGGAGAAAAAGGGGGGGAGAACTAAATCGGGTTGGGGTTGGCAAGGGAGGGTTTGGAAATCGTAAAAACGGATGCCTGAGTACCCGCAAGGTGGGAGGGTGGGAAGGAGGCGTTGAGAGAGGGAAAGACCTTTAAAGGGAAAGGAGACCAAACAAAAGGGACTGGAGGGCACCAGAAACTATTCTAAGGAGGACCCGCGCAACAACTCGAGGTATGTCAAATTGTTTGAAAGGGGGATATTAGAGCGTCGCTTCGCGAAAAACTATCGGAAAAAAAAAAGGGCAAGGGGATTCCGCCATTGACAAAAATGACGAAAAAAAAGGAAAAAAAAAAAAACGAGGAAAGAGGATCGGGGCGGGAAAAGTAACATCCGACTAACATGAGGAGGGACAGTGTATCTCTCTCCAACAGAGGAATGGACGGAAATCTGTTAGTCAAAGTTAAGTTGAAGAAGAGGGGGGGGGGGGGGGCGGAGGTAGGGCAGTTGTTCGTAGGCATTTGGAAAAAAAGAAAGGGCTCTTCAGTCGGACGCGCAGTGCGCTAAGCGCATGACTATAGAAAAAAAACGGGAAGAGAGACGACCCATTACAAGAAAAAAGAAAAAGGGCTCGGAATTAAGGGAAAGTTGAAGGAAAAAAAAAAGACAGGGGGGGGCTCGCCTCGTAACGAAGAGGAAAGAAACCCAGAAAAAAAAGATAATAAAAATTGTTAATCCACGTAGAAAAAGAAAAGACGGAGAGAGGGCATTGGGAAACAAAAAAAACGATTTACGTTAACCTCCAAGAACTGTTAACCAAGTCAGGAAGCCCTCTCGAATGAGGCACTTCAATCGGTGAGAAAAAGGGGGGGGGTCCAGGAGGGCCCGAAAAGAAATTCACGCCGGGGACGGGGGCGAACAAAAAAAATGTCTTGAGACTATGACCTTTCAATTGGGGGGGAGTTCAAGGGAGGGGGAAGAAAAGGCTCCCGATGGAAAAGGAAGGCTAGGAAAAGCCATACTAGAGAAAGCGGGGGGATGGGGCGGGGGAGACAGAAGTTCTATGAGCCTTGAAAAGGGAGACAGGGGGGAAATTCAGAGAAAAATCGCGTCCTCGGTCGAACAGGGAGAGCCAAGCGATGGACATCGCAAAAGTATGAACTGGCTGACAGATTGAGAGCCGGGTTGCGACGGTGCAATCTTCACCCGGAAAGAAGAAAAGGGGATTAAAACTCCCGGATTAGAAAGAGGGAAAAACGCTGACTCAGAGTCAGGAAGGGTTAAAGTATGGGGGGAACATAAATGATCGAATATTTAAGAATGGGGTATAAGGGGGAAAAGGGGGACGGGCAAGAGTTTCCTCTGGAAAAGAGGAAACTTAGGATTCGGTATCGATTACATGATCAAGAAGGGGGGAAAGAAGTTGCCCGTTCCAGTGAACGGAAAAACCAGAAAAGTAAGAGGTACCTCTGCCGACCGGGGGGGGAAAAGGTAAAGAAACTTATGAAGGGATGAAAAGAAATCCAACAAATTCGTGACGACGGGAAAAAAGGAGGGAGGGGAGATGACTCAAAGCAGTAACATTAAGAGGAGGGTAAAGAGTCGCGTTGGTCACTTGGACCAGACACCAGGAACGTCTTGCTTTACATTAAAAGGGTCGCGGGTGCAGAAATAATCATGTGCAAAGGGGGGAAAACTTGCGAATGTGTGGAAGGGGGGGTAGCTTTTATTTTTTCATCTGACGGGGGGCAAGAGGAAAAGTGGAGATCTTGGGCACAGAAGTGAATCCTTTAAGTTCGGAAAGTGGTAGGGGACGGGGCTCCTATACAATTACTGGTCTTATAAAAGAAAAGGACCAGAGGGAAAGGGGTGGGCGGCGAGAGAGTCGTGCATAAAGCTTGGCCGCAACACAATTCCAGGGAGATTTTCAAAAAAAAGGGGGGGAGCGGGGGTCTGACAGGTACTATAAATCAAGAGCAAACGAGAAACTTGAGGAGGATCGAAAAACAGCATCAGCCCTCGGTGGCAACTAGTTAAGGCTTTGAAGGAAAATCAGAAGGGAGAAAATGGGGGAACGAGAAGGGAAGAGTTGTCCTGAGCGGAGTGAAGGGGAAGTGGAAACAAAAAAATGGTTTTTCGGTTAGAAGAAACCCGGAAAAAAGGGCCGACCAGGACGGAAAGCAAAGTTCCAAGCGTGTCCCCACCGCGTTGGAGGAAAAATCCCCCTTCGAACTTTAAAGGGAAGGGCTAAAGGCCGAGGGAGGAGAGACCAAATTAAGGAAAAGGGGGGAAAGGAATAATGCGGAGAATAACCCATTCCTGGTGAAAATGACATTTGGGGCTTGGAAGACAAAGGGGACTTAATCTTCGGCCGAGAGAAACTTCGAACGGGAGATAACTGACGGTCCCGAAAAAAAGTGGAAATCGCTTTCGGGGGACCGCAACAAAGGTTTGTGGGAAAAAAAATTAATGCACTGCCAAGAATCTTGAAAGGAGAGAAAATTGGTGGAGAAAAACAGGGGGGAAAATGATACGCTAGGAAAGGCCTCAAAAAAAGGCTATAGTCGGGGCACCCTTAAGGGGCGGGCCGATCCCAAGCGCAATGATAATCAGAAAAACAAAACAACAACGGAGGAGGAGGGAAAGATATATATTAACCTGTAGCCTAGGGGTGCTATCTCTACAGCCTAGAAAAAAAAAAGGGGAAAGGGGAGACGGTGTTGATGACGGGGGGAAAAACTGAAGCACCACTAAGGCAGCTTCCACCAATGATTCCTCAGGGAAAGGGAGCAAGAAAGAAGAAGGGGGGGTTGTGGAGTCCAAAAACAGCACCGAAAGACCGCGAGAGAGTGAATCGAACGCCTTGACGCCGTCAATAAAACTTCGGAAAAAGGGGGGGCCGGCACCAGATTCACACCAAAAATAAAAGATTCCTCAACAGATTGGAGGTGGACCTCAGGAAAAAAGGTGCATAATTGCCCGCTGGAAGAAAGAAGGGGGAAGGGGTGGGAGGTAGAGGCGAACATTAATTGAGAAAGAAGCGGAAGCTTGGGATAGGGGACACCGGGGGGGTGATTCTTAATTGAAGCCGGTACGGACGGGAATGTTAATATTCTATCCACAAGAAAAAATCAGGGGGGGGGAGGGTAGACTGAATCAAAAACTGCCACATAGAAAAGGAGCTCTGAAGAGTCTATTCGTTCCTAATACGTCAGAGGAGACGAAAGGATGGCCCGCCGTGCTTATTTTGCAAAAAACAAAAAAAGACGCCTCTAAGGCGGGAACGGCGGGCTGACGATGCAAAACTTGAGAGTGGAAAAAAGAAGATGGCCCCCACTCTTGGATGGGACAATGAATAATATTTCTGTGGTTGGTTCAAAGAATAAAAAAGGGACGGCCCGGACTATGTAGAAAGAAAGCGAGGGGGAGGAAAATGGGTCATGAGTGGGGAGCCCATTGGGGAGGAATTAGTACGGAGGACGTGCCTAAAAAGTCACCGAAGAGGCAGGGGATCTGTCCCAATTCTAAAAGCAGGAGTTTAGATATGGAGAAAAATCAAAGAAACATCCACATGATCCAGGTCGCAATCAGCAGCAAAGAAAGCTGGGGGGACAAAGGACACGCCTGTCCCGCACGTCCAAAAAAGGATGAGGGGGAGGGGGAAAAGACTGAAAGAGACGGCACGGAAACGGAAAGTATGATGGAAACAGCCGCGTAAAAGAATCGTCATCAAGAGCATAGGACGCGTGCCCTCTTCTTAGGGCCTGTAGGGAAAAAGAGCAAAAGAAAAAGGAGGGTAGGCCATCTGCTGGGAAGGGGAAAAATCAAGGAGGAGGCAACGGGCAATGCTAAAAAGTCTATATAATGGAAGGGAATATCTTCTTCGCAGAAGTGAAAAAAGTGCCCAGAATCTGGCCAGACCAACTGACATCCCGATCAGTGCGAATAAAAAGTAAGGGACTAAATGCACACGTTGTAGGCATCTTGTCTAAGAGGGCCTCAGGAAGGTCGCGGGCTTCGTCATCAATCGTTCATGAGGGAGGGGGGGGGACAAAAAAGAAAAGGAGAAAGATTGAGAGTAAGAAGGGGGAAAAACGGGGATGCCAAATCTCGCGCCGTGTCGCGTGGAAATAGAAAGGGACGACGTAAGTGAAATTAAAAGAATAAAAGAAAAGGGGGACTCGAAAGAGCGGGAATAAAAAGGTAAATACGAAAAGAAAAAGAGCAGTAATTGTGGGGGGGGGGGGGGGGGGGGTCTAAGGAAAGCAAAAGGAAAACAAAAATTCCCTCGTAGCCTTCTCCGCTAATATGAAAAAGCACTGAAAAGGGGGGGAAAGGGGTAAATCAACGGCCGCAAGATGTTTAAACATGGGAAGGAAGAGGAGGTCCGGAAGCTTGATGGAAAACAAACGGACGCCAACGCTTGCCTCTGACCTAATGAAGCTGGGCGGAAAAAAAAAACCGGAAGAGGGAAGAGGGGGAGAAGTTTCAAAAAATCGTTTTGTGTGGGCATGGCGAACGGAGGGGAGGAAGGGGGGGAGAGGGACTTCCCAAAAATGAGGGATAACAATGTATTACAGGGCAGCGGGGGGGAAAAGACTCTTTCCTACCTTCTGTGACGAGCTATAAAAAGGAGCGCAAAATAAACCTAGGACAATTCCCTGCGACCAAAATACCTTATTGTGAAAAAAAAAAAGGCTCAAAAGGGGGCAGAGGACGACTGCTGCGCTCAATGAGAGAAAAGACATCACAAAAACACCCCCCCCCCCCCCCCTAAACCCACCAAAAAAAAAAAAAAAAAAAAAAAAAACAACACCCCCCCCCCCCCCCCCCCCCCCCCACCAAAAGGACTGAGAATTCGCTTCCTCATGGGAACAAATGGACGAAAAATACAAGAAAAGAATATCGGATCGTCTCGAAAATTAACACGATAAAACATCTTGTGAAAAGGAGAATGAGAAAAAAAAAGGAGAGAAGAGATAAACGGAAAATAAGATGTTAATTGGGAGCGATAGAGGGGGTAGGGTGGAAGTGAAAGTGGGGTTATTCGTTCATTTGGTCAGTTGACGCTGATGTAAAAACAGTCAGGAAGAGGAAAGGCTATAGGGTTGCGATAAAAAAAAAAAAAGCTTCTCATATCCCCATGGCAAAACGAGGCAAAAAAAGGGAGAAAAAAGACAGCGGGAGTAATTCTGATGAAGAGTGGCTGTTGCCTAACTCTGGGGGGGAAAAAGACGGAACCAAAGGGAAAGAAGATAGAAAAACCGATCGTTTGCTCAAAGAGGGGGCAAGTGTTAATTCCTCATCATGGGAGAGACTAGAGAAGACCGGAGTGACACCCACAAAAAACGATTAGACACTTAAAAAGTTTGCAAGGAAGGAAAGTCAAAAGAACAAGCCCTCTCGGAATCAGTAAGCGAAGCGAAATTGGGGCCTGGTTCACAGAGAAAAATAAGATTCCTCTGACAAAGGGACCATGGCTAAAAAGAGGCTTCCTTTTACTTCCTATTAAAAGGGACCCTTGGGGAAAAGGGAGAGGGGAATCGGAGACGGATCGGGAGGGGGAAAACAGGCGTCTTCGGACCTCCATTTACTTAAGGGCAAGGCGGGGCATTTGTAGTTACCTCGAAAGGTAGGGGAAAAAAGTAATGGTCTCGTAAGCTCACGCCCTCTGACAATCTTCTTCAGGAGCAACGAAGGAGGCTAGTCCAAGCAAAAGAGAGGGGAAAGGCGGAAATCTGACGATAAATCTTGCACAGAAAGGGAAAAAATCCCGAAAAAAGAGAAGAACGATGCTGACTCGCAAACTTAGCAAAAGCTGCTACCGGGGGAAAGAAAAGTTCAAATTTTCATCTTGGCCAAAGAGGAATAGGAGCAAGGGGAGAATTTCAGGGGGAAGTAAGGGTGTTACGCAAACTTTCAAAACGGGGAAGAAGAGAGAAGATCCGATTTATCTATTCCCAGTTCTAGGGGGGGAAAGGGCAAGGGCAGTGCTGCGACACAGGCCAGAAGCGGGTTGGGGCGCTCTTACAAACTCTTGAAGCCGGGGAAGAGGTGAGATCACTTGACGACGGGCGGGAACAAAGGGGTCCTACGGTGATGCAGAATCTTTGAACGCGGCTACGAAAAACACGAGACACCAGTCCTAGATATTCCTGTTCCGGAAAGCAGATTGAAATGAGGAGAATAACAAAAATCTCGGAGCCATCTTGCGTTACCTGCTTGGAAAAGGGGTGAGCCATAAGCCTTTCTCTTGCTAAGGGGGGCGAGAGGGGGGGGGGGGGAAGTAGGGGGGGTTGTGTCCAATCGCAGGGA
>Ga0179593_1563376_pt1 | contig 12463 bp, 12 predicted proteins | sample CZODoug2_1_08_16_FD_185931 | JGI IMG/M metagenome (GOLD analysis project Ga0179593, IMG submission 185931) | Vadose zone soil fungal communities from Angelo Coast Range Reserve, California, USA - CZODoug2_1_08_16fungal (PacBio error correction) | ecosystem: Environmental > Terrestrial > Soil >...
AAACCACGCAAACGCAAAAGAGTCATGGTCTCGCGAGAAATTTCTTTGGTCGAGGGAGGGTTCTGTGGTGACACGGAAAAAGACGCGTATTGGGGCCGGAAGGGCTTCTGCCGTCCTGAAAAGGTACGATACTTTGCTCCGGAAAGGATGGAGGGAAAATAACTTCACGGTTAAGGTCTGGAGGGGGGGGGGGGGGGGGGGGTGTGGGAGGCGGGCCGGCACCGTGTCGTTCGCGGGAGCACCAGGTACCGGTAGGAGCGGGAGTGCTTCCTTCTCACAAAAAGTCTTGGGGGCAGGGGGAGTAAAAAAGAGGGGGGGAAAAAAGGGATCGCACAGGAAGGAGGTTAGGCGGGGAAGGTGACTACGAAGCGGCTTCCCTTCAGTCTCAGCCGTTCCTAAAGGTTATTCTCGGTGGTCTTATTTGGGGAGAAGCGAAGAGGGGTGGGGGGGTGGGCCAAGGTTACAGATGACTTAGGACCCTCAAACGAAAGTTTCCATCATTCTTCACTGCGGGGCGGCTCGTCGACAGGTGTCTATTTTGTGGGAGGCGGTGGCGGAGGAGTGTTCGGGGAAGAGGTCTGGGGCGGGGGTCCAAGCGAGGGCGGGCGAAGGAGGGACTTGTGGTGCCGACGGGCCGGGCAACTACAGTGGGAGGGTTCCCGTATCAAGGTTTTTTTTAGGCCTTCATCCTTTGGTGAAAGAGAGGGGGATTGTGCCGGAAGAGGTTAGTGAAGTTGGAGAGGGTTACTCATTTTCCAGGGATGCGTGGAGTGAAAGTACTCGGTGGTAGAGAACGCATCATTAAAAGAGGAAGGGGGGGGGTTAAGATTCTGGAGCTTCATGGAAAGTCTGCGTTATTGGCTTTAGGGGGGATCCAGGCGGGGAGTCTCTCCCTTGGGAAGCTCGTCACCACAGTCATTAGAAGCTCTTCAGGTTTTCCTTGGTCAGAAAAGATCGGGAGGGCGAGGGAGTGCGACTAAAGCAACACGGTTATCAAATGCAGAAAAATGGGGGAAATTAAAAGGAAATGGGGAAAGGTTCTGGCAGAGGGGAAGGGGGGGGCAGAACGGGAGAGAAGAAAAATCAGAAGGGGTTGTGTGGCGGTGGGGAGAGGTGAAGGATTTTTTTAGGTCGAGAAGCGCGAAAAGGGGTGCGCAATTCAGAAAGAAATTACATATGACAGAGTGACATGGTCGGAAAGGGGGGGGCGTGCGGTGTCATCGCGGGGACCGAGGACATCCTCATAAGATTTAGATTGAGGGAGATGGGCTCTCCCGGCTCAAGAAGATGAGAACCGGGAAGAAAGTAGGTTTTGAGCTTTGGGGGGGAAGTGTTTACGGATAGGGGGGCGGATTTTTTGTCGTTCAGCGGCAGATAACTGAACGATGCAAGAGGTGGACCCCCGAGGAATAAAAGGGTCGGTAAAAGTATTCTGCGGAAGGGGGATACCAAAAAAGGTGCAGACATCGATACGCGGCCGGGGGGGGGCGTTGGCCTCTGATTCTCGTACGTTGGAAAAGCCACCGATAGGGGGGGGGGTTCCCGCTCCGCACAAGCACGGAAGGGAGGAGTTTCTCGGCCTGAGGCCGCGCACATAAAAGATGACAGTCTTCTTCCACGGTAGATGAATTTGCGATAAACGACCGGAAAGGGGACGAGGAAAATGGCCAAGAAGTACGCTTGCAGAAAAACTCGAAGTAGAAGATGGACATTGAAAAGGCGGCTCATACGGGAAGGCGGCAGCCGGGCAACCGGGGTCGCCTTGTTCGAGAATGGCCCCGATGCGGGACGGTCTGGTCGCAAGTCGAGGGAAATCATCCAAAAGACACGAATCAGCGACTTCAAAAGCCATATGAAGGCAAAAGAGTCAATTCTTCACCTAGGAGGGGATCTCGGAAAGAAGCACATGACCGTTGGGGAGAGAAATCCCAAGGAGCGGGAGTAAACACTTTGGAGACAGACATCGACGGAACAACACGGGGCGGTAGGTCGGCGCAAAAAATAATCTCCTCTATTTGTAGTCCGGTTGGGTAAAAAACTCGAAAGTCGGTAATGGCATGATGTATAAGCAGAAAAAGGAGGAGCCCTGAGGGGGGGCCTCCATCTACAAAAATTGACAAAGACTACGTCAATTGTGTTGATGAAACGCACCCGCGACCTCTCAGAAAAACATGATCGCTGAATGGGTCTCGATAGAAAAAACAAAGATTATGGGGGGGTATAACATCCTCTTTCATGGACGTGGCGTCACCGTCTCGTCGAGCGCTTGACTTTCAACGCCCGAAGTCAGCGATGGGGGAACTTTTGCGGTGAGGGGTCGCCAGGTTTCAGAATCTTGGCCGGGCTGTTAATCACATGCCATTCTCCAAAAAGGGTCTAGGAAATCCGTAAACACGTAGGAGATTTCTGTGGAAACGCTAAGACAAAGTCGGCGGTTTCGTCGATGTAGACAAGGTCTGCACTGTACAGCTGTGCTGACGAAAAATGTCGGCGCTGAGGGGCTATAAAGGAAGCCGGTGACGCTGAAGCGTCTCTCAGGAAAAGATGGAAGTAAGACCATATTAAGGCCCAGGGACGCCGGACTGCAGATGGAAGGATTATCGATACCGGGCGACAATCTAGTGAAAAAAACAAGAAGACGAGAAAGAAAGGTGAAGTCGACCTTAGCTGGCATCTCATGACTCTATTATGCAGAGCAGAGAGAGGAGGGGTTTGAGGACCAATGAACCTTCTTGGGGGAAAAACGACGAGAGAGATTGCCCGTGCTGTCGGAAACATCTGGTCATCTAAAGGGGGCAGGAAGCGTAAAAGAGGGACTGGCGAGGCCTAAGCCCTCTCAAAAGAGGATGGGATGTCGGAGTGAAACCCGCAGGCTTCCGACAACGTCGGAAATACCAGGGAAATTAGCCTACAGGAATTAGTCTCAGAGGGAAAGAGGAAAAGGGAGGCAGAAGGCGCCTGAAGAAAAATTTCCACCGACCCTTCATGACTTTCAAGAGTGTGTCATCGGTTTCCTTTAGAGGGGAGGAAGAACCAAAAGTCCCGTCGACGCCGCAACCTATCAACCGAAAGAGAAAAAACAACCTAGGGAAAGGGGTCAAAGGGCGTGAGCCCGAGAATCGCTCCGAAGGTAAAAGGGGGGAGAAAGATGAAAAACCCTTACATGAAAAAAACGAATCGCACAGATCTTAAAAACAGGCGATGATAGGAAAGGTCGAATGAATGAAATGAAACAATCGCGCATTTAACTGGGGGGAAAGAAGCAGAAAACGCTTTCCAAAAATCCGGACCATAAAGGTTAGTAGGCAGAGTCGGGCACAAGATCCTGGGCTCGACGATTACCAGGAACCAAGATCATATGAAAATGAGCATCGTGCTTCTTTCAAAAGACACCGTCTGCTTTGAAGAGTTAGACTCCTCATCGGAACGCTCCAAGAAAGGGGCCGCTCTGTGTCGAGAGAACTCGGTCCGGAGGGAAAATCAAAAGGAAAAGGAGGAAGCACCTCCGCACACCGACATGCACCGAAGAAGCCAAGGCAGGGAGCTAAAAAACCGTCCTTCTCCAAAAACTTCTCTGGGGCCGGAGAAAAAGAGTCCGTCAAAAGGACCGAAAAAATCTCCCCCCCAATGCTGCTTCTCCCCAAGTCCGCGTCCGGCACCTCCAAAAAACCAAAAGCTGCGAGCGGAAACAACGACCAAAAGGCGGGACATCAAAACGTCAGAAGGGACAAAAAACCGAGCAAAACTCCGAAAGAACCAAAATGCAAAGCCTCCTCCAGCACAACCTCGTACAAAAAGAGAAAGAGCGCCGGCCCCACCTCTCACTTTCAGCGAAGAAGCTTTGTTGGGTTAATGGACCAAACTGCGGACTGCAAACCAAAACCTGCCACGTCCGCCCACATTGAAACCGAACAGCCTCGACTCCTGGCAGGGGACGCCTAAATCCCGGGAAGCGTCCAAAAAAACCGACGCCTCCGGGCATGCTGAGAACGAAACGGAAAAAGGGGAAAAAACCACGCAACTTTCCACCAGGAGGGGTAATAACGGACCGCAAAGGGGGGCCGCCGACCGTGGAAGGGGGCCGGGCCCACCTGCTCCGCGGTTCACCACCAACAGCACGGGGGCCGCCTATAGAAAAGAAGCATCCGAAAAACCGAAGCGACCTCTACAAGGGAGGAAAGGAAACTGTCCGCGCTAATTCAGAATTCTGCTTAACCACAGGTGGACCCTTCCAGGAGTTCCCACCGGTCACAACATCACTTCAGAAAAAAAATCCGGGGAGAAAACATAGAAAGCAAAAACATCTGGCTCTTTGGAAATTTTGAAAGACAACAAAGTGAGATAGATATATTCAGGCAACAAAGAACCGCAGTGGCGGATCGAGGGTGAAGAGCCGCGCTGGGAGGTCGGTCATTTCTTTGGGACCTGGGGGGCCGAAAAGAAGGGGTGGTGAACTTTGAGAATTTAAAGGAGGGCTTACTGGATGAGTCCAGTACTATACTTTGAAAATGGGGAGAAGGGGCTGTAGCTATTATCTATCGAGAAATGGGGTGAGGTTCGGGAGGTTCGGGAGGGGTGCGGCTTTTTCCGACGGGCGGTAGTGCAGGAGGTATGCTGAGGTGAGGGACTGAGTCTCGCCAGCGTGCCTGAGACAGGATTTCCGAAGGGGGGGGGGGCTACCACGCTTAGTGGAGGAGGGACAGGAAACCTCCTGACGAGGGGCGGTGTAATTTTTGTCGGCGAAGGGGGGAAGAGCCAGTAAGGGGAAGGAGTTCGTCTTTCGGTCGCCGTCTTATGGGACGGAATCCGGCAGGGGTGTTAGGGGAACCGCAAAGCTCAAACGTCAACCTTCACACTTCACATCCTTAGTCTGCCCTGTGCGGGGCGTCGCGTGAACCGATGTTGTGGGGGGTTTAGAGGCTGGGATTCTCTTTCTAGGTCCTCTAATTCTTCTGACCTAGGGGTTGGGGTGGGGTGGAAGAATGCAGGAAGTTTTCGTTGCCTTCGGTGGGTAGAGAATGGGGGGGGAGGGAGAGGAAAAGACTCAGGGAGGTTTAGCACCTCCGGTCTTTAGTTTGACCGCATCTATGCAAAAATTGCGACGAGTTTTATTCTCCCGACATTCTTCTGATCCTTAAGGGGTTTCGGGAGAAAGGGCAAAGGAGGCTGCGAGGGGGAATGTCCCTGTGGTGCTTCAGGGGGGCGGCGTCCCTGAGTCGCCGTGGTTTCCAGATGGGGAGCTCTTCCTTGGACCTGCTCGAACCACGATCTTCGTAAGGGTCTTATCGGGGAGGAATGCTAACCGTCATAGGCAAAATAAAAATGCACAGGGTCAGATCTTGGCTTTAGGGGTGGAGCCGGGAAGGAAAATGAGGTGCCGAACGTTTGCGCGTCGCTCAGGATAAGTTGGGGGGGAGGGGGGGGGAAACTGGCTTGGGGGGTAGGGTACGAAAGGTATTTGGTAGCGACCATGTCAGATAAAGATGTCTACACTGTGGCCTATCTGTGGGGATGTTAAAGGGCGGGTCGGTCCGTAAAAAAGGAGCAACTTGCAATAAGTCCTTCACAAGGCATGAGGGCGTGGGGGAGCAGGGCTCAGGCCGACTGCACCTCGGGGTGCAGGATTGCCTGGAGGTTTTAAAAGGGGGGCTGAAGGTTGGCTGGTGTCCAGGAGGCGTCGTGAGATTTAGGCTCAACGAAAACAACGGGGTGCGATGTTCAACAACAAGAAAGTCGACAATGATTGAGACAGTATTCCGAAGGCGTCCTCGTGTGGGGGACATCGGGACTAGCACTAAACTCGACCGTAGACAGGATGATAAATAAGGAGGGCAGGCGCGGGGTCGCGCCCAAGGATAAGGGGTCTTCTAGGAAATGAGAGAAAAAAGCGAGGAATGTCTGGGTCAATGGAAAAAAACAATGTCGGCGTCAGTAAATACTGCCAGAGGGAAGATTAAAGATTTTCTATCACCGTCACGTGAAAGGTAACTGAAAGAGGCGAAGTTTCACCTATCCAATACTAAGGGAAGGTCTGGAAGTCGATCTTTGGATCAAAGCTAATTCTCAAGAAATCGATAATTCTCTGTTCATCCGCATCGGGGGGAAAAGGATCCGGGTGGAAGGAGTCCTGGTCAAATTCTATGTGGGCATGGGGAAAAAAAGTTTCGACGCGAAATCAGTGAGACTTGGGGGGTCGGAAAGCGGAACAGTAGCCGGTTTTTAGCCGTAAACTTCATTTAGGAAGTCAGACCTACCAACGAAAAAGATTCTTCTGTACTCAGATCCCCTTGCATCCATCCCGACAATTTCTGCCAAAGCGCAGAGGTAAGACATTGGGGGAGAATAGCGACTAACAAGACCACGCGGCGCCGGGAGAAGGTCGGCCGCGCAAGAAAAGCTCCTCGATGTGTAGTCCCGATTGAACAGCTGAGGACCGAAAGTTGGAAGGAAGGGATAGAAGCAAAAAAAAGCGCGGATATTTGAAGACCAACCCCCCAGGGGACACAGACGACAGCAGAGGAAAACGCACATCCATCCTCTAACTTTTCAGAAAAGACGAACCTTAGGAGGGAAAATCTAGCAACAACCTGAAAAGAAAAATATATAGACACAACGCATTTGAACGCTGTTACGCGTCTGAAGACGATGGTTCCTCCAGATGATGGAAGGCCGTGTGGGAAAAGGAACGGGGGGGGGTACCATTTATCTTAAACCTAGTTGCGCCATAGGCTATAATAAGCCGCCACCATGTAGACGCGGGGGGATCCGATCGGAGAGCTTTATTTTGGATCATAAACAGGAAGGCGTGGGAGGGGCCTGACAGATGGGCAAAGGTGAGGAGGATGTGGACGCGCATCGGGGGGGAGGGAGGGAATGAAAATCAGAGACCTCATCCGGGAACGCATGCTTGAGAAGAAAAAATTCAGAAAAAAGGAAACGGGGTTCACTGCCGGGGAAACCGGCCACCGGGAAGGATGGGGTGTCTGATCAACCGACTCGTGAAATGACACTCGCACGGTCATTGTACTCAGGAACAAGCGATCAGTTGAAGGTCGCTTAGGAGCAGACTCTCTTAATCCTTCGCATCTGCGAAGAGCAAAGGAGGGGGAGTAGAGTTTTTTGGGGGGACCGCTCAACTTACCTGCCATCTTGGTTGAAAGCGCCGAAGGACCCGTGGGCTACAGTGGAAGAATCTTAATCAGAAGGGCATAATGACTCGCAGACAGTCTTTCTGCGTCTGGAGAAAGACCGAAAATAAAGGGAAGTTTGCGTTGAAAAATGATGGAAAAGAATCCTCATTGGGCAAAACTTCAGAATGGCACGTCGTCACGAAGAGAAATTCCGAGTAAAGAGGGGAAAAAAAACAGTGGGAGGCTGTCTGCCTACTCCTGAATATTGGAACATGAATACTTTGACTTGGGAATTTCAGCTTTAACAGAATCGGTTTGAAAGTAGAACCCGAAGTCCCGAAAAAAAAATTTCCACTCGACTAAAAAAAAGGGGAAGACAAACTCGTTGGAAGTAGCTGATTCTGGGAAAATCGAGGGACCCCCCGCAGGAAGCAGGCAAATGAAGGGGGTGCCGGGGGAGAGGAACCGACATACCCGACGCCGAAGAGCCCGAGACTTAGGGAAAGAGGGAAAAAAAAATGCGTCAGAAGGGAAAAGGAGCATGAAAAAGGTTTTTTGAGATCGAAACCGAAAAAAAGGTTCCAAACACGACAAGCAGGCAGAAGAAGTTGAGAGAAGCTCAGCGTTACGGCAAACACGATTCATGCGATGCCAAAGAAGAATCGCATCGGGAGGGCTTTCCAAAGAAAAAATGACGGTGGACACCGCATCACACGCTACAGAAGCCCAGCAAAGTGGGAGGCGCCAGGAATAGCTCGGAAGGCAAGGAAAGGGGAGGGAAGCAAAAAGCCACCGCGCGGAACCAAAGAAGGCCGAATCCGCTACGAAACGCCGGCTCCGAACGCATTATGCGCATCAACACCGCGGGAAAACCCACAGCCTCTGTCTGCTACCCAAAAGGAGGAGGAACCGGGAAGAAAAGGAAACCCCGAAGGGGAAAAGTACACCGCTTTAGAAACAAATTCTGCTGAGGCCGTCACCAGAAAGGAGGTCCTCTCACAACAGTAACGAGTCCAGACTCCGAGCGGAAAACACTGACAGGGTCAGAAAAAAACGACGCCCAAAGAGAACAAAAAAGAGAAAACTGACGCCGCCGTCCCCGGAGAGCCCGTGGAAGCCGAGGCTGGGCAAGCGTGTGCAGCCGGCATCTCCGCGGTGAAAGAAGGAAAAACCCAACAAAAGGAAAAGGGAAAGCCTCAAAGAACCGACCCATCCTAAGCATAGGGGGAAGAAAGGAAAAATTAACGCCGATTCTAAGAAAAGGCAGCCCCTACAGACCGTCCGGCAAGGAAAACAACGGCAAAACTCGGTCAGCCAACACTCCCTTTAAAAATTCGGTAGGAGACATGAAAAAATCAAAAGCACCTGGGGAGACCCCGCCTCCCACCTAACCGGACTTTGTAGGGCAGCGCTCTTTTCAGAAAAACGCCTAAAGTCATGGGGGGAGAAAAAGACTCCTCAGCTCAAACGTCCACCCAGGACTCCCCTTAGAGAAACTGGAAGCAGTCATCAAGATGCAAGTGAAAGACATACGGAGAACATAAGTGGAAAACTTCCTTCCGTGCACCAGGACCGAAAACAAGAGCGTCTATAAAAAAGAAAAAGATCTCGCCTTGGAGAATCTAAAACAAAAAGGGGAGGAGTCGGAGGAGAGATGACCCTCAACCACGCCTCGCCGAAGGGCGACAAGTCGGGAGACGAGCTTTGTCTCAGGAGGGTTAAGGGGGGGGAAAAAGGGGGGTCTGGCCGGGGAAGGTGCCACCTGTAGCGATTGGGGCTTTCAAAAAGGGAATTAGCTGGGGGTGTGAGTGACGATCCTGTGCCCGGTGCTCCTGCGGAGATGGGAAGGTCGGAGGAGAAGAGGGGGGGATCAGGGGGAGGGCGGGTTTAGAAGATCTGTGGAGGTGGACCCGGCAAGATTCAGTTGAAACCTTTGCTTCGCGTTCTAACGGTAGCGGCAGCTCACGTCTGAAATTGGAGTGTTTGGAACACCCTTAGGTGAAGAAAGAGTCCCAAAGAAGAGGGGGGGTACAGGGACTCCAGGGTGTCTCAGTCAGGGAAGGAGCTTTACGGCCGGATGGAAGGGTCTCGGAGGGTGGATGTTGATTCTTCCTAGCGGTGTTGTTGGGGGGGACGGAGTTTCAATGGAAAGGGCTGAAAAAAAGGAAAACGCTTGTTTCAAAGGAGTCTTGGAAAGTCACGGTGTCTTCTAGGCCTGTTTGCCTGCGTTTTAAGGCGGTGGTCGTTGCCGCTGAGGGTTGGGGATTTCTGATGTAAGAGTCGAAGAGGGTAGGAGAGGGGGGGTTGGGGTTCGTAACACGGAGGGAGGGCTGGTCGCAACGGGGGGCGTCAAGATTGGTCGTCCCCTGGTGGGGCGTACATTGAGGGGCGAGTATGTGTACGCATCAAGTGGAGAAGGTGACCGGGGACGCCTCAGGCGGTGTCGGTGCCTTAAGAGGTGGAAGAACGCAGAAAGGAAACCTGTAAAAGGGGGGCTCGTATTCGTATCTCAAGCCCCGTTCGAGCGTAGGTGCTGGGATTACTGCGGAGGGAGGCGCTCCCTTCGTATAGGAGCATTCTGTTACCAAAAAGAAAAGAATTTCCTTGGTTAAGTCTCTAAAAAACTAGACTTCTCTGGTACGGCGGAGGTCAATTGAAACATCTAGCTGTCCGGGTGTTAAACATCGATGCTAAGGGGGATCTTGTGTAATGTTAATTTTCTTGGCGAAGGGAAAGGGAAAAACAAAAAACCCCCTGGGGGTGTTTCGTTTTAGGAGCCAGGTACTAATACAGGAGGCTGGGGGGGAGGGAGAGTTATTCGAAGGAAAAGTAACCTGCTCTAATTTGTTTTCTCATGGTCAGAAGCCTTCAGAAAGGGTCAAAGGGCCTAGCTTTTTTGAGTTAGTCGGGGTGTTCTGGCATCACATAAGGAATCTTGAAAAATTATAGGAACGTGGCGCGCCGGGCTCACGCAATAGGGGAAGGTAAGGATTGGGGAGAGGGTTTTCGCGCGTGGGGGGGGGAAATACGGTCGGTGCCCTGCTCGACGGCGTGATTTCGGAGTTCGCTAACCGGGGTTCCACGAGGAGAAAAAGATGAGCAAGACCCGGTCCGCAGAGCAAGGGGTGTGAGGAATCACGAACTAGACCTTAATAAGGGGACGGTAGGGGAACTGTGGAGAGGAATCTCCTGGGGTCTCCCTCCGAGAAGGTTCTCCTGGGAAGGGTCTCAAGAAAAAGAATAGGTTCTTGTTGCGACTCGGTGAAGAACGAGCAATGAACATGTAGATATCAGTATTCGAGGGGCCGAGACAAAGAAGAACGGGTCCATATCTAAAGGCTGCAGCGTCCGGTAAGGAGACCTCAACCCGAAGAGGGGGAAGGAAAAAGCATAGGCTGATGCGCCGCTTCATCGATAAGGAGGGCAGCCGCAGCGGGAGGGATAGGGAACTTGTTAGAGGGCAACCTATTCGAGTTGGGATGGAAAACCACGGACGATCCATCATGGAAGGACGGCGGTCGCGGAAACAGTTTGAGTGGTGTAAGCCGTACCGAGGATTAGGGAGGGAAAAGACTCGGAATCCACCGTATTCTTCTCGGAGGGAGAAAAAAAGAACCGGACGCATCTAGGGCTCTCAATTCAAAGCCGCGTGGAAGGATGGGCGAAATAGACGAAACGCAATTCAAGGATCGAAAATGAAAAAGACTCAAGGTTGTAGTCAGAGGGGAAGCTCTAATGAGGTCGCTTGAAATGGGAAAAAACGACACGACAGGAAGTGGGGATCCACCGGCCAAGCTGGGACCCGTAGAAAAAATCTCGGCTTAACGGCAATAATTCGAACTGGGCCCAGCGCAAGTACTCTGAGATATCCTATAAAAAAAACACAAGGAGGGGGGGACGAGAAAGATCCCATTGGGAAAGACTTTCTGAAAAAGGGGAGCGCTCGGGAGGTTTTTAAGCCGCTTTCCGCGCTGGGGGAATCTTTTGTCTCCGCCGTTCATGGAGGGTCATAATGAGCATCGTTGGTCGATTGAGGTACATAGACCAGACTGGCTTCTCGCTTGTCAAAGCCTTAGATGGGAGGAGCTGGGGGGTTGCGCGCATACACCTTCCATTTGGGGAAAGGGGGTTCCAGGAGACCAAGCGGCACGGTGGGGGGGGACGCTTGTAGCGGACTCGTCGGTTAGGCAAGGGAGGGGGGGGGGGACGGAGAGAAGCATCCGGTGAAGCATGCCGACGGATCTCCTTAAATAATGCGCGAGGGGAAAGGGAAAAAAAAAAAGGTCCGCGGCCCTTAAGATTCTAATGGGGGATGATAAGAAGACAAGTCGGCCCAAGGGCCAACGGCCGCCTCGATGCGTCAAGGGTCTCTTCGGACGACAGAGGCAAAGAGGGATTAAGCAGCGCGGCATTGAGGGGGAAGGACTCAATTTTGAGGGATTCCGTACTTGCAGACGGCCGCCTCAGTCGACCAGGGAGGTCTCGAACATCTTTCTCTACCGAAATGCGAGAACAAGCAGACGTGCGCTATCAGATGCCGATTCAAGACAAAAACCCCGCAATATCGGAAAAATACCCTAGAAAAAGAATGGGCAGGCGCGGAAAAAACGTCTCGCCCATGGTCTCTTTGCACATATAATAAAAGAATGAGAGGTTGATAAAGAAAAGTAGGAATAAAAAAAAAAAAAAAAAAAAAAAAGAAAAGAAAAAAAAAAAAAACAGGCGGTCTCCCTCCAAAAAAGGAAGGTGAACAGACTTGCTGCAATTCCCTAGGGGAGACAAGTGTCATCGGGGGGGATTTGGAGGGAAACGAACAGCCCGAATAAGAGACCTTCGACAAAGGGAAAATCCAACGCGTAAAACCCCAGTCGTCCTCCAAAACACGAAGGGGAAGTCGCGGGCTTGAGACGTGCGCTGGAATCTCCTCCGCATTAATGACCCTGGTCAAGTTTCGGAAAGGGCCGAACCAGACCCGCCAAAACCGTTCACAAAAGAGGGGAAATGGAAGAGGAAATTGATATTGGCAATCTAAATGAATCGCGCAATTACTTTTTGAAGGAGAATAAAATAAAAAGAGGGCCCACCAACACAATCCTGCCTAATGATTAGAATTGATCGACGCGAAGGACCACGAGGAAAGGAAGAACCAACATTCCAGAATAATGAAACCTTCTCATCTGAGCTTTCCGCCGGAATGACCGGAAAAAACCGAAAAATCAACCGCATCGTGGGACGCCGCAGGGAAAAGATCGTTCCTGACGGGAAGCTCCTGCCGAGTTCGAGCCTCCGACAAATAAAAAAAGGAAGCCTCCCTAAGGGGGAGCATCTCCTAC
>Ga0179593_1809618_pt1 | contig 12463 bp, 20 predicted proteins | sample CZODoug2_1_08_16_FD_185931 | JGI IMG/M metagenome (GOLD analysis project Ga0179593, IMG submission 185931) | Vadose zone soil fungal communities from Angelo Coast Range Reserve, California, USA - CZODoug2_1_08_16fungal (PacBio error correction) | ecosystem: Environmental > Terrestrial > Soil >...
AAAAAGAAAAGAAAGATGAACTCCGTGACGCCGAAAGAAAAGACGGGAAGACGAACAGAAATGCAGGCGAGGTATGCGAGGGGCAGAGAGGCTGCGAGAAAGAGGGAGGACCCTCTGGCGGCACTTACCAAGGGAACCACACGAAAAGACCGTTACTCCAAGGTGTGTATTTGGGAAAAAAGAATCGGGGTGGGGGCCAAAAAGGAAGAATTTACCATGAAAGAAGAGGGAGGGAAATCAGCGGGGGACGGAGGAATGCCGTCGAGCGCCGAATCAGTAGAAGGGGAGGGAACGGAGGAAAGGAAACCGTTATGGAAGCATGGCGTCGCGGAAGGAGGGAGGGGGAAAAGAAGAAAAACGAAAGAGTGGAAAAATGAAGAACTAAACGGCCTAATCTCGGACGAGAAACTAAGGCAGGGTCATGGGGGGGGTTGTGCTTCAAAAAGCACGGAAGAACGACGGGCGCTGAGAAGGTGGGAGGGGGCCACACAGGGGGACACCCGTATAAGAGGGTAGAAATTTCGGAGTCGCAGGGAAGAAAGAACGTCCAAAGCACCGCACTGCTGTTGTAAAAATCTTACAAAGGGGAGTATAATATAGGGTACCGTCACTAAAAAGTGAAGCAAGCCGGGCCTGGAGGCGTCGCTCTTAAGGGGGGGGAAAGGGATACATTGAGTTTTGTTAAAGAGGTGGGGAACAAATAGGAAGCATGCCAACAGGCTTGGCTGGGCAACGCCATTGTTGCACAAATCCGCTTTTGTGCTCAAGGGAGTTGGAAGGGTTCCCTTGCTTGAAGATCCGGGGGGACAAGGGGTTCTGGGGAGAAACATATACTGCGCTAAACTTCCACTTTCCGACAATGGGGAACTTTAAGAAGGGGAACAACTCGAGAAGAAAGACCAAAATAATCTAGCCTTCCACCGTCTGTAAGTCCCCGGGAAAAAAGGCGGGTTTTTTTCATGAAAAACTGGGGGGGAAAATGGACCACCGAAAAAAGGACGTTTACAAAAGAGAAGGGCAAGCTGGCCTGGACCTATGAGTCTGTCTTTGAAAACATAGGAGAGAGGGCGGGAGTCTGAAAAGGGGCTCTTTCGATCAAACAAAAGGGGTTTGTGTGAAGGAAAACACGCAGAAGGGGGGGGGCAGGAAAGATTGACGCCCAAGTCCGTGGGTTGGCTGTAGAGGGTGAGGGCGGGGAGAGGGTGGTATGAAGTCAACCCCATGGGGACGCGCGAATAAAAAATGGGAGAGAGGGGAAAGGGAAGGGAAAGTAAAAGGCGTTTGGGGGGGGGGGAGGCGTTTAAAGAAGCACAACGGTGGAGACTCATCGGTCCATACAAAAAGGAAACGGCAACAAAAAGATAGGACACAAGGCGGCCCACCAAACTGGCCCTCCACCGGATTAAGTCCGCCCTGTATCGGAAAGGGGCGCTGGGGGGGGGGGGCGTCGAAGAGGAAAGGAGTCAAAAAATCCGATTGCTTAAATGGTACGGGATGCTGGACATGCTGGTGGAAGGGAACCGCTAGGGGGGGACATATTTTTGAAACTCATGCAAGAATTTGTTGCAAAGGTCCAGTGGGGGGGACGAGGGGATGCACTTTCCTGTCTAGACTCCCCCCGAAGACACATCGAATAAGTGAATTATGGGAAGGGGATGCCCGGAGGAAAAGGGGGAAAGACGGATAGTCTACGAAGGGAGTCCATTGAAAAAGGCTAGGGCCAACTGTCATAGCTGACTATTAATGAGAAAGAGAGAAACTAATGGTAGAGATCAGATGTCTCCTCCACGGGGTCTTTCATCTTAGGGTTCGAAAAAGGGGGGTCCTGTTCTTCACTAAGTTTCCCTGTAAGACGGAAAAAGGATAGGGAAAATCAGGAAGGGTAGTGAAAGAGGGGGAAAATAAGAAGAGACATCTTCTCGGACAAGGGGAAGGAAAGGGGGGGTTCTGTGTAAAATAGGCGTCGGAAACCAGGGTACCTGACCAAAGAAATCCAAAGGGGGAAGATAAACAACCACAACGGAGTAGTGAGAGAGATCGGAAAAAAAAAAAAAAAAGGTTGGGGTCGGCTTTGTGTGTACCCTTGGTTAAAGGCTAGAAGTCATAAGAAAGAAAAAAGGAAAAGAAGGAAGAAGATGGAGAATTCATCCTGGACATGAGGCAACAGGGAATTATGACCTCCTTAAAGAAAAAGATCTGTGACAGAAAGGCGAAACATTCAGGGGGGGGGAAAAACGGAAAAGAAAAATGGATTAAGGACGGAAAAAAACCGTGGAGGAAAGTCATCGTAGAAAAAGAAGAAAGTAGTTATCGGCTATCGGACATTCATTTTCAGTAGATAAAGGGAGAAGAAACCAGGGGGAAGGGGACTACCCAAGGGGAAGTCGAACAGCTCCCGTTATGGACATTGGGTTAAGAGAGGACGGAGAACATGGCCATGACAGGTAGAAATCTTCTTCGAGGTGTCGAGAGAATCGGAACAGAAAAAGCGGGAGGGGAGAAAAGAGAAAAAAACAAAGAAAATGCTGCAGGTTTAAAAGAACGTCGCTGGGCACGAGAAGATCCAAAAAGCACTTTCAATAATCGGGAACCATTGGGGAAAGAGATTGGGGGAGGGAAATGCCTCTTCGTCAACGCACCAAAAACTTTTTGCCGTACGAGGGGAAGAACCTGAAAAGAAGGGGGAGGAGGGGGGGGGGGGGACGGAAAGTGATAAATCTCCTTTTTTGGTTGGGGAAAGGGCGACAAGGGGGAAAAGCAAAGAGACCCCAGGGTTTCCTTCCTCCCGGCGGAAACGAAACAGGGACCCTCCCAGAGGTTCCTGCCCAACCCCAAACGAGAAAAAGTTCGGAGGAGCGGAAGGGAAAATGGGGGGGGTGGCCGTATAGGCAAAATACTCACAGTGCAAAAAAGGCTCAATCAAAAAACCCAACTTATTCGGGGGGAGGGAATCTGCAAGGAAGGGGAAAAGCGGGCGCCCACCATAGGGGGGAAAGGTTGATCAAGTTCTAACCTGAAAACGGAATTCCTGCCCAACGAGTAAGGTTGGTGTCAAAATAATCACTATCCGGACCGCAAAGGGGCCGGAGAGATGGAAACTTAAGGGGGTGGGGGGGGGGAGGGGGGGACATCCAGTCGGGTTAATGAAAAAAGGAGAGAAGGGTTATTAGAGACTTACACCGCGAATGCAGAATAGCTTGGGGGGGGGGGGGAAACGGTCAGGGAAAAGGGGAGGGTGTTTGGACGCAACACTTTGGCAGGGTGGGAAGAGTGTTAGCCAAAATCGTACAGAAAAAGGGGGCAAAAGGAACGGGTTTCCATACATCAGAACAGGCTTACTTGATCAACAAAATTTTGCAGTACACGATGCACGGGGGGGACAAGAAAAGGGAAAATTAAGGTGGTACGATGGGGAAAAAAACGATGCCAAAAAACTCATTAGTGCTTGCAACGGAGAGAAGCTATCATTTCCAAGCACACTAAAGAGGAAAGGATACTTCCGGTCCTTATATTACAAACAAGGAAGAGGGGGAGGAAAGAATATTCTTTGTTGATAGAGGTAAATTAATCAGGGACATTCTAGGCCAGGAGTAGGAAAAAAAAATGCATGGGGGGAGGCAGGCGTCTTAACGCTTTATGCGCTGGGAACCCAGACGCAGTCCCCTAGAGATTCAAAGAGCAAGAGTCAGGGAAGAGTTAGGAAAGGAAAGGGGAGGAGAATGGGAAGGGAGGGGTGGCAAGGGTTCACTCCTCATTCCCGCGCGGGGACAATTCTCCATGACATCATGGGCCGGAGGCAGCAACGGGCAAATCTCGAGGGGGGGGGGTGAGGATAGGCAGGAAGCGTACACTAAAAAAACTGAGAAGACCTTCCGCAGATGGGAAAAAGGGGTAGGAACAGTATTGTTCTCCAAATAACAAAACGATGGAAAGGGGACGGAAACGGGCGAGGGGGGGGGGGCCCAAGGGAAAAAAGTGAGGCACCGGAAACCTGCTGACTTATAGAAAGAACAGAACCGCGGACGGCAAGAAATGGAAGTACTTCTTCCGGAGGGGGGGTGGCTTGGAACGGGAAGGCGGAAAAGAGGAGAATGCAAAACTGAAATGCAACAAACCAAAACGAGGAGAAAATAAAGATATAGGGAAAGGCTCCGCTGGCAAATCGTGGGGGGGGGAAGGGGGAGGGCAAGAGGGAGGGGCGGGGGGAAGAAAATGGGGGGTTGAAGGGCGAGAGGAGGAGAGGGGGAAGGTTGGAAGGGGGGGGAGGGGGAGTTGGGGAGGGGAGAGGGAGGGGGGAAAGAATGGGGGGAGGAGAGGGGGGAGGGGGGGGGGGGGAGAAGAGGAGGAGAGGAAACGAGAGGGGTAAAAACAAGGAGCGGGAGAGGGCGGGGGGAGGGGGGGGAAGAAGAGGGGGGTGAGGGATAGTGAAGACGGTACGGAGAAAGAGTGGGGAGAAGGGGAAGAAGTGGGAGAACAAAAATGAGGGGAGAAGGATAAGGCGAGGGAACGAGGGGAGAGGAGGTCGGTGGGAGGGTCGGGGAAGGCGGGAAGGAGATGAAGGGCAGCTAGAGGAATGGGGGAGGGAAGGAAAAATGGTAAGTTGGGGGCCTAAGGAGGAGAGACGCAAAGGTGGAGACGAAAAGGTGGCGTAATTAGCCATGCCTGGGGAGGAAAAGGAGAGGGAAGGGGGGGTGAGCTAAGGGGGAGAGGGGAAGGGTGGGAAAGGGCGTGAGGGCGAACGAAGGGGACGGAAACGTGAGGGGGGAATTGGGGGGTGGGGAGCGAGGAGGGAAGGAGGGGAGGAGGGGTGGAAAGAAGAGAATAGATAGAAGGAGAACCTGGGGGGAAGAAGGATTGGGGGATGGGGAATGAGTCAGAAGCGAGAAAGAGGAGTGGGGGGAAAAAGGAAGGGGAGAGGGAAGGGTGGGAGGGAGAGGAAGGGGGAGGTAGGAGGGCAAGGTAGTAGAACGGAGGGTCGTGATAAGCCCAGAGAAGGATGGGGATAGGTATTGGGAGGGGAGGAGACGACGGGGAGTAGAATGGGGGGGGGAAGGTGGACGGGCCGGAGGCGAGGGAACGCGAGGAGGAGGGGGTAGGGGGGGTCGGTGGTGGGAGAGGAAAAAGGAGGGGGAGGGGGGGAGGTGTGGGTGAGAAGAGAAGAGGAGGAGAGAGATGGGTTGGGAGGGGGACGATGGGGGGGGTATGGGGATGGGGGAGGGGGGAGGGGGGAAAGGAAGGGGGGAAGGAAGGGGAAGGAAGAAAGGAGGGTGTGGGGACGGATGTGAATGGAGAAGGGGAGGGGAGAGGGCTAAAGGAGTGGGGTTGCGGGTGGCAGGTGGGGGAGTGATGGGTGGAGGGTAGGGGGATGGGGGGGGGGGATGGGGGTGGAGGGGGTGGAGAGGAGGGGGGAGGGGTGGGGAGTCGATAGTAAAGACGGAAAAGGGTAAGGTAGTGAGCGAGGACAGAAAGGGGAAGGGGTAACAAAGGGGAGGGATGGAGGAGGGGGGAAAGGAAGAGGCAGGTGTAGGGGGGAAAAGTGAGGAGAAGTCGGGAAAGCGAATGGAGGAGTGGGAGGGGCTGGATAAGAGAGTTGAGGAGGAATAAAGAGGAGGGAAGGGGGGTGGGGGGGAGGGAGAAAGGGGAGAGGTATGTAATTAAGGGGAGGTACGGGGGGAGAGGTAGCCTGAGGAATGAATGGAGGGGGGTGAAGGTTCGGGGGGAATGGGTGGCGGGAGGAAGAAATATGGAGCTTTGTAATAGGGGCAGGGGTTAAGAGAAGGGTGAGATGGGGGCGGGGGGAGGAGAGGGCAAAAAGAATAGAAGAAAAAGGAAGGGCGTGCCTGTTCCTGGGCGTCAGGCGATGTCTTCGAAGCAGAAAAACGGCCCTACACGGCGGAAAAAAACATTTGTAAAGCGGGGAACAAAACGAGCCCCCGAACTGTGCAGAGGGGGGGTGTTGAAAAAAAGGGAAAAAAGCGGACCCGAAAGAAAAGGGGGCGTGGCCAAGTCCTCCCGAAGGGAGCAGGTCACGAGAACCGGAAAAAAACCTCAACGGATTGGATGCGAACGGACCAATGATGGATGGAGCATTGGAAAAGACCGGAGACAAAAAGGTGACCATGCAAAAAACGAGTCCATGAGAGAGGGTAAAGGGTCCCCTAAAATATACTCAAAGAGGCGCAGATTCTCGATATGGATCTGGGAGCTGCGCCACACGGAACTTGGGGGACGGGGAGAAAAAGGGGGCTGTCCCCAAGGGTCCGGAAGAGGTATGAATGGGGCTCTCGCTTACTCACGCCGTCAAAGATCACCGACCTTTATGGGGAAAAAAAAGGCAAATTGAGGAGAAAGAAGCCAACAACGTGCGGCCGCGTCAGGTTGCCGCGAGAAAGCTAGACGGACAGGATCGGGCGTGGCACGTGTTTTTAAGTCGACCGAAGAAAAAAAGAAAGGCAAGGAGGGAACCCAACGCCGCAAGAGGGGGAAGGAATCCAGGGGTAGTAGAATTTGTCGGTGGGCAAAAACTTGATTTGCAGTGACATATCCAGGTGCAAAAGTTCTGGACTACATTGGGAATGGGACAAACTCAAAGGAACGTGAGAAAAAAAAGGGGGGAGGAAAAACACATCGAGACTGGGGGCACCCAAAAGCTACGCAGGGGAAAGCAGAACGGACTTTAATCAAGCTCATTTTTTTTGTCTTAAAAATGGGATGGTCACCCCTGGAAAAAAAAGAGAAGTTTTAAAAAAAGTCAAACCCGCTGGCCGGGCTCCGGAATAGGTGAATCGGGGGTCTTTGAAAACATATGAGGAAATTGAAAGGGGGGAACGGTGACACGGTTGCTCTTTCGGGGAAAGGGACACCCGATGTTTGTTACGACCAAGGGGGGGGGGGGGTGGGGGGGTAACTGGGGAAGAAAAGGGGAAAAAAAAAAGAAATGCCGCCGACTCGTTTGTTTGGGGAAAGGTTATCGGTAGTATTGAGGGAGAGGTTATCTCCGTCAACACCGGCCGAGAGAGAATGGGGGAAGGCAGAAGGGGGGGAGGGGACAGCACAGATGGGAGGACAGTTTAGGGCTATTAGGGTCAACATTCACTGGATCTCATCTTAAGCAAAGAGCATCAAGGAAAAAAAAAAAGGGAGAGGGTGAGGGGAACAGTGAAAAAAAATCCAGGAACTGAAAGGGGGAGGCCGGATCTTAGCTTCAAAGTTTTTGTGCATACGGAAATGAATGAAAAAAAAAAGAAGGGGAGAGGCATGGTAAAAAAAGGAAAGGGAAAGTGAGGGTGAATTTCCAGGAAAGCCGGGATGGAAGCTGAAGGATAGGGGTTGAAGATGTGGAGGGAAGCTCTACCATGTCGATTTCTCACCCTCTGGAAAACGAAAGATGGACGGGGAAGGAATGGCCCTGGGGAGGAGAGAGGTACGGGGTGGAACGGGCAGGTACGACCAAGGGGGAGTGAGGTATAAACCACAAAATAAAACGGGGATTAATCTTTCATAAGTCGATCACTATTTGGCCGTTAAAAACAGAAAAATCCGAAATCAAAAAAGTGGAAAGGTTGCAGCGGTAAGGGAGAAAAGGGGGGGGGAAGGCCGTTTCCGCGAGGGTAGGCTCTAACTCTCGAGGGCAATCATTATACGTTGTCCTCCGAGGCGAAAAATCGCCTCTGGGGCAAGTTACCGTCCTTTTCGTGTGAGGAGAGGGAGGGACTAGAGGAAGGGAAAAACGGTCAACAGCCGAGTAAAATTCCGGATCAATCTAATCAACAAACTTAGTATTATTAATAGAGGAGATCCGCAAAGTTGTGGAAGGAAGGTGGGGGGGGGTGACCGGGGGGGGGAAAAAGGGAATATTCAAAGCGAAAAGAAACAGAGAAGGGCGGCAGAAGAGGGTGCACCCCGATAGACGGAGGAAATGAAAAACCGGGCATTGAAGCGAGCGTGTTCGAAATCAATGTAGGGAACATTCATGCTAAAATCGGAAAAGAGAAAAAAGGGAGAATTAAGCAGGAAGGGGGGGACAAGGGGAGGAGATGACGCGAGATGATCGGGCGGCGATCCTTAAAGTAATGTTCTTTCAGGAAAGTCTAAAGACAGTTTTCAATAGGGCCAACCGTTATCCGGAACCTGCTCAGGCAGTTCAGGTTGAAAAAAAGGGGGGGGAAGAAAGAGGGCGGGGAAGAAAAAAAAAGGAAAAATTAAATGTGGTCGAGGGGAGAACTCGATCATGCATTCATCGGCGAACTTATCCGTCAAATGAACAGAAGCCGTATTCCATAGAAAAATCACCTGCGCATTTCAATTGCGGAAATTAAAACGAAAGACGGGAGGGGGGGGGGAAAATAGGAGCCAGGGAAGATGAGTGGGTGGGGACAAAGGAATTTCCACTTCGACCCAAAAAGCTTTGGGGCAAGAGACGAGATACCTGAACGTGTAAGTTAAGGCATTTGGGTTGGGGGCCTCTAGGGGAAAAATAGCTATCTTTTTTTGCGTGTCAAGTCGTTTCGTATGGAAAGTATTAAGGTTGCACTCGGTGGAATAGTGAAAAGAAAGGGGAACATATAGGGATAAAAGCCACATTATGTGCCGAAACCAAAAAAAAAACGAGACCTTTCTTGCGGCAGGCAAAGCAGGGGGGGGTGAGATAAAACACATACAAAAGAAGGGAGAAACGAGAAAGCAGTCAAACGGGGAGTGCGGGTTTAACTGCCTGAACAATGTCGAGCCTAGAGGGGGAGGACAGAAAAAAAGATGAAGGGTGGAACCTGGTCAAGGGATTGACCGCAAACGGAATCTATAGGGGTCATGACCTACTTAACATCCCGGGAAAGCCATTCAAAAGAGGGGGAGGAAGGTACGGGGGAAAGGGCGCGTTGGTCGGTGGGGCCTCCCACTGGGGAAGGAAAAAAAGGCGGAAGCGTGGGGGATTCCTAGGATGGGCTCCTTAAAAAAATACAGAAGAAGGGAGGAAAGGGGTGGGAAAAAAAAAACGGGTAATGATGGCAAATGTTTTCGAAAAAAATACTAAAGTGTTGGGAGGAAGTTTCAGGGTTATTCAAATTTTCTTGGTTGCCAGGAAAATGTCGAGGATAGAGCAAGCGGGGGGAAATCCCACCTTGGGGGGGATGAGTCAGCAAATGTAAGGAGTAGAATAAAAACGAAATTAGGAACTTGATCTAAACTTGTCATACACTAACTAAACGGGGGTACCAAAAGGACGTAGTGGAAGGGGAGGGCTTGGACAGGAAGAGGGGGGGGGGCAAAACGCTTGAAAACAGAAGAGATCTTGCTCAAAAGAACGAGATGCTCAGGGCAGGCCGTAAAAACGGAATAGAGTAACGGAGAAGAGCGGGGGATTCAACGGCAGGGTGGCAAAAACGCCCACGGGCGTGATCATGGAGGCGCGAGCAGAACGAAAAAGAAAGGGATCGTCTGTATCAGGGAAACCAATTCTTGGGAAAGCAATAAACTCTCCGGCCAGGCTTTATTGCTCGGGGGCGAAGCGCAAAGGAAAAGGGAGGAATATAGGAGGGGAAAAAAAGGGGGAGGGAGTCCGAGCGAGGAAAAAGAGAAGGAATGAACTCGGGCTCTACTAATGGATATCGTTTTCATGCTTGCAAGTCGCATAACGCGAGCGTCAACTTACCATCAGATGAAACGCGGAAAAAGGAAGAAACAAGGGTGAAAGGGGAAAGAAGAAAGGGACAGGTACTTCGATCCCTGAATTACAATATTCTTCTTTGGTGTGCTTTAATCTAAGCATTAATGTCCTTCGAAAAAGGAGGAAAAATGAGAGGAACGGCAAGGGAGAAGGGGGGGTACCGGGGACACAAGTTGGCACCAGAGGTTACAATACCTTTGATAGGACAAGCGGTAATCTCTCATAAAGGTCATTGCGCTCAACGCGTGGATCGATATTACGTCGTGGGAAAAGCGGGGAGATCCTGGAAAAAGAATAGAAAAAAAAAAACAAGGGGAGGAGGAAAGAGATAGATTATGGTGAGGGGCCTCTGAATCCCGAAAAACAAGAAAACGGAAGAACTTAATCAGTTTCTTGCAAGGGGGACGAGATTTACATTATTTAAGCGACAAATTCGTCCGTCCCTAAATCAGGGACAGAAAAGAGGGGGAAGCCGGAAGAAAAAAGAGGAACGCCAGGATCGTGGCATTGGTTGTATGGAGGAAATATGCCCGTAGGCGGAATGCAAGCCTCAAGAAACTGGGGGGGGCCATTTTTCTCTTGGGGGGTGCGCACACAAGACTTCTTTGGACGTGGGGTGGGGGGGGGAGGGGGGGGGGGGGGGGGGGGGGGGGGGGGGGGGGTGGGGGGGGGGGGGGGTGTGGGGGGTTGGTTTGTGGGGGGTGGGGGTAAGTTCTAAACTCGGGAGGAAGCGAGGATGACCTGAAAAAACTCAGAACGGAAAAGGGGGGGGGGAGCGCGGCCTGCGCAGAAGCGGCGAAGGGTGTAGCCTTGACTCGAAGGGCAAGTTTGCCACCTCAGGAATAGATTCGCCATTATAAAGTCCTTTCCCTACTCTCTATCGACAGCGGCAGAGACAGGATGGGAGACGTGGAGGAGGAAGCGAAAAAAACATAGTGGGAGATCGTTAGCTGGGGGCGAGTGGGTGCCGTAGAGAGAAATGGGAGTTTTTCTGATGCGCATCGCCGTCAAGAACGCTATAGTCTGTGAAGGCGGCAAAAGGGGAGGAAAAGGAGAGGAAAAGAACGTAGGCTCTTCAGTTTGGGACTCGGTCGCCTAAGCAGCGTGGAAGTTCTGTAGCAGATCTTCAAAACTTGGTTCAACGGAAGGAAAGAAAAACGTAGGGGGGGGAGAGGAGGGGGAAAAAAAAGACTACGGGCTAGGTCACACATCCGCATTTGGGCTGCAAGGTAAGAAGGGGGTCGAATATTCTTTAATAAAGGGGTGTCCACTGGGTTCCTGGAGGAAAAATTCTGTAAGGAAGAAAACCGGGGGAGAAAAAAGGGAAACGCGCGCTAAAATGGTGGTAAACATTCCGATCCACCATTCAGTCTGTGGCAAAAAAAAAAAAAAAAAAAGGGAAAGAGGAAAATCAGGAAGAGGATGGAAGGAGAAGGTATCGGGTTATCGATCAAAAAGAACGCCTTTATTTGAGTCAATAAAAGAGGGGGGATGTGGGTTCGCACGAGACCGTCGCCGTTTAGCAATTCTCCGGCCGCCGGGAGGAGAAAGGAAAAGAAAAAAAAAAAAAAAGGGGGGGACGCTGGTCTGTGGAAAACCAAGATCTATTGCATTTGATTGGTGTACGTGGGCGTCATAAAAAAAGCACCTGCACCTCGGGTGTAAAACCGGAAAGGCGCGCTGTGGCCCGGGTGGAGCAAGAGGGGAAAAAAAAATCCGTTGTTTGCTGGATGATGCGTGTGGGGCAGGGATTTTAAGAAACAGAAGTTCAAAAAAAAACCTATTTCGCCGGCGAAAGAAAAAGTGCTAGGAGGGAGGGGCGCACTTACTGGATGACCTTTTGGGGGAGTTACAAATTCAATCTTCAGGGGTGGCTCTCATCAGGTAGCAAAAGGGGAGGGAGGCGAAGAAAAAAAGGAGGATGGGAAAAAGGGGGGCAACTCGGTACACCCACTGAAGCTGCCAGGTAACCTCGGTGGGCCCTTAGAGTGGGGCGTTTGGGTGCGGGAATGGAATTCATGGAAAAAAAGAAAGGGGGAGAGGCCAATGGTAAAGGAGGGAAGAACCGGCTTGGTGGAAGAGAGGGCAGGCAGGGATGTTACTGATAAGAGGTTGCGGTCGATTGTGCGCGGATGCGCCTGGCTGGGGCTGAGCGCCGCGTCGAGAAGACCACGATGGGGAAGTTCCTTCAGGCCCTGCCAGAAAGGGAAAAGTGGAAAAGGAAAAAGAAAAGGGGGGGGAGAAGAACAGGGAGAGGGAAGGAATCGACTGACTTGAACTTCATGGAATCATCACATTGGATGGTCTACATCTATTGACACTCCTAAACAGTTTCCAGTGTCACCTTAAGGAGAAGGGGGGGGGGGAATGGGAAGGGGACAAAAGGGGGGGGGAAAACACCCACACAAAAAATAAAAGAATTAAAAAAAATCACCCCCCCGCCTGCTGCTTCAGAGAGAGTAGGGAACAGGGGTCATAGAAAAGGAAGCGGAGAGGAAAAAGAGGGGAGACTGGCAAATGTCGTTTCGTAGGAAGGAGTGAATAGAAACTCATCTAACTCTTCCAACTCGGAAAAAAGGGTTGCGGCGGAGCTGAGTAACAAAAACTAAAGGAAAGGGAGAAAAGAGAAAAAGTGGGGGACAGGCGGCTGGAAGGTTGGGGTCGTAAAGTGTCCACTAGGAATTCAATGATAGTAAGAAGAATTGAAGGTTAATGGGTGGGGAAGATTCAGCTTCCGGAGCTGACCTGAAAATCGTCGAGGAAGGGGGAAAAAAGGGGAGCGTTTCGAGAGAATAAAAG
>Ga0179593_1299366_pt1 | contig 12462 bp, 12 predicted proteins | sample CZODoug2_1_08_16_FD_185931 | JGI IMG/M metagenome (GOLD analysis project Ga0179593, IMG submission 185931) | Vadose zone soil fungal communities from Angelo Coast Range Reserve, California, USA - CZODoug2_1_08_16fungal (PacBio error correction) | ecosystem: Environmental > Terrestrial > Soil >...
AGGCGGAAGACTCGAATAAATTCAAATACAGGGTGTCATGGATTTACTCAAGTGAGCGTTAGACAAAGAATGCGAGGATGCGTCTGAGGTCGACGTGACTCTTGCCAGCATAGTGTGGGGTAACGAGGGACCTTCCGGGTTAGACGACGCGGGTGGCAGAGGTCTTGTATACGAAAGGAAGTCCATACTGCGGGGAACCGAAGGAGACAAATAAAATTGCGAAAGAGTCCAGCTTGGTGTCCACAAGGATTCGAGGTTGCCCCCACGTGGGACGGGCAGTGTTGTATGGGAGTCTGAATATCATGTTGGCAGGAAAGACGCGAAAGCTGCTACAAAGGAGGAAGTAACGGCACCGTCTATTGGTCAAAGCTTACCTGATTGTAAGGTCTGCAGCGCCGAAGAGGTCAGGTGGTGCGCGTACGTGGAACCTGGCGTTAGAGTCAGGTTTGATAAAAAAAAAAAAATTAGCATTAAGCACGGATGCTAGAATTCTACGAAGAGGAATTATCTGGATAATGGACCAATTCACTTTATGACAATCCAAACGCACGGTGTGGGATAAAAAGCAATCGAGACACCCAGACATCCATCAGAGCGTCCGAGTCGATTTCTCAATGGAAAATGAACTGCGCAGGATTTTGGCCAGGCACTCGATGCATGTCGTAGAATCATCAGGATGTAGTCTAACAAATCCGGGGAGGGTTCCAGAGGAGATGGAGGGGGTGGGGGGATACATTTACGAATGGTGAGTGAGGGGGGTAATATCGCTTTAAGGGCGTCAAGGTAATAGAAAAAATCAACCACGTGGGAAGAAATGATTGTTATTGATTCCTCTGCGAAAAATTGCTAAGTAAGGCCAAGGGGGGAAATGTGAATCGATAGCGGAACGGTGTCTGCTTCATGCGCGGCAGGGTGGGGGAGAAACCGTATAGAGGAAAGGCGGAGGGAACGGCATCAGGAGCTCAAATCTAACCCTTTAAAGTAACAGCGGGGTGCCTGACGTCAGGCAGCAAATGGCGCCACGTGTTGGTGAGGGAATCTTGCTACTCAGGGGAAATGTAACGGCCGGGGAGAGGGCGTTATAAAGAAGGGGCGCTAAAGGACGAACAAAAACCATCCGTGCAGCCTGAAAGTGATTCAGGAGAGCTGTCGAAGGAGTGATATCTACAGCAGGAGAGCCAACGCTCCTGAGGAAACGAACAAGGTCTGGAGTGGGTACATACGTGAGAATGTGAGGTTGAAAGGTTCACGATCAGAGTCTGTGCTAAAAAGTCTCGGCAGAGGGGAATCAGCTTGGAGCGGGGAAAGAGGAATTTATAAGATTGACGTTCTCCAAAACCGGGGGGGGAAAGGGGAAGCTCGGATGACGGATGACGCTCGTACTGCGGAAGTTAAAGAGTGAACATTCTCGAAAAAGCTAGCACGAAAATGAAAGGGAGCAAGGTAAGGGAGCTCTTCAAAAAAATTATTTCAGAGTAAAGATGATGGAAGCGTTGAGGAGGAGTGACTATTAGAAAAAGAACAAAAAAATCTCTCTGGTGAGGTTCGATTGTAGGTCGAGTTGCATAAATGTGGCCTACACCCAGATGGTGTAAAAACATATTCTAGACCGCGAGTGTATGAGTTCGTTCAATGCATTACGGAAACTCAAAGCCCTGATGAACAGTGACAACTTTACGTAAACGCTGAGCAGGGGAAGAAAGCGCGGAGGGCAGTTGTGGAAGAAAAAGCTCGCGAAGCGCAACTGTGACTTAATCAATCAGGAAATGCCTTGCAGTCGAAGGGGTAATTTTTCTGAAAGAGCGTTAAGAACCGTCGGAGGTGGCAGTGGGAGCAAGCCTTATGCTAATCAATTGTTTCCTGGTCGGGACGCGTTGCAACAGCAAGAAAAGAAATAGAATTGGTCGGGTAATATAACACGATGGCGGTCAAGGGGATAAAGTGTACTGAGGAAGATGAGTCAGAACAATACAACGGAGGAGAGGCAGGAGGGAAAGTGTCACCTCATTAGTTATATGTGAGAAATAGTGAAAATAGGAGAAAAAAGAGTTTGCTTGATTGGGAGAAGACGTAATCCGGCAAGGTGCGGGGGAAAATCAGTGACTGAGAAAGAATAAAAAAACTCAGAAAAAGTCAGGTCGAAGTAGTGCGAGTCCCTCCTAGCCTTCTATTGCAAAGGCCGGAATGAGGATTACGGAAAGGTGTGTTTGGCAGGAGCACTAGTACAAGAAAGAGGCTCTGGAGTGGTATATAGGTCGGGAGATAAAGTGGAAATTTCTAAGGACTGGAGGCGTAGAAGACGGAAGGGTAGACGACTCACACAGCAAGTCGGGCCTGAGAATCGGAGGAAAAAAAATGGTGTATTACCACGTCGGGGGGGGAAACCGAAAAAGAGACAGCACACTAATGCGGGCGCTAATTGTCCGTTTTGGCTAAGCGTGACAACGAGTCAACAGAAGAGGGAAGGACGCATTTTTTGGGGGGAAGCGCGCTAACTTAGAAGAAAGGTTCCGTTGGCCCCAACGGAAATGGGGGCCGTGAAAAACCAGTCTGAAGAGGGGGTCCTATACACTCACTACACAACCTACCAAGAACGACTGAACAAACAAATCAGTGAACCCCAGGCATGGAGCACCCAGTCCCCCTGGCAACACTGGAACCTCGCAACACGAACCACACAGATGCATAAAGGAAAGACCGTCATAATCAGAGTCCTAAAAGAGCGAACCACGGATGCCAACGACACACTCACCCCCCCGCGAACCCCCCCCAGACAACCAAACCCCGCATGGCCCGAGGCTCCGCCAACAAGATAAAAGACGCCCACTAAACCGCAAAACATGCACACAGTAGCAACGCACCACAGGAACCACCCGACTGAACCCCCCGGTTCACAACACGAACGGCCGACCCGCAGCTCGGCAGAGTACCAACCCAAGGAAACAGCGAGCACAACCCACACGGCCCCGCGACACCCCCTCGCACCGAACAAACCAGACGTCGCACATACCACAGCGCGCCTAACACCCTGCCGAAAGGTACGTCGCCAATCCTAATCAAGGATTTGCAGGAACACACGGAAACGCAGCACAACCCCATTGGCACCGAACGACAGCGGACACGACAAGAACCCCACGCCTGGAGAAAAGGGAGGAGAACTCCCAAGACCGCCGTAATTGCGACCACGGAGCCTATCCGTGGATATACGTCGGGACTTACCAAAGGTATTTCGTTATCGGGGAGAGAGAATACAACGCAAATTAATTGTCTTGAAAGGGGGGGGGAGGGGGTGAAATACGTTGCAATTGCATTAAGAAAGATATCATACCTACGCAACTGACAGAGAAAGGAATTACCCCCAGGACTCGAATGAACCTCAAAAAGCATCGGAACCTGGGGGCCTATTGTTATAAAATCAGACCTCTCAAGAGGCGGAGGAAGAAGGAAGACAGTGCTGGTAAGGAAACGGACCGCAAAACCGGTGCGCCAGAGGATAGCGCGCAGAGTCTGATGGGGGGAGGGGTTTAGCGAGGGGGAAAAACACGGGGAAACTCGGGGGGCGGCTGCACAAATCGTCATAACTGTCACTGTTACCACAATATCAGGCCGAGCGAGAGCATAGTAGATCCAGGTTGATTAGGGATAAAAACTAGTATCGAACACAGGGAGAGGGCGGGAGCTTAAGACTGCAAGGGAGAAGGGAATGACACTCAGATGCGCTTGAGGAACAATCGCAGGGGGGACTTCGAAGCTTTCGAAAGGGGAAAGAGTAGAAAAACGCAAAGAAATGAGACTGACGGGGTAAACTGACCGGCCTCACGGGCCACGCGTTTCCGTGGGTATGTATAGTTTGGGGGGGAAATTATGAAGATAAAGGATTCATGCTGATAAAATGTATGTTTAAAAAAGGGTACAGGGCGATTAAAGGGGGGGCAAATGTGAGCGGATAAGGTGAACTATCAGTCCCTTACCGAATTCTTCAAAGAAACACGGGCGCCGACCTCGAAGATTCACGAGATCTTTCAACGAGTCCAAAAACCGTTAAAAGTAGGTAATCTGATCTAGAAGCTCGGAAGGAAGAACATAACAAAGGAGGAGGAGAAGAGATCTCCGAGCTCGCAAGATCAAGATCCGAGAAGAACGGCGGTAGTCCTGGCGGAGAGAAAAGATGCGAGAGGCAGTTTACGAGGTGAAGTCAGTCGTCGGCCAAAGGAACGGGTAGGGAGAATGATCGTAAAAAAAACTTTGGACTGACGGTAAGGCAGAAGCCGTTCCATAATACTTTCGTACAAGCCGAGACGAGTAAGAATAGAAGATACAACTAAAATAACAACCTCCACGGATACAGGGATGGGGCAGCAAGGGTGAGGGTGAGGGTCCTTGTCGGGGGGGATCTATCATGATCTGCAACGGAGAAAGGAGGGTGTCGCTGGACCGAAAGGGACTTCACAGTCCATAAATGAACATGGTTTCTCCAAGAGACGTCTATGAAAGGTCAGGGGGTATCAGAAGACAAGAATGGAGGAAAGCAAAGCGATAATAAGCGGGCGTTAGATCTATGTGTTAAGCACGGGAGGCTGATAAAAACAACCCCCCGCCGGAAACGCCCCCCACCCCCCCCCACCCCCCCCCCGACCACCAACAATAGAATGGAGGGCCAACACCCAATAGCAACAAGCGCAATGACACCACCCGGTATGGAAAAAAAACCCCCCCAACCCCACACAAAGAAACCCCGACCAACCCCGTGCAAAGGTGTGTTCTACAAACCACTCAGGTCTCCTCCACACCCACGAAAAGCAACAACTGATGACAGCAAACCAGCAAACGAGCGGTTGGGGAAAACCCTGTCGACATGGACGAATGTGACACCCATTACCAGCCCGACTTAATAATAGGCAAGAATGGAGGAAGGAGGCTAATGGCAAAGCGTAGAAAGAGGTCCGAGAGGTCTGGGGGGGGAAGTTGGAAAAAGGGGAAGAAGGGAGGTGGTCTGTATCTAGAGAAAAAGGAGGCTGGCTAAAGGGGAAAATTAATTCACACCGTAAATTTCAGAGGAAAATTGAGTTAGTCTCGATGACAAAGGGGGAGAGAAAGCCAATTGTAGCAACGGGGGAGGGACGTGGAAGGAGAGGCCAGGCAGTGGGACGCACATCGTACACGTCGTCGCGACTTCACCCCAACGCACCCCCGAAAATCATAAATACCTGAGGAAGGCAGCCAGCAACACAATAGCGCGCAAACAGAAGCTCCTTGCCTCACGCCCACGCAGAAGCGGGTTTCAAAAAGCCCACATACAGGGACACTACATGAGGCTTCCCGGCATCTCACAGCCACGACTACCAATAGGGCGCATACACAAGTGCCCAACGACAAGAAATAGGAAACAACCTTCAAATGGGCATCGAAGATTCTCCGGGAGGTCGAGGGATAACACGCCTGGCGCCGACGGAAAGCTGGAGTACATAAGCCTGGGATGTAGGTTTCGTGTCAAAAAGAGCGATTAGAAAGGAGTAAGAGTGCTTGCAGTGGGTTAAATATGAGATCGTTGGCGAGAAGTGATTTCCGAGGATGGAAATAAATACGGGTGCGAAAGAAACGTGTTCAAAATCGGAATAGGAGGGAAGAGCGGAGGCGGTCCTATTGAGTAGTGAACAAGCCTATATGGTAGGGTCCAAGTCTCAAAGATAGGAAAAGGAATAAGGGTAGCGCGCTATATCCACTATACAATTATTACGTAACTCGGGAGGGGGTGAACGTAGTTGAAGGCGGCAATTTTTAGGAGAAAAGAAAATAGTTGAGCGACGACGGGGTTGCGGGGGGGAATTTCGTTCTTCCTGCCATTGGAGGGCGTGGTTGTCCTAAATAAACAGGTTGAAAGAACAGGTCTGATAAGTAAGGGTATAGGGACGTACGAATGACGGGCGTGATAGATACATCATTGAAACTGAGAAAAACGGAGCACTTGGGTCACCAAGGTGTGTGGGATCCCGCATCTGCGAAATGAAGCAGGGGGAGAGGAGGGAAGGCCTCGGCCAAAGACGGGGGCCAAAAAGCAACCTGGGAGAAGAGTAACCAGACTCTTAGGACAGATCCTTCTCATAAAACGCACTAGAGAGCGTCGAAATAGACCGTCAGGCATTTCCGTTAAGGAACGACTCAGGAGTGGGGGTTCGTGGGAGTAGGTGTTGGAAAGAAAGCTCGTTTCGAAATCTTAAATTAGAGGGGATGGATTCCTTCGGAATTGTTGAAAGTGCAAAAAAAACCAAGCTAACGGGGTTGAGGGAAAAGGAGAGTGAGTCAACGCATTACGGGAGAATCCATCGCTGCTTGGAAAAAGATGTCGAACGAGGGGACGGGCTTAGGCACGCATAAAAAACCACTTCCGGTAGGGAAGCCATAGGGAATGCCCAGCTAATGCCGTATTTATAAAGGGTCGAGGGTCACCGCTTCTGCTGAATGAAATTGGACGTCCCATTTTCGCTTGGAGGGATCGTGAAAAGGAAACGGCGATTGGAGTGCTAAATGGTCGGATCGGAAAGGGAAAGTTCATGGCCTGGGTATCGATGATAGTAAAACTTCATTTAAAAAAGACGGACGAATAAAAAGTCGGGGGCAGAGCTGGAGGAGAGGTTCTGGTGTATCCAAACCCAGGGGAGAAGATGGGGGGTAGGAATGAACAAGACACGCGTCGCGAATTGCCGACAAACGGGTTTATTCCTCCCACCACGACTACGACGACCAGCAAAAAGGCGTCAACGAAGAGGGACACACAGACCCATCCATATTTTTACGCGAAAAAACAACAGAATGAGCCCAGCGGACATAGGGCCCAGCGTGAGAAGCTGGCCAACGCAGGCCACAACAGGTATACGCTTCCCACTATGTCATATGCCGATCCGCTAGGAAATTACGAGGCAAAGGGGGAAAAGGTCAACCGGGTAGCATCTGAAATGGAATCTTAAGAAGGCAAGACAAAGTCGTAGCGATAAACGAGGCTCTGATCGTGGAAATCAACCGACGTATGTCCTCAAGCCAGTGAAGTCGGAGAGAAGAGAGGGGAGGGGAGAGATTTCTACCGATTACGGAGAAGGGTGACGGTTAGGATAGGGGGAAGGGAGTGTCTTCGGATGCGAAAAGAAGAAAACTACTGATAGGACAAGATCATAGAGCACAAGTCGCAGTAAAACCGTGGAGAGCCAGTGCGCACCTAATAAGGGGCCCAAGATTGTGTGACACAGCCAACGACCGGCAAATCAGTTCTAAGCGACAGAGAGTGGCGACGGCGTCAGAACGCGCCAGTGTCAATACAGTCATATAACTTACAAAACAATGTCCTCCACCGCCGGCCCCGAAAGAGTACGACGGACGGCGAATTAACCCAATAGGGAACCTCGGAATCTTATCCACAGTGGGGGAGCGCGAAAGCAACTAACCCCCAAACTTGACAGGAGAGTGCGATGGGCCTGACAAGGGCAGAACAAGTCCACCGCGCGATAACTAACTAACGCCCCAGGGGGGCGCCAAGCGAACATCGAAACCCAAAACAACCCCCGCCTCGCGTACACCCCACACCACACCTCTTCGGCAAGAACGTACGAACTAACCCGCACAAGGAATGCTGATACTGACAGGGAGGGTATCGGCAACGTACCTCTCACGAAAACATCGGCCAAAGAGGAGTCCAATCGCGGAAGAAGGTAAAGAGTTGAAAGGAGTGAGTGAGAAACCCAAAGGTACCGGGGGACGGCTTGTGGAAGGTAACTTTCACTGGTACATGGTTCATCAAGAGAAGACGGAAAAGAGAAAGATAGCATCTATGGGAAGGCTAATCACAAAATCTGAAGCAGAGAGAGTATAACCGGAGCGCGTTAGAAAGAAATGACTGCTGCGAGGAGAAAATTGACGATTAATTTGAGAACAATCGTGCAATTAATTTGCGATTGTAGCGCAGCGCCGAATTGTGCGAAAATTCAAAGCAAAGGGGGGAAGAAAAATGGTACGCTCCCCGCGTTGCAAACGCTAAAGGTGGGGGGAAAGGTTGAGGAATCGCTTTGAATGATGTGCTGATCGCAGTGGGGGGGGATTTTGAAAATCAAACTTGTAATTACGCAAAGAATACAAGAGAACCCTGGTAGAGCATCGGAGACGGCCAGAGTGAAAGTGCGTCAGAGACGGCGAATGACCTGTAGTATCCTAAAGGGGAAAGAAAAAAATCAATACCAGCTAAGTCGGCAATCCAATGGGACATTCGGGAAGAGGCTGAAAGAGCTCGGGTACGAGAGGGAGACTCAAAACAACAAAAGCTGGGGGTAAGGAGTGAAAGAGTTCTAAACGAAAAAATGAGGACAAAGGGTTAATGTATGCATAATTACTGGGTCGGTAGGAATGTCGATAATAAAGAGGAGAGGATGACTGTCGAGGGAGGAGACCGTCAGGCCCAAAATTCTGTTACGGTCACTATACTGAGATGGCCGGGGGCTGGGAAGAAAAGTTGACGCGGTATACGCCATACGGGTCAGTGGAACCAGATAGAGAGCGGATCAGGAATTGCAAAGATAAGATAGGTGGGGGAAACTAACCTCCAAAGGAAGGAGTGAAAGAATAACGGGGCGTTTCAGGTTCGACGCGTATCTCATATAACGGTGCCTTCGCAATGTCTGCCTCGCGTAAACTGTCAGTAAAGCATGTGGCACCGACGGTCGCAAGCGAGAGGGGAGGCCGCGAAACAGAGGTTTTCGTTAAAAAAAGCAAAGATCAGCAGGGGCGTATCTGTTGGAAGGCATGACAAGAGTGCGAGATGTTGGTAAAGATGAGGGGGGAGGAATCTTGGATTAATGTAGCCAGTTGCTAAAGTATGAGGGGGGTGCAAACGCCACAAGCCAGGTGTGGTGCTCACTCGGAAGCTGGTAAAAAAATCCTCAGAAGATCTGCAGAGCAGGGGCCTCAGGAAACGAGACTGGAGGCATTTTTGGGACGTTGCCGGCTTGGACCATCACCATCACTAAAAGGATGGCGAGGCTACGTGCGTGGCCAAGCAGAGAGCCGGGGATTAGAAAGGTTACTGGTGGGGGGTTGAAGGAACTGCAGAAGGGAGGTGATGTATGGCTCTAAATATCAGGGAGGCAAGACAGGGGAAGGGCAAAAAGGGACCAACGTGTCAGAATGGCGGTGTGCTAGCCAATGCTAAGGAAATCAGGGGAGTAACTATCGTAAGGTAATCCGGAAATGCGACAGGAAGTGACGGAAAACGTATCGACCTGAAAAAAGGGCCGGCATCAGCGGAGGAAAGGAGACTACCTGATGTCCTTGAAAAAATAGGGGGGCGACGGCCTGTGCAGCACTGGATGGCGAACTGGCATGAATTAAGAAAGAGGGGCGTAGGGTGGACGCGATCAAAAGGGGCGCGACTGTCCTAAGCAGAATGCTGTCTCAACCTAGGCTCAAGAAAAGCAACGGTTCTCATCTAGCCGAGAGACCATCTGGTGAGGGCACGACGGCAAAAGGAGGGACAGGAAAGGGGACTGTGAAAAGTTGAGGGGTCAGATCAGGAGGAGGAAAAGAGGAGAGAAAACGCTTGCAGATGTTCCGGGATGGTGGATCTGCAATATTCTGGTAAGAGGGGAACACTGGATTACCCATCCCACCGCCGCTTCGATGTACATCCCCTAACGGCAGAACGGGACGGAAATCTGGACTAAATGGGTGCATATGCGCAAAGAGTTTCCCTCTTTGGTCAGAACAAATGGAAATGCGCAAAGGTCAGAGTGAGTCTAAGATCAATAAAAAATCGCTGAGGGCGCGAACCTCAGAGGAAAAAGTTATCTGGACTTTTCGGGCACGCGAAAAAAAAAGAAATTTAAACTCGGGTGCGTGTGCGAGGTGTCTGGGATTCCGGCGGGTTGGGGCATACAACATCACGCAGACCAGAGGCTCTCACTTGTATTATTCGTGTCGGATGAATCAGGATAGTAGCGCTGCAAAGGAAATGGCGCACTTTGCATCTTTCCAGCTAGCCCAAACCAAAACAACCCCCACCCCCCACACCCCCCCCCCCCCACCCCAACCAAACCCCCCAAACCCCCCCACCCCCCCACCAACTCATCGAAAGCAACCAACACAAAGCACCCCCCAACTGCAACACCGGAAATGCGCGGCAAAACGATCTCCACACAAAAAAACACTCCGTGCCGGTACGAAAAGCATCAGAGGCCTCGGGGCATACGCATGTGTAACCTCCCCCGAGGAACAACAGTAAACCAGAAAAAACGTCGGCTGGGCAAGGAAAAGACCTGTGCCAAATCATAGGGTGGTCCGTCAGGTGGGGTTCGAGGTGCACTCAAGACGATAGCAGAATAAAAATATGAGATCTGGGACGAGATTGGTGGCAATTGATACAAAGGAACTGCGGCCAAAAACCGAAAGAACAACAAAACTAGGGTGAGGAAGGAAACAACGAGTATATAACCGCAGTACTTGCATTGAAGCACAAATCTTGTAATATTTCGGAAAGAGTTTGAGTGTCGATGCAACGCGGAAAAGACCCACTGCCGAGGGGTAGGCAGCGGGATGGACAAGGACAAGTAGCGAAGGGCCTAGGTAGGACGTAGGTCAGGAAATTGCCCTCTGGCGCCTTGAGAGGACGAAGGTAAGTAAGCATGGACAAGTGTACTATTGGAGATTTCCGAATCATGGACAGAGGCGGAGGGTGGGGAAGCGAGTAACTGAAATGTATTAAAGAAGGAGGTGGCAGTCGGAAAAATAAGGAAAATCGCCTAACTCCTAGCAGTCGGGTGAGAGATGTCTGCGTGTATGGTAACCAAGAAAAAAAGAGGCTGCGACCAGGAAATCGTCACCCGCAAACGATCTCAGGGTTCTGTTTTTCGATCCGGTCCGAAAAAAGCTGGCAAAGGGAAGAATAAGATAGCCAATACGTGGGGGATTATTTGCTTCTCTTGACTCAGACAGGGAAGGGGGTCTCAGACTTGGCAAGAGGAAAGTGAGCGGTCCACTTACTCATGGAATGCATCCCATCTTAAAGATAAAGGATACATAGGTGACCCTGGGGGGACTTCGGTCTCAATCTGTAATGACTAGGAGTCCAAGTCCTATGACCCATCGGAAAAGGATGACGGGAAGAGGCTATAGCTCTCTTAATGGTGTGTACTGGGAAGGACGTAAGGTAGTAAGAAATTTGATCAGTCAAGTGCAACCGAGGGATAGGGGGGAAGCGAAGAGATGAGTACGGTGTAGAGCGCTGCCCATAGACATGTGGAATTTCGCAGAGGGAGTGTAGTGCGCAAGTGAGCGCACGCATGGATATCGCGTGTAGACGATGCGTGTATCGAAGAAGGACTATGCGTATCAGAATGTCGCAGAAATGACAGATCTTGCTGTAAGGGGAGGACCTAACTCTTGTTGCGCAGATCATGTAGATATTTGCAAAACCTCTCAGCGAAATGTAAGAAATGCCATGTAGAGAACTGGTGCGTAACTAACAGCGGCTCATGCGCAGCAGCAAAAAAAAAGCCACGGGACTTACCAAGTGGAGGTCCGAGCCATGGGGGAAAAAAAGACTCTCAATAATTGAGGGAAAAGGGTGTCGTTGGACATGAACCTGCACGGGAAGAGAGAGATAAATACCGAAAGACTCGGAGCCACGAAAGTAAACACACCAAATATAAAGTACTTTAACCTTCTAACAGGGCAATGGGATCGCTGGGTGGGAAAGTACTTCGCCTAACTCTCAAAGGAGGACGGAAGACGAATCATCTTTTCTTCATTAGGTAAGAAATCGGGGCAACAATCGAAGGCAATCGCGGCGGAAGATACTGGACGTGTTAGTGGGAGCGATGATTTGGAAAAACAAACCGTACCTTTGCGTGACTGGGGCAAAAAAGAAGACGGGCACTGTGAGTGAGGATCACGAGAAGGCCCCAAAGAGCGCGCTCAGAAATCCCCCCCCACAACCCTGCCCGGCTAATCCAACATACGGGGGAATTCACCAAAACGCCCCCACATTGACCCCCCCCACGCGAATGCGGGCCCGAATACAGGACGGGGGCTAAAGGGGGAAGAAAAAGTGCAGCTGTGAAAAAAAGCTGGGAGAACATGAGGCGCATTATTTGATGTGAATATGTAGCGCTCGCACGGAAATTGCAGGCAACGAAAGAAAGACCGAAAAGACCGCACCAGGGTGGCAAAAAATCCGTGGTGCGGTTGAGGCAAAGAGGGACTCTTAGGGGACTTTGAAAAAAGGTTATGGTTTAAAAACGACACTTCAGGGGGACGGCGGAGCGAGACCGAGCAAATGGTGACCGCAAGTCGCGAATCTTCCTCCTGAACAGAAAGGCTGGGCAGAAGAAAGGACGCCGACCACGAAAGAAGAGATCTGGAGAGACGCACGGACGACGTCCATAATCTAAATTACACTCGGGTTTAATCTAATGCAAATCTATGGCG
>Ga0179593_1420063_pt1 | contig 12462 bp, 15 predicted proteins | sample CZODoug2_1_08_16_FD_185931 | JGI IMG/M metagenome (GOLD analysis project Ga0179593, IMG submission 185931) | Vadose zone soil fungal communities from Angelo Coast Range Reserve, California, USA - CZODoug2_1_08_16fungal (PacBio error correction) | ecosystem: Environmental > Terrestrial > Soil >...
CGCAGCAAAGATGTCAAATGGCGAGTGAATCGAAAGGAAGAAGGTACGGGTCTTTTCTTTCTTAAGATAGGAGGGGGGGGGGGTGCAAAGCGCATTAAAGAAGACCAGGGAGCTGGGTGGAAAAGTGGGGGCGGGGAGGAGTAAAATTTGTCGGAGGTCTATGTTGAATTTGAGGGGAGCCTGGTCAAAGTAAGAAAAAGGAGAGAAGAATGCTAACCTAAAAGTCAGGCTGACTAGATGATGTATAATGGTAGAACAAAAAGGAGTGGGGGATTGGGGAGAAAGGGGGGAGTGGAATGGTTTAAGGTTGTGGGAGCAGGGGAACTAAACTGCGGGGACTGGAGAAGGGCACTACCTCTCAGAAGAGAGGGAAATTTGCTCATGCAGATCAGCCATCATTTGATGCTATATCATGGAAAAGGGGACCGAGACAAAAGGGAGAGGGGGATGACATGAGCGCTTTGAAGGGGTGGAGAACGGCGTTAAGCGTGAGAGAAAAAAGACAAAAGAGATCTTTAAGACCTAAAATGGAAGACACTTATTGAAACCGAAACTGGAAATATAGTAGGCTCCGTGAGAGAGGTTGGGGGGGATTCTTGACAATACTTAGTGTGGGTAGGAGTAAAGTCGAGAAAAAGAGAAAAAGCAAAGAAAAGGGAACCTCTTATTGAACAAGGGGAAAGAGGGGCAACGATCTGGGATCGCAGGAATGACCCAGGAATAGGACCTTTTGCAACCGTTGCGAATTAAATCTAATCTAGTTCGGCGAGGACTCTCGCCTGGAGGGACAACTTTGATCGGGAGGACTGGGAAAGCAAAGAGGATAGCCTGCAACGAGAACGGGGTTTTGGGTGGACAGAGATAAACGAACACTGACAAGGCAACGCCGAAAGGTCTTGATGCAGAAGGAGAGGAAAGTACGTAAAAAGTGCGGGCGTGCCTCTGCGGGGCAGAGGCGGAATCTGGCGGAAAGGGGGTCGCTGGCGGGGGATTTGGGTGGGGACGCCGAAGTCCAAAAATATAGATTCATGCCTTCGGGACCTTGCATGAAAAAAGAGGAGTCGCCAGGGAGGCTTACGTGGGGGGTATTTAGCTAAGCGTGATCAAGAATGGACTTGAGGTGGCTGACTTTGGCCGGGGACGTGGGGAACGAGAAGAGAGGGAGACAGTGCCATGAAAAGAAGTTTATGGGCGCAACGAGGCGAAGCTGGGAAGATGAAGAGGAAGTTCCGGGCAAGCTTGAGGGGGCTGGGGGGCTGGCGTTGATGGGGGGTTCACGGAAGGGGCAAGGAGCCACTCGTCGGGGGGGAACGGTAGGTGGGGACTTCCACAGGTGAGAAAAGAGAAAGGGAACGTGGAAAACTAAACGCGTGTGTCGCGAGTGAACTCGCCGGATATTCTACGTACTGATTCGAGGAAATGGGTTGATGCCTCTAAAGTTGCCTAACTCGGGGATGGACCTCATCTCTGATCAAAAGGGATCTATGAGGGCTGGTTTGAGGGAGAGCATAAAAAGGAATTCGTTAAAGGGGTGTAAGCAAAGCAGTCCTCAGTGCTGACTGAAAAAAAGAGGTGGGAACTCCAATGCTCGCTAGGAGTAGTTCTTGAGGGGGAGGGAGGATTCATTTTATGCAGAGGAAAAAGGGATTCAGAGTTTTTTCCAGGGGAGGGGGAAGGTCCAAAAAGGAACGGGGGGAAGAGGAGGTACAGAAGTTAGGCTTGTGAGACTAAAGCGGGGAGAATGGGGACAGAAGAAGCGTGAGGGGTTAGAAAAATCTTGAGGAAGTAAAAAAGGCGTGAGATATACAGCGGCGCCGCGTAAAGCTAGAGTACCGCAACGGGAAAAAAAAAGAGAAACAGAGTGTGATGCGAGAAACGAGACGTAGGTAAAATGAATGAAGGGGGGGGCGGTCAAACATGGGGAGGGCTGAAAGAATACTGCTTTTTTTGTTCGAGAGGCAATAAAGTGAGGGAAAAGGAGGCGGGTCTAAGTTGGGAAGTCGGTGAACGTTTGCCGAAAACAACCGAAAAGAAGGCCCAAGAAAACCGGGCCGATTGTCACTAGGCTAAAACCCCGGGAGGGGATGAAAAGAGAAAGCTCAAGGAACCATTCGTAAGTCAAAAGCAAGTTACATTGTTCTGGGGATGCAAATCACCTCGGACTTAAGAATGATGTGAGACTTCTCGGGAAACAACATAGAAGGGGTTAAACGGGAAGTGAAGGGCTAGGGGAAATTTAGTGGGGGTCCCACCTGCAGGGTTGACGAAGGAGGGAAGAGGATCCGAAGTTGAGATAGACTTTGAACGAAATATAAGAAAAGGGGAAAAGAAAAAAAATCCAAGATCCTCAACAAAAACAACGGAGGAGGGAGCAGGTGGAAGGAGGGACCTTGGGAAAAGGAGGGTAGGACGTCCTAGCGCTCTAATCTTATATGAAAAGAAGAGCAGCGTAAAAAACGAAGGGATAAGAATATAAGAAGGCCGGAAAGTTCTACTCTATAGGGGGAAGAAAGGAGAAAAGAGTCAGAAAGACGAGGTGATTTGCACAAAAACACTTAAGCAAAGATAAGATCGGGAGGCCTTTTCTAAGATAAGAAAAAGAAAGGGGTAGGTTCGGAGGGTCTCGACGAGCGGCAATTTCAATTGAGTCCTGGGGATCTTTACGTTTTGTCTTCTGCGCCTGGCAAAACGCTAAGGAAGGAACAACTTCACTCATATTGACGATCGGAACAAAAAAAAGGGGAAGGTACTTGAAGAAGAAAAAGTGAAAGAAGAGCCTTACGGGGGGCACAAAGAAAAACAAGAAGAGCATCTCTCGCATCAAAAAAACACGAGCATGTTTGGGGGGATTGGGGGTGGATCCTGGCGGTGACTCTATATCGAGCTAGGAACGCTCGAACAAAGGAAATAGGGAAGAGCAACTAAGTCAACAGGAGGTAGTAAAAGCCAAATTTAACGCGTTAAGAAAGAAAAAGAACGACTCTACGAAAGGGGAAGAGCGGAACCGAAAAGTCTGGTTGAAATGAAAAACCACTGAAAAATAACGGAAGATCCCTTTTAATAGCCTACCCATAATCGAGCCCTCGAAAAAAGAAAAGCCGAGAGGGGAGAAGATGAATTGTAACAAGGACCAGAAGGCCACCGGTTGGCGGAATCCCGGTGCAGCATCTTCAACTTAATAACTATCAAAGCCGCAAAAAAGAAATGGGGGAAGAGAGGGAAAAGGGAATGTCAACGAGATAGACACGAGGCAAAACGGGTTTCGCGGGGAAGCAAACCCCAGGGACAAGAGAAGATCAGTCATATAAGAAAACTCGACAACACAAAGAAAGTTGGCAGTAAATGCTATAAGACTCATACAGGTGGAAAGAGCAACAAAGATCAAAAAAAAACCCCAAAAATCCTGAAGAGAAACAGATTCCGAAAACCATACCAACCAGCAGGAGACGAGTAAAAAAAATACCAAGGGGGAACAAAGGAAAGGCAACAGCAGCAGACGTATAAAGCAAGAGCCCTTGGTGACAGAGGACGCAGGAGGTTCTGGAAAAAATAAAAGCAAAGCTCCTCAGTCGGGGAGGAGGGATCTAGCAAGTAGACACAGGACTAGAAATAAGATTTCCTCAAACCTACTCGCAAGGGATAGGGAGGGACTTCTCAAAAGCTTAAAAACCCACGGACTACCGGACGCCCCCCTCTAAAGCTCGTTTGGGGAAAGGAGGCCGAAGATAAGGTCAAATGCTCTCGGGTCCAAGCACGGCCGAACACCACTCAAAACCCTGAAACGAGAACAAATTGGGAAGCAAAGATGCCTAAGCGGAAACGAAGAAGGGGGGCAAAGCAAAGGGGTAAAAGGTTGTAATCTTGTAAGCAAAAGAATCGGGTTCAGGAAAAAATGACAAAAGACCTCGAGGACTGAGTCAGAGGGGATTTATCGGGTCAAAAACGTGGGTCTCAGGGGGATAGAGACAGAGGGGGAGAATACAGATGTTCGTCAGGGAAGAAAAGGGGGATACCCAGAGGAAAGAAGGCATTACCCTAGGGAACTCATAAGACAAGGAGAACCCTTGTGGTTTGGCAAAAGGGAAAGCATTGGGGGAAAAAGAGGGTTGGGAAGTCTTCGACCATCGCATAAAACGAATAAATGGGGGAAAATAAAAACGAGGGACAACGGGGAAGGTGGACGTCTCATTTCCGCGCTGTCAGAACGGAAGGAAAAAGAAAAAGGGGTCTGAAAAGAATCAATTCTAGGGAGCCAGTCTAGTCAGTGGGAGAAGGGGGGGCCACAGGGAGGGGGACATCTGCGGGAAGAGGGGAAGGTCGTTATTCTTTGCAAGCGCCGTCTGATCTGAAAAAAGTGAACTCACGGGGTAAAAGGTCTAAGAGTAGGAAGAACAAAGCGCAGGGGGTGTGGATCAATGGGGGTAAACAACTTAGCAAGGGAGGGGGGGCAAGAATTCTGAAGATCATGCAATAAGTGCCACGCGGAAGAGAAGGTAAGAAGATCTTAAAAACCAAGCGGAGGGGCGGTCAACGAAATGTAAAACAATTACAAAATTCCGAAAAAAGGCACTTCATCAACTCAAAAGCTGGACGCACGACAATCTTCTCAGACAAAGGGAGGGGGGAAATTATCGTCGAGTCAGAAAAAGAAATGAAGTCTTGACGAAGCTCTCTCTTTGTAGAATGGCCCCAGGAGCCCTCACTTCAAATTAAACCCAGGGAGGAAGAGAAAAATGTGTCGCGCATAGGTCACGAAGAAAAAGAGTGAAAAAACGCAGAAGAGTGTCCTGGGAGGGGGGGGGGGCGGGGCAACAAAAATACTGTCATGACGAAGGAGAGAACTCAAAGGCAATTAAGCGCAGCTGCGAAGATAAACAGAGGCCAATTTCAGGCAACAGCGGCAATCAGGGTGTCCGGGCGTTTGACACATAAACAACGGAGGAATAGAGAGTGACGAAAACGAACCAAGGAGACGAAAAAGAGGAAGAAATGGGCTATCGGGGGGAAAAGACAGAAGAGGCAAACGCGAATTGACTTTGCGTTGCGCAGTGGAAAGGAGAGGGGCCAGTGGTGTTTGTAAGAAAGAGGCTTTTGGTGGCCGAGGTTGCGGGCTAAAAAAAAAAGACAGAAAGGGGGGGACTTCCTCTACACAGGAAGGGGAAGGGGAAGGTGAGGCTTAAGGGAAGGGGGCCTTGGCACGTAATAAAGAAGACGCGCGAGGAAGGAGAACAGACATTCGTCAGGCTGAACGAATTAATGGGAAACACGAATTGGGGACTGAGGGGAGGGGGAGGAAGTGAGGATGATTTTTTCCTTTTTTGAAACGGGAAGGTGTCTCAAACCGCTTGTCCTGGCCTGGAAGGAGAAGCGAAAGCTGGCCTGGGGCGCCGAAGAAAAGGGTGAGGCAATGGAAAACTAATATTAACAGGAGAAAAAAAACAATCGGGAAAGGAAAATCTCGGAAACATTTGCCAAGAGTGAACCGGGTGGGCAGACGAAGCGTGTAATTCGTGAAGCCTCAAAGCCCCGAGGAGGGGTACCAAGAGGCACCCTTTTGAACGAAATGAGAATCGACGCGCGGGGAATTAGTCCTTGCATATACACAGATGTGGTGGGGGGAAAAATCACTTCAAGTTCGAAGCGAGAAGAATGAACCTTGACCACGGACATCTTAAGGGAAAAAGGGTCGTTGAGAACTAGCTTAAACTTTGAGCAAGGAGCGGCCAAGGCAACTGAAAAATTTACTTTTGCCAGGTCGAAAAAGACTCATCTAGAGAATGGTACGGCTGTTGAATTGGAATCGCACCGTCGGAACAACTGGGGGGATTCAAAGCCCTCGGGTGGTAAGAAAGTAGAAACACGGGGGTTGGGTTACAGAGAAAAAGAAGGCCAATGACCGCCGAGGTCTGGTCATTCAATTCCAAAGTAGTTACTGAAAACCTCAAAGGAAAACTTCTTGATTAGGCGGGTCAGAGAAGGGGCAGATGGAGTCAAAATGGGGTCGCGGGGTCGGGGGGGGACGGGGTGTGTGGAAAAAGTCCCAGAAAAATGAATGCATTCATTTCAAGCTCGTAGGAGAGGGGGGGAGATGTCTTCCTTGGGAGGAGGAAAGAAACAATCACCACTCGGGTGTCTTCTAAAGACTGGATTGGAAAAGAAACAGGGGGGAACGTCCTCTTCAAGAATAGAGAGAGACGCTTCCGCCAGTTTATTGGTGGAAAAAGTGAGGAAGAACGTGGAGAAAAGGAGGAAAAAAAAGAGGGAGAGGCGAGAAGGGGCGTGCGCGGAACGGGAGAACGAGAAGGTCGGATGGGTTTTCGGGAAAAGCCGAACGTTTAGGGTTGTAGAGGTGGTTGGATCTCCACTTTGAGGTAGAAGAGAAAGGATTAAAACGGGCGCGTGTGGGCGAAACTTGCTCGAAGTAGAGGTAATACGGACTACGTTCAGGGAGGGGTTTGGCCAAGCGAAGGGGGCCGGCGGGGAAGGGCGGTGAAGTTTCCTCAAGAGGATGAAGTGAGAAGATGACTTGCTGGCCTTGATAGTGGGCTAATAATACGCGGCGTCCGGGAGCTAGTCCCGGGGCATATAAGGTGGGAAAGCTCAGCTGAGGAGAGAGTCTTAGTTTCTTGGGGGGGGGGGGGGGGGGGGGGGGGGGGGGGGGGGGGGGTTTGGGGGGGGGGGGGGGGGGGGGAGGGGGGGGGGGGGGGGGGGGGGGGGGGGGGGGGGGGGGGGGGAGGGGGGGGGAGGGCACTGGGAGAGGAGATGGGCGGAGTTTGGAGGAAGAGGGATAGAAGGAGGGGAAAAAAGGGGAGGTTCAACTAGGGAGTGAAAATTCTGGATGGCATTCAGCTGTCCTGTTCAAGACGTAGTTTGCAGGGTAACATCAACAAATACGGAGTTAAAGCAGATTCCAAGGAGGGACGGGAGGAGTCGTTGGATCGACGGAGGGGAGAATTTCCGGCATACCTCGGGAATTAGGGTGATAGGAAGACGAAGATCGGAGTAAGGGGGAACCAGGGGAGCGCCCTAAAAAAAAAAAAAAAAAAAAAAAAAAAAAAAAAAAAAAAAAAAAAAAAAAAAAAAAAAAAAAAAAAAAAAAAAAAAAAAAAAAAAAAAAAAAAAAAAAAAAAAAAAAAAAAAAAACCCACAACCAGCAAGCCTTCCACATGGGGTGTATGGACTAAGGAGAATAGGGTTTGGAGAACTCCATTTATTGGATGCGTCTGTTGCGTTCTTCATCTTAGAATGACTTTTTGGGGGAGAACAGTTGAAATGGGGTCGTCTGGTTTACGACTTGTGGGACGTGGGCATTCCACCGAACAAAGCGGGGGGACCCAGATCCATTGAGAACTGACGCTAGGTTAGAAAAACACTCATCCTCCCCCGAATCTAAAACAGGGACGTCTACACTGCATCTGAAGGCCCCAGGAAAAAAGAAAACCTTTGTGGCTAAGTTTAGAGGAAAAGCACCAGGATTACTCTACTGATTTGGAAACTGCGAGACAAACTCTATTCGAAAGAGGTCAGGAGGGTCTTAAACTGAAAAGTAGGGGTCGGTCCCGGAGGAAAAAAATCGCAGGTTTGCCGCGGGGAAAAAGAAGAGGCAGACGATTAGACGTTACGAAAAAGCCAGCGGCGCAGGGAAAGAACTCCATCTCTCAACAAAAAAAACGATCTTGTTAAGAGAGAGGGAGTTGAGGTGACCCATATGGGCCGGAGGGGGAGGGAGTAAACGGAGGGGCAAAATCGAGAACGGGGCTGAGGGGCAAAAAACGAGCCGGCTCTTAAAAGACCCGACGGGACTAAAAAGAATTCAATGAAGGGCCTTCCTTCACCGTTCGAAAACTCGGAGAGGGTGTTCGAGCCAGTGCAAAAGATCATAGTCGTAAGACGAGGTGAGGGAAAAAAAAGGGCAAAAGGGAGGGGAAGGCAGCGCAATACAGACCACCTGGTGGGGGGGTGTGAAGGCAGCGGGAGGTGTTTATTGGGCGGAACAAACAGAGAGGCAAAGGACGCTTGAAGGACTGGTTCTCTTTATTTGAGGAGGGAATCGTTGGAAAACGTCAACGACTGAAAACCTGTAGAAAAAAAAAGTAACGAAGATGCGATCTAACCCCAAAAAAAAAAAGTGAAAACCAAGGGAATAAAGAAGGCATGAGGAGAAAACACAATGTCTGCTGAAGAGATCAGAAAACCATACGGTTTGAGGTGAGGAAGGGAGGGTGTAGGTGACGAAGAACAAATCAAGACCGTATCAGCCGAATGATGGAGAACTACTAATAAATAGGTAGGAAGTACAAATGACCGCGTTCGCTAAATCTAGCCTAACTGACGGACGAAGGATATAGGAAAGCAGGGACGGAATGGACCACTTAAAAGAGAGAAAAGTGAAATCAATGACATCCAAGCGAAGCCTAGAAACCAACCGACCGAGTCGCTAAGACTGCGTTAAGAGGACCAAAGTCAAAAGTAGACAAACCTGTGATCCTCTAGGTGCCTCAGGCTGGAACTTTCTAGATAAAGTAATCAAAGGAAGCCCGTCGTCGAAAATGAGAAGCTGTAAACTTGAAACGCAGGACCAAAAATTGGGTAGCCTTAATAAAAAACCGCTTCAATAAGTCCGTAATCTAAAGGCAGGAAAATTCCTCGAAGCAAAACAGCAAGGGGACGGCCTTACTAGAAAATACATCAACTTGAAGGGCAGAAAAAGAACCACGAGAGAAACAGAGTAATCCGAAAAACCAGCCTCGACATCAAAGAAAAAGAACTCACTCCCCCATACAAAAAGAACGAGCAGCAGACTTATAAATTCAAAAGCTTACGCCATCGGGTCCGACAATAAAAAACACGTGAGCGATAAAAGAAGGGCAGAGACAAAATAAGATTGAGTCAGAACGATCAAAAAGGCGGATGGTAGTCAGCTAACCAAACTAAGAAGGGGAAAAAGAGAGACGCGCTGTTTTAAAGGAGGGGAAAAACGAGGCATGGAAGCTAGGTGAGGGGACGTTCATACAAAACCGCAAAAACCCAAAACGCAAATGGTCCTATCTAGAAAGCTGACCAAGCGCGGCAAGTAATGGTGGATCTGGTAGGGAAAGTAATCTAGACCAGCGGGAGAAATTCATTAAGGCGCGGCCTTAGACATGGAGGGAGCTCTGGAACCACAAAGGGGCATATGGAAAAAAGACAGAAAGATCAAATGTTGAGAAGGCAGACATGGAGCATCACCAGGGTGAAAAAACTCTCTACCTAGGAAAGAAATCGCTGATGTCATCAAAAAAGAAAGGTCAACAAGGCAAACGTGGGGGGACACTCCTGAGACTAGCCCATAGCTATTGGGCCTCAAAATATAAGGGTGGAACGAAGATTTCAGGGGTCAAAGGTGATTCAGAGGGACGCTTTCCGGAAAGTTGAAATCATACTTGGAAAAAAAAAAAAAAAGGCATTTTTGAGTCTCACCCGGCGAAGTAGAATATTCTTCATTCAATACGGCATGGTGCCAAAGTCTGAAAAGGGGGCTAGCAGAAACGCTCGGGAGGGTTTTCAAAGAAAGGATCACTGCCACCCCGGTGACCTCCTGGAAGGGGGGGAGTACTATCTTTCAATACACAAGCAAGGGGTGTTCTGGGAAAATCTTAGAAGATGAGAGCAGAACAAAATGAGAGGGAGATGGGGCAATCCACTCGGCAATTTAAGCTACAGAAAAGGTCTTTCGCTACCACTAATTTAACAAAAGGTACAAAAAAGGATACAACGGGGAACGGAGAAAAGGACATCATACGCTTCCCAAGAGGAAAAAAGTGGAGGGAGACAGTAATCATCGCGAAGCCTTACGAAAGTGAGGGGGAGAATAGGAAAGCGCGTCTTTCTTAGTTGAAAGCAAGAGAGAACTCATCACAGGCACCTCGTCCGCGCAAAAATCACTGGCGATAGCAGACTCAACCTCTGCCACGCATGAGTTCTGTCTGCGGGGAAAAAAAAAACGGCAAGCTCCTCCTTAAGCGAAACGCCAAGTCTTAAGAGCAGCGGCGCTTTAAAAGCCAATTGAGGAAAAAGCAATTTGCGAAGAACCCGTTAGTGTGAAGTTAAAAATATCGAGAAAAAAAAAGAAGGAGGGAAGGAGAGATGTGTAAAAAACAAACATGCAATGATCGGCAAGACAAAACTAGGGGCTAACTTGGCTAGCTGGGAACGCTCATTGAAGAGTAAGGAATGCAAAAGTGTGGCGGGATGAATCGTGTGTTTTAGGGAGAAAAGATCAAATGGGGGGGGGGGCCAAGGAGGGGGGCTGAGGGAGATGCGAGACAAAGTTTGTTCATGCAGCGAAAGAAAAGGGGGTAAGGGTTATGGAGGACGGGGGGTTGCAAGTGGCATAACAAAACGAGAGGACACGAACAGCATGATCGGCGGAGATAGGAGGTGAGAGGTGGAAAAAATACTTGTTTTGGGATTGTCGCGGGAGTGAAAAAAGGGGAAAAAGTGTTAGTAATTTTGGGGGGTAGGAATAAAGAAACCCGAGGTAAGGTTATAAGTAACCGAATGAGACTGAATGGGGAAAGGAGGAAAGAAACATGGAGGCTATAATCAGTACTAGCAATAAAACAACCTTGAAGGGTATTACGGAGATAGGAAGGGGCAAAGTAAAGGGAGCACGAAGGAAAGTCGTGAACGACAAGCAAGAGAGAAAGGCACAAAGAAGGGCACCTGAGGGAACCAGAATAAACTGAACCTATTCGGACTGCAGGGCCGGTGAGAGTCGTCTCTTGCAGAGTAATCTGGTGGGATGGAAAAGACCGGTCGGAAAGCGAGGAATGAACAACAAGGGAACACAAAGGGGCGGAAACTTAACGGGACATGGGTAACCGACTGAAGAGAGGAACCCACCATTGGCAATGCGGGAAAAAAATTGTTCCACAGGCGAATAGCTAGAAAAGGTAGAAAGCGAGGGTAAACTTGGGGGTCAGTCGAAGGGGACGCAAAGCGGAATAGCGAGGGTGATTATCACCTCGCCCACGGTGGGGTGGGGGAAAAGAGAAACAATGCCAAGAAAAAAGAAGTGCGGGGAAGAAGAGGGTACTGATTAAAAGTTACAGTAAGTCAAAGAGGTGAATTCTGGATTTCAGCTAGCTATTCATGTAGGTCCAAAAGGGGGGGAGGTGTCTGGGTGGGGTTGACCGAAGAAGTACCATCATAAGGAGGAATTCAGTTCGGGGTCCGAGGAAAAAAAGCGCGTATGACAGGAGAGGGGGATTAAGGGTCACCGAACCCAAAGAGTCACGGAACGAAAGCGGAGGGAACTCTTGGGCCGGACGGGGAAATGCAGAGCTCACGATGACTTACCGCCTTTTATTGAAACTGCGTGAAAAAAAGGGCAGGGAGACTTACTCGGCGGATGTTCGGGTGGGGCCGCCGCTGCGCGTGAGCTCTATAGGGTTAGGATGTTTTGCGGAAGCTTGTTCGCGGCACGTTAGGGGAGCGGTCTTGCTCGAAACGTTGAAAATGTATAGAGGGACTGCAACGTGACAGGCTTTTGGCTCTTCGGCGAAAAGAGTTAAAAAGAAACGGAACGATTACGAGAAAGGGGGGTGTGATGGAAACCGAAACTGTTGCCGCGGGTCGGTTGAGTGACCCAAAACGAAACATGTACGAAGGAGCGGAGGGGCCTGTACAGATAAGGAAACGAAGGGGGAAATCTTCAAGTCAGCAGTCAGGTGCCTTTCGGAAGGGGGAAATCAGAGAGAGAGCGGTTTCAAAAAACGGTGTTTTCTAGGATCGCTTCTGATGGAAATCACACAAGAGGCTCAGGTAAGTTGGGACCTTTGCTTCAAGCCAAGAAAGGATGACTATGCACCATTCGTAGCGTTAGGCAAAAGGGGAATAAACGAGGGAGGATTTGAAAAGGTCATACCTCGTTATTGTATATGAATCTTGGAGGAGGCGGCGCGAGATGAAGGGCTGGAAGCGTAGACGGACGGCACCGCATTACTACACTCAAACGGGATTGTGATCGGAGAAGCCTATCATGGGTTAGGACCGTACAAATTATTGAGGAGGAAATTGACGGAAGGAAAGGTCAAAGTTGCTATCGCCTTTAAAGGGTTCTACAGTTAGGAGGGGTGAAAGGTGCCAGTACGAAAGTCCATCCTAAAGGAAAGCGCCCAAGAAGCCAATTGAGAGGAAAATCGGACTACCCGACCAAGGAAGCTGAGAAAAACAATCTTGATCTGGAAACCATATAACTCCACTAATAAGGTGTTTGCGGGTCGAGGTGCAAAAGAAATCTTCTTACGAATAATTATCGGAGAACGGGGAAACAACTCTCAGTCGGAACTTAGTGATCTGACTTAAAACTGTAGTGGGGGGGATTGGGAAACGCGCTCGCCCGGTTTGAGCAAAGAGAGACCGCGGAGAAGCGGTCGATTTGCGAGAGACTACCGACATCAGTAAAGAAGGGATACAACC
>Ga0179593_1512324_pt1 | contig 12462 bp, 8 predicted proteins | sample CZODoug2_1_08_16_FD_185931 | JGI IMG/M metagenome (GOLD analysis project Ga0179593, IMG submission 185931) | Vadose zone soil fungal communities from Angelo Coast Range Reserve, California, USA - CZODoug2_1_08_16fungal (PacBio error correction) | ecosystem: Environmental > Terrestrial > Soil >...
TCCTCTCCCTCCCTCCTTCAGTCTGCACTAGAAAAATAAATTCGACGTCTCGGTCGCCTGACCGGGGTTTATCGAGAAGAGAACAAGTAAGAGAACTTGACAGTCACCCTACACATAAGAGCGTGAGGTTGACGGGGATCAGGGGATGGACCATACTGTGGCAACCCTATTCTACCCCCCTAAAAAGAAGGGGCAAAAACCTTCAATAGGAGAGAAAACTTCTACTTGATCAGCGGCGGTTCGCTACTTGAACCTTCTACAGGATGTGGAAATTAGGGGGTGCTAGTGAGAAGGATGAAGAAGGGTCTCTCTTTCCGACAGGAAGGGGAAAAAAAAGCAGTGGAAGATCAATCGACACTCTCCAGGGAGAGAAAGTTCTTACATAATTCTTCAATAACCGAGCCGGATCGGAACAGGCCACGCAATGTTTGCATAGAAGTGACACAGGGTGAGACTGGAGGACTGGCGAAAAGAGCCGGAGTCACGGAGGCCGACTTTTGAGGAAACTCCGAAAGGTTCAGTACGAACTTCTCTCGGGGACCAATTCTACTAATCCGGGAGGGAAAGGTGACTCTCAAAAGCTTAAGAGGGGCTCACGGGGGGCCGGATATCTAAGGGATGGGGACGGGAAAGAAGGGGGAATTACGTCTCGTAGAAACTAGCACCGGGAAAAATATGGGTCCGGAATTCTTTCTAAAAAACGCGCGGTATTAGCAGGCGGTTTTCAAGGGGGGGTTTTACCATACAAGAGGTGCGGGAGAGACGACCATAAGGAGGGGGGGTAGACGAAAGGATATGGCACGAGGTAATAAGAGAGGAAAAAATGAGTCACACAGTGCTTGAAAGAGGAGGGGGAAGCCTGTACGAAAAAGACCGATTAGCTCCTATCCGTAATAATTAGGGGAAAAGGTCCAAGAGAAACAACCCCTAAGCCGTATCGGAGAGGGACTTTCTCATCCGACGGCTGAATAGAGAAACGAATTCTAACTAGCAAGGACGCGAATATAGGGGACAAGGTCAGGACGAAGCGCGCCGCAGAGGCGCGTCTTGTCGCCCAGAGGTATGTCGTCAAGGGACTTGTTTTTGATCCTATCGAGACAGAAAAGAGGGCAGACCGGAAGGGGGAGAGGACGCTCATAAGGGATGGAGGGACGAGACTCTCAAAAAAACGGAGGAACGACTTCCGTTTGTGGGGCATGGGCGACGACGTGTACGGGGTAAAAACCAGGGATCAATAACTTCTGGAAAGAAAAATCGAAGAGGACTAGGGGCAGATTTGGGACTGAGAACATCAAGAGGAAACATTCGTAGCGGGTTGAACCACCTGGGGGGACGAAAGGCGATTTCAATAGCAGAGGGAAAAGGATGAAAGACTACCTACAAAGCCAGAGGGGAAAACGTGCCGGCCGTCGGATCACGACAGGAAGGATATCCCTTAGAGGAGAAGAAGAGGGTTATCAAAAAAAATCTTGAGAAGGGAATTTCCGGACGGGGGACACATTCAAAGATGGATCGAGACATCTGAGAAATATAATAGTCGGAAAGGGGAGAGCCTCAGATACTGCTGATTAAGAAAAGGCGTGATCTCTGGGGAAAGAAGGAAAGGACTTCGATCGCTATGCAGTAGAAAGAGAGCCTCGACGGGAGGTGCGGGGAGAGCCAATAACTTCTGGAGTGCGCAGGGGAGAAGACGTTCGTGTATGACGCACAATAAGGGAGGCTAAACGCTCGGTCGACGAACATAGGTCTCTTGCCGAAACACGGAAAGGATATCGACAGAAGCAGAAACATGAGTCAAGAAAGACTAAGGGGTACAAAAATAGGACAACCGGTATAAAGGGGACAGAAGAAAAATTACCGGAAGACTCCCTCACAGCTGGTGAAAGAGATTGATGTCCTGGTCGTGAGTCGCTTCGAAATTGAGAAGAGGGGAGTGCCGTGCTCAATGTACGAAGAATGGGGTACAATGGAAGAAACGCAAGAGTTTCTTCTCGACAGGAGTTTCTGGGGATAAAAGGGAGGTGCAGGTAATCTAGACAAACCAGCGACAAGGTTACCAAAGAACCGTTTCCGAGAGACGGCGATCAAGAGGGAGGAGAAAGAGGAAAGTTCTTCTTGGAACAACCTCACTGCCGATCAGGGATGAAGCCAGAAAGATAATAGTTTCACGTCCAGGGTTACAGGAAGATAGACAGAGGCAGGGGAAGCTAGAAGATCCTAAGGATCTCAACTCAGTACGGCCAGAGTATCCTAGAAGGGACCGGCAGAATATCCGAAACACAATAAAGGACGTCGTCACTACAAATGGCGTTTCACGGTCTGCGTGGTGGGGGGAGGGGAAATAGACTTGAGAGAAGGAGCCTTGCGGGAGGACGGGAGCCAAAAAAGTTTACCTCTTCAAAACCCATGGAAAAAGGGCAGGAGCGCGTGCAGTATCGTTTTGCAAGAACTATAAGAAACGGAAGAAAAACAAGGCCGGCGACCGGAGGTAGGTCAGTGGAAAGGGGAAAGCTTGTAAAACCAGAACATCACCGCCAGCATCAAACCCGATTTCCAAGCGGTGCGACGCCTAGCCCTGGGGAGGGATTGCACGCAAACCCTTGGAGAGAGCCAAAAAAACGGGTCGACATCGGGTTGAACTCTTCATACGAGGAAGGAGAGAAGGGGAGGGCGAGATATTTGCCGAGGGACGCGTGAGTTAGAAAGGAGGTCAGAGGTTACTAGCCTGCACCTGGGTGGGGAGACAAAAAGGACCAGGGGGGTCTATTGAGACTCTCAAAGAATGTGAAAAAAGAAAGTAGAGGGTTTTGAGAGGCTTTGATTAAGAAAAGCAAGCGGCGCTAAGGATTGACAGAGAAAAAAGAACTGGGATGGGGGGAACACTTAACTTGTAGACGTTAAAGGAATCGAGAAATCTACAAGAAAGGAGATCGTCACGGGCTGGTTCAAAGAGAGAGACAAAACACGGAGGGGGGGGGGGAAGGGGAAAAATATGAACATCTCCTTCGAAGAGGGGAAGAGGGAGAGAGCAGAGATGAAAGTATGTGAACGGTCTAGCGTGTGGTTCCATCCCTTCCATGGGAGAGGGGGGAAGACGTTAATAAAAAAAAAAAGAAAAAAAAAAATACTTCAAAACACGCGAACGAGATCTCGCAAGCAAACTCCAGATCTTTTTATATATGCGTGAAGGGAGGGAATCTCAAAAAGGAGAAACTTAACTTTGAGACGTCGGCCATGCACTGCAAGAAAACTCAGAAATACACAAGGAGTCAAGAGGGGGGGCACACGGGTGATTAGATATGGGGCTGATATCTTGGGAGAATCAAGCAGAAAAACGAGTCGACGGTTCGTTAGGCGTAGGATCGCTTAGGAACAAAAGGATAGGGAAGGGAACACCCCGATTGGAAAGAGGGGCGGAGGGAGAGAGCGCGGGGGGTAAAGTAAAAATTCATGTAGGGGAAACAGGAAACGTCGCCCACAGCTGGATGAAGAAAGGATAGGGAGGCAAAACGGTACCTAAAGTAAGGGGGAAAGGTAGGGGGGGGAGGATTTCAAGGTGGGGGGGATAGAAATCAAGAGATATTAACGTGCGGATGAGACTCGTGGGAAAAAATGAACACTCCAAGAAGGGAGGGAAATAGGGAGGGGGACTCCACTCTCTGACAGGTGTTGCGGATTAATGAATATAGATATTTAATCATCAGTGGGACGTACGGGAGAGGGGTTCTATTTCGTTCTAAGGGGCTATAGGGAGGAGTTGATTCCTGCCTAATACGGGAGTGGGTGATGCTAACAAACCTAGGAAAGATGACTGGGGTTTGTCCCCCAGCTCGAAGGGAGGTGCGCAAGAAGTAGCATAAGAAGGAAATAACCTGGCAAGAGGGTAAAGGGCGGGGGGTAAGGTTTCCTGGTTTGAGAGACATTCAGAAAAAGTGTGCTGCCGCTCGACCGGGCCGAAAAATAAGACTAACTATTCGTGGGAGAAGGAAAGTGGGGGAGGGACCACGGCGGTCACTATCGCAACAGCCTTAAAGGGAAAGGTAAATAATTAGAGGAACCGTTCAGAGAAAGTCAAAGCGAGAGACAGGTAGAACGATGGATTTCCGGCTGGGTAAGGGACTGTTACACTGCGGGCTGAAGGACGGCTCGATGGATTTCATAAAAGGAGTCTGGGAGGGGAAAGCTTCGGGATGGGGGGGTGCCGAGAGGCTTGGGCGAATCCAACAACAAGCCCAACGGGGGGTATCAGACATCTACAAAACGTTCTCGCTAAAAACGTGCAGAATCGGTTTCTAAAACACGAAATAACGGAGAAACGAGCCCCATCAACTCCGGGAACCAGGTTTGGGGAGGAGAGAAAAGAAACCAAGAGGGGGGAGGTAAGGGGCAAGTAAAAGATAGGAAGAAACCAGTAGTTAAAGGTATCGATTCAAAAACGAATACGCCAGTGTGCACTGGATCTCTCTCAACAAAGGGAAAAAGGGATAGTTGAGGTTTCGGGAAAGGCACAAAAATAAAGGAGGAATGTAAAAAAAGCCTTAAGCTGATGGGGTTACTCGAGCCTATGGGAGCGAATAGGGGGGGAAATAACGAAGCCTTCACCTATCTTCGAGCACGGGAAAGAGTTCTGTTGAAGAAAAGGGCTCTCCCGCATGAATCATTGGAGCTGAGATGAAATAACTTCACCGAAGGAAAGGTGCCCAGGGCACTACGCAAAACGGAAAGAAAGTTGAGGTAGAAGGGGCTGAAAAGGTCATGCACAATCTGGAAAAAGAAAATTCTACTAAGAAGAGCGATGGACAGCAAAACGTCTCGCCCTTTGGGAAAACAATAACAACGGGAGAAAAAAGTCAAAACGGTTCAGTGAGGGGGTTTGGGAGGAAAGTCGAACCAGAGCGGAAAATGCTAGAGGCCGTCACAGACAGCGCACCCAAACGGCCGACGGACTTTCTTAAAACGGACGAAGAGAAGACGAAGAAAAAACCTGAGAGGGCCTTCTACAGGGGCGCCAAGGGGGCTAGATATCAGATAGCAGTGGTCAACGGCGCTAGTCGAGAAGATTTTCGCCGAATCCCTTCTTACCTATTAGGGGGCTCGGGCCAGGAACAGAGTTTGGAGACCTTGCAATTTCGGAGGGAGCAGCCGCTGGGCAGAAAAAAGGACGGCGGAGGGCGGGGGGTGCATTTCTCGACACAGGGGACTTCGGAAGTCAGATAGAACCTGGAACGGGGCGTCGCGGCCGCGAAACGGGGGTGCAGACTTAAAAATCTTCCGTCGCACGGATGAAGAGCTCACCGGTCCCTAGCCTCGCGTGAATACCTAGTGAGCTGGCCGCTCAAAGAAGCCGATTCGCTTGTTAACCACAAAAAAGAAGCAAATCCAAACCAAACCGCTCCCCAGAGCGCCAAAGGCAAAAGGACAAACCCCCCGGCGCCTCTCCTGACTCATATCGTCTGAAATCTATGATAGGGACAGGCGGGTTAAGATGCCCCCGCCAGAAGGCATAGACAGCTACTTGGAGCCGGAAGAAGGCTCTCAAGAGCATCCAGCTTCACTTCTGTGGAAGAAATTGAAGTCTTCTTCTAAGGGTTTTTGGCCAGAGTCAAGTACTACACTGCGGGAGATCAAAGTTAACATCTGAAACCACGGTACGGTCACTCGAAGGATCTCAACATTAAAAGCGAGAAAATGGTAGGACTCTTTGGGCCGCCGGAAGAATGTAGTTAAAGTTAGCGGGGATGAGAGGGCAAGGACATAATAATGTCAACATTCTTCTAAGAGTGCGTCTATGGAAAAAAACGGTGAAAAAGTAATTATTTTTGGGCGTGACCATTAGGAGAGGAAAGACGGAGGGAAAAAAAGCCAGGACAGGAGGAACGGGATCCAACACACCTTTGAGAATCGGAAACGCGTGGCTCGACCGCCCGAAGGGAGGTGAGGGAGAGGAAAGTCGCAGGAGGAGAACCTGGTAGATTGAGAAAGAGTTCCCTACTGGATGTAAGTGAGACGGAACAGGCTTAATCCCCTAGCAAGGGCAAGGGAGGAATGAATGATGGGAGGAAATCCGGAAAGAGGCGTCGCGAGTCTGAGATTGGAACACTTTATCCAATCTAGCAATACGGATGGAGAAGGACGATGAAACGGGTCTTCTGACATCGAGGAGAAAAAAACACGGAAGGGAAAGAGAGGATGGAAAAAAAAAAAACGGATCATAAGTCCGAATACGCATCTATGGCGCCAGCGGGGAGGAAACGTGAAATCAGAAAGAGACCCAATGCACGAGACTTGAATCAAGAAAAAGGAAGAGAAAGGTGGGGCGCGAGCGAGTAAGAGGGGGCGGTGAGCGCCTTCTTTAAACTAAACTATCTGCACCTCCCAGAGGGGAGAACCGGAGAAGAGGGGGGGTGAACTTAGAACCGAGGATGGCCGGCTCGTCGTGCTCACCTTCCCTACGGAGGAGAAGAATTTGATTACACACGGTAAAATTCTGTGGAGAGAGTTAAATAGGGAAGAGGAGTTCGAGAAGGAAGGCCACACAACAGCATGACGTGGCAAAAATCGAAAAGAGACACCTGAGAAATACGCTCCAAAGTTCATGCACGACACGGATCCATCATGAAAACTTCTAAAGGGAAGGATAAGGAAAGGAATTTGCCAGCGATAGGCATCACTCCCATCTCTATTAAATAGGGGGGGGGGGGTTTGGGTTTAACATGGGCTTGCGGGGGGGGGGGGAGGGGAAACGATCGACACGACTTTAAAAATCGGGACCGAGGAAACAGGCGAGAATGAAAAGGCCCATTGTCATCCCACTCGGAAACGAAGGTGAAGGAGCAATAAAAAGCACACTTCAAGTCTGGCGGGAGAGGTCGCGCTTTTCGGGGTATACTCCACCCTGACGACGCGGGGGAAGGGGGAGTGATACTTTCTAAGAGGATGCGGAGCGGAAAAAGAGATTGGAAGAAGGGGGGGAGGGAAACTACGGGAAAAGGGGCAGACAGAGAAGATGTATTCGCGCATTATGGCAACGGGGATTCAACAAGGCTACGGTAAAGCGAACGAGGGGAACTTCTTTATCAGGGAAAGGACTACGAAAGAGGGGGAAGCTGCCGTAAGAAGGAGGGCACCGGGTCACGACATCGATAATAAAACGACCTGACAGAGGAATGGGGGACAGAAGCAAACGAGCTTACTCCTCCACCTTAAAGGAGAAAAAATGAGGGGTCAGAAGGTTAGAAAACAAGGTCGAGAAAGAAAGAGACGCGGCGCACAACTTAGCCAGTCTAACTCCTGGCACCGAAAAAAGATTGAGGTAGGAAGATGTGAAAAGGTTGGGGTAGAACTTAAAGAGACGGGATACCTACATAAGAGGGCCTGCCGGGGGGGGGGGGGGGAGGAGAATACACAAGGAGAAAAATAGCGTTAAATGTCGCAGAATCTCTCCAACAAATCGTAAAGTATAATAAAGTTGGTGTATGCATACGTACAGGGGACCGTTGCGAGACAGCGCAGTTTGTGACTATTTAACCGCGAGTAAGAATTCGTAATCAAGGAGAAATTGTGGCTGTAAAAGGACCTCAAATAACGGTACAGAGAAGAAGGAGGAGGACCCCAACATTGGCGTGGCTCAATTGATACACCAGGGGGGGCATATAAGAGTCAAAGAGAGTATTCAAGCCCTTGCCAAAACTCGAATTGAAAAGTGAGAAAACTAAAATCAGGATCTCGGAACAAGGGCATGAAATTCGCAGGAGGAGTCAGACCAATCCTCCTTGCTCAGGCCATATCAGGTCTAAAATTCAAGAGCTGGTGCTGGGGTAGCTACATCAGAAGGACCTCCCGTCGGTTAAGGGGGGGTTCGCGAGGAGGAAGTAATTCGAAGTCTCTTTTATCTAGGGATAACTAAAGAAAGGCACAAAGGAACTAAAGGGTTTACCGCGAGAAGGCGGGGAGGGAAGGGCCAATAGACCCCACTTGTAGGGGGTATGGAGAGGGGTCGGAGGAGTATACAGGAAAACCGATCTCATTTCGCGAGAACTAGCTCTTTCGTCCAATTGGTGACAGGGTCGGGGGGGCAAGCAATTAATTCTAGAGGACCATGGGTGGGAAAACTGACGCAGGGAAGCGAGTTGCAGCACACCTCCACATAAGACGTCTCATAACATTCAGACGTACTACAAGTAAGACCTCACAAAACAAAGAAGGGAACAGATGAGAAAACAGGGAGCCTGGGCTTCTAAACTTTACTGGGAAAAAGAATAAAGGGGCGCAGCAGGTTACTCCGGTCCCAGTACAAGGAGAGAACTCATCGGTCAGTAGGAGGGGAAAGGTAGGGTGGAAGGGGAAAGTTAGGGGCAAAATAGGTCGAGAAAAAAAGGTGAACACCAGACCCTTTGACAGCGGGGAATCTGAAGGAGGGTGTCATGTCCGTCTTTGAAAGATAATGAGAGATTTGGGGGAACCGCGATCTATCTTTTAAAAAGGGGGGGGGGGGTTGGGGGGGTGGGTTGGTGAGCAAGATATATCGTTACTTCTTATTTTTAAAAGAGAGAAAGGGAAGAGGCAAGGGGACCGTCGAAAAGAAATACGGAAAAAATCGATGAGCATAGAGCTCTTATAGACCGCACAAGACAAGACGAGGGGGGCAAAGCGGCTTATCTGGTCAAGGCTATTTTTATTTTGCTCAGAGAGGGAAGGAAGAACGCGCTTGAGAGCTGACGTAGAAAAGCGAGCCAAAAAAAGCTTTCCTTACGCAAAAGAAAGGACACGCGATTCGGCTCACTCAGAGCTTTGCGGATAATAAGGGCACGGGTACAAGGGAAAATGGAGACAGCCGGGAGTTTTCCGTTTATTTTACAAAAACGCGCGATGAGCCAGAGAAAAGTCCTCTTGAACCGTTTTTCTAACCTTATCGACCAGGGGGGAGGTTCTAAAAGAAAAAAATGAGAGATAGAACGAACGAAACCGGGAGAAAGGCGGGTTTTAACTCCTACGAACACCCGCAGAAAAGAGAAGATCTGAATAAAATCACCGTGGTCCAAGACTGTACTCGTTCGGTGAGGAAGGGGAAGAAGGGGAAGGAGACCAACTGGGTTGGGGGAAAAGTAAATAAGTGGAGAGGGACCAGCAAATTTGGGATCTAGGGATCAAACAGAGACTACGGGAGCGTGGGGAGCGAGCGGAGGATTTAAAAGACAAGAAGCGGCTTAAGGGGAAGGAGAAAAAAGGAACGAGAACGGGGATGGGACAAACTGGGGCATGCGAGACCAGGCAGGACAGACGCGACATCGCCCAGGAAAAAGTCCTCGACTTAAAAAACTATGTTAGAGCTAATCAACAACAACCCACTATAATATTAGGAGAGGGAAAATATCCCAAAGAAGGAAGAGAGGTGGCTCTAGGGGGAAGAGAGGGAGCCGCGTATTGAAGAATCTACGTGTAGGGTCCCTTCAGGATGTACTCAGGGGAGAAACCGTACTCCTCCTATCCTTATAAAACACAGAAGAGAGCCAAAAAAGAGAATTGAACCCTCCGAGGGGGAGGCAATGTCAAAAGAATCCTCCGCGGTCTGTGCTCACCTGAACTTTTCCAGAGAAAGAGTCCCAAATTCTTTCAGACGAAGGAAAAGGAAAAAAAGAGGGGAAAAAACGTTCTGAGAGGGGGTTTCTCGTCGGAAGAGGGTGGCGGAAATACGCGCGGGGGGGTAAACGATCCAGGGACGTGAGGCAATATCCAAAACTTGTAAGTAACTCACAGAGTGTAGAGGAAGGAGCCCAAAGCTTTAAAACGAATGTTCATTCGGGCGAGAACCAGATTTATACAGGGTGAAACACAGGAGTCACCGCGTCGCCTTTCCAATATGTCCTACCTTATAGGGACAAAATACAGCTGGAAAAGAAGCAACTGGGGAAAAAGGGTTTTCATTATACCTTTTGGGGGTAGATATGACTTATTAACGACTTTCTTTGCTCGGGAAAGAAAAATGGAAAAGGACCCGGCCCCTCCTATTAACTGACATAAAGAAGGGAGGGACCCTAAAGGGAGGGGGGGCCTTAAGTCCTCTATCTGAAATCGGGGGATCATTGTACTGAGTATAGGGATTCTATTTAGTGAGAGATGCTCTATCTTAACCGCTCTGTGATACTATAGGAAAGGGGGAGGGGGAGGCACTAACGGATCGGAAACTTGGGGTGTTGTGAAACAGATCGCTCAAGAGAATGTGCTAAGAAAGAAACCTGGAATCGAAGATCCCAGATCGGTCACAGAGGAGGGGCCAGGGAAGACTGGAGGGTAGGGAAAAGATTGAAAGAACAAGGTATAAAGACACTCTACCTTGTACTGAAGAAAGGAAAGAGGGGGCGGGAAGAGTTGGGGACCACGCCGGAGTAAAAATGCCTTGGGAAAGATCTTAGAAGAGAGGGAAAAGTGAATAAGAGACCGCCGAGAAGATGTCATAGTGGAAAAAACGGTGAAGGGGGAACAGGACTTTCACTTCGCGTTGAGTGAAGAGAAGGAAAGAGGGGGTGGATTTGTCAGGAATAAGCAGAGCCATGCCGGGACGATCGGGACGAGTACTTCCTGAGTCTGCAAAAAAAGAAAGAACACCGATGATGCAGGCTTTGCTCTCTAGACGGGAGAAAAGGAAACATGAGATCTACCGCGCAGAACACTCAAAAAAACCCTTTTTTTTATTGGGGCTCGCAACCGAACAAGTACCTCTAGGGGCAGATTAAGTAATCACAGGAGAAAATAAGTGAAACAAGGGGCGAAACCAGAAAAGATGGCACACAGGAGCAAGGAAGGTATCAATGAAGCCTATCACAGGCTATCCTCTATGGAGGGCGACGGGCAAAAGGAGCTTTGTAGCGGCCTAAGAAAGAAAAAAGGAGAAAACAGGGGGAAGGCCTCCGTGATCAAGACTAATTGCACTAAGAAGAAACGGACCAGCTAAAAAGAGCGTGAAAACAATTTCCCAGCGAGTTTGTAAGAGGGAGAATCCTCATAAGAAGGGACGAAGGGGGAAAACTTAAACCACTGAGACGAGAGTCGCGAAATGGGTTGGACGGGAAAGGAGGCAGCAATCTGGGCTGTGTCGATTCCACAAGAAGTCGCCGAGAGCGAGGCGACGTACAGGTCCAAAAAATCCCCCCCAACCGGCTCGCCAGTTTAAAAAAGTACCTTCTTTCAAGGAGGATATTAAGTTCAGACGGGGGGGGATATCTCCAGCTAGGAAACCACAGAGATAGCTAAAACAGGCATCGAAAAAAGTGCCGAGTAAACGAATAGGTCTTATATAGTCTTCTCCAAAGTATAAAAAGGAGACGACAGCAGGGAAACCCACTACTTGGATCTTAGTAGCTGCAGGAGCCGACGGTCAGATAACCTCTTTCTTGGGATTCAGGTCGGAAAAGAAAGATTTGGAGAGTAAACATGTTCGCGAAGGTAACCTTTCGTCCAAGAGAGAAATAGAGGGCGTACGGTATTAAAAGGGTCTAGGACCCGGTGTGAGAACAGATTCAAGTAAGGAAGAGAGGAAGTTGAGGCGTCAGTAACTAAACAGACGAGGAAAAGGCAACTGTAGTTCAGGTACCTTCGCGGAAGGAGAACTCGGAACGGCTACTGGAACTCCTAACCATAGTAATGTAGTCCGGACTACCACTTTGGGAAAAAAAACAACTAAACCAAGAGAAAAGAATCGTCTCCTATTCCCGAAAAGAGGCGTGGAAAGTTACGCACCAAGAGGAGGGGTTGGGTCTCAAGCGCAAGCCCAAAGGACAAAGCCATCGAAGGTCCTTAGCTGTTAATCAGTTAGCAAAGAAAAAGGGAACGGACACGGTTGGAGTAGAAGGGTGAACAAAAGGGAGGCCTTGGTGTCAGAGAAGGGCGGCACACTTATTTGAAAGGTAAAGGGAGGGCAAACACGGCAATCCAGAACGTGGTCAACTCGCTCTGGAGTCGAGCAAACCAGACAGCATCTGGTCTTTGGAAGGATAAGGAAAGGATTCGGAAAACTTTTACTATCGAAGGCATAAATCTGGGGAGCTCATCATATGAGGAAAGGGAGCGTTGGGGGCGATTGGGCATGCAGTTAGATTGACAACTATGGTTTGGCAAATTAATTCACTACGAAAAACAGGAGCTAGGACCCCATAACGTTACCGTGGGAATACGATATTCACTCACCTTCGCCACCCGTCCGGAACCCATTGGGGATCCCACGGGGCGAAGGTGCATCAATGCGGGTAACGACGCGGTGCGAGGAATCATAAGGGTGAAACGAATTCTTTCTCAATGGAGGCACCGCTGAACCGGGAGCCCACCGAAAGGCAGTACTTTGGGAGTGAAGTCCAAGTCGCGTCAGTAGAGATTGATATTACAACACACGGTAAGGGGGGACAGCAGCGAACGGACAGAGAGATAGTAGGAGTTCGTAATACGAGGAGAAACCGGTTCTGAAGGAGC
>Ga0179593_1549231_pt1 | contig 12462 bp, 15 predicted proteins | sample CZODoug2_1_08_16_FD_185931 | JGI IMG/M metagenome (GOLD analysis project Ga0179593, IMG submission 185931) | Vadose zone soil fungal communities from Angelo Coast Range Reserve, California, USA - CZODoug2_1_08_16fungal (PacBio error correction) | ecosystem: Environmental > Terrestrial > Soil >...
CCATTGTCAAAAAAAGAAATTCAAGGGCCCATCGGCTTCCCACAAAGAAGGGGGGGGAGAAAAGGTACGGTGAGTGATTGCGCAAAGGGAGTGGTTTTGCCGATGTAAAGAAGGAAAAACCGCCCCTGACGGGATGTGAAGAAGAAGAAAAAGGAAAAGGGTCTCGCGCGAAGTGAAAACGAAAAAAAAAAAAGGGGAGGGACAAGTTGAAACCGGTCAGGTTAGGAGGGAGGAGTATTGCTTGATATGTTGCGTAGGACTATAGAGCGAAGAGGACGACGTGGGTGTCTTTGGAAAGCGCAAGCATACGAGAAAGGAAAAGAGCAGGAATTACATCGATCGAATCGGAGAGGGAGCGGCCCAGCACGCCAGATTCTTGGGAAAGCGCCAGCATCGTAACGGGCGGGGAAACGTTGAGTATATGCCATGGCGGAAGAGGGGGAGGAGGAAAAGGTTAAATGAAAGTCTTTTTCAGTGTGGAAAAAGGGGGGTGTCTGCCCACCCTAGAAAGGGGAGCCATCCGGACGAAGGTCTGCGTACCAAGAAAGAAGGGACCGTGCCGCTCCAAGGTCTTGGCATCACCCACCCCAGCCAAAAGGGGTTCGTCGCAATATTGATGATAAAAAGGGAGGGCTTAACCAAACTGCCATCCAGAAAAAAAAAAAGTCGACGCCACCGAAAAAAAGACGGAAGTCCCCATTCTCATCAGCAGAAAGGGGTACTTAGTCGACGGTCATCGTGGAGAAAAAGGGACAAAGTGGTGGCCGGCTTAAACGGCTTGGGACAAAAAAGAGAGAAAGGGGGTAAGGATGCTGGTGGAAAGTACACCCCAGATTTACGCCAATGACAAAGGAAAGGTTTGGTTTTACAAAGGTTGGCTGGGTACTTCCAGCCAAGGTGCAAGGGGGGGTGAATCCGACCGGCGAAGAGGGGAAAGGGGAAGAGGCTCCTTAAGACACGCATTTCGTTGAAGGGAATCCCCATCCCTAGAGACTTGCCTGATGAGAGGGGGGAAAGGAACAACCAATTCAGGAACTATTAATCGTGAGACCAGGTAGAAAGGAAAGGGAGGGATCGATCAAGCAGGTATATGGGAGAAGGGGGAGAAAAAAATAGAGATTCCATATCACACCGAGGGAGAGAACTATAAAATGGTCTCACGAGAAAAGAGTCGGTGGAAGTCGATTCGTTCAATATAAAAAGAGAGGAGCACCCCTGCAAGGCGCCATAAACAGGGGGAGACGCGCACTCACTTCGAAAAGCAACGATGCCGCCGGTCGGGAAAAAAACAATGGATGCTGGCCGTCAATTTAAAGCAGCCCGGAGAGAAGGGGAAAAACCACAGCAGCTGGGCAAAGAAGGGAAATTGCGTAAATCTGGGGCGTGTGGAAGGAGTCTCCGAAACACCAAGACCTCAGTTCTCGTCAAAGCCGTTTCTCCGGCACCAAAAAGAGGGGCCAGCGCTGTGGGGTCAGGAGCAAAAAAAGAAAAAAAAGTCGCCTCCTGTCCCGCAGTAAAAAGGAACTTCTCTACGCATTACTCAGGGTTACGCTGGTAGGGGGGGAGGGTCCGGGCGTGCTCATTGGTCAGGGATAGGGGGAAGGTCGGCTGCCCGGGGATATCAGGAAAGCGGTGGACTTTTTATGAAGGTGACAAATGGTCACAAGCATCTTTAAAGGGTAGGTGGCAGCACCGAAGACTGGTCCTGCACCTGAAGAACTTAAGAAAATTGAACTCGGGTGGAAAAGACGAAAAGGAGAAAAAAACTCTGACAAGAGCAGGGAAGAAAAAACTTTCGTGTTTGAAAATCTCCATGGCGACCTACAGAAAAGGGTACCTTTTTACTATGAATGAGACAAATCTCCGGTTTTCCGGGACACAAAAAAAAAGGTGCTGGTTAAAAAAGAATCTCCCGTCGGGGAGGAAGCCATGGGGCGTTCGAATAGAAGATTGCGCTTTCCCATAATAAAGAACAATTCTCGACTGCCAAGGAACTAGGGAAAAAAAAAAAAAAACATAATCAAAACACCTTCTTCCTCCCTCATCCTGCAATTATGCGAAACGGAAAAGGGGTAAAAAGGCGGGAAGAAGGAAAGACGCCTCGGTGGAGGGGACAACTTCGATCGAGTCCCGAAGAAAAGAAACAAACTACTATGCTGAAGGAACTAATCGTCACCTCTCAAAACAGGAAAAGGAACTGGAAGAAGTACACTCACTCCCGTTACACTTTCGCAACTTTTGAAACTATTTCAACTTTGCAAGGTACCGCCCAGAGGAAGGGAGGAAAGAGAAGGCGGTTCCCGGGAGGGAGAAGAGAATAATGAGAAAAGATCTCTCTCAACAACAATAGTAGGAGTACATTGGGCCATATAACTCACGGAAAAAAAGAGAAAAAGAGGTCTCAAGAAGGGGGCGGGTTTCCCGGGAAGGAATCATTTGTGCCCGATGCGAACTGGGGGGCACGTATACTTATAAAACGGTAGCGCTATGGGTTGTGCCGAAAGAGCTTGCAAAGGGGAAAAACGGCGGGATTCCTCATAATAGAACCTGCAAGTGCTCGCTAGGGAAGTTAGCAACAGAAAAAAAAGAGGGAGGGTTGGGGGGAGAAGTGACACCGGTCAGTTGAGAAGGAAGAAGGCTGGAGTAGGCTGGATAGGGTAAACATAAGAAAGAGAGATCGCCCGGTCATTGCCGTCGAGAACGGGGCCGTTGAGGGGGGAAAGAAGGGACAGAAGAAAGAAGAGAAATTCGAATTCATAGGTAGGGAGGGGGGAAGGGATCCACACCTTCGTGGAGCCAGATCGTGTCTACGAGAAGCAATTAAGGCGTACTCGATCAAAGGGCGTAAAGAGAGGGAGGAGCTCTGCGGGTCAAAAGGACCGTTGAGATTTGTTGGAAAAATTGATGGTCTGCCCACCGAGAAATTGAAAAAAGAAGGAGGGATCTCCAAGAAAAAGGGAGCGGACCAGCCCAGATCTAGGGGAACGCTCCAAATTGATTCGGGGGACCATGTCTGGGCTCACAAAGAAAAAAAAAGGAAAAGATTGTTCGTCAGGAAAATAAAAAAGGGGGGGAATGACTTAACAGACTGCCAGAAAAGAAAAATATCCGCGCCACCGGGACACCGGAAAACTGCGCATCAAGAAGTGAAACTGTAACGAGGAAAAAGGAGAGGAGAAGGGGGAAGCGTGTTGTCGCAAAGAAAAAAAAAACGGCGTGGTGCCGGCTGAAACTGCTTTGAAAAAACAAACAGGAAGCCGTACACTCCAAGAATTTACGCAAGGACATTGCAAATCAAGGGGGGGGGGGAACGACAAAGATGAAAGAAGGGAGGGGGAATGGGGGACGGCCACAGGGCACGGATCCGCCCTTCGTCATCGTTTGAGAGCGAGACATTATCACGCCTTTCTTTAATGGCTCCTTGCAGGGGGCATCCCATAAAAAGGATAAGAGGGGAAAACGATCGATCACAAGGAAAGGAGGGAAGCGAACTCACTTATCGTGATAAAAGTAGAGATCCTAGAAAGGGACAAACAGTAAGGAAAATTAGTATATTCCATATCACCCTTCGGAATCGATCCCGCCGGAAGGAGAGAGTAATGGCTCACGATTCAGGAGGAAAACGAGGCGTGGCGTGATCGATTCGGGTCAGTCAGGGGATGCACCCCTGCAATCTCCATGAAAAACTATCCGAAGCCCCTTTCTCAGCTCAACTATGGCGCGCCGGGAATAAAAACAGGGAAACCTTGCTGGCCGTCCATGGGAAAAATCCTTGTGTCGTTAAAAACGGATTTTGTGCAAATGTCCCTTGGCGTAAATCTGGGGTACGGCTTGGTCCGCAGGAAGGAAGAAAAAGAACCACTTACCGTCCATTCCAGTACGGGAGGGGAGGGGCCTTCACCACGACGGTCGTTGCAAAGCACCCAAAACCGCCCTTACCGTCAGAATCCACGTACCAAAGAATGGAAGAGAGGTTCCAGTTTTCAAAAGGGAGAGGGAAAAGGGCCGAGGGTAGGTTTCGCGACTATTTCAAGAATGAAGTGTTACTTCTATCTGCCCGGGGATATCATCAAGGGGAAAAGAAAAAAGGGGGGAAGGGGGTGCTGGCTGTTGGTGAGGGCCCAGGCATCTTTGGATGACCAGGGGTGGACGCACCTAGATCTGCCTGGTCAAAGGGAGGAATTTCGGCGAAGAAGCAAGAAGGACTGTCCTCGGGTGGTCCAGGAACATGGGAACAACCTGACAAATCGTCAAGTAAGTTGTGGTGACCCGCAGAGCGCCAATGGAAAACGAAACGGTGGGGAGAACCCGTGCCGATTCTGGGAGCCGCTCTCGCTCGTTCCCGAAGGAACTTTGAAGCTCCCTTAGGTTTGGATCCCTATCTCAAGGAGGTTTCAGAAGAGAAGGGGGGGGGGAAGGAATCCGCCGAGATTGCTCCTTGGAAAAAAGGGGAGGCCCATGACCCCCTGTCGCTCTCAAGGACCAAGCTCATACCGAGCCCGCCTACTCCCAGCCTTTTCCGGCAAAAAGGAAGAGGAATGCCGAAACAGGAAAAGGGGGAGGGATACAGAATACTCCCTCCCTCGTGGCTAACTTCGAGCGATCATCTGCGTCCTCTACAATAATCTTCTTGATGACCTCAGAGGTATCTGACGAGGGGAAAGAAGGGACCTCGGCAAAACCAATATCGATAAGCGGGCTAACCTTCCTCCGTAGGCAACGAAAAAAAGGGAACGTTTCGCCTTCGGAAAAAAAGATGGAAGTCCGATTTGCAATGTGCAAGGGACCCCCTCCAAACGGGTTCCGGGGAGTTATCGGAACCCGGCCTCCCGATCTAGAGAAAAAAAACTGAGGAGGATGAGCACGTTAGGCAGGAAAGAAGTAGAACCAATGTTCCTCCCCGCGACAGGGAGGAAGTTCCATCGCGGAAAAAGAGAGAAGACGAGGCGAAACTTGTACCTTGGGGGAGGGGTCCTACTTATACTTTCGAAAAGCCGGAAGATCGGTCAGCTTCACGCTCCCCGTACGGGATGTTCAAGGGAGGGGGGGAGGGACCTGCAAGGAAGGGGACCTTCGCGCGAAGTTATCAACAAAAAAAGAGGCGGCATCAGTTGAAACCGAGCTTTGGCGGAATAGTCTGTGGTAGGCTGGATAGGGATGCGCGTGGGAAAAGAACGACCGGGTCATGTTCCGGAGGGGAAAAAAAAAAGGGAGGGGGAAAGCGCACAATCTCCGTATTAGTCAAAAAAAGAAAATCGAGCGTTAAAAAAAAAGGTTGGAATATAAAACAACCCGTCAGGTCAGGCCCCGCACCGCCATATTCGGGCGAAAAGGGGAGAAGAAAGCATCTGTAGAGGGAGTAATCAGATGCACGTAAAGGGGAGATCGCCATGTCTGAGCGAGGAATGGACAATTTGAGATGGGTCAGGTTGTTAGGAGAGGGGAAAAAAAGGTAAAGGGGAGATAGATCGCCGCCGAAATGCCGGAAGGGGTGGAAGGATCTAGTTGCTGCACCTTCCGCATCAGCCAGACTTGGAATCAACAAACAGCCTCCAAAATCAAAAGAAGAAGGGAAAATGTTGTGATATCAAGGGAAAAGAAAGAAAGAGAACTGCCATCCAGTACCACTGAAAGGAGAAGAGCCACCGACCCGCGTACCATGGGAGGTCATAGTTAAGGTACGATTAGCCAGACTTCGGGGACGAGGCGCGGGGAGGGGGAAAGGAAAGAAAACAAGCTGGCCACAAAAGTGGGGAGGGGGGGGAAGAGGGAAGGGGGAAGAAACCGCTACTGGAATTGAAAGGGGAAGGGTGGGGAAAATGGAAGAGAAATCTCCACATGGCAAAACACATGGAACAGCTGCTTTAGTTTGGGAAAAGTTATCCGGGCGGGAGGAAAGGGACACAGCAAGGGGACAGGGGTTTACATAGTGAAGCGTGTGAGATCTACCTGGGCAGGAAGGGGACTAGTAGATTGCGCCTTGCATCATCCCCATCCCATATAGACGAGAAAAAAACCGATAGCGGGGGGAAAAAAAGGGGGGAAAAGGAGGGGAGGTGAAACCTATTATAGTAGAACATTCGAGGGCCGAGGGAAGGAAAAGGTATCTCTCTCACCCACAACACGGCTACGTGAAAACGCCGGCAATCGAGTGTTCTACTATAATGGTCTCAAGGAGAGAAAGGAAGAGAAGGGGGGATGAAGAGTTAGGGGAAAGAAAAAGAAAAGAAGGATGGGTGATGCACCCCTGCAAGGCAACATATTGAGCGGAACTTCCGCCAGGTCGCTCTCACGATTCCCGCAAAGGGCCACCAACCCTGGCAAGGGATGGGCAAGTATCATCCGGGGGAAGGAACAAAAACTCACATTCAGCTGTTCACACGAGATTTATAACGGGCGGGCTCCTTCCACTAAAAGGAAGGAAATTCCAGTACGGGAGCCGTAAAGGAAGAAAGAACAAGAAAAGGGAGGGGGGGCCATCTGGGGAAAGGAAAAGCTGAACCGTCTCCGCCTCAGAACGTACAAGTCAGTTTCACTGCGAGGCGCATGACTCCCGTAAACCTGTCGTGGGAGAAAAAGAAGGGAGGCGCAGTGTACTTTATGCAGGGAGGGGGAAGGGGATATCATCATATTGCTACGAAAAAAATTTGAGGTTGGCTTGAGGTTGGTGAATGCCCCCGACCTGGGAAGAAAGAAGGTGGAGGCGGGAAAAAGGGGCAAAAGAGAGGCCAGGGGACCGCGCACCTTCGGCAAAGGGAAGAAATGACTGGTGGGGCAGACCATCAATTGGCCTAAAGAACTTACAATCGTCGAGTCAGGGAAAGGAGAGAAGGGCGTGTGGTCCCCCAGAAAAAGGAAAAGGAAGAGAAAATAACCGAACGGTTTTCTCAGAAGAGAGGGATCCCCCCTCTCTCAAAAAAGGGGCTCCACGAGGCTGGCGTGCGGGGGGAAAGGAACTGAAGGGTGTGTTATCCCTATCACTAATAAGCAGGAGTGGCGTGAAGACTCCTCCGGAGATGGAAGAAAAAAAAAAAATTCTCTACTGAAATGAAGAGATCTCGCTTAAAGAAAAAGCGCATATCCTATCCAGAACAGCCGAACTGGCCGTATGCGAACCTGACCCGGTTGAGAAGATTCACAAAACCGCGGCAAATCAGAAGAGGGGCTGTTCGGGAAGAAGGTCGAAGCGAGCCCAGACGGTCCTCGAGTATAGTCTGAGGAAAAGAAAGAGAAAGGAAAGAGGGACGCTGAAAAGAGAGAGGGAAAAAAAAGAGAGTTCGTTCGGCAACGTTTCTGCAACTTCACTCACCGGGAAACTCCTCTGGCCAAAAGAACAGAAGGGGACAAAGGTACCACAGCTCTGCGTTATAAAAGGCGGGGGTCCTGAGGTTTATCTTGACCGGCCTCAAAAAAAAAAAAGATATTGAAAAGAGAGAGAATAGGGGGGAAAAAAATAACTCCCTTAACCGAAGACAAAGGGTCCCGCGACTCGGAGGCAAAGGTGCCATCGCAGTGTCCCCACTGAATCCTTTGTTGTCAAAAGGGGGGTGCTCCACTTTGACTACGGAGGAAGAGGTTGTTGGGACTTGAGGTAGACAGAGGAACGCTCCCCTTACATGTTGGGGGTTTGGTGGGGGGTTGGAGGTAAAAGAGTATGGAGGAGACCTTCAGAAGAAGAGTTAGCACCAGACCCTCCACCTATGGATTGTTAAAACAGGTTCATTTTCGCGATTTGCCAGGATGAAAGGGGACTGAGTGAGGCGGAGGAGAGGGAGGGCACGGTGAAAGGGAGGGAAGGCGCCCGTTCTGGGAAGGTTTTTGTAAATCTTCGAAAAAGGAGGGAAGTCATCGTATTGAGGAATACGGAGGATAGACAAAAACGGAAGGGAGCGTTACTAAAAAAAAAAAAGAGGTGGCTACGAGCAGAAACCAAGTAGGCGTACTCGAGCACACCGTTTCCGGTAGAGAAAGGATCTCTGCGGTCAAAAAGAAGAAAGGGGAGAATGGTTCATTTGGGGGGGGGGGACTGTCCCACCCTAGAAATTATTATACGAAAGCCATTGCCGAAGGTGTCGGACCAGCAAAGAGGGAAAACGTACGCTCCAAAGGGGGAGGAGGGCCCAGTCTTTGCCATAAAGAAAAGCACCGCCTTGTTCGGAAGGGAGCGGAGAAAAGGAGTACTCGAGCCATCTCATTACCACTCGCAGGAAAGAAAAACACCGCCAGCGGACAAAGGGGGAGGAAAAGAGGAGACAGGATAAAAAAGAGTTACACTTGTAAGGAGGAAAGAGCGACGTCATCTTTTGGCAGGAAGTGGCAAAAGTCGTTGTGCCGCTGAAACAGTTGACGAGACCGTTACTGTAATTGACGTAAAAGGATTCGTGGTGAAGGAAGGGAAAAGAGGAAACGCAAGGGGTAACGCAAGGAAAGAAAAAAAAGGAACGCTGCGTTAGTTTTGGGGGATGTTTTACGGGGCTTAAATGGACGACAGCATGTGCCAGGTGGTGACATAGGAAAAATCGTTGAGAAGAGAACATGGGAGGGAGAAAAAATTAGAGAACAAGCATTTCGGGGGGAAGGAGGCAATCCCATCCCATAGAAACTTAAGAAACCCAGCGGGCGTCCCATTCAGAACGGGAATCGTGAGACATTACTAGTATAAAGAAAGAAGAACGCCGGTGATATGAATCTCTTAAAAAAAAAAGGAAAGAAAAGAGGGAAGAGAACCTGACGCCGGCATCAATGTTCTAATAGAAGTAAAAACCAATGGGGCCCTGCGATCGGTGGAGGATCGATTCGTCAATCTCATCGGCAAGTCAGAGGAACCCCTGCAAGGCGCAAAATCAACGAAAGAGAGGGGGGGCGATCAACTTCCTGAACAGGGGGGAGAGAGGGGAAGGACCGTCCTTATAACTAAATGGGTTTGGCTGGAAGGCCCAAGAACAGGATTCCGTTGGGGAAAAAAGAAGATGTTTCAACTTGCGAAAATGTCCCCATGGCGTAAATCTGGGCGTGTACGAGGAAGGACGAAGTGAAGAAGAGAAAATCTTAAGGCAATTCCATTAACTGTCTGCGGAATGCACGACGTCGGCCAAGCCTTTGTGGTGGGCATAAAAAAAAGAAGCTCCTTCCCCAATGAAGGCGGAGGAAAAGGGGAAAGATAAGAAGAGCGTCGACCGCACACCATGGTACGCTGGAAAAGAAAGAGCTCAGTGGTCCCTGGAGGGTCAGGGGAAGTCTATCTGACAGAAAATTGCGACGAACAGTCGTGACATGGGTGGCCAAGACCTTGTCCCGCATCGGCAGCACCGGATTGGCCTGGTCAAAGAGAAATGGAGAAGATCATACTATTAGAGAAAAAGATACCATCATTTGCCTAAAAGGAAAAACATTAACTTTCGTGGGACCCTTCAGATCTCCGCCCGTGAATGTTTCTCGAGTACGAAAGAGGTCAACGATAAAGAGAGTAGGAGAAACGAATCCTTGGCGTGCTTGGACCTACAGGGGTGGACCTATCTCCCGCTTCGAGGGGAAAAAGAGGAGAGGGTTCTGAGAAAAAGGGAACCAAGCCAACGGCCCCGTCGCGGGGAAATGGCAAAAAGGCTCCCCCACTCTGGAAATCGTCACTGAAGGAAATCCTCCATCCTACTCCAGAAGAAGAAGGACAAAGTAGGTAAAGGACGAGGGAAAAAATGAGAGAAGAACGTCCTCCTCGTGGGGAGGCAATCGAGCGAGCCCTCCATTCTGCATGGTCAGTCCCGTCCGGGAGGAGGGGAGGAAAAGGGAGACGTTGCCTGGCAAACAATAACGCTATAAAAAAAAAGGGCGCAACCACTCACCGTCAGGGGAGAGAGGCCCCATGATTCCTGAAGAGGACCGCATCTTCGCGGTATGACAATGGGAGCGGGACGGAGTTATAATGACCTGCCTCCCTATCTCGCTAAAGAGAGATATATCGTGAGGCGTCCAGAAGAAACCTGTCCGTCAGGAAAAAAGGGGGGAAAATCCCGCTGACGCTGGATAGTTAAAATCGCTGTACGAACGAAGCATTGGGCCGAGTCGCAACTGTAAGAAAGGGCCTACGTATACGGGAAGAGGGGGTGCCGAGGGAGACGTCAGCTCCCCTGCAAAGATAGGTTTCGAGGACCTTGCAAATGTAGGGAGAGGGAAGATTCCACCAGACCACCACCGAGGGAGGAAGAACACTTTTTAAAAACGGAAAAAAGGGGCCAGGATGACGTTCGGAAGAAAGAGAGGGATAGTTGCGCGGCAACGTTAAGGAGTCCCTTTTCATGGGCCGTCGAGAAAGGGAAGGGGTAATCGGAAGAGAAAGCCACTATAGATTCTTAATCAAAAGGGAATGGGGATCCAAAAAAGTCAGTGATCGGCCCATCACCGAAGATACGTTTGCGCCAGCATCGTAACGGAGGAGAAAACTTTTACGGGGAAAAGAAAGATGCGGTTTCCACCACGAAGGGCTTTATTGGTAAAAGGTTGTTAGGTCCAAGGAAAGGAAAGACCCTATAAAATGTTCGCGGGATAAAGCCTTGCCGAGGGAGAACCACAGAGCTCGGTTCTGCCACAAGGGGAAACAATTGAGGACCAGGTCTGGAATCACCAACATCCACCAAAAATAAAAGGGCGTCGCAATATGATGAATGAAGAGAAGGAACCATACTGTCAGAAGAAATGAGAAGGAAATAGTCGCGCCACCGAAAGCGTTCCAGGAGTAGGCGCATCAGTGAACTTTAACATGAGCTCAGGAAGGAAGGAATCTTTTTTGTCTCGCTCCTGCCCCCAAAGCGAAGGGAGGAAAGAACTTGCTTGGGACAGAAAGGGAATGGGAGGGTAGGGTTTTTCCGGAAGTTAAGGAAGAAAGAAAAATTGACGAAGGCATTGGGCCAAAAACGGTGAACATCTTCTCTGATTTTAAGATCCGTGGCTGAAGGCACCAAGGTTCCAAGGGGGGGGAAGTTAATCCTTACCGGCAGGCAAATGCGGAGGATCGCTCCAGTAGTAGACACTCATTTCTTTTATGGCTCCTTGCAGGGGGGGGAAAATTGTACCGAACGATCACGCCACGATACGGGAACCGTAAGAAGAGAAAAAGTATATTAAAACATTCGGATGGAAAAGGTTATATGGAATCTCTCTCAACAAAACAAAAAGGGATATTAGCCCGGCGTGATAACCGCCGCATCGACTGTTCTACTATGAAAAAAGAAAAGGAGGGTCCTGAATGGACGGTTCCGCTATCGGGTGCGGTCCCAATCTCAGCGGGCAAAAGGAAAAAGGGGGGATGCACCCCTGCAAGCAGAATATAATGGATCGAATCACTTTCCGCCCAGGGAAAGGATGCCTCCGGTCCGGATAACATATGGAAACTTGCGGAAGGAAGAAAGGGCATCCAGGAGTAATCGTTGGTCGTAAACAAATTCACCTATTTGGAAAAAAATTGGCGTAACTCTTGGAGGGAAGAGAGTCCGTAACACACCAGAATCCTTACCGAACGAAAGAGGAAAGTCCAAAAGCCGGGGAAAAAAAAAAAGAATCGCCTTCACCACTCCGTCCGTGGACAGAGGGACCAACACGATGACCGTAAAACTAACGTCCCCCTCGTAGGCTGATGCGCAATTACTGAAGAAAAAACAAGGGTACGCGGGAGAAAGACTGCGGCGCAGTCTGGAATGTGCAGTCTGGTTCCGATCATCAATATTCGACGAACAAGGCGAGGGAAAGGGTGGATGGCTTTTGGTGAAGCCGCAGACCTGGGAAAAACTTGGGGAGCGGACGGGGCAGCACCTAGATCTGGGGAAAAAAAGCACCTTCGGCAAGGGGAGGAAAGAAAAATGGATCTTTGTAGAGAGAAAGGGGCATAACAACCTTACAAATCACTCAGGAACCCGAGCTCTCCGCCATGGCGAGAACTGTGTGCTCGAGGGAAAGAGGTTTCTCAAAAAAAGATCGAGCTCGTCCAGACAAAAGGGACGGGGGCAGAAAGGCGGGGGGTGGCTCCTTAGAAAAGCTAATCGAGGAGGCACCTCATAGAGTAAAGGAGGAAAAAAACTCATTAGATAAAACGCTGGAAAGAAACCGGCCCCGTCTCGTACTGCCCATGAAAAAAAAAAGCGTCACTACCGGAAAGCGCATACCTAAGAAGGAAGAAGGAGGAATTCAGGAAAAAAAAGAAAAACATTGATCGAAAAATGACCGGGGGGAAAAAAGCCGATAACCCGAAAAGGGGGCTGGTCTGGTGCTCCCTTCGAAGCGACAATAATATCTGAGACAAGGAAAGGGGAAAAAAACGGGGAAATACCAAACGAAAGAACCGAGCGTATGCAAAGGGAGACAAACTCACTCACGTTACAGTTTCGCCGAGGGAAAGGGGGACAGCCATTGCACTTTGCAAGGGAAACCGACGAGGACAATTGGTCGTCGACGGCGTTTCCGGAATGCCCCTCG
>Ga0179593_1581277_pt1 | contig 12462 bp, 17 predicted proteins | sample CZODoug2_1_08_16_FD_185931 | JGI IMG/M metagenome (GOLD analysis project Ga0179593, IMG submission 185931) | Vadose zone soil fungal communities from Angelo Coast Range Reserve, California, USA - CZODoug2_1_08_16fungal (PacBio error correction) | ecosystem: Environmental > Terrestrial > Soil >...
AGGAAAAGCCAAACTTGAAGAGCCGTGGTTTGCTATAAGATCAGATGAAGAAGAAACAACAAAGGGGGGGGCAGTGGTATTTGCCGGGAAGGGGAAAGAGCCGCGGAATTGTTAAAAGAGAATGTGTAATCCTAGGGGGAATCGGAAAAAAGAGAACCTTGCAAGTCTGGGAAGGGTGTCTTTATTCTCTCGAAATTTTGGGGAGGCTCACAATGGACAAAGGAAAATTGTGGAAGGGCAAAGCAAAAAGGGTTAAGGCACTGGGAACTTTGTAATCGAAGGGGTGAAAAAAAAGGGAAGGGGGGAAAGAGGGTCTCTTGGGGGGGGGGAAAATTGCCCACTCGCCGAGGAAAAAACGTCTTGGGAGGGGGGAGGAAAGTATGGGGTAAAAAAAGTACCTGGATAAATCGAGCCAGCGGGGGTCTATCAGGGGGCAAACCGGGGGGGAGGGGTGGGTTTAGATAGACTGGGTCAAAGCTTCTGGGAGTAAAGATCGTAAACTTTGGTCCACCTCTGGGCATGTCCTGTTTCCGTCGGTCTAAATGGGTTGTGTGGAACCCCGACCGGGTTATTACCTGCAAACCCTTGGAAATCCCACAGACTTGGAAATGGGGAGGGAAAAAACTGCGGGGGAAGTCGAAGTGGATCTAAAAACCGGGGGGGTGGGGGGGGGATCGCTGTGTTTAAGAAATAGTGGATCAAAGGGTTTGGGGGGTAACAGACAAAAAGCCCACTCAGGGTGTTAAAGCTGCGAACGTCTGTGAATCGAAGTGCAGCGCTGGCGGCAGGGTGGCAAGGAGGCGATTCACAAAAAAGAAAGGGGCAAAAAAGTTTTTGGGGGGGAAAGGGTGTTCCGTGATGAACAGGGGGGGGGGGGGGGGGGGGGGGGAAGATACTGGAAGGGAACTAGGGGGGGGCCGCTTTGGGAAAAGAACTCAAGGATATTATGAACTCAAGAAAAAAAAAAAAAAAAGTCAAAAAGATTCCACACAGCTGTAAGAGGTGCCCAGACTAACTTTTAAAAAATCTGGGGCCACCCTCTCAAAACTCTTTTTGTCAAGGGTGCCCTCCCGGAAGGGAAACTGGTTATGGGGAGACTCCCATGGTAGAGTAAACTGGTTGAAGGCCTGGAAAAAAAAAATCTTCATGGGGGGTCTCACCCGGGGTTCAACAAGGGAAAACAGGGCAAGGGGGGGTGGAACAAGGAAAAAAAAGACGAAAAGGCGATCTTTGGGGCAAAAAAGAAACCTTCCTTTGCTCGAGTGCAAAGGACAAAGAGAGAGGAGTGCTCTATGGGGGAAAGGGGAGAATTTTGGGAATGACACTCATTCGTCGGTGCACCCTAAGTTCAGGGGGAAAGTTGAAAAGGGGGTCTTTTGTGCGGGGGGCGTCATTATTCGGGAAAAAAAGAGTTTGAGGAGCACCCGCTGGGGTCCTGAAATTGTTTTCTTTCCCTAGGGGCCGGGGGGACTATTTTGGGGGGGGTTGGGGAATGCTTGAGGGGTCGGGCGGTGAGGAGGAGGGGGCCAGGGGAGTCAAGAGGGGGCTGAGAGGGGCGCTTAAAATCGACCTCGACCGCGTTAGGGAGGGTGGAAAGGAGGGCAAAGGCGACTTAAAGCAGGGATTGGGAATGCCGGCTGAGAAAAGGGACAGTGCAGGAGGAAAAAGGCGTCGTTAGAAAGGGGTTTTGAGCGTCGCAAGGTCAAAATATTTGGAAAAGGGGAAAAAATCGACGCCAGGAGAGGAAACGAGGGTCGCGAAGCGAAAAGTCGAGAAGAAAGACGAGGGGAAAAGGTGGGGGGAAGATTCGTACCGGAACGCCAGTAAAAAAACGCCCTAAGCCGACACAGAAATGGAAGGAATGACGCAGGGGGGGAAACGGGTGACAGTTTTTTGTGAGGGGAAAATGGAAGTCGGGAAAGAACGGAAAAAGGGGTTCACGAAAGTGAAACGCACTTTTGCGGGGGGAATCCAAGCGTCCAAAACCCTTGAAGAGGGGACAAAAAAGTAAGACGGAAGGAACTCCGACAAAAAATGAAGGAAAAGACATCAGGGGGGACTGGGGAGCGGGACCAAGGAGCTGGGGGAGTCTGGCTTAGACTAAAGGGGGACAGGGCCCAAAGGTCCTCATCAACAATTTGTGGGGATAGGAGAACGGTGGTGACAAACCCCTGGGACGGGGGGGCGAAAAGCCGCACAAACTTTTCGACTGACGTGCCAATAGGGGGGTGAAAAAAAATGATCGCGACTTCCGGGTCGACCAGAAAATGGTTTGGGGCGCGGCAGGGCCCTGGACTTGAAAAGTAGGCGCTTTGAAAAAAGGGGGGGAGTGCGGGTTTAAGGGTGTCCACGTCTGCTCAAAATGGGCCAAGCCCAGGGACCCAGTCGGAAAAGGACAAAATTTGCCCGAAAACTCGCAAAAAAAAAGCTCGGAGAGGAGCGGAAAAAGTCTGGGAAAGGTTCGCGCGTTTTGGGACAACATGCACAGTCGGGAAGGTTGACCGGGCAGAACAAAGAGCAAGCCTTGCAAGAAGCAGGAAGGGGGGACGAGACAAGGGGAACCGTATGATTCGGGGGGTCAGGCCCCGCGGGGGAAAGCTACCGAAACCTGGAAAAGGTTCGGAAACATGGGAAATTCTATTGAATCCGAGAAATCAATTCTCGTGATCGACAGGGAATCTAGCCAAGAAAGGGGGAGAATCGAAAGGAAAAAGGGGCTGGATAGAGTGCCAATCAACTGGGGGGGGAAGTTCGGGGAAAAGGAAAAGTACTAGTTGCATCAGAGACTGGGGGGTTTTTCATCCCAACTGGAAAAGGCAGGGGGACTCAAAAAAAAAAAGAAGGAAAAGGTGGGATCTAAGAACTTCCGACCAAAGTATTGGGGGGGAAGGCCCAGAAAAAAAAAAGGGATGAAGACGGAACCCTTGGAAGGGAAGCTGGGGGGCGGAGGAATAAGAGATGGGAAGCGGTATGGCCAGGCAGGAGTTCGGGGGGTTAAAAATTCTCTTCCCCGGGAAAAAAAAATTATAAAGAAGGAATTCACTCCCCAAAAAATTAAGAAGCAAGGGAAAAATCAGAATACACGAAGGGAAGAAAGTACGGGAAACTTTATACAAGAGGAAAAAAAAATCGTATGGGGGCCTTTGGCATAGTTTTAGAGGCATGGGTACTCAGGGAAAGGGGGAACTAGGAAAAAACGAACCTGTTCTTAAGTCTTTTCCTAATAGGGGTGGGTTTCTCTTTGGAAACGGAGGAGTTCCGTTGCTTAGGAAAAAAAGGCGACATTGGGGGGGACGATAAATTCAACAGAAATCCAGGGACATCTTTCAGTCCACGAAAAATCGCGCAAACGTGTGGGAAGCACATCTGAAAAGGTGTAAGGGAATTAAAGAGGGGGGGTTGTTCTAAAGAACCGGAGGATGCAAACTCTGGGAAAACTTTTTAGGAAAGTTCGGAGGGGTGTGAGATGACATCTCAAAAAAAACCCGCAGGAAGTTTTGAGGCAAGGGAACGCGGAAATTAGTGGGAAGCCGAGAACTTAAGGAAAAGGGCCCAGGGGGACACACGTGATCTATAACGGAAAGGACTTAGGGGTTGACACGGGAGGCAAAATATAAAGGGGAAAAAAAAAGTTTTTTGACAAGGTTCATCAAAATAGGGAAGATAAGCTGATTTTAAAAGGGGGGGGCCCCAGAATGGGGGGAAAATGCCTTCGTGTCCATTCTTGAAAAAAAAAAAAAAGAACCTTGCTGGGGGGAAGGGGGGGTTCCGCGGGAAAACCACTTAAAAGGGAAAGAACAACCAGAAGAGTGGGGGAGGCAACTTCCCTTCCAGAAAGAATTTGTCTATCGCAAACAAAAAGGGGGGGGAGAAGGTAAAAAGGGTCAGCTAGGGAGGGTCAGACAGCTAATTCTCGGTGGGGGACCCTGGGGGGATTGTGGCCTGGCCAGGGGGTCCCCCCCTAAAAAAAAAAAGATTCCACCCGGCCGGTCCTGGTGGAAAGCAAAAAGGGGGGGGGGGGGGGGACAACCTGGGGAGGAAGAAACATGCTGAAAAAAAAAGGTAAAAATCCTCTTCATAAAAATCTTTTGGGGAGGCCACCCGCAAACGGGGCGGGGAAAGTTTCGAAAAAAAGGCAAAAAAAAATCTGGTTTTGGGGGGGGGGGGGGGGCTCAAAAGGGGCAACCTTCAAAACAAAAAGCGGGAGTGACACGAACCATGGCCAGATCGTCCTGTAAAAGAGGGGGTCGAAAAAAAGGGGCAAAGATTTTTGAAGAGGGGAAAAAATGTCGCGGGAACGCCCAAAAAAAAAAAAAAAAAACTGGAGAGGGGGGGGTGGAAGACTTTTTTATATCAAAAAAAACGAATTTCCCGAAAAAAAAAAAAACCAAAAAAAGGGAAAGGGGGAAAGAAATCAGGGAAAGGATCAGAAACCTAAATCGGAGACGGAGCCACAAGAAAGAAGGTGGAAAGGCGATTCGAAGTTCAGCGGTGATTTCGACAAAGGGGAAAAGGTCTCAAGAAAAAAAAGCCGCCACACCAGTTCCTCTTTCAGGGGGGACTCCCAAAACCCAAGAGGGGAAGGTTTTCTGAAGAGAAAAGGGCCCCAAGGGTCTGAGTCCCGGGTTCTTTCGTAGGGGCATGGAAGACTACCATCTAAAGAAAAAAGGCCTTCAAAAAAAAAAAGAAGAAGGAACCAATGGAGATAGCACGAAAAGGAGGGACTGAGGGGTTTCTAGGAAGTGTGGAGAGTGCCTTCGAGAAAGGCAATGTCTTAGGGGGAAAAATTCTAAAAAAAAAATTGAATCTGGGGGAGGGAAAGGGGGGACAAGGAAAGAAAACAACAACCCTAGGACCGCGCATTTCAGAGGGGGGTCCAGAAGCTACTAAAAGGGTTTTACCAGAACTTACACTCAGAGAAAATAAGCACTCGGGACACAAGGACCCAGGGAGTATCCAAAAAAAAAAAGGCCCGAGCCGGCGGGTTGCTGGTCGGCGAGGGAAGGGCAGGTCCGAAGGGGAGCCACACTTTCCATACCCGAACAGATCCGTCAGGGAAAAAGGGTCAGAAAACGAAAAGTCCAAAGGGGGGGACCAATGTTCCACGGGAGGAATGGGAACAAACAAGACGGACCCCATCAAGAAATTTCCTGGGACCAACTTTGAGGGGAAAGAAAAGAATGCAATTCCTTTGGGGGAAGGACGGGGGAGAGATATCGGCGGTACCCAGGATACATACAGGGGTGTGACCGCAGAATGCTTTCGAAAAAAGGATGTTCTACGGCTGAAAGCCCCGTTTCATCATGTAAAGTCAGCAATCTGATCCTTGTCGCTTTGAAAGCAAAAGGGTTTCGTAAAAATCCTTAGGAAGAATAAGACAAAAGCAGAGGTCTCCAGACAGGGGTCTCGGCCGTAAAAATATTGTTCGAAAAGATGGAACGGGATTGGCGGGAACACAAAAAAAAATAAAAAATCCGGGAAAGGGGGGGTCCATTAAAAACGCACGAAACTGGGAACCGACGGAGAAAAACAGCGCCGAGGATGATTAGCTCAAGAGGAGCGGGTTTTGCAGCCCGACTTTGGGAAAAAAAAAAAAAAAACCGGAAAGGTTTAGAAAAAGGACAAAAAATCAATGATAGGTTGAAGGAACCGCAAATAACGTAAAAAAGGGGAAAAATCCGAGCAACAAAAAAAAGGGCCGCGACACATTGGCCAAAAAAAAATAACTGCCCTCCCGAAAAAAAAAAGATCCGGGGGGGATTCTGCCCGGGGAAAGGCTGAGGGGGGTCAAACTCACAGCACCAGGAGCGAGGGGTGTAATGCCAATCGGGAGAAAAGGGGGGGCCGCGACAAGGCGGAAACCAAGACCGACTCGTGTAAGAGTCCCAGGTTGATCATTTGTTCGGGGCAAGAAAGCGAAGGATTAGAATTACTGGAAGATTGGGCCCTTAGGGGAGCAAAGCCAAGATCAAAAGGAAGGGTGAGCCCGAACGGGTTGAAGGGTTTGGTTTCAACAGGAAAAGACGAAAAAACAAGAGAAAAAAGGGCCCGAAAGATCAAAAGACCCTACCCCTTAATGGAAACCCAACCGGCCAATACCTCTAACTCACGTGGACATTCAAGGGGGGGGACTTCCAAATAAATGGTGGGCCGGGGAGGGGCAAGACCCGAAAGAGAAAAAGACTAGGGCACCGAAAAAAAAATTTCCGCGAGCCTTCGAATGAGGGGAAGCAACTCCGGGGGAAAAGTTCAAAAACTAAGAACGGAGGGGACGCAAACAAAGGGTTGGGGCCACTTTGGAAAACTTTCAAAAGGAGTATCACTGGAACGTGTGAGGGGACCCGATAATGGAGCTAGTGCGGGGGCCGACTGGAGTTGGTCGACCCTGTGTCCAGATTCTTAGGAAAACGAATTGTTGTTCCAATTACGGGGGGGGTCCAATCCGTTTATACTTAACGGAAAGACTGGAGGTAGTCGAAAGGGGAAAATGAGAAATGAAGGGAAATCCCGCCGAAGGCCCTCTCATACACCGATAGGGGGAAATAGAAAAACAAAGAAACAATCACGAAGCACCGGCCGACAACCACTGTGTCTCAAGAGTAAAAAGCTAAAGGAAAAAAAAAGATCCCCTGCACTCGAAGCGAAAACGGAAAAAAAAAAAAAAAGACTGAAAGCGGGCCGTCCGAAACAGGGGACTGGGCTAAATACCCGTTGGAAAATCTCTGGGTTGAAAGAATTGGAAAAGGACAATAAAAAGAAAAAAAAAGGAACTTAGGCATTTTCAAGAGGGAAAAAAGAAAAATCTACCCCGGCGACTAACCGTGAAAAAAGGAGGCGAATCTTGGGGGGGTCCTGAAAAAGGGACCTCACCGGGGGAAGGAAAGCCTGTTCTTTCGCCAAGAAAAAGGCCCCGAGTTAGTAAGGGGGGGGGGGGGGTTTTTTTTTGGGGTCCTGGGAAAAAAAACTTCACCACAGATTTGGGGGGAAATGGGGTGATAGACTCCGGATGGAAAAATAAGAGTCACAAGGGGCTTGGCACACTAGTTGGAAAGGTTCGGAAAAGTGGAGCCCCTCAAAGGGGGGGGCCCGGGCTAAAAAGGACTGAAATGCCCCGCGCAAAAAACGCGGCCGTTTTGTGAAAAAAAGGGAGGGGAAACGAAAGAAGGCGGGAAATTCAAAAGGGCAAGGAACCCGATGGGGTCGGGGTCCAAGGGATCAACTGGAAAAAAGGACAATCGTCAGGCGGTCTTGGGGGAAAGGTTGGAACGGCAAAAGGAGTTTCCAGGGACAGACAAAAAGCGCCACCGTAGATGTACACAGGAGGTCTTCAAAAAAGGAGGGGGGGGGGGGGGGGGGCACGGAAGGGAACAACTCAAAGTTGCAAAGGGAGGGGGTGAATAATCTCCGCGAAAAGAGGGAGTGAAAAAAAAAGCTCCGGCTTGGGGCGTTTTTCATGGGAAGTGAGATCCAAAAAAAAAAGTGGCGGGGCGGGGAAGAGAAAAAAATTTGCAAAGGGAGGGAAGAAAAAAAAAATTCCACGCCAGCGACCACATACAAAAGGAAAGGGGAAATAGGGGATCCATAGGAAAAAAATGGCAACTCAAACTCGAACCTCCCTGGGGGGGAGTCAAAAACAAAAGGAACATTAATTAGGAAGCAAAAACTTTGGCGAAAAACACGGAAGATGCAAAAAATGGAAGGTGCCGAAGTCAGAGAAAACACTGAAAAATCGGAAAACACAGTTGAAAAGAAGGTCGGACGATATCTCAGGGGGAAGCGGCGAGGTCTGGGGATCGTTAAAACTCACGCGGGTTGTCTCCCCCACGAGAAAAGTCCACAACCAGGGGGATCTAAAAAGAAAAAAAGTTAGGAGAATTTTAAAACTTCTTGCGGGGGAGGATCCTTGATGAGGCAGCTAAGTAAGGGAGACCAGAGGTCGGGAAAGAACCCAGGTGTGACCTGGCGGGAGGCTCCCCGGGGGGAGGGTGTCAAACAGATCAGGAGGATCGAAGGACTTTTAATCCCAAATGCAAAGGAGATTGAGAAACATTAGAAAAAAACATCTAAAGAAAAAGGTTATAAAAAAGTAACAGGCAAAGGGACTTGCGTTGAGAGGTCCAAGGGAAAGGGGGGCACGCCCAGAAAAAAAAAAAGGCGAAGAACAAACAGAAAGAAGTTTGGGGGGGGGGCCTGCTCGGTAGGAAAAAATGTTATAAAAAAAGAAGGCCAACCAAGACAACACTCAAATGAATAACCGTAAAGGTTTATTCTCTTCAGACCAGGAACCACTTTTGTGGCGCATCGGTCCCATTCAAACCAGTTCAAAAGGTCCGTCGGCCCTGTCCGAAACCAAAACAAACTATCCAAATTGTTCTAGAGAAAAATCCTTTGAAGTGGGACCTCTTCAGGGGACCCAGCAAAGGGACCGGTAACTTTTTGGCGGTCTCAAACAACAACAGGGGGAGGAGTAAAGGAATAAGAAAAACGGGAGAATTGGCCGGACCGGGGGCGAATTAATCTCAAGAGAAAAAAATTGTTGTGCGGGAGTGAAAAGTAATCAGGAGAGCCGCTTTAATATGGAGGGAAAGGGGGGGGGGAAAAAAAAGAAAGGGATCTAACAGTTTCTAGCAAAAAACCTTCGGACGCCGGGGCTGGGAAAAAAGGTCGAAGGGGGAAAGCCGGCTCCGTAAATGAAGGGAACAATTTGTTGACTACAGGGTTAAGGAAACGAGGTGTGGCAAGGGGGGGGGTCAGTTAAGGGGGGGACGGCGAAAAAAAAAAAGGTTGATTTGGGACCACGCAGCAAAAAAAAGGATTGGGGGTTGTAGGAAAGGGGAGGGATCAGGACTTCTCGACTCTTCGCCAGGCGGTCAACCAACTGGGGGGGAAAAGGGTTCATCCTTAAAGGGGGGGGGGGCTACCGACCAGGAAAGAACGTTGGTCCGTCAAAAGGGATCTTGCGACCAAGGGGGGGGGAATCCTGGGGGTCGGGTTAAGGGGGGGGGGGGGGTTCGAGAGAGGGACATCACGAAACAGGTTTCTTGGAAAAAAACCGTCGAAAACTGAAAGGGGGGGAGAAAAACTGTCCGGAAGCGGGAAAGGTTATCGTAAATCCACTTTGGGGAAAACTGGCGGGGGGGGATAAGGAGAGGGACTTTTCGAGGGGGATCCCTACCCACCGACATTTCGAACTAGAAAAAGCATGCAAGCGAACCGTGCCGTCTCGCCAGTAATTCCTAAAGAAAGGATTCGAAAACTAAGCCGGAGCGCTAGTGGAGGTTTGGAATCCGCTGGAAGAAATTTAGTGATGGGAGGGGAGGTGACGCTGTCTTCCCAAGCGTCGAGATTATTCAGAGGAGAAAGGGGGGGAGGCTGGGGGGTGGGGGACTGTGCCACCAAGGGGGTGGCTGGAAACTAACTTTTGAAAGCTGTGCTAACACACGCCACTCTGGTTGAAAGGGGGGCAGCCCCAGGACGAAAGCGAACACCCATTTAGGACCTCCCAGTTTGGGGGAAATATTCAAAGGTAACAGGATCCGAAAAAGAAAGTGAGGTAGCACAATTTAAAGTTCAAAAAAAAAAGGGAGCCAGGCTTTTGTGGAGAAAAAACCGAACAGACGGCTTTGGAATCGCCGAAAAGGTTGGGACATAGTAAAAAAAAAAAAGGATTCGATGAGGGGAATTTCAGGGAAATGTCAGGGGGGGCACAATGACACGGGGAACATGGAAGAAAAGGTTTTGAAGTTAACAGGTAGGTCTGCCCAAAAAAAAAAAAGGGGGGGGGGGGGAAAGAGGGGGACAAGGCTTGGGGAGGAAAAACGCAGCCGAGTTTTCAAGGCCACCGTGGGGGGTGCTGGGTCCCGGAGGGGTGGGCGTGCCGTGGTAGCGTCGGGGGAGGGAGTCAGGAGCGGGATGCCAAAAGCTCCTCATGCATCTTAAGATCCTGGGGTTAAAGGTGCATTTTAGCCTAGTGCCAAACAAAAGACAAAAGTCAAACCAGGGGGAAATGGCAACCGTGCGATGGGAGATCCCGAGCCGTCTCGGGGGAGCAGCACAGAGGGGTTGGGAAAAAGGCGTTCCTAAGGCAAAAAGGGGGGGGGTGATCAGAATGAATAACGGAAGGGTGGGCTAAGGGGGACCTCGAAGTAAAAGGAATGAAAAAGGGGGAAAAATCTAGGGGGGGGTTTGGGGGGGACTATGAAGGACGGGAAATATCGGAGAATCAAAAAAGAATAATTGTCCGTGCAGTATCGTGGTAGGGCACCAGGGTGTCCATCATTAGAAATGAGTCGGCAAAAAGGGGGAAAAAAAGAAAAGGGGGTTTCGAGCCCACATGGAGGAAAAAAGAATCCCTGTGTGCCTTGAGGACGCCTGTGGAAAATGCAAACTTCAGCCGGGGTAAGGGGCAAAAAACTTTCCTTAGAGGGAAAAACCCTACTACTGGCAAAAATCTCATGGGGGAGAAAAGACGCAACATGAACTGCGTAAAAAAAAGGGAAACCTTGTTTGTGCTGAAACATTGGGAATGGTCACCATAGGGGGCAAAGGCGCCTCCGGGTACGTTAAGAAAAAAAACCGAGGTTGGAAGGGAGAAGGGGTCCGGGGGTTACCCGGAGTAACCCTGAAAGCATGCGACAATTTGTCCAGCTATGAAAAAAGGAGAAGTGGGTAAGGGGGTATGTTTTGCGGACCGGGAAAAAGGATCATTTTATGGGGGAGCCTACTTTCAAAAAGATGACTGTTGGAAAAAAACCTGACGGAAAAGAAACCCCGCGTTTGGGGAAAGATAGAACAGAGGAAGAAGCCGAGTTACGTGTAAAGAAGGGCGTGTTGTTTTTTGGAAAGCCAAAAACACCACACAACCCCCCATACGTAACCCCCAAGGTTGGGAGACTCTTTTGGCCGTCAATCAAAAAAGAGCCAGCTGGAAAAAGAATACGGGTCCGATAAAGGCGGTGGGGGCGTGGACATATGGAGAGAAGGAAAGGAGCGCTCGGGGGGGGGGAAGCTTTGACTTCTAGGGGGGGATTAGACGCAAAGAACCAGAAAAGGGAGGCCCGAAGCGACTTGACAAGAGGGAGAACCTTTCCTTTGAAGACCATTTCACAAAAAAGAAGGGGAAGAGGAATCCGGACAGGGGCTAAAAGGAAAGATGAAAACAAAAGATGGAAAAAAAAGGGGCAAATGGAATCTTGTGGGAAACTCCACGGGTCCGGGGGCAAAGGGGAAGGTCGCGGAAAAAGGTGGAAAACCCAAATGTAGGGGGACGTAAAAAAAGGGGTGTTGCAGACACCTGGAAAGATCACACGGTTGGAGCACAGGCATGGTTGCTTCGGGAAAAAAAGAAAACCCGGCACAAGGCGGTAGTCCCGACAAAACGTAAGAAAAAAAGTTCCTGGAGACCCCGGAGGGAAAAGCGTTGGGAAAGGGTTGGAAAACTTCTGAAAATACGGGCTCGGGGGGTTGACAAAGGAAACGTAGGGAAAGAGGGCGTGCGGAGTGGTGTAGAGGGAAAGGTGCATTACTCAAAGGGGAGGAAAACTCGGGATAAGACGGAATTATCAGCAGCTGAAAAAAAATATCAACTAGAGTCAAAGAAATATATGATTTAACAGGGGGATGCAAGGTAAGCGGTTGGCAGGGCAAGGTGGGGGCGAGAAAAAAAATGCAATTCTTACAAAACGCAGAACGAAGGGGAGCGGAAAGAGTAAGGAGAAATGGGGGGCCGGGGCACTGACCACGTCATGCATTAACAGTGAAAATACCTTGGCGACGAAACGACGGAAAAAGAGTCCTCGAGAGCAACGGAAAGGGAAACGAAAATCGGGGTTCTGATGGAAAACGAAGAGCACCGGGGGCTTTTCAAAAGGGCAATTCGGGGGGGGGTCGAGGAAAACATCGCCCATTGGAAAAAAAAAAAAAAAAAACAAAAAAAAAGAGCGGTGTGGAGAAGAAAAAAATGTTCACCCCGAACGCGAAAGGGGGGGACATCGATAAAAAAAAGAGAAGAAAAACGGAAGGAGGTTTCCATTGAGAAAAAATCAACCTCATGAAAGGGTTTTCAAAAAGCGCAAAGGAATCACCTAACCAGTTGTGGGCGGGTTTGAAAGTAAAGGGGGATCGGAAAAATGTTAGGGGGAAGCATGAAGGCCAAAGGAAAAATCGTGGAACAAAGACCTTTCGCACGCTTGTAGAAAGCAAAAACAAGTGGGGGGAAAAAAAGGAAAATCCACATGAAAACGAATCAGGGAAAAAGGGATGCCCTTCAGAATTTCGAAAAAAGAAAAAGCTCTGAAACAAACCAAGTGATGGAGAGAGAGAAGGAAAAAAAAAGAAATCGAATGTGGAAGACTGAACGATTCGTGGGAACCCGTTTTCTTACAGTGGTTTTAAAAAACCGCGCCAGAAGATCGAGTGAGGGAGAACGGTCCTGTGGGGAGAAAAAGGAATTCCTGGCAAACC
>Ga0179593_1252612_pt1 | contig 12461 bp, 13 predicted proteins | sample CZODoug2_1_08_16_FD_185931 | JGI IMG/M metagenome (GOLD analysis project Ga0179593, IMG submission 185931) | Vadose zone soil fungal communities from Angelo Coast Range Reserve, California, USA - CZODoug2_1_08_16fungal (PacBio error correction) | ecosystem: Environmental > Terrestrial > Soil >...
AGATGAATTAGTTACCACTAGGGTGACCGGGGGAGAAAACCTGGGAGATCAGGAATCGCCCCGAACGTACGGGGGAAAAGAGAGGAGAGGCAGCTAAAAAACGAAAAGATTTTAACCCGGGAAGGAGCGCCGTGACCTGTCGAAAGCAGGGGTGTCTGTCCACTAGAGGAAGCCACCACTTGGGAAGAAAGGGATCAGGTTTGGCACGGAAAGGACTCCCAGGCCTCCAAAACACGCGTAAAAGGCAAGAGCAGGGAAGCGAAGAAAACACTTCCATTGTAAACTTAAGGGGTGGGAGAAAAAAAGTGAAAGAGAAAAAAGGGAACCAGCAAAAGGGGGAACTGTAAGAGGCATCCGCTCACTTTGGAGGCAAAAACTTGATTTGCAGAGACGTGCTCGCCCAACTGGGGAACGCTCCGAAGGCACAGCAACCTAAGATCCAGGAAACGTTGCTGAAGTAAGTGATGACCAATGGGCAAAAGCTAAAGACGAACATGAGAACAAACTAAAGAAGTTGGAACAAGTGCACGAAAAAGGCGGAGAAGGAAGCTGGGAACCTAAAGCACGTTCAGGGAAACCCCTTCCTTCGGGGCGCGGGTGCCACACCACAGGGAGGAGTATAACGAGGAGGACCCGTGAAACAAATGAAAAACCATGCGAACAAGTTCAGGAAAACAAAATAAAAAAGCAACGGACTGTTGTCATTGTGATCGCAGTATGGAACGAGGATCCTCCAGCAGGGAAAATCCATAACGGGGACTCATCCGGTTACTCAGCGGGGGAATAAAAAGGAACCTACAAAAGGCTCGTGACAAAGAGGAAGGGGGAGGGAGAAGTCGCACCTGAAAACTGAAAGGCAGACAAGGAAACGAACGGCTGACCTGCAACGTTTAAAGCGGAAGAAAAATGGAAAGAAAAAAAAAGGCGAAAGGAAAACCAGGAAAAAAGAAAAAAGGAAGACCGTTTTTTCACATCACCAAACTGGAGAAAGGGGAGAAAGGGGTCAATCCCGAGCAGTCACCGAAATCGTGGTCCCCTTTAACGCAAAATGCTGACGAAAAAGTGGAAAGCCGGAAAGAGCGAGCAACCCAGAAAAAAACTGACTATACCTTTTTGTTTTTTTTTGAAAAGACGAACTAGGAAAAAGCGCAACGGTGCACAGACGATAGTTTGGAATGTGGGGGGGGGCAAAAGGGGAGGAGTCAGCGACGGCGAAAAAAAAAAAAGTGGGGGGAAAAAGGTCTTCTGTCTCCGAAACTAAGTACATACCATGCCGGAGAAGACATAAGGGGAAACAGGACAAAAATGGTAACGCTTGCTTGGGCCATTATTCAGTGATGTAAAAATCTACTGGGGAGCAACATGCAGGCATGCGGGTAAGAGATGGGTTTATCCGAGGGATTCTCCGGGCTCAAGAATACGGGGGGACTCCTATACGGCGGCTAAGAGGTTTGGTCTTCATGCAGGAGCACTGGTAACTGAAAGGGCACTCCAGCAGCCACCGCGCCCCACTGTTAGGTGAAGGATCTGACTGGGATAGGGCCCGGCGTCGACCCCATCAACAGGAACGGAAGCGAAAAAAACGGGGTCCAAAAAGCAGAAAAAACGGCGAGTCCGGACTTAACCGGGGACTCGAGCGAGGAGCAGGGGGACGAAGGACAGGAATGGTCCCCACGGGTGCAGCGCCCTCCATCAAAGGGGAAAGACAGCGGGTGGCCCGGACATAACAACCAGAAAGTAGTCCTCAAAGAAAAGGATGGGCATTGACGCCAGCTGAGCAATGGGGCAAAGGAGTGACCGGAGCCGGGGGAGCCAGATCAAGGTACGCCAACAATTTTGACTAACCCAGGGAAAGGCATCAGAAGGCCATCGAAGACGGGTCGAACGAAGTTGAAAAATAGATTATAACCCGAAAACAGAAGAGAAAAGGGGGGCCGGGGGGGGGCGTAGGCTTAGGACGTGGGGCCACTATGGGAAGGGCGCGGAAAAAAAAGGAAGTATCAACCAACATCACCACGGTATGGGGAAATACCGCACACGAGAAAAAAAGGTCACCCGGGACTAAACGTGACGACGGGTGCTCTCTGGCACTCAATCAAAGTGCCGCCTCCGACTTGAAAAACTGCCAGCAAGAAAGAAAGGACCGAGTACCAACAACATGAAGTCCCTCCTGTTTGAAACCTTCAAAAACGTTCGGTAGAAACGTATTGACTCAGCAGGGAACCTGTCAGTGTCTCGGCAAAAAAAAGAAAAAAAAAAAAGACTAAGTTTCCAGTCGTGGAGGGGGTCAAAGGGAAACCAGGTTGTCAAGGGGATCAAGAACAGCACGCCTAGGAAGCGTTTCTTGTGCTGATGCAGGTGGGCGTGAGAATTAGAAAAAAGAAAGTCAAAAAAAACAACGGGGAGAGAGGAAAAACGTAGTAAGATAAGAAATCACTCCCCAAAGGAAAAACCGGCATCATAAAACAAAAGAGTAGAGTTCCCTGTTAGATAAAAGGGGGACTTCAAACGGAGTCTCCTGAACCGACCCGACCGGAACCTCTCCAGGGAGAAAAGCCTGCACGAGACCGAGCCACATAGAAACTAAAAACAGAAGAAAAATCATACTAGGTTCCACATGAAAAGAAGGGTGACGCACGAGGGAACGTACCATGGGGGGGTAAACCGGCCATGGCCGCACATCTTAAAACTGGGGGGGAAAGCGAGTCGTAGCGACCATCAAGAGGAAAAAAGGCTATCACCGGGGTAGACGACAACCGTCTCCGTGAGGTGGACAGTCATCCAAACGCGGAAAAAAAAAAAAAAGGACAAACCACTATTAAGGGGGATCTAAAGACGAGGGGGTGGAGCCTCACGACAATGATAATAAGTTACAACCGTCCCTCCCAAGCGAGAGCCACAAAGAAAGCATCGTCTCTTAATGGGGGGGGGGGGGGGGTAGCAAGGGTGGGGAGATCGGAAACCTCCCTCAGCTATCGACCCTACCAGGAAACGGGACCAAAAAAAGGGTCACCAGTTGGAAAAATGGGACCACCGGGGAATGGTAGGCTCCGCTCAAAACCATAAGCGAAAACTTTCAAAAACGGAGGTTGAAATCAAGGAGACCGCAGTCTTCAACGGCCGGCAGACAAAAAACCCAAACAAGGAAAAAATTAAGTACATGAGGGTAGGACACGGAAAGAGGGATCACCAAGAGGGTAGATTGAAAACTTGGGGAAACTAAAATCATGGGGAAAAAATCCCGCACCCATTAACTCCGAATACGGGGAGACTGGACCAGCAGAAAGGACCGCTTCCGAACAAAAAACTGGTGTGCCATAGGGCGATCCAAGGAAAGGATCCGTGACCTCGGCAAGCTCGACAGATCGAGCACTACCGTGCGCATGGTGACACGGAGGTAAAGAGGAAGTAGAAACCGACAAAAAAATAGAAGACCGATAAACAACGGGACTAGCCGCCAACGGCACAATAGAAAAAACCACCGTAGCCCAGAAATGAAAATTATCTCGACCCTCATCCTGCAACTGGGGTGGATCACCAAACGACGAAGTTAGAGGGTAAATAAGGGGACACCAGCAAAAGCATTTTGGGGGGGGGAAGAAGTTCCATTGGAGGATGAGGAGCCAGGAAAATGAGTCAAAATGTCTGTCCACCCGGAGCAGAAGGACTTCCAAAAAAAAAATTGCAGGAGTGTAGGCTGACCGACCAATCTACCAAAGGAAAAAAAAAGGAATGCCGTCAAAAAGGATGAAATATTTAGGTGGGGAGGCGCATAAGGCAAAAAGGGGGGGGGATAGGCGGTAGGCTCGGGCAATAATCGAGAATCACTGACGGGAACCTGGGAAACCCGATCACGAAGCGCCACGGGACTTGCCACGGAGAACTCTGGCCGGGTAACGGGGTTAATGGTGCGGGGAGGGGTAATCAGCCTCCTGTGATCTCCAACGGCCTAAGGAAAACTAAGCTGGAACGCGGAAAAACGGGCCCCAAGGGGGCCGGCCGGTCTGGGGAAAGGAGAATGGCCTGCAAGAATGAGTCGGAAGCGACGTCCGTCGAGGTGAAGAGCAAGGGGAAATCAACAGGTTTTCAAAAAAAGGAAAAAAACTCCCGCTGCGTAACCGATTCTCGGGGAAGGCCAACGGAAATGGCGGGGATCCGCGGAAGGAAAAAGATTGAGGGGGATCACCTAAAAACGGCGAACGTCAACGTGTTTGGAGGGGACTACGCCAAACCTGGGGGAAGGGGGACCGGGAAGCAGCGGGGAAGGTAGATTGTCGGCCAAAAACGCTCGAAAAGAAGGTCGTCAAAACCTCTTAAAAACGCCCCCGGACAGTGGGACGTCCGCTGTGCTGGGGCCCAGGGGGACTTTTACTGAACTACGTCTTCTAGGGTGCAAAAACAACGAAAAAGGTAACCATCGGGGGGGTGGAAGACCGGCCGGAGTGGAAAGGACCTTCGACTTCAGCCGGCACCAGGATGACTGCTGCCGTCCCTTTGACCACGAAAGGACACAGTTGCTATAACATCGAAACGAAAAAAGTCAGAAGGACGCAAAGCCTGAGGAAAAAAAGGCATACCAACATTTTACTGAAGGGAAAAGGGTTGTTCTCCTTTTTGTAAAAGGGGCGAGGGACACCAGGGAAAAGGAGGAAGGCCCGGACTGGCCTCACAAGAAGAAGAATAATGAACTGGGTGCGCTCGGGGGAGGGGGGAACGGGGAGAAGCCTCGTACAAACGCCTCGAATGTGTGAAAAAAAAGTGGGTTTTGGGCTCCGATCGGTGGCCAAGGCACTCTAAAAAAAAAAAAAAAAGAGAGGGGGGCTTTCTTGGCGAGGGGTACTCGACGAGATCCTCAAAAAAGACCAGGAAGTTACCGCGACCGGGAGCTAAAGTAACCAAAAAGGCGCTACTTGACACCCTAAATTTTTCACCAGAAACGGATCCACTGAGTTCTAATAGACGTGATTGGGGAGGGGAGAGAGAGATCCCCCTTTCCGAGGGACCTGGCGGGAAAGCGATAAAAGTTTATGCAAGACAGAAAGCACGGACCTCACTGCGGGGGGAAGAGGGAAGATCAAGGGTCACGAGATTGGGGGACGAAAAGAGTCAGCCGTCTCGGATCTAAAGAATGGTGCCAACGTAAAGGGAGGAGGAAAAATCCGGCGGGCAAGGGGTGTGCGAGTGAGCGTTAGAACCAGAGCCCGCAGTTGAACGGCAAAAGAACAGAGCCACTGCCTCCATTGGTAGAAGGATGCTCCGCACAAAAGGGAAAGAGGAATGGGGGGACAGACCAATGGCACGTTCAAAGAGAGGCCCACTGAATCTGGGGGAGGGAAACACGGCCGCCTTCGGAAATGAGAAAAAAGGGGGTGCCGACGCCGAGGCAATCCAAAAAAGAGAGCAACCCGTCCAAGGCTGGTAAAGTCGAGTGCTAGAAAGAAACCCGGCGAAAGAACACTGACAGGGCAAGAAAGGGGGGGGATTCAACTTAGGCCACGAAAAAAAAAGGGAACGGGGAACAGCTGGCCACAGAAAGAGGGATCAACCCCATCCCGCGTGTTTCAACGGGTAAAGACAAGGAGTCGAGGACAGGAAGGGAAAATAATCGGAAAAGGGAAAAAGTCCCCCACAAACCAAAAGAAAAACCGACTCCGCCTGTGGGCGGTGGAGAAATATTCAAAAGACGACCGCGGAAGAGACACAGCAGAACGTTCAGCGCTAAGAAAAGGAAAACCTGATAAAAGGGGGAAAGAAAACAGAGGAAAACAAAATGAACGTGGTGTAAAGAAGTAGAAAGGAGGAGAAAAAAGACGTCTGAAGCGACAGAATGAGGGACCATGTCTTAGAAACTTTCCAGAAATTGTTTTCCCCAAGGGGAGTATGTACGAACGACCAGAGGCAAAACAAAGGAAGGATTTCTACGGTTTACACAAAATTGGCAAGAAGGTCTAAGGGGGGGGGAGGAAAGCTTCGGCCAAACACGGGGGAAAAAAAAAGGATGATCCGAGAATGCCCAGCACTGGGACCCGAAAAAATCAAAAAAAAACCGGGGAATCTCAATCCCCATCAGAAAAAGTCCCCGGTGCGCAAAAAAAGAAGGGTAATGGTGGCGCGAAAATAAGCAGCAGAGGTAAAGAACCTCCCACATGGGCATGAGAAGTCTGGAAGGAAAAAAAATGGCAGGGGAAAAGAAGGAAGCAGCCCTTGTCTCCTCATAAATTGACGAGCGGGTCAGGAAAAGGAGGGCGAGGCAACTCTCGGTGGGAAAACAAGTGCAGGCCCCCCTGAGGTCAAGAATGTAATCGAGTTCGACAAGAAAAGGTTCTAAGAGCCGGGCGGCGTAAACAAACGGGGGGTGTGGTCGTCCCAGGGACTTCAAACCGAACGAAGCGATCCTAAGCAAAAAAAGAAAGGCCGGGGATTGGAAAAAAGATGCAGCGGAGAAAGAAAAAAAAAGAACCAGACGGGAGCGACAGAACAAAAAAAGGGCGTCGTCAAGACGGCGAAGGGCCAAAAAGCACGCAGGGAAAAAAGAGACGAGAGAAAAGGGGAGACGTTGACAGGATGTTCATGAAAAACGCGCACCAAAAAAAAAGGGAGGGGGCCGCGGTACCCGGGCGGAACGAAACCGCCCGCAGGTAGTACAACCAGCAAGGGTATTGTCTGACAAGGAAAAACCTGGAAAATAGGGGAATAAAAACTAAGACGGGCCCGGACCGGGGGCCAAACAAGCAGGGTGAGACACCCTGGCCACGGGCAGCCCGGCAAAGGGGGGTCGGCGAAAATCCGTTTATGCAGGGGACCGTTGGGTCCGGGCCAGATAACCGCTTGCCTGTCACCAAGCATCGAGAAAAAAGGGGTTGGGCAATGTATTTGAGGACTGGCTAGGGAAACTTGAAAACCGAAAAACGTCTTTAGCCATCACCAAATAAGGTGGGGTGTGAAAGTCCGGCACGGATTATCAGACACTCGGCAAAAGGGGTTTAGCACAGCCAAAGGGTTGGCTGAGGCGGCTCGGGCTTTTTAAAAGAAGTCTACGAGCAGCCACACTGAAACAAAGGGGGAAACCCAGGCGTACACAAGAAGGGAAAGTACCTCCTTTATACAACAGCGAAGGGTTAGGATGGGTCTGTCATCACAAAGTTAGGAGGGGCCGGCGGCTGTCAGAGGAAGGAAGGGAGCCTGTTCAACCAGTCTGGGGGGGGGAAGGGGAGCAAAGTTCCGTCCCCAGGGGAATCAAACAAAAAAACACTCCTCCTTCCACAGGGGAGGGTGGGGGGGGGGGTCCGGGGATTCGTGTGTGTCAAAGAGACAAAAAACACAAAGGAGGAGAGGTAAAAGAGAGATAACCAAGACCAAAAAAAAAAGGCAAGAAAGAACACAAAACAAAAAAACGCGGAAAGAGCGTGATTTTGAGGTAGCAACTGGGGTTGGCACTGCGGAAGAAAAAAACCAAAAGAAAAGGAAACTGGACCCTCGACAAAGGGGAGCGGGCGCCGCAGGGAACCGACATATGAATACAAGGCAAAGCAAAGTCAAGAATAAAGAAGGGAAAGGTAAGAGGACCACTCATTACGGCGAGGGGGGTGGTTAACGAAAGAAAGTCTTCATGACAGGGAACGGAAAAAGGAGAAGGTACGGAATTCAGTACCACCAAGAATCACTAAAATAGAAACACCTTTAGCCTCAAACCACCAGTTCGGGCCGGTAGGAAAAAGGTATCAAGCTGGGGCAGGGTCCACCATTACACAAGAAATAACCGTTGTATTTCAGCAGAAGGCTGTGTAAGAGGAAAGAAAAAGGGGGCACATAAATGACAAAAAATTAACAGAAGAAAATCAAAAAAAAAAAAAATAAAAAAGGGGTCGATGCTGGAGCCGAGAGGGGTATGAATTCGAACCAACTCCCATGCAAGATATCCTGACCACAACGGCGGCAAAATGGGGCAACCCCCCGGGGGGGTGTAGTCACTCGTTTGGGCTAAGAAGGTAACGGCACTATCAAAGGAAATAGGAGAGAAAAGGGTGCCCGGGGAGAGATCGAAAAAAAAATTTTTAGTTGGGTCGTAATCCAAATATACCGCTACCGGAGGGACTACAAGTTTTCTTAGGGAAAGGGAAAAAGGCAGCGCCACGAGGGATATCTCGGACCACTTGACAGACTCAAAAAAGAGTCGGGAAAAACAGGAAAAATACTCGCAAATCATAATTGGGGGAAAACTCGGACATGCCGTCTTTGCCAAAAAAAAAAGGGGCCCGGCTTGGTAATCAAAAAAATTCCTGGTATGGTAGAAAAGAACTTGACTCCTGGGGGAAAAATATTATCGAGATCTATCAAGAAACCACAACCCGGGTGCCTGGTCTGAGAAAAAAGAAGGGAGAAGGGATAAGTCAGGACGACCACCAGGGGATGTAAGAAAAAGGATAGGCGAGAAAGGGAGTGGGGAGAATAGCCTGATCCCTCAAAGGGGAAAAGTATACTGCAAAAACGACCAGAAACCTGCATTGCGAGAAAAAACAGCCGCGAGGGTTTCCAGAGGAACCATGGTGCACCAGCAAGGAAGGGGGTTTCAGAAAGGGAAAGGAAGAGCACCAGTGAAAAAAATTTGAAAAGTGTGGGTTCCAGCCAGAAAAAGGAAAAAAGGGGAAAAGGAAGGAAAAAACGCACACAAGCTGGAGGTTTTTTTTCGGCCAAGGTCCGATCTGACGCAAATTAACAAAGAGAAAAAACCGGCCGGCGGGAAGAAAGAAAAGGGGGGGAAATGCGGGGAAAAGGAGGGGGGGGAAAGCTTTTGTTAGCATGAGGAAGGTCAATAGGAAAAGGGAACGTAGATATCACTTAGGGACCGGGAACAATAAAAAAAATGACGTCAAGGCAAAAAAAAAAAAAAAGAATAATCGGGCCTACGGTGTTGGGGGGAAAAGTCGCAAGAACCGGCAATATGTTGGACTCTAAAGGAGACGGACATAGAAGATCGGGAAAAAAAAAAGGGGAAAAACCGTGACAGGGTCGACGACTGGCCAGGACTCAGCAGGATCGCCGGAAAAAAACTTCGCTGCAAGGGAATCAAAAAGGAAACCGAGCCCCGCGGAGGGGGGTTCTCCTCCGACCCTGCCGTAAAAAAGGAGGGCGCGAGAGTGTGGGAAAGTGGGCGGATGGGCCGCGGGGAGATAAAAAGAAAAGAAAAAGGCAACACCCTGGCCCACAGGCTTCCAGTGGGGAGGTGGTCTAGAAAACAGGGAGCCTGGAAAAGGTCCCAAAGGGCCGTGGAAGTAACAGAAAAAGGGAAAAAGGGTAGACCGTACAAGCCTCAGAAAAGCCGGTTGTCACGGAACAAAAAAGGCACAAAAAGGGGGGAAAAAAGGGGGGTGACTTGAAGGAAGCAATGTGGCGGGCAAAAAAAAACAACCACTGGGAAGTCGAAGAAAGAGAGGGTGCCGGGGATAAAAAGTCAGGGGAAAAAAGGGGGGAAAACGGGACTTCGCGGTGAACAGGGGAGCCACAACGCTTAGCAAAAAAAAAAAAGGCGAGAAAGAAAACCGGACAGTGAGAGGCGCGGGGACAACAAGAGAAGGAAAAAAAACACGAAAGAAAAAAATTCACGTGGGGAATCAAAAAAAGAGGAAAAATTAAAGTCGAACCGGCCAAAGGGAAGGGACTTTCAAAAGGTGTCGCAAGTTCCCCTTTTCGTGAAGAAAGCAAGGGGAAAACAAACGAGGGGGGATCTGCCAACTAGAAAAGCTCCACACTTTTGAGAGGGGGGAAAAGGTCCTTGGAAATCTCACATCGGCTCTAAAAAAAAAGTGACCACAGGGTTGCAACCGAAGGGGACTTTTCACACTGAATCTAAATAATGAGAGAACAGGGGTGGTAGAATCTCGGTACTTCGAAGTGGGAAGGCACACCTCCCTCCATGCAGAAAGAGGAAAAACAGGTTCTCAAAAAAAGAAAGATAGATTGCGAAAGATGAAAAGATCAATAAGTGTCCGCCGGAATAAAGAAAAGACGGAGATCGACGTATAAAACAAACTAACAACTTAGTAAAAGGACATAAAATCGCGCTTCAGGATTCAAGGCTGTACCGAAGGTAAAATCCCCACCAAATCAAAAAAAATAAAAGAAATCAGAGTAACCTCCTTAACGTTATAGGAATAGAAGGGGGAAAAAAGAGTGACCGAGATGGCCCTAATGGACGAAGAGCAAGTCTAGATAGGTCCTTCCCCTTGGGCAACCGAAAGAGGCGGAAAAACTAAATCGCGCGAGGTGGAAAAAAAAGGGTTCACGCCCCGCCTCCCAGGGATCACAGCGGTAAAAAAGAAAGAAATGTGATGCCTCCATGTACGTCTGAAAGGGACCCAGAAAAGCATTGAAAAGAAAGGGAAACAAAAGGGAGCAAACCAAAATGAACACGGAAAGACAAAGAAGGGAAACCCAACTTTCAAAAACTCTCAAAAAAAAAAGTTCCGCAAAAGGCACCACAGAAAGGTAAGGGCACGTACGGAGAAAAGGGGAAGGGGACTCCATGGTCAAAAGAGAAAGAAAAAGGACAAGGGAACAAAAAAAAAAATGTTATCCTTCAGGACACAAAAAAAGAGAAAAGGCGGGAATGACAGAGGGGAAACAACCTGAACCCCATGCCCGCTGATGAGGGGCCTGACAAACTTCCCGGCAACGGTACTGAGAATGAGCTGGAAGGAAAAACTTGACCCCACTCAGTGGAAAATCCTCAAGGGAGTAGACCCGCCAAAAAAGACGCCTCAGTGGGCATGTGTGTGTTATCTGACCAAGATTGACTAGCAGGGAAGGGAGAAGGAAAGCCGCCGGGTCACTCGAAGCAAAGAGCTCAGGGCGGGAGGTACGAAAGAAAAAGAAGAAAAAAAGGGGAATCGGTGACTTCCAGAGAAGCGACCCAAAGTAGACGTCGAGGAGAACCCCTCAAAAGCATCAACAGGAGAAAAAAAAAGGACGCCGGTGTCCCTGCAAAAAAAGGGGGGGACGCATAGAGAGGGGCAAGATCCACAGGAGAGGATTCTACGGGTCAAAATCAAAAAATGAAACAGAAGCTCAGAAAAATCAAAGAAAAAAAGGATTCGGGTTTGAAAAACGTTAAAAAAAAGGCCCGGGTGCAAGACTTCTAGAGGAAAAATGCCTATTCACGAGGAAATCCAGAGAGAACACCATTGACCAGACACCTCAAAATAAAACGAAAAACGAGAAAAGCGGGTCCCACAGTTTGGATGGGGCGACTCAAGCGATCGGGGAAAAAAGAAAAGCCAAACGTGCACAAAGGGAGGACTGGCCCTCCGGAAGGTTGAAGGACAGAATGCCAAAGAGAAATTGGAACTGACTCAAATGTACGAGGGATGGGCCCAGGAAGGGACAAAATAGGGGGGAGCAGACAGTGAAAGAGAGGGGAAAAAATACGTTGTTTGGTGTAAATCCGGCTCAACAGAAAGGGGACGAAAGAAGGCCCGGCACCGGGAAGCGGTGTGGGTTAGGAAGGACGGAGACACCTGGGGGAAGAAGAAGACAGACAAAAAAAAAAACGCCCGTTGGGCTCGAGAGATAGGAAAAAAAAAAACCGCGGGAGAAAAAAAAATCAAAGGAAGGGGAGCGACCAAGATAAGGGGGGACAAAAGAAGGAAAAAATCGGGGCGATGAAGAGGGGAAAAACAAAAAGAGTGCCTAAAACCGGGGCAAAAAGTCAGGGAGGTACCCGTAAATGTGCAAGCCACTCAAATAGTGGGGAAGGTCAGAGGGACAGGAAAAAAGAATGGGTCCCGCTAGGCAGGGGGGGGAGGACTCAAGCGGACTGCGGTAAAAAAGGGTCGAAGAAAACGATGAATCACGAGGCCGTAACAGTTCCAAGAAAGTGCCACACACGGGGGGGGGGAAAGCAGGAATAGGGGGCCGATGGTCAACTCACGACAAAAAGTCGGACGGGCCGTTGGCATCCATAAGAAAAAGCTGGAGAAAAGAAAAAAAGCAGAAGTTCGGTGGGGTGGCAAGAAAAAAAAAAAAAGGCGGGGTACGGGTTCGAAGATCACCCAACGTAATTAGAACAGAAATAAGTTTAATGGGTGGTGGACTTGCCACAAAGAGAAAAAAATAAAAAAGAAAAAAAGCAAAAGTGTTAGACAACACGGGGAAAAAAGGCTAACAGAGGGGGCGGGGGGGTCTAAAGGGAAAAACTGCTAAGGGGCCAGCAGACGCAAGGACTTCCCGTAAAAAAAAAGAAGGGACTTCGGGGAGAAAAATCGTCATGAAAAATGTGAGGGGGCTCAAAAAGGGTCGATGTGCGGAGAGGACAATAACGAAGGAAGGCACTCCTTGTCGTGCAATCGTGTCGGGGGGGGGGGGGGGAAGAGAAAAAAAATGGCATCCCAAATGGGATCACGAACAACACAAAAACAAGAGGAGATCGTGTGATGATGGGGACTTTTTCGGGCGTGGTTGCACGG
>Ga0179593_1445395_pt1 | contig 12461 bp, 12 predicted proteins | sample CZODoug2_1_08_16_FD_185931 | JGI IMG/M metagenome (GOLD analysis project Ga0179593, IMG submission 185931) | Vadose zone soil fungal communities from Angelo Coast Range Reserve, California, USA - CZODoug2_1_08_16fungal (PacBio error correction) | ecosystem: Environmental > Terrestrial > Soil >...
CGGGTCCATTCAAACAAGGGGAGAGGAAACCTGGTCCATGCCCTGTAGCGAGTTAGGACCTGCCTTTTTGTCAAACGGAACGATGTTGGTTGCAAATTTACTGGCAGGTAACACATAATGAATAGGTATAGATAGGAGAAGGCCACGAAGGAACTGCCAAAAACCTCTGCGCACATGAGAGGGAAAATTTGTGAGCATCTGAAAAATCCCGGAACTGGCGCGGACCCAAAAAGACTTTGGGGGGAAGCAAGGGAGATAAACGCCCCGGGCGGGGTACTAACCCACCTTCAGGGGAAGGCGCGGCCCTGGCCACCGAAATGGGGAAGTAACCGGGAGTGGACAGGGCTTCAAAAATGGGCGCTGTTTCCCCCGGGCCATTGAGCAGATGGGCGAGGAAAAAAAAAGTCAATGCGTGGTCCCCACGGAGCCGTGACCCTCAGGGGGGAAGGTTATAGGGTCCAGGGTCACTGAAATTTCTCGATCAGTCAGTGGTCGTCGAAATCCGTTGGGTAAGGGGGAGGGCGGAACTGGTAATAGCAACGCATGCTGTTGACGCAGGAGTGGGGAGGGGCAGTGCTGAAATGGTGGATGATTCTGCCAAGGAACGGAAAGACTGTGGACGTTCACAGGAGAGGAAAGAAATGAAAGGGCGCGAGAGTGACCCGTCTCCCTGAAGAGCAAAATTTACGTTGGGGGTCTGGACTTACAGTTTTGCGTTTCATTTAACATATTTCCGGAATTTCCAGGTGAGCTGCTAGGAGAGTTTTCCTCATTTAACAAGCCCATCGAGACCGCTAAAGTGGCCCATTCGGGGGCGGTTTACAGGAGATGAATAAAAGCATAAACAAATCTGCGTAACTTCGGGGGGGAAGGCGCAGGGATGGGAAACGGGTGACCGAGAGGTCCTTAATGTTCAGCGACACCATGCGTTACGACTGAGGAAAAGTATGTTTGATGAGCTGTTCTTAACGGACATGGATGCGAGGTTAGCGTGAGCGGCTCCGGTCAGATGAAGAAAGACAGATCAGAAAAAAACGGAGAGAAAACTAGAGGGAGGTTCTACATAGAAAAAGAAGCGAAAGAGCCTCAGGGGCTAAGTGGAACGGTACAAAATAAAGCTTCCATAAACTTCCGCCTCTGAACTCAGGTGCTGACAAATCATTCCCAAAAAAATATTGGGAACAGAACCATAAACTGCCAGTGTCTCACCCCCGAAAAGCGGCGGGTCCTGGTAGCAAGGGGTGATGGCGGATCGTATCGAATTCGGTGTCGTTACACCCCTCCACATACGCGAATTGGCGCGGTCTACCAGATGGGAAGGGACACAAATAAAAATTGAAATCGACGATCAGCTGCGTGGAATAGCTAGAAGAATCATGAAAGTCTGGCTATCCAGGAAAAAGTCATGTTGACTGGAAATAGCCCAGGCACAGAAAGGCGCTCTCGTAGATTGACCTCGGCAAACTGTGGGAAAAAGGGAGGCCGCCGGGGTAGGACAAGAATGAGCTCAGGACTGAGAAAAAAGAGGGAATACATAATCAAATCGGGGGTAACCCACGAAAATACCTACCGCAAATCTTGGGAGAGCAAACTGAGTTCTACAGGGCGAACGACACTCAAGGAATGCTCAAGCGCGAAAACGCGGGTCTGAAGCACAAAAAAAAGACTTCTTTGACAAAGAAATCCTGCTGCCGACGAAAAAAAGAAAAAATGCTTGTCCTATGCGGCAAAATGGATAACGGGAAGGGGGGATAGAAGGTGAAAACCCTGGTCAACCATGTTCATGCCATGAGGTTGAGTTGCAGCAGGCCCGAGAAGCAACTTTGAAAACGGGGGGGGGGGGTTTTACGCAAAGCTGTCTATCACCGTAGAATCTTTAACCCCAAGGGGGGAGGGCATTCGCCAAAAACTGAAGTTACCATCGCGCAGGATCCCAACGAAGGTGGAAAGCCAGGCTGAGTGTTGGTTCGTCTTACTAGGCCACTACCTGCATATCGAAGATTAGAATGACAGGTAAAAGGAAAACCAAAAATCTAGGGGAAAAAGGAAAAAGGGGGGATTACAGAAAGAGAGAAATAGGATGCTATGAACGGGAAAAATAAAAAAAGTCTGTGTGGAAAGGCAAACTAACGGTCAAAGAAAAGTGGGGGGTTCTAGCGTGGAGGTAATAGGTGATTTCGAAGCGAAGCACTTATCTCTCTCCCTTAACGAGGGTCCCAGTACAAATTTGTCTTGCGAAGGTTTGTTTCACGCGATCAAGGAGGAAATAGGCTCTGTCTTTTCCGATGAAATCTATTCCCTTTGGGCCGCAGTGGGAGCCTGGGTGGAACAAGCCGGTGCTTGGTCGACGGTTCTGTCTGGGGTGTGGCGAAAAATCCGGACGAAGCCTAAAAAAAACGGGAACGATTATCATAGGAGGGGGGAGTTCAAGGACATGTGTGGATCAAACAAGCAAGCGAGTGGTCTTCTTCACCATAAGAAAAAAAAAGGATTCAACGGGTAGACTGCCAGCTGCTTTCGTTGGGATAAGCCAAAGACCGATCCAAGGTCGTCATATGGGACTGTCCCGAGGACGGTGGGAGGGTTTCACGGGGGTCAAGCCAACTAAACCAACCAGAAACGCATTCGTCATAAGTTATTGCAAGTCAATCGGGCCAGCAGATCATTACGGAAGCCGCGCCGAGATGGCAGAGAGAGTGGACGCAGAGGTTTCACCATCCAGAAGAGGAGGGGCGGGCAAGAATTTCCAGAGCGGGGGTCAGGACGGTTTTGGAAAAGATCGTAAGTTTCCTACCGGGAGTAGGTGAAAAGCTTGTGGGGGCTGGTCGCCATGAGATTGGAGGGCCCATGAGAGTAATCTCTATACAACAACAAAAAAGGGGGCTGGTAGGGGAGATAGCGAAAGGGGCAGGCAATATCAGCCCTAGAGACAGGGGGGAACCTCCTCGTCAGGGGGAAAACTAGAGGAAAAAACATAAAGACACGTGAATTCTGGAAAACTAAACGTATAAGTTCGTTGAAACGAGGGGGGGAGGGTCCCCGAAGTCTTCCCTCACGATCAGTTCAAGGAGAAGTACGGACGTGTGCGCGCAAGGCCCGCGAGTGAACTCAAAAAATCTTCGGAAGGCAATGAAAGTTGGGTTCGACTTGCTATCAAAAAATGAAAAGAAAACCAACAAATGACGGAAGTCAACTGGCACAAACTGGAGGTATGGGAGTGGGTTTAAAAAGAAACCACCGCTGGAGTAGATGTGTAAACATGGGGTGAAGAATTCAGAAATTGGCGTTATGCCCCCAAATGGATGGACGCGCGAGGATCACGGGAATAGGGTGCTGAACACATGGGGGTCGGGGGAGTATCCGGCTCCGGTAAGGAGAACAAGGACTTTGGACAACACCGGGCGGAAAAGCTTTATGGCACCTCAGCTCAAAAGAAAGGTGTGGGCATACCTCGCACGTCGCAAAACAGAGGGGGACTGCTCAATAACGGTAGCAGAGAACAGCGCAGGAAGGATAATGAATGGTGCTCCGGACTGGGGTGGTGGGCTCATCATAGCACTAACATTGGGGTCAAGATGGGGCCCCGACCACTTACTTATAACTCTACCGATGCAGAGAAAAGCACCCATTAAGAACCACCGGGAGATGCATGGGTGATATCAGCTCGAGTCAGAGGCTTATTCGAAAGAAGTCACAACTAACAAAACTATCAACAGGAGCGATCATGGTCAACCTTGGTCAAGTTGGTGCGTGACATAAAGTAAACAGGGCAAGTCACCCGACTTCACATGGGGGGTAGTGTGGCGGTGGGGTGGGGGGCGGGGGGGTGCGAGGGGGCGGGGGGTGGCGTAATGCGTGGGGGGGGCATCACATGATGGAGAAAGAAATGAGTATACTCAGACAAAAACGTGCGTGTGGTAGACCACTGAAAAACAGATGAAGAGAGTAAGGGGAAGTTTAATCTCCGCAGTCTGACTATAGGTGGAAAAGTGTGCAAGTGTCGTCACTCAAAAAATCAACTGACCGATGATAAGGAAGTTGGATGTATCTCTCACAACAAAGATCAGGAAAATAAGAGACGGGAAAGGAATCACAACTTATAAGGGTGTTTGATAAGGCACAGCACGTGCTGGGGGCAGGTGGCCACGGGGCGGAAGAAGGCTACCACTAGTAAGGTCGTGCGAGGAGACAGCGATGATGGGGTAACCCCCAAGACAAAACCTTGTGGTTATTGACCATTGTGTCATACTCCGATGTTGGGAGCAAGGGGAGGGGGACTAAATAGACGTGATGAGCACAAAGGTGGCAAAGAAAAAAAAAATTCTTAAGTCACTCGAAACAAGCGGAGTAACTGAGAGCAACAGGAAAATCAGTGAGGGGGGAGCGATGAAGAACGTGGAATCCAGGTAACCAACGCGAGCCAACAAGGGAACACAGAACACAGGATAAAAAAATCTTGGTCCAATGGCAGCCGGAGAGAATAGCATGTCATGCGGGTAATCGAGTGGGTCTGAGATGGGATCACTTGGAGAATAGGCATGTCAGTAATACTAACTACGAGGTAAGAGTCGGGCGGGCAAAGCAGAAGTAGAGACTCGCATACAACGAAAAGGGGCGCCGCGGGAGGAATCTCGAGATTAAAATGAGTACCTAGAAAGTATAGATTGTCGTGCAGGCCTCTTGGATCGGAAAACATCGGACGCGATGGTAAAACAAAAAAAACCAGCCAGAAAGCAGGGAGAAACTTCGCCGTCGACGGCAGTTCCGGGGCACGGTGAAGGACGGCGTAGAACATGAAAAAAATCCTAAAGGGGACAGGGAGTGGAACAGAGGGGCGAGACATTCGGCAGACACGATGAGACGCTCTTACGTGATCCCAAAAGGTCGAAACTCGTTTGAAGGCCGGCCCCGTAGGGGGAGGCAAATGGAGGTGTCACGGGTCTATACGCCTTGATGAAGAGGGACGGGGATAGATGTCCACAACTTCGGGCCGCCGAATGACGTGCTGTGGTTTGAAGCGGGGGCTGCCACTGAGAATGATGCCGATCTCCGAAGTGCCTCAGATCGAAGAGACAATAGACATACAGATGGGAAATTGTTGCGGTATCAGACAGAGGAGAGAAAGCACATAGTAAAGACATATCTTATCAGAATTATCCTTTCGACGAAGAACCGAAGGAACAACGTTCAAACCAGGAATAATAAAATAAAATATTTTGGGCATAAGTAAAAAAAAGCGCAAAAAAGTTTGTATGGCAGGGGAGTCCTATAATCCAAGTGACGATGAAGGTCCAAATGATAGAGTTTGTTGTGAAGAAAGGGGGGAGATTGATTACGCACCCTTCAATGGACCGCGGACAACCAACGTGCGAACGGTGTAGACCGGCGGAACAAGCGAAAGACCTTTTTCAAAGGACTAGACTCAAACGGCGAGGGAGAACAGTATCGGGATTATTGAGGACCAAACAACGGGTGGGACTCTACGGACCTACCCCCATCCAGGGGGCAGAGGCAGACAAGAGGTCTTGGAACAATAACGAATCGATCTGGGGTCGGGGTCCCAACCATAGGTAGACTTTTGCCAAGCTAGGCAAAGGGGTGAGCTTTCATAGGAGTACCAAGTGAAAGCTGTCAGGTTCTGAAAAGTTGCTAAAGCATGAGACAGTGGGGGGTAGGCCCGGAGGAACCGTTGGGGGGCGGAAAGCGGTCGTCCCGCTAGAAGTCTTTTGTGTGCGTTCAGAATGAGCAGAGACTGCCGAAAGCGGGTGGGTGGCAGCTGGGGTAGGCTACAGACGCAGGGGGGAAACAGAGGATTGACACCCGTCCGTCAAGAAAGCGGAAGCCGGGGTCTCCCAAATTTGCTGGATATATTTTCGCCACCGAGAGAACTACGGAAATCCCAGCGATCGCAAAAAACCGATATCATCATAACGAGCATCACAGGTAAACACATGCCTGCGAGTGGGAGGAGAATAAACCGGGTGAGAACAAAACGTAGGGGAAGCTATGTAAAAGAGATATTCAATCCGGGCGCGACATTTCACCAAGACGGAGGAAGGGCGACTACGACAATTAGCAGGATGCGTTTCACAGGTCTTTCACGGTCGTATCGCAACGTTATTTACAAAAAAATAATTGGTGTCGGAGCGACTGTGCGGACAGGCATAATCAAGAGCAACTACAAATTGCAGGTAGAGGCGTATTCGATGAGAAAAAGACAAAAACACAATAGAAAAAGTGATCTTAACATAACAAGGGAGGAGTATGGAGGCACGAGGAGAGGGAGGGAAGGGAGAACCACCCTTAATTACGTAGATTAGCACTCAAGTGTCTCCAGTAAGCGACCAAAAGGTAGGCGGAACAAAATAACTGGGAAACCTACCGAACAGAACAAAGACATACAAGAGTAAGCAATCACGCAAACAGGAAGGTCTTAAATATTCCAACGAGCACGCAAAATCACAGAGGGGGGGTCAAAGGGGCCGCGGTTGCTAATGAACGGATGCTCGATACGTGGCGCTCAAGGGGGAAAAAGACCCAAAAGCTAAGCTTAATCGGGAGTCAAAATCTACTGCATAGGGCGGGGTGCGCTGGCAGAAGTCGGTAGATATACAGGCAATTCTTAAAACCCGTGCTTTCGGAAGTGAAGGAGGGGAAGCAAGACGTCGTACCGCTGCCCGGAGGCCATTGCAGATGCATGGGACAACTGTCAAATGGTGACAAAGCACGCGATCCATGGAAAGAAGGGCAGACGTACGGAGTCGGGAGAGTGAAAAGACACAAGGAGAAAGGACAGTCGCCTCTCGAGTGGAATAGATCGGGAAGTGGTACATTGGCTATATATACGACCACCAGGGCACGCTGTACAAGTTATAGAAGGGGGACGTGTGTAACAGAGGTGTCCACAGCAACGCCCGCAATTGTGGCGAAGGATCAGTAATCGACGTCAGGGAGGACAAAATTGAATTCAGTAATTCTACTTGGACTTCCGAGCCGGGCATACGGGACAGGATGCGAGAAAAAATCTCCAAGCAAAATACACGGCTTGCACGACAGCCCCCCGAGTCATTCTCCCAACAGCAAAGAAAGCCACATCGCGAGGAAACGGTCGGACCTTGCCGACATCCACAATCTCGGGGACATGGCGAACCAAATTAGTCAACGACGAACATATGGATGAAAGGCAAGGCAAAAACAGGAGGGAGGCACAGTCAAGATTCTTCTTTCTGCCAGGCAAACGATCCGTGGGAACCTGATTTGGAGTGGGAAGTAAAAACGACGAAAAGAAAAAAATAAACTGGACACAGTGAACACTACCAAGCAAACTTTCAGCAAACACACAGAGGGGGAGTCCTATCCGGGTAATATAATTGTCGGAACAGGGGTGAAAAAAGATGGTCGTCGCTCGAGGCACAAAGGACCCGGGGGTCACTCACAGGTGTCACGCTACCAGGTTATTTCCACAGCGTACAAGGGGAGAACGCGGTACGAGTGCAGGAGGCAAAAAAGATATTCAGGGTCAATGGGTGGGATGGGTGTAAACACAGGCGTAGTGAAGGGAACAGAACGGCAGTAAAAAGGACGTTTTACAACCGGGTTCAGGGAGGCCCGAGCGACTGAAGCAGTTTATCGACCTTTAACGTGATTGCAGAACATGCTAATAAATGCGCGAGACAATGTGGAACCGCAAGAGGTGGGCTTCCTGTCGGTTGGTCCAGCTTCCAGCTTAAAGAACGGTCTACATCATATACGCGCCCACTGCGAGGCTGGAGAATTAAATGGAGGCCTTAGGATGCTCAAGAAAGGCAAAGTGCGCCTGGTCGGACACGGCAGGGCCACAAATGGGGCTTGACGGATCGTAGGATTGCACCCAAACTGTGCTGAGCAGGGCGGGAAAGGAGTGCCCCAGGCTATATGTGAAGCCACAGTACCGCAGACGGGAAGAGTGGAGAGTCCGTTACAGGTGCAGCGAAAAGGGGAGTTGGAGGAAAGCGCTCAGCTCTAATTCGTTTTCCAGAAGTGGGGATAGCCTGTGAAGTACGGGCCTCACGCAGTAAAGGGAGGATGGTAGCCTGCACAAAAAAGGAATGGGCTTCGGATAAAGTCAGTAGAGTGGTTAAAAGGAAAGCATTGAAAGGGTGTGGTACTGAACACCCAATCACTGCGAAGAACAGCCGGGGGCGTCTGCGTATGCTTGCACCTTACACGTAAAAAAAAGCGGGAAACCGGAATCAATGGAAACTCTTCCGCATTCGTAATCGACTATAAAAACATCCAGGTGCTTGATCGGATTAAATAGAGACGAGTGGAACATGGAGAAGAAAGGATGGGGGGGGTGGTTGAGGGTGAACACTTTACTATTTCTCCGGGAAACAGGGACGGCAAACTGACGGAGGTGAGATAGCCTAGGATATTGTCAGCCGTGCGGAAAGGATCGCAGAACTGTTTCATGGCGAGGGTTTCGTGTTCACAACGAAGCCACAAAGAGCGTGCAGGGGGGGTAAGTGAAAAGGCTACAACGGGGGGGGGGGACTAACCGTGAGACAGAATGGAGGGGCATTTACAGGGGCCAGCACTGACGAAATGGACTTTGGAATGATAAACGCGCAAACAAAGCGGGGACGGGCTACAATACAAAGTGCATAAAAGGCGGAGGAGCTTTCCCAGCTGTCTCGCAGAGAGGGCGGGCAAACAATTACATTCTCACAATTGCATGAGAGGATCAAAGGAGTCTCAAAGAAGCTTGAGAAGCGACGCACCTCGTATTCTCTCCATAGGGGGAAAAACAATAGACCAGGTGAAGGGTGGGGAACAGCTCAACGTCGAAACGTAAGACAGCCAGCCGCGTTGGGGAGGAAGATGGAAAATAGGTAGTGAAAAAACTTGATCTGAAAAGACGCGAACAGAATAACCGAAGCAAAGCATTGTGCTCCGGGATCTGTCGCCGATGTCTGACTAGCTCGAAATCGCAACGTGTCCGCGAGACATGGCAACATTTATGGCGGCATAGCCAGGTAACAGATAAAAAAGAAAGGTGCAAAACCAGAGACAAAAGCAGAAGGCCATCCAAAAGTTATAACAATCGCTGGGGGAGAAAAAGGAACCGTGGGCCACATAAACGAAAAAAAGGAAAGTTTAAACAAAAGTAACGCTTCCTGAGACCAATAAGTTTTTGATAAATGAGTTCGTGTGGGATAAAGAGGCCATTGTGATTCTAGAGCACCCACGCAAAATCAGAGGGGTTCTTACGAACGGAAAAAACGCGAGGAATATCACGGGCCCGGTAGGGTCAAGAACGGGGGGGGGTATCCCAATTTTAGACACAGTACAAGGGCGGAAAATGAAAATTGATGGACCATTTATTGAATTGTTGGAGAGACGCACAGGGGGGGGTGTGAACCGACCGAAAAAGATGCTGAGGGTTGGACAAGTCGGCCGTTAATACGAATGTGTAAGTTGCCGCAGAGGTAGACCAGTGACGAGCTTGTATTCCCAATAGTGGGCGAGAGTCCGCAATCACCTTTGTTATGTACGGACAAAAACAAACAACAACGGAACGGTAAAAGAGATAGGAGTAAGGAAAAGAGAAAAAATAGAAGATAGAGTGTAGGTGGTGGCTAGAAAAAAATGTACAGAATTTGTCAGCCCTTAAGGGGAAAAAATGAACCTCTTGCAAAAATTACGAAAAAAAAACATCAAGGATCACTCTAAAGGGGGGGTGGGAACTCCTCACTGCAGATGCGAGATTGCCGTAGTAAACGCTTGATCACAATACGGCGCAGTCAAGGCTTCTGGGTATGTAAGGCTAGAACAGCTCTACTTCAAGGTGGAAAGAAAGACTTGGGCATCCCCGGTCGCGCTAACAAAGTACACAAACGTGATGCCGGTTGTACGACGTGGCTTCAAGTACAAGGAAAGGAAAAATCCCGGGAACAAAAAGCCTTCGAAGCTCATGAATAATGACCGCAAAAAAAACGGGCTTCCCTTGCTCTAAGGGAGCCGTACTTAACTATCTAGTCTAACAGTAAACGTTTACGAGATGAGAAAGTAAGAGCAATCGCGGAATGCGGGGTGGGGGGGTCTCGAGCCCCAAGTGAGAACCTATTCTGCAGGGGGCGGCTCCGCGCCGCGTGACCATCCCGCGAGCGTCAAGCGTGCGCAGGCGAGACACGTAGTCGATGTTTAGAGACCAAAAACGACACCTGCCCGAGATCGAGACGGAATGAGACACATTGAGGATAGGCGGTCGGGGCCTGACGATCAACAATGTGGTGATTGGGACCCTGCGGGGCGGTAGTGCGGGAACCGCTTGCATCACGGGCATGTCACTCAAGAATACCGAAGAAAGAAGGGTTGCTGACAGGTACGATATAGAGCTATTACTAGGCAGAAGAGGAGGGACACACTTAAGGGCAAGCCTAATACACATGAGGGAATGGCAAGTCACTCGGTTGAGATAGACAACAACAAGGGCTACCATCCTGAAAAGCAGTGCCTGGACAACCAATGCGTCAAAATATCACCCCTTGCACGGGGAGGCCCGACAACTGAATGGAACAAACAAAAAACGAAAGGTGAGGACGTTCAATAAGAGAGGGGGGTGTGTGAAAAGGGTGCAGTGTATCTCGTGACGGATGGGTATGATCTGACAGTTTCATCAGCTCTGCGTATAGGATAATGGGCAACGCAAAAGTCCAAGTGCGGCCTGCGTGTGCAACACGTCTCCACGAGTATGCCGTTAGGACAAACTTCCAAAAAAGTCGAGCAACCTAAGGGGGTGAGGTGGATTTTACATTTAACCAGGCACTCAGTAAACGCGACGTGGCAAGTGCGGTACGTGGGGACTAGGCGCACCCGGTGACCGATAACACACGTGAATAGATATGCCGTAGCAGCCCGCTCCTTCATTAGAAAACAGGCGCAGAGAAGGACAAAGAAAAAACGTTGTCTCAGAAAAATAATGCTCCTCTTGTCCGTGCACGAGGTCGAGTCATCGCTGGGGGCCGTCAGACAGAGCTGATTTAGGGCAAGACTCTACAAAAAAAACGCATCGGTATCCCAGAGAGAATAGGCACGGGAAGTGATCATAACGCACCGGCCGTTTAAGGCAAGGGGTGTAAGCAAAAAGGAACGGAAAAAGGGGAGAAGCAAGTGTAATACTACATCAAAAACTCGAGAACTGTAAAGTGTGCTTATATATCGTTGTACACAGTGCAGAGATGAAAGTAAAAAGAAACCGTCGGGGTGCCCGGCAAACATAAACGAGCTATTATCCGAAGTCATAAAAAAGACTATTCGCGAGTGGGGGAGGGGGGGCCGTAGGGAAAGTCGTCAGCAGCATCAATACATAGGGCTGTGAATCCTGCCTGTTCTTACACAAGGGGCGTGGTCCACGGGCGATAACACGACGGAATCCATAAGCAGATTCAAGCTCAAGCAGCGGATACCTCGGTCGCGAGAAGGTATCACAAGAATAAAGAATAAAGAAAACCGAATGGTGACTACGACAAAAACGGGTTCTTCCGGGGAAACCGAGAGTGGGGGTGCTACGTGGCTTCCAGGACTCCAGACGGGAAGAGTGCAAAGACGAGTAACAGAACAGCTACAGATGTTGCGGTAAACAACAGGAACCAGACAGTAGAAAGGCTAGACGGCTCGGGGAGAAGTATGCGAGCGTACTCGGGTACAAGAAAATCCAGTCGTTTACTCAGTGTCTTGTGGAGCGGGCTACACAAATTTAATCTCTTTGAGCCCGGAAGAGGTGAGTTAGGGTAGTCGAAAGAGAGAATCACGGCGCATGCGTGGGGAGGTACATCAATAGTCATCTTGGTATGTGTGAACGAAAGCGGGGAAAGTGGCCACAAGAGGATCACGGCACGGTCTCCTTATCTTAGGGCTCGAATGAAAGAGCGCGGTAGAGATCGAATACCAAGCTAGCTTAAGCAAAGAGTTTGGGGACTTGGGCACATCGTTTGAGCATTCAAAACGGCAGACATGAATATTTGGTGAGTGTCTAGGGTGACAGCTTGTCCATAAGTAGCAACCGTTGGGCCATTACAGAACAGTGTCCCTAAGGCCTCCTCCACTGATTTTAAAGTCCCCAGGGGACCGGACCCGGGTTTGACCGCGCCCGACTAGACCTGCGCAGGGAAGAGGGGATAAGAAAAAAACCACCTGAATAGTGGGCGTGCGAGTGCATAGGGCAAGCCACCCTTTGCATTTAACAGAAAGGCTGTGAGTGGTGGTAGCAAGGAAGGATCCTCATCGTTCCAGACCTCCGGCGGAGATAGCAGCAAAAAAAGGGGAGGGGCGCGGAAAAAAACCGAGCGCACTCTTGTCACGCGCTAGAACAGGCATTCGAAACTCTCCACCTTATGATTTAAATCAATAGGGGGGACTTCACGAAATGAAAGAAAAAAAGAATCCTGTACTAACGGCAGCTGGATGTGGCACCAGGTACT
>Ga0179593_1576761_pt1 | contig 12461 bp, 12 predicted proteins | sample CZODoug2_1_08_16_FD_185931 | JGI IMG/M metagenome (GOLD analysis project Ga0179593, IMG submission 185931) | Vadose zone soil fungal communities from Angelo Coast Range Reserve, California, USA - CZODoug2_1_08_16fungal (PacBio error correction) | ecosystem: Environmental > Terrestrial > Soil >...
AAAAAAAAAGAAAAAAAAAAAAAAATGGGAAAGGAAAATAAACGGAGAAAGTGAGTAGCAGAAGCTCCGGACCGAGAGTAAATTACCGTCAGCGTGCATGGGGAGGGCAAGAACGAAGAATGTCATGTGTTTGGGGGGGGGGAAAGTGAAGAAAATCAGGAAGAAGTCAGGGAAGAAAAAAAAATTTCAAATCGCCGGATCGGTCCGGGCCACCTTACGTCTTAGTGGGGTTTTGAACTACAGTGGGGAAGGAGAGACTCATCTACTTACTATACTCAAGAAAGGGTCCCCGGCTTAGGAGGAGGGCTTCAGGGGGAATAACCTCACACTTTCTAATGGATCAGGAGACGCCAGGAAAAGGGCGTAAACAACAAAGTGATAGCAAATCAATCTATCTTTCTAATCGGGGAAAATCTTTATCACGCAGTAAAAAGAGGGACTCGGGGAAAGGAGGAATCCGGAAAAAATACACAAAAATGAAGGGAAAACGTATGTTGCGAACCTGCAGAGGGGGGCTAGCAAAAAAAACGGCCTGCGCTAAAGAAAAATTCCACGACCGGAGGGGGGGCCTTGAAATCTCTGCGAACAACAGAGGGGGACGACAGAAAAAAAAAGGTACGGGAAAGGAGATGCCGAACCCAAACTTGGGAAAATAGCGGCCAGCCAAGTCTGAGCATCAGGAGGGCTTCCATCAAGGTCTAACGGTGCTGCTCTGTCAATCCTCGAGGGAATAAGAAAAATCTGGAAAGCCACTGATCCTACAGTCGGAGGATACGAGCTAAAGGTCCCATACGGCTTTGGTAGGGGGAGAAACGCAGAGAGACGTATACGACGACGTCGTAAGGAAGGTCGGGAGGGGTGAACGGAGAAGGAAAAGTAGCTGAGATAAAAATGTAACTAATCATTCCTTCTGACAGCTCTTGGAAATATCAAGGGAAACTTGGAAAAAAAGGAACAGGGGGAAAAAAAAAAAGGAAGAAAACCATCGGGAGGCAGACTCATCAGCGAGAAAGCTTCGATCACATGCGAGCATGGGGGTTTGTGCGTATCGAGAAGAAGATGAGGGGGTTTGGCAAGAAGAGACGCTCAAGAGTGGTGTGAGAGGGGGCCGGTGAAAGGACGCGAAGCAATCACGGGGGCGGTATAAAACCTCTATATCCATCGGGGCATGAATTTGGATTGCTGCTCAAAGGGAAGATAGGAGACAATCGCAAGAATAAATCGGGCAGAGGATCATTGCGAGCCGAAGATGGAAGTTTACCGCCTGCATGAGCAGAGGAGGGTTCCTGCCAGACGTCGGCCCCCGAAGAGTTGCCGGGAAGCGGGGGGGACTCCAAGAAGTTCACAAGGGTCGCGGGGGAGGAAAAACCATCAAGGCTGAATTGGCCACAGCACTGCGTTGCCGACTTTTGAGGGAGGCACTTGCCTAATCATATGCATGGTAAAAACAGAAGCAATGACCAGGGAACGAAACTGGAAGAAAAGGGAGAACTCGATGAAAAAATCAAAAAGGAGGTAGGTTGGGGTCTTTCGAGGCTTGCCAGCTGTCGTTGGCGTTCAAGACTCGAGGTTCTTGGAAGCTTCTCGGAAAGAAGAGGGAAGAAAAGGAGGGCGGAGGAAGAAAAGGGAGCGCTACCCAACGGAAGGAGAGACGGCTCGAAAAGAAAGAAAATCACCAAATTCCCTATGACCTGTCCTCGAGAAAGCTTCCCAATAAAGCGAGACGTATTGGAATCTCAAAGACAGGAACAACGAAAAAGTCAAAAGACGCAGAAGGAGAGGGAACGGGCCGCGGGGTCGAAAAAGAATCGTGGCTGGAAAAACATTTCTTCTTGTTTAGGACGCTGCTTCATTTCTCCCATAAAAAGGGGACCCCGTCCTAAAAAAACATCGAGATTGCTGTCCGTGGAAAAAAAAGCGAACAGGAAATAAAGAAGAAAGCTCACAACGGGAAAATCATCTAGGGAATACGGCCACTTCGCCTACTTCAGAAGTCAACGACGGAAGGACGGGAGACCAATTACTTATGTCAAGCAAAGAGGGTAAAGCAGGAATAAGAGGAAAAGAGATCTGGGCACCGCTTCGTGCCCGCAAGGCAGTCGGTCCATAATGTGGGAAAGGAACACGGGGGGGTATTCAACGGGGGAGGGAATGGACGAGCCTCAAAGAAGAAACATGCTGGTATTTACACGAGGCGAGGTATACCTCCAAAGGGAAGCGAAAGGGATCGAAAAAAGCGGAAGGGAAAAAAAGGACCGACGTCACATCGCAATTTTCCCTTCGAAGAAAAATCTTTTTCAGCACTCAGAGAAACGCATTTGCTCGTTATCTATACAAAACAAAGAATCCTGATCGGGCGAGAGGAGGGAAACCCGATGGAGGGGGTTGAGAGAATCGCGTGAACGTGATTTGCAAGCGATGAACTGGGGGGCGTTCGCTGGATCAGAGAGTCAGAATTCCTGAAAATTGTAAGGGGATATGCGTACGTCATGGGGGGGAAGGGGGGAAAAATCGAAGGAAGGAGATGCGGGAAGCCCAGACTTAAAGGAAGAGCCCTCTCAATGCTACCGTATTAAACAAAACGGCGAACATCGGAACGTAGATGAAAAAGCGAAGAGAGAATCCAAGAAAGAAGGTAGAAGGGGGCTTTCCGGGTAAGCCTAAGTCACTCTCAAAAGGGGCCAGAAGGGAAGAAAACCAGATAAGAGGATGGGCGTCGTTGAAGGGCCGAGTGGGAAAAGGAGAAAAGGGAAAAATAAGAAAAAAGGAGATGGAAAAACAAAATCGGAAGAGAATGAGAGAATAAAGTGCCGGGGCAAAAAGCAGTGCGCTGTCTTAATGGTGTCCAGCTTCACGGGAACATCAGAGAATCGGGGGGGGAAAACTGGGAGAAGGGAGCAGGCCAATGCGCCACCGAGGAGGTTCCAGTTTTCGACAGAAAAGGAAAATAAGGAGACGTAGGTGTAACGGGTCAAGGGAATCGACAAAAAGAAGAAGTGAGGGGAATTCGCGGCAAATCAAGATTGGGATGGGACAGGCTGCTATGATCGAGTCAAAAACATCAGGGAGAATCCCTTTTGGGGTGTGGAACGCATTGTCCTACTCAAGGGGGAGGAAAAGGGAGTCAGGGAGGGAGCTTCAGAGGGGTCTATAAGAACCAAATGAGCACTATTCAGTGACCCGTACCCATGGCGGCCCACTCTTTCCTGCCTCTGACTGCTAGAAAGGGGGAATACCAGGGGGGGAGGGGAGGTTCAATATAGGAAGGGAAAGATCCATCAACCTCTAAAAGGGGGGCATGTGCTACCCTGGAAACCTTAATGGAACACCCACCTGATGGATGGGGGAAGGGGAAACGTGGACCACTCAGCCGGGGAGACCAAAAAAAACGGGAATTGGAAGCAATCAGAAGAGTAAAGGGAATTAATTACTCACGCCAAGCGCTACGGGGTGAAATTATGAAGGAAATCTGAAAGAGAGACACAACTGGAGAAAAAAGGTAGATGTTTTCAGTTGTCAGTTGCAGAACATAGGAAACTTGAAAGACTAGAGATGCGGGAGCAGAATACCTGAACGCACCGCGGAGATTGACAAGGTTTTGCGGGGAAAGAAGGGGAAGGTGGAGGGAACGGCACAAACTGGGCAATCAGGACAGAAGTTGTCAGGACAGGTAGCAAAACCATTTCATGGAGAAGGGGAGAGGGCAAGGTGCTGTCGCATTGGCCCAGTTAAGTAGGGTGATGAGGTGAGCGGATACTAGGAGGGGGAAAAAAAAGTAGTTCAAAGAGAACTATGCAAGTTAGATGAAAAGACATGCTCGCGCTGTTCTGAATGAGCTGTAACTGGGAGGAAGCAGGAGGAGGACAGGCAAACACAGGGGCCACTCATCGAGGGGTTGGGGAGCAAAAAACATTAAAACCTGATAAAAGGCGCAACAGGACCTCGAGGGTTCACAAAAATCGACACCGGGAAAATGAACCTTTACAATACGCGTCGTTTGAAACCTGGGACCAAAGAGCCAACATAAAGGGGGCCACGACAAATGTAAGAACCCGGCGGTAAGAGCGTAACTTTACACAGCCGGGAGAAAAAGGGCCTTTAGTCAGCTCAGGCTGCCAAGAGGCCAAGCAAAACGTCTCGGAAAAGTCGAAATCAAGACAACTCCGGAGGACGCAGGGTTGTCAAAACGAAGACACTCCTCTATGAGGGAGCTCCAAGGCTGGAAAGCGGGGCCCAAAAAGGGGGGAAAATAAGAAAAAGGAAAAGAGGGAGTGAGGATGGCAAGAATTTTCCATACGAAAGGGAGAGGTCGCCGTCTCTAATGGAAACCTGGAGAAGGGATCGACAAGAGGAAGGAAAAAAAGCAAAAAAAGTCAAAAAGCCAGGCCACTGACATATCCCCACCTGGACGAAGATAGGAAGATCGCTCTGGAAAATATCGAGAAACTCACCACTGAAAAAAAAGGAACGTGCAGAGGCATTAAAAAAAGAAAAAAACATCGGGGGTGCAGAAAAAAGCACACAGAATCATGCTGCTCTCTTGTTGAAGGTAGCGATAAGCATCGTGGCGACAGGAGTGAAAATGGAGGTGGGCCATACGGAACTGAGGAATGCGCTGGACGAGAGCGGGGGGGGGGGGGGGGAAGTCGCTTAAAAGGAAGAAAGATGAGCAAAGCACACGTTGGGGAGAAACCAGATAGCATCGGTTGACCAGCAGTGGGATGAGCTCGCCGTTGGGGGGATTGAAAGGGGAGAGCTGGAAAAACATATCTAAAGAAAGGGCAGGAGGGAAATATGCTACTAGTGGCGAGAATGCAGTATATGCAAGGGTGCTGCCGAAAAAAACCGGTAGGGAACGTAGCTAAAGATAAGGAGAATGCCTGAGCCGAAACGCCGACAGATATGGAACTATGATTAGGACTACCATCAATTTTGTGGAGGGGACGAAATGGGCAAAAAAAAGAAGGCCGAGACGGGAAGACTTTGTAGAGGGAAAGGAGCAATTATTAAAAAGGGAGCAGAAGAAAAAAAAGACTCACAAAAGGAGCCGGGGAGGAGACTTCTTCGTTGGGTGGGGAACTGTTGATAGAGAGGGACTGTGCCTCTCATGACTTTGGAGCATCTCGCTTGAGAACCAGGGGGATGGCGGGAGAAAGGGGTTCATTGCTAAAACACACGGAAAGGAATAGAAAGGATGGAAGAACAAGGACTCTTTGGACAGGGAAACTCAGCCCCTCCTTCTCGATATATGATGGTGACGCGAAGCTTCCCAGGAAAAAGGAGCGCGAAAGACAAAAAACAAAAAGTAGAAGCTGCGGGAAAGGAAGAAGCGAAAGGATCGCAGAAACAAAAGAAGTTTCGTGGGGGGACCCCTCTTCACACCTGGGAGAGGGATGGGTGTTCATCATTCTTTCAGCCGAATGAAAAGATAAAATAGGGAAAGCTAAGGCAGAAGGGGGGACGAAAGAAAAACGGTAGAGCTCCGTCCGTCGTGACCGATTCATCGTCTCGAAGGACGACGGACGAAGAAAGGGGCAGGATCGAGGGAAACTCGCGTCGGGCGGGGAAGCACCGGCGGGCAACCATAGAGGGCAAGCCGCAGAAATCACTGACCGAATTCGTGAGACGGCTTGATCTAGGGACAGCCGAACTGGCGAACGGGAGGGAATCACCGGACACCAACAAGACCAGCAATCTGGAAAAAAGGCTGGTCATTCACACCGATTGCTAGGTGTATAAAAGCCAACTTTACGCAAGCAGGAAGCTGGGCTCTCCCGGCCAAAACTCTCATACAGTAGCCAAGATTGGAAAGATGCGCATGGGGAGAAAACACGAAGGAGAGATACATCCATAGGACCGGTATCGAGCAAGGAGTGACGCTTATTCTTCAAAAGCATCACGAGGGACTCTGGCTGAGAAAAAAGCCATAGGAGTCCGGAACCGAGATGGGGGGGGAGATATTCCAGAAGGCAGAAGTCCTGAGTAGTGTAGGGTGGATATCGGGAGTACTTCTGAAAGGGGCGCCGGGAATGGAAAAAAACCGGAAAAGCAAGAGGCGATCGACCGATACCAAAGGGACGAGAGGGAACGTCCGCCTGGATACGCGAACAAGTGATCGCAAATAGGGGGAAAAAGGGGAAATTAATCGAGAAAGACGGGCATGAGAGGGGAAGGAGGTCAGTCCGCCGAGACCGAAAAGCGGCCGATTGTGCCGTCCGGGAGTCTACAAAAGGGGGAGGAGCGTGAAGGAAAACGCCAGGGAGGAAAGACAAGAATGCGCGGCGGCAGGGGGGATCTGGAAAAAGCCTCGGCACAGCCAGTGAGCTATAAGTAACGGCCGAAAAGGAGAAAGGTAAAAAGAAAAAAACGCCGCCGACTCATCATCAGGAGGTGAAGGGAAAGGGGCCGGAGAAGTCCGTGTCGCTCCACCTTGGGCCAAGGGGTCTCATAAAGGAAGGGGGAGACGGTAGGGTACGAAAAAACGATGCTAAAAGAGAAGGCGGGCCAAAGGGGACGGGGGGAAGAAGGTTTGGGGTGGGGGAAATTCTTAAGGAATGAGAAAACGAGGCACATCCAAGGATAACAGGGGGTGTCCGATCGAGACGGGAAAAAAAAAAACAAGCAAAGGAAAAAAAGGTGTGAGGTGGCGCTATGGAAAACAAACAGAAGTAAATCACAACAAAAAACGAGGAAAGGCGCCGGGAAGGAAGGAAGAACAGGTCTAAGAGACAGCCCTGGGGAGAACATAAAGCGAAAAACTTGAAAAGGAGACCTATCCCGCGAAATCAAAACTCCTCCCTTAAATGGGCGAAGGGCGACCTTAAAAATTGCGAAAACAAACTTATGTATTTGCCAACAAAGCGGGGGGGGCAAGGCCTGGGAGAAAAAATAAAACCTACATTATGACTGTTCGGCCAAAGTTGCCAGACTACCGGAAAGCGGAGCGCCTTACAGGAGGAAAAAAATCGAGGGAGGATGAAGTTTGAATGAAGCGGAACCATCTTCTCAAAAGGGAGATTACATATAGATGAGAAGATTGTTGTCATTTCCATTCAAATAGCACAGGAGACGGAGCGAAGCAAAACCTGGGGGGAAGTCAAATTGAAAAAAAATGGTAAGCTAGGAACTGGGTCATGTGGGAGGGGGGGGGATTTGGGGGGGGGGGGAAAGGAGAGGGGTGATCCTCTTCAACTAAAGAAGGGGGATTGATACAAATGCGGAGGGACAAAGCCCAGGAGAAAGTTTAGGATCTCTGGAAAGGATTAAAAAGGAATAAAGGGTTTCAGAGAATCGGAAAAAAAAAGTACTAGGAGAAGGAGAGTGGTCCTCGAGGAGTAGGACAGTTTCCTTTCAAAGAAGGGGACTAGCCATTTGTGTTGGAGGATTGAAAGAGAAAAAGAAAAAAAAGTATGAAAAACAACAAAGTCTCAAAAAAATATGCTTCTAACTGTGGGTGGCCAGGAATATTGATCACAGAAGGGAACTTTCCAACAACTGCAGGAAGCGAGGGAAAACGAAAGAAGGAAAAACGCAGGGATGACCGAATCATGTCACGGTTAGGGCAAAAACAGCCAAAAGGCCGACAGCCACAGTCTCAAAAAAAAGGCTGCCAGGATGAATAAGGTTCCGACCAGTCTTGAGAAAAGGAGGGGTACCAAAGAATTAGAAAAAACGCTTCCAAGAAAGTGGAAAGAGCAAAGGGCGCATTCTGAATCCGTCCTTTCTCAAAACAGGAGGGCGTCTCGGTTGCCGAAAAAGACATCAAGCTCTGATCGGGGAAAAAGGGGAAAGCGACAGGCAGTCGGAGGAGGAAAGAAAAATCCGAGGGGAGATCGAGGCAAGAATTTCCCAAAAGAACCTGCTGGGTACGCAAGGGGCACCGTCATGCGAAGAGAAGCTTTATCCTGAAGGGCAGGGTCAGGAGGAGCTAGTTCCAGGAAAGCAGAAGCACTGCGACGGAACACGGCGCCATTCCAGCAACGTATTATCCCCACCAGGAAACGAGGAAGGACTTCTTAAGATGCGTAAAAAATCCAAAAATTTAATAGGAGGAAAGGACTAAAATGGAGGTAAGGAGAACCTCATAATCCACCGTCAAGGGGGAAGTCGATCAGAACAACTAACCAGGCCTCTGCTAGAATCAGTGCGCTGATATTGGGGGGGGATAACAGGAGGAGACTGATCATGAGGAAGGGGCAATCCCGAGAAATAAAGAAAGCTCTTGCTAAGGGAGAGCGGGAGGATTGCGCTGGGGAGGAGCCACTCTGACCTAGCCGCTAACGGGTTTCAGTAATACCGGTAGAAGAGCGGGGGAAATGAAAAAAAGCCGGTTGAGAAAAGGAGGATTTAATGGGAAAGATTAAGGGGCGTCTACAAAGACGTCGGGCCCGGAACGGCGAATGGGCGAAGCTGACAAGAATCTATTTTGTCAGAAGATGGGGTTGCGCGCAGGCAGGTCAGGGGAGGAGAAAACTCGTGCAAAAAACGGGAAGAGGAGTCACAGGGGAAGTAAATTCTATAAAATCGTGGAAGGTAAACGGGATTTTTGAGAGAGTGCGGTCTACGACCAAGAGTACAAAACTGGAATGGCCCCACCAGCACAGCCGCCGACCGGGCCGACTTTGTCGAGAAGGAGTGATGAAAAAGAAGCAGAAAAAAAAGGGGGCAAGCAGTCAGCGAGTATGAACTGGCAAAGGAGCGGGGGTTTGGAACGGGTTGCTTCTTTCGGGCTGGGGAGGAAGTCTTGCGTTAAAGAAAAATGGAAGAAAAGGGAAGGATCATAATGGTTCGAGAAGGCAAAGACGAAAGGAAGACCCATTAGAGAACAAGGAGGAAGGGGAGAGAGAATAATGGTAGAAAGAGAAAAAAGGACTCTTTGGCCCGAAACGCTCACCCCTATGCGCGAGCCTATGAAAAGGGAAAAACGCTGAGGACAAAGCGCCCGGAAAAGAAAGAAAAAAAAAGCAGTAAGCCGCTGAATCCGGGAAATATATACAGAGAGGTATCGCGCGTTCGAAAGAGGATGGAGGGCAGGTGACTAACATGCTGGCAACTACCGACATTGCTAGTTTTCAAAGAAAAAACGGGGTTTTTTTTAAGAAGGAGAAAACAAAGGAACCCCAAAGAGACAGCGTCCTGCTTGTGCGGAAAGAAAGAACACGGCTGGTCTTCACCCAATGGAAGCATGGGCGAACTCTCCCCCAAATAGCACTTAAGGAAGAAAAGAGCTAAAGGACAACTAAAAAAGAGGCCGGACGGCACATCTATGTAAGAAAGCGGCGCTCAAGAACTCGCCACAACGATGGAGAAAAAAAGGGGGGCAAAAACCCGAGATGCTCTAGCTCAAGAAAGGAGAGAACGTCAGCGTATCATTCAAAAATTAGTACCTCGTGGAAATTCAAAAAGAAATGGTAAAGGGGAAAAGTGGCTATGCGGGGGGAGAAAAGCGTCTAAGGTAGGAAAATGTCCCACGAGAATCGACCACGATCCGCCAGAGCGTCCATCTCATGGCTTCCGAGGGCAAACGGACAATTCAATAGCCAAGAAGTGGAGAAGAAACCAAAAGAATCCTGAAAAACGCGAGCTGCAAGATACCTATTGACGGTGGGAGGGGTATGCAAAGGAAAAACTAATGGACCGTCTGTCGAGGGGGGAGGGGGCGTCGCTGGAGGGAAGAAGTGAAAAAAAAGGAGAGAAACATGAGATTAAGGAAAGGGGGAAACGTGAAAAATCGGACTTTCTCGACCGGGACCAAGGAAAAAATGCATCCTATGGACCTGAGCCACCGCGTCGACGGCTCGAATAAGAAAGAAAAAAGATCGTTGGAAAAAGAGGCCCCTCCTCCCAGGGCAGGGAAGGGTCAGACGGACGACCTGAAGAAAAGAAGGGAGCTGTGCCAAGCATTGGAGCTAAAAACAATTGGAGGAGCACGCAGATTGGAAATGATGACAAGAATGATCCGAGCAGAATGCTCTGATGGGACGATCTGGCCAAAAAAAAAACCAGTGAAAGAGAAAAAAAAAGGGGCTGGAAAGGGGATTCACAAAATAAAAAACATAAGAAAAGAAGTAAAAGAGTCTGGAAGTTGCTGGGCACGTTCGCAAGAGTGGCCGAAAGCCGGAGGCAGGTGACGCATAACCACATCCGGGAGGGTAAAGGTTCATTTCAAGTTGTGGAAGGATCGGTGCAAAGTGTCCAGAACAGCATCAGGGAATTTCTGGAAATGATCAGATGATTAACGATTCTCAGATAGTTAGGAGGACCGGGGTTGGTTACGAGGAAAGAGGAAAAGTCTCATGGAAAAAGTCAATAGTATAAAGAACTAAAGAGGATCCCGCTTTAACAAAAAAAGGGGAGCCGTGACCAAGAGGCAAGAACTATACAGTATGGGGGGTTAGATACTTGGAAACTGAATCCCACCGTGTAGGCATTAAACAAATACAAGTAAAAAAAAACTCCCAAAAAAAAAAAACATGAGAAGAATAACGAAAAAAGCTGGAAAAAAATTGAATGGCCGAGGCTCACAAGCGTGGCCCTTGTAAAATCGACAAAATAAACTGACAGGGCAGGGTCGAGCCTGCAAAATTTCAAAGCGCTTCGAAAAAAAAATCGAAACGGGAGACCGCCGGGAACGTGACAACAATGCGCGAATCTCACAACACACGGATGCAAAATAGAGAGATGTGTTTAAAGTTTAAAAATAAAACGGAGACATTATCCTACACAAGGGAAGAAGGAGATTCCCATTAAAAAAAAGGGGCAGTGTGCGGCTCGAACAAGGGGAGTTTGGTATAAAAAAAAAAAAAAACACAAAAAGAAAAAAAAAAGTGAAACAACTCATTGAGACATTGGAACATAGTTGTCGGGGAAGCGCAACCAACATTTCATGGAGGTGAGGTCTTCCTGGATATCTCCGGGGCAAAAGGTAGTTTGATTATGGTAGGGGCATGTCGAAAGTACGGGGTGGGGGTTCCAAAGGACTAAGGATTCGGGGTAGAGTTGAAAATCACAAAGCAGGAAGCTCTGTGCTTAAGAGCTGAAAAATCTGCGACCAAAGGAGTATGACAGCTTACAACAATGGATTCATCAAAGGGGAAATATGGAGCAGGTGATTCAGAAGGGGGGCCATCCAACCTAGGAACAGCGCGTATGGGAGGAGAGGAAGCTCCCGCATTCGTTGAACCCGACGATCGGACAACCAGGGGAAAAAGGACAAAAAAGTGGGGGTCTACACCTAAGAAGTGGAGGGCAAAACAAACGCAGGCCACAGCCAACTTCAACACTGGAACTGATTGATGAAGAGCAAAGCGAACACGTGCGTTGACGAAGTTTGGAAAACTTTACTACAAAAAAAAAGGGGAGACCCCTGGGTGGTCACGGGAAAGAAGTTTAGGAGAAAGAGCATAGCTCGGATCATTCGAATACCGCTACAACGCGGGCGGGCGTGCAAGAAAAGACAATCCTCGACTGGGGTAGCCAAAAAGGCCGTGGGGGGGTTGAAAAAGACGGGAGCAAAAAAAAAATCCAATGGGGAGAGAGAGAATGCAATACTTTCTCAAAGCGGGTTGAAGAGTTTCTCCGAAGATGGGGACCGTAGCCAGAGGGAAAAAGCGATAGCGAAAATTCAAGGCATCAAAACGGCGGGAAAAGCGAAGGACCCAGAAGCGTATCCCCACCGAACGAGCAGGACTCTACGGGCGAGGGAATAGAAAGCGAAGCACACACTTGCACAAATCTAAGAAGCGTCGAATCCGAAGAAAAATAAAAACGAAGAGAGAGGAGGGATCTTGTGAGGATCGTAACTGCATGCGGGGGAACTGATCAAATATGGAAAATTCTTTTGCTCCGGCAAAGGGGCAATGCGCTGGAAGAGAGATGAAGAAAAAAAGAAGCTTGCACAAAAACGGAAAACAAAGGAAAAGTAAACCAGCATGTGGGATTAAAAAAAAAGGAGCAGGTGGGGAATTTAGGGAAGCGTTGCATGAATCTCGACAAGTACGGTCGCCGGGGGGGAAAGTCGCGGAAAAAAAAAAGCGCGGAAAGAGTGGGGAGGGGAAAGAAGAGAAGGAGGGGTGCAGGAAAAACCGTCCTCTGGCGCAAAGGTGCCTGATATCTGACGGTCATTGAGTCCTTCGAAACGATGAAGTCGGAAAATTTGGGAGGCGGGGGAGCACGTCTGAAAAAAAGAGGGCCGGAACCGACTGGGAGCACTGCCGAAGACAGGAGGAAACAGAAGCAATGGGGGTGGGAAGGGAATGGGAAAACAGCAACGACGAAAGGGATCGTTCACTGCGCGGACGAATTTAAGACGAGAGGAAAAGGGGGGTGAAGGGAAAGGCTGGGCAGCGCGTGAAGAGTCGCTTTGGGAAGCTTCTGCGCAGACTCAGTGAGGGAAGGAGAGGGGGATGGATTCGTAGCGGTTCAACCCTGTTTACTAGCGAGATCTCTCGAGTAAGAGGGAG
>Ga0179593_1469036_pt1 | contig 12460 bp, 13 predicted proteins | sample CZODoug2_1_08_16_FD_185931 | JGI IMG/M metagenome (GOLD analysis project Ga0179593, IMG submission 185931) | Vadose zone soil fungal communities from Angelo Coast Range Reserve, California, USA - CZODoug2_1_08_16fungal (PacBio error correction) | ecosystem: Environmental > Terrestrial > Soil >...
GCCGGGGGTGGAGCAGACAAACAATCGAAAAGAACTTCCAGGCCCGCTGGGAGGGAGGGGGGAAAAAAGGACTGGAAAAGGGACGGGCAGCGCCAAAAAAACAGAAGGGAAAGCTGGGCAAAGGGTGGCGGGTTGGTCCTCACTCTGCAGAGGAAGGATGGGTGTTATCTCTCATGAAGGAAAGGGACTAAACGGAAAGAAGGAGAAAACAAACAAGAGAGGGCAGGAAATAGCGAAGGGGTCAGGTAGTGGTGAAATTTAAGACAGTGTTGGGGGGTAGTGGGAAAAGTACACAGGAGACAAATACACGGCCGAAATAAATCTGGGGGGACTTGCAAGGCTAAGAGAATGGTCAGTGCGCACAGATTCAAAATTGAACGTGCAAAAATCCGGAAAAAACAGTGGGAACACAGGAACAGCCCAAAAGCAAAAACTCAAGGAAGTATAATTTTTTGGAGGGTCCCCTACGTTTCTACAGACAAAAACCAATGAAATTTGCACTCGACGCAAGCACCGCCCAATGCGATCCAACCACCTGAAGGACCGACGTGCCAAAACAATCCAACATAAAACCAACCAAAACCTGTTGCCAACGGCCTGGTGGGGGGCAACCACAACTCTGGAACTTGGGTCGGGTTCAAAACCTGCCCCTTCGAAGGGGTTAAAGGGGCAGGGAAAGCCCTAAAAAAAAAGGAAGCTTTCGGGGGTGTCAAAAAAACAGCGTTTCGTTTTCCACGAAAGCACATTGGCGGGGGGCCCCACTACCGACCCAGGATAGGTTGCGCCCCCCTAGGGGTGTCCCGGGAAGGGGTGGGAGGGGTATACGAAAAAAACAAAGTTCCATCCAGACTATCATAAGGGGAAGGTCAGGTGGGTTCCTGAGAAACGGCATAAGGGCGTCAACCAAGGGTGCCAGTTGGGGGGCAGGACCCGGCACAAAGTAGTCGAGCAGAATCGTCACGGGGGGACAATGGGGAAAAATGAGGATATAAGACGAGTTCGACGGTCGAGGAGAAAGCCGCAACAGACTGAACGCAGTCTATCCACGGGGGGACGTAGGATTACCGGGGAGGACAGCAGCAGCCTCGGGGAAATGTCAAGCTTGACTTCCAAACCCAAACCGAAAAGCCCAACAAAAAGAAAGGTGGGTGGAGGCATCCAACAGTACCGCTTAAGGAAAAAAGAAACAAGGTAGGCCAAACAACTACCTTGGGTTTGAGGAAAGGGGTAAAATTAACCGGAAAAACGGGGTCAAAAAAAGGCAGATCCCAAAGAGTTCGCCGGCGAAAAGACGGGCCTTACGTAGTGACCGGCCGCCCAAACCCAAAGCCGGGGGAAAAAAAAACGGGCCGGGGGGCAGCTTGAAGGGGTGGGCACAAGCCACCCCGAAGGGGAAAACAGTCACTGATGGGCCCAAAATCTCCATGCCACTAGAACTCGAGCAGGCTCACCCCAAAAGTGGCAATCTCGGACCTGTCGTCCCAGTCACCCCTAGGGGGGGAAGAAACCACACACAACTGACCTGGGGCACAGCTTTGTTTCAGGGCACCACCACTTCCCTTTCCGGACCTCGCCCTAGTGGGAAACCGACAAACAAGATGATCATCTCTCGGAAGAAAGGGGGGGCCGGAAGCCTGTGGCTCAAGAAATCCGAGGCTCCTACGGTAAACCAAGGCGTTGCGAAGACTAAATAATCCAAGAAAATCACGGACCTGCTCACACGTTGAGTTCCAGTAAGAAACGGGTAAGTCATACCCGGACATAAACCAAAAGGTTGCCAAGTAACTAGTAAAAAAGGGGAAAGTAGGTCCCAAAACTTTACAGTACTCAGGTAGGAGAACAAAGTTAAAGTAACGACACTAATGGTCTTGCGAGAAAAATTAGTCGGTTTCTAAACAGAATTAACGCGCCAATTGGGACTTCGAAGGGAACCAGACAACCTAAGTGGAAATGGGTTTCTTAAGTTGGTTCTGGCAAAATGCTTTTAGAAGAAGAAGGGAGAGTGGGGGGTTAGAGACAGGGGGATAAAAGGATGAATGGAGGTAGACGACCGCCATGCCTCCCCGGTCAAACTAGGGGGGGGAAGGAACAAGGTACTGCTGATGGTTCATTTAAAAGGAAAGGACCGAACTGGACTCACAAGAAGAAAAAGGGGCCAAAAGAGCCCACGGGCGCGTGAACAACAGGGTGCAGGGCTTAGTATTGGAATGCAAACTATCGGTAGGTAGGGGTGTATTAAGGAGAAAAAGGGTGGGGTGGATTCCAGGGGGTTTTCCAAATAAAGCTGGCCCAAAACATTCGAAACGCAAAGGGGCAGAAATGGAACGCCGTAAAGAGGGGAGGCGTACACAGGAAACTTTGAACAATGCCGTGACGGATCAAGAGACGAACATTGTTCACACGAGGGAAAAACAAAGTCAAAAGAGGTACTAGAGAGCCAATATATGAAAGGAAAGCAGGGGGGCGGGAGATCTTAGTTCGGATTTTTGAACGGGAGGGGGGGGGGCAGCTGGAACTCGAGGGGGAGGTCACGGTGAAGAACAAACCGCAAGGGGGGAGAACGTGGGGGGTGAAATGAAGAGTGGGGGATCGGCCAAACCCCAGAGGAAACCGAAAAAGCCAAGGAAAAGGACTTGCAACCAGACAAAAAACGAAGGTACTGCGTGTTCGGAAAATTGACGAAGTAAGGGCTCGGAGAAGGGGGTAGGGAGAGGGCCCACGCGCGAGGAAGGAATCGGGTTTTTTAAAAAGGACCAGACGTATCGCTTAAAATCAAGGGAAAGTCAGAGGAACCACCTCGATGAGCTGGGGGAAACCCAGTTCCTCAAAGGGACGAACAAAAGGGGATAAAACATGGTGCACTTAATGATTTTTTAGCGCGAAAAGAAGGCGAAACTGAAAGGGAACAACGGACTGGAAACAGGACAAAAGATCGAGGGGGGCCCGCACGGAAAGAAGCTCGGAAAAAAGGCCCTTCAAAGAAAAGCCAAGAATCCGGAAAAACGGGGGGAAAGGAGGGCTTTGAAGAGAGGGACGAATGTAGGGGGGATGCCAAGAAAAAGATGGGGAGGGAACCGACAGCCACAGCACGGGCTTTAAAACGGACAAAAAGGAGGGGTATTCCGCGGAAGACAGCTATGAAAAGAGTATGCCACTTCGCAAGATAAAAATCAGTGGGACAGTCAGTACTTTTGGGAAATGTCGGGGGAAACCCAGTCCAGTTGGATGGGGGGGGGTAGAAACATGCCCATCAGCTCCAATCACTAAACTAGGGTCGGAAGAAAAGCCAGTCCTAAGGAAAAGAGCAGTCCCTCCATGCGGGAGGGCGGGACGGGGAAAAAAAACAGAAAAAAGACGCGGGGTCCGAAAAAGGGAGCCTTATTAAAACCCAAGGGACGCAAAGGGAAACGGGTGAAAAAAAGGGGGGGGGAAAAAGCCCAGGGGAAAGCAGAGGACACGCAACACCATTCAGGGGGAGGACAAAGTCGCCCCGGGAAACTTTCCCTGACGACGGATTTCGGTAAGCAAAGAAAGAGAAGGGTGGGGACGCTTCTTTGACGGAAATGGGAGACTGGGCAAACGGGTAGAAACAAAAGAGAGGGATGACGAGAGTGTCATGAACCTTCTAAAGGTTCCATGGATTGGGGGAGCGGGGGTACTGAAACACTTCAAGGCAAAGGTCAAAGGCTTGAACTAAGGTGAGGCACCCTTATGTAAAAACAGGAAGGGGACAGAAGAAAAGAAAAAAAAAAAAGCGAATCAACCATGAAGGGCCGCGAAAAGAAGACAAGGCCTGATTGAAGGCAAAGCGGGAGAGGGGACCAGGGGGTAAACGGGGACGAAGAAAATGCTGTATCCCCCTGCGAAAGGAAGTCGTACTGGGGGAAGGGCAGCCGGAACCGAGGGAACGAAACTTAATGAGGCTTGCCCAAGAGGGGGGCAAATCTAAAGCAGAACAGTCAGGGGGCGCCACTAGAGTAGTGTCCTCGTTAGAGGGTGGTAAAGGGTGGGAAAAAAACCAAAGCCAAAAAAGAAATATGCAAGCACAAAAACCTGGGGGAATGGCATAAAACGCGAAGAAACGTGTTTTGCTGAAAGGGGGGGAACACCAGAAGGGTCCGGGAGGGGGTAAAACACTGGCGGAAAAACCGCGAGGACGGGAACATTTCTGAAGAACGAGAAGGGGGGGGTTATCTTGCTAGCCTCAAGAAAAAAAGGGGGGAAACCCGGGAGGGCGGGGGAGGAATAAGACCCAAATATAAAAAAAAAAAAAAAATTGAAGAATTCTTAAAAGGAGGATAGATCTAAAAAGCCTCGGCCATCCCTGCACGACTTCTGGAAAACTCTCATCACCCGTAAAGGAGGGGAAAAGGGACAAGGGGGAAACCGGCAGTTCTGCCATTTTACGCCAGTGGTGTTAACCAGGGACCAGAAACGGGAGGAAAACAAGGCAAACAGGGGGATAGGGGGAAGAGGGGGGGGGAAAAAAGTGGAAGGCATATGATGGGGTCCACCTTGGAAAAACGACGCTAAAGCAACTGGCCACGAATGCGGTATACGCAGGACGACCAGCAAAGGAAAGCCTGGCGAAACCGCCATTCACAGCTGCCCAACAATAAGGAAACGGAAACATCCCTTGGGGGGAATAAACCCATCAGAAGATGCGGGGGGGAAGGGCACCGGGCAAACCCCGCACTGGACCTGGACTAAGAAGGGTAGACGGGGTCACTTCACGGGCAAGGGGAAGTAGCGAAATCTCGTGAGGGGGGGGGGAGAAAAATCGGCAACACAGGTGAAAAGTGGTCGACAACCTGCAAAGTTTCCGGTAAAGGGGGGGGTGCGCAACGAAAAAGCTCCCGCCAAGCACACCAGGGAACTCCCTAGACAGGGTAAGCCAATTATCAGGTTCAGAAAACCTCTATTGGGTTCGACCGAAAAATTCAAAAGTGGGAAGGAAAACTGCCAGAGGAGAGGGTTTCTTGCGCAAAGCCGTCACAGAGCACGGGAACGTTGGGGCAGACCTGGGACGTCAAGGCTTGGGGAGGGCACTGCCCTAACTGGACTGTAACCGCGAGGGAAGGGGGGCTTGGTATCAAAGGGAGACGGTGCCGGGACCGGTATCTCGGGATTCCAAAAAAAAAGGGCCTGAAAAATGGCACGCCTTAGTTGACTTCAGATCAAACGGAAAGGGAAGGGGCGGGAGGCATGGAAAAAAAAATTCAAAGACGCCGGGTCTTCTCTCAAGCCCGTCCTGGTTGGGGCACAAAACCTGAACTGACGAGTTGGGGAGAATGACGCACGGTTTCTTCCCCAAGCGCTTCTTTCGGGGGGCCGAACAACGACGTTTAGTCCTTGACTGGGGGGGTAACTTTGTAGGGACAAAACGGCCGTCCCGCATTCATGGAAAAAGCAGAGGGGGGGGGGTCCACTATCGAACATCCCGGGACGAACTGAAGGGGATCTGATGGAAGGAGGCGTAACTTCGCAAGAAGGGAAAGGGGGACCATAGCTGAGTCCTGGGCCGTTGGGTCATCATAAAGGTGCCCGGAGGAGCCTGGCAAAGCTCCTCACGAAAGAAGGAAAGACCATCAGGGGGCTTATCATCTAGAAAGTGCAATCGGTTACGCCCGGGGGGAAGGATAAACGCTTTGGTTTGCCGGGAGTCTACGTGAAGGGATTTGTGGTCAGAGTACCGGGGGGAAAAGCCGAGGGGGGAAGATCGTCCTCTGGTAAACTAAAATAGACGGATCTAACCCCGAGCATGGAGGTCAACTACCCTAGGGAAGGTCTTGGGCATGGGGCTTAACGAGGGGCGTGACGGGTAGGGGGGGGGGGGGGAGGGAAAATCAAATAATCCACCGCTAACAACACGAACGTCCCACAATGTTCCCGGGATTACACACCATGAAGCATTCGAGGGGAAAACCTTGCAAGGGCAGCAAACTACCTGAAATAAGAGAAGAAAGCGGGTATTGAGAAAAAAAGCTGTACTACTGCAGAAGAAAGACCTGCTGGCAGATTGGGGTCAACAGTAGATGGAGCAGACTGCCGAACGCTCCCGGGTAAGAGGCGGGGAGCAAAAAGGGAAAGAAACCATCTCACCGGCTGCCCGGTAGCCCAGTGACGGGTTACTCTAAATGGGACGCACAGGTTGAATAACAAGCAAGAAAAAAAAAGAACGAAAAAAAAAAAAAAAAAAAAAAAAAAAAAAAAAAAAAAAAAAAAAAAAAAAAAAAAAAAAAAAAAAAAAAAAAAAAAAAAAAAAAAAAAAAAAAAAAAAAAAAAAAACAAAAAAAAAAAAAAAAAAAAAAAAAAAAAAAAAAAGGGGGAAGGAGAGGTACCCAGTGGTCAAGAGCCACTCCCCCCAAACGGGAAGCACAAAAAAGAAAGCTACGACCTGTCAATCCAAGGCGGGGAACAAACAGGATTAATACGGGGGGAAAAAAGCCGCGAAACCGGGGCGAAAAAGTAAAAACCATGGTACCCCATGCCCCGGGGAGGTTTGAGACAGACACAGGTATCTACGGGAGTCTACCCCCTCGACACTAAACGAGACGACGCGCATAAAAAAGAACCAGGAAGATAAAAGGGTGAGTTGGGGGCTAAGAGGGACGAACCTATTTCAGAAAGATCAACGAGAAAACAATAGCCAAGGGGGGAGACCATGGAAGAGACAAAGCCCGACTGAGCAAGGGTGGGGGTTTGTCCCGGCTTCCTTTCAAATTAAAGCGGAGCACAGCAGGGGGGGGGGGCCGGTTGGGACGGGGAAAGGGGCCTGCGCCAGAATGTCGGCCGCGCAGGTCAGCGTGCAAAACTCCCCGGACGAGGGCGAATGAGAAGCAACAAGGAGGGGCCGAACTCGCAAACAACAGGGGGGGGGGGAAGAAAAAGAGTAAAAAAAAAAAAAAACACAAAACCACAACGGTCGTTAAACAGGGAACCACGAGGACTGAAAAACCTGTCCGGGGCAAGGAACCACCTCGGGCAGCTTGACGCTGGCACAAGCTTGAGGGGGAAGCTAGCAAAGAGAGAGAATCCAAGGGGGGCAAACCTAAAGGAAGATCGGCAAAAAGGACGGGGGGGTGGCCTTGAAGGGCACCTATAAAAGCCAAAGGGAAGACGAACGGGCGCACGGCCAGAAAGGGAAAAGCACTGTCACGGGCACCAATGGCAACGCGGGGGGGGCCCTGTGCCGGTCCACTGGCTTACAAAAAAGGAGGGCCGATGGCGAAAGTCGGACCACCACTGCGTGGGGAAACCTGAACAACTATGGCCTGGCCGGGCCAAACGAGGCAAGGAGCTGAGAGGGTCTCCCAAGACCAGGTGGGACGGGAAACAAACTCTGAAAGGGGGGGCGCCGGAGAGAAAAAAAAAAAAAACGGGTTTTAGCTCGACCAAGATCCAAGAGAACACGAGACGCAACTAATGAAAAGGGGGGAGGGAGGAAGACGGGCCCACAACCAACCAAAGACCGCTCAGGAGGGAAGGGACTACTGGAACGGGGGGTGGTGAACCCTTTCGCCAATAGGCTCGCCGGAGGAATCCAGAAGCTCATGAAAAGAAGAAAAGATGGGCTCCCCCCGTTAAGAGGGAAGGTTGCCGGGAACCTAGCTGACCGAACTCGCGGAAGGGGGGGGGGGGGGGGTCCCAGCCACTTCCTGTCCAGACGCACCGTAGTGAAGGAACCGCCTTACAAAAAGAAATATCACAAGGGGGGGACCAACCCTGAACGGGCCTTTTTGTATCCGGGGGTAGCCTTCAAAAGAACAGAACCTTGGGTTGAAGGGGATTCTTAACCGAGGCTTGGGCCAAAAAAAGAACGAAGAGGTCGTGGGGGGGAATCTACTGTTAAAAAAAAGGGTTTAAGCCCCAAGGGGACAGCACTGGGCTGGTGGTGCCGGCCACCCGGGCGGGAAGTATCTCTTCACGAAAGGGGACCACCGGCGCTTTCACAGGGGGCCCTGTACGACGGGGGGGACAATGCCCACAGGGCACCCCACCTGGGCATGGGTGCCAAGAAGGAAGAAAGGGATGGAAATGCCAGCTCCAAAAACGGGGCGCGTGTTGAAGGTATGCCTGGAAGGAAGGGAAAACGTCGGGGGCAAGGAGCTAACATCCTTCCCAATCCGGGCAACAACAAGGAAGGGGGGACAGGCCTCGTAAAGGCCTGGGGGGGAAAAATCAGGTTGGCAGAGAGCCAGAGGGCCAGTACCTTACCGACATCAGAACCTGAACCTTGACGGACGAATAGCCCGGGGGGGGGTATGAGGAGACAAACAACAACAACAAGGAGGGGAAGTAACGAAGAAGGGGGTGCGCTACATGTCTCAGAGGCAGTGGAAAATGAGAAGGGGGGGGAAGTTCTTAGGGGACTGAACGAAAGGGAGAAGGCCAAAAAACCAAAAAACAAACGCCTTACGAAAGACAAGCATGGTGTGAAAATTCAAACTGAAAAAAGGGTGGGACCGGATGGGTTAGACGACTGCACCGAGAGAAAAGAAAATAAACAATACAGTCCGCAAAGGGAAGAAAAACGCAGACAAACATGCCCGGAGGGGACCTGAAAGGGTAGGGAACAAGGCGCAGGGGAAAACAACGTGCAGGCAAACCAAGGGGACAAATTCAAAAAAAGACCAGAGGTGGTCAAGGAAGAAAAAAGGACGAGAGCAGGCAGGCAAACCGCAGGGCGCCCCCACAAGTCCGGACAGGCCGGTGCCCGGGCTCACCCAAACAAAATTCATGATAGTTGCGGGGGGCCAGAGGGCGACACTATAGGTAGAAAAAGAGCACGTATAAACCCCAACCGGGACCTTGCCTGGGGGCTACAAGTTCAAACCGATAACACCCAGGGGTTCAGCCGGTGAAACAACGAAACGGGTAAGGGGGTACCAGCGGCATGCCCCCTGAAGGCCTGGGAAAGCCTGACTGGGTAGACTGGCGGGGTGACCTCCAGTTTTTTTCGGGTAAACTAAGGCACAAACGGGCCAAGAAAACCACAGGGTTTTGGGGGCCGAAAAAAAAAAAAACTAGGGGTTTGAAAAAGGGAAAGGGTTGAAGTAGCGGTGGGGGGAACCACTTGGCCGAGGGGGAAAAAGAAAGCCTCGGAAGGGGGTTGGTCCCGAAGGCGGCCATCGTTCAGGGAACGCCGACCGGGGTCTTTCCCATCAAAAACTGTAATCTGGTCTTCTATGAAAAAAAAAATGGTCATCGTGAGGAAAGAGTGGAGGAAAACTCCAAATGGGCCGATCAGCGAAGTTGGGAGTACTAAACGTGTCAAAGGCGAATTCTAAGAGGGACGATCAAATGCTTTTTGGGGCAGGAAGGGAAGGGTAGGACAAATCAGCAATCCACTCAAAGCGGAAACAAGGAAAAGCACACCCAGTTTGTGCAGGTGTTCCCACGGATTCCTTGGTCCTTCCGGTCTCAAAAAGCAAGTTCCCTGTCCCAAAAGAGGGCAAAACAGGGAAAACGCGAGAAAACAGGCTGGAAAACAAGAAACGGTCGTCAGTGGGAGTGCTTGCAGACAACTCCCGCACAGGGGCCAGCGAAGGGGGGGAACATGAGGGGCGTTGTCCCAGAAAACAAAGGGCAGAAAAGCGCGCCAAAAAGTGGCCCCGAAAAAAATAAAAACTCCAGCGCTCAAGCAAAACCTACACCACAAGGTGCAGCAGGCCTAAAGCTGACCGGTCAAAGGCCAAAACGACGGGGCACTCCACCCGGACCAAAGGAGTCAGGGGTACCCAGAAGTGAAAAGGGTTACAGCACACCTTGGGGGGAAAGGGGGGACCAATTGTCCACCAAACCAAGGGCAGCTCTGCGATCGGCTTGTAACGGGGGGAGTTGGGGGGAACTAAACATCACAGAAAAGAATGAAACTGCTTGGTTGCTCGGAAACCGACGTCAAAAAAAACCCAGAAAGACCCGGAAGAACGCCAGGAAAACACGGCCAACAAGGTTGGCGCCGTGGCCAGCAAGGAACGTAAAAAGACCTGACCTCGAAAAAAAGCAGCATTCGACGAAAATCGGGCCTGGCGATGCAGAACGGAAAACTTAAATCGACCTGCTCAAAGGAGGCCGGGACACAGAGCCACCCGCCAGAAATTGGAAGAAGTTTCACGTGACTTCTGGGACACGGTAAAAAAGCGGGGAGGGGTATGTAGAGAGGGGATCGTAGAAATGGCGGACGGCGAACCTGAAGGGACTGAAGGGTTGCAAGAGAACGGGAAAAGTCAGGGATGGGGGCACCTAATTCGAATTTGAAAAAAAAAAGGGACGGTCAGGTAGTGGCACGTTGGGGAACCCGGTCAAGGAAAAAAACAAAAAAGGGGGAATCTTTGAAAGGGAACCTATCAATTAATTACGAGGGTCTGGTAAACAAAAAAGGGTCAATTGGAAGGGGGTCACTGAAAATTGAAAAGCGAAAAAAAAAAGGAAACTAAAAAACAAGTTGGATCCAGGACGGAAAAGATTGGTAATCAAAACACCAGGGGTGCACTGACAACGGCATGAAGGGGGCCCACAAGACGACAGTTAGCCGTAACGAAGGGTCAAAGCCTGAAAAGAACAAAACGGGTCGGAAAAGCCGGAGTAACGAGCAAAAAACTAAAAAATCGAAGGACTACTCTCAAGTAGGAAGGTGAAAACAAGGGGCACTGTCCGGAAAATCCTCTGATGTACAAACGGTAGAAAACGGTAACCAATGGGGGGGTAGCGTGGGGGTTGAAAAACAGGCAAAAAAAAAAGGGGACTTGCTGGGAGAGGGGGTTCCTCCCAAGAAGGACAAAAAAGACCGGAACAAGTCTTTCCACACCCCCGCACTCAGCGGCGAGTTAGTAAAGCAGGGGGGCAATTGAGAGACCTGATAAAGGGCAAAGCTCAAACAGGTTTCGAGCTTGTTATTCACCCCAAAAGGGGGGGTCTATCCCCACAAAACGTCATGGTCAAAGGGCGGAGGAAAAATTGGCCATTTCGAAAAAAAAAAAGGGAAAACGCAAAGGGGCTGAAGAAAAACCAAAAAACAACGGGCAAGCAGGCGAAAACAAACGAGATCAAAAAGATGGGCTCCCTATGGGGGGCGGGGGAAAGCGCCGGGGGCTCCAAAACAAGGGCAAAGTATCCTTGAGGACCACTCCCTGAAACCCCTCTTCAACCTCTCCTCGAACGGCAACGTTCCTAGTCCAATTCTTCGAAGAAAATACACAACCACAACCCCGACATCAAAAGTCGAAACAGTGTCCGGGGAAGAACGGGGTCTATGGGACAGAGAAGTATTCCCGACGCAAGGGAAATGGGAGAAAAAAAAAAAAAAGAACAGCGGGAATCCAAAAAAAACACTTCAGTTGCGGCAAACGGAAAAAAAAAAAAAAAGTAACGAGCAAATCTCTCAACCACGCTCCAGTTACGGAAGGGGTCTGTGGGAAACAGGAAAAAACTAGTGGGAGAAAAAGAGGCCCAGGCCAGCCACGAAACTTTTCAGAACGCCGCCCGGATCCTGCAGCTCGGAAAACAAAAGCAACTACATGTCGAAAATCCCAAACGGGACGAATCAAAGCCTAGGTAAAAAACAAAACAGCGGTCGGGTCAAGGCCAAGACACAATGGCCAGCCGGGGGAAACAAAGGTCAAAGGACAAAACAAAAGAACACTGACTGCAGTCAAAAAAGGCAAAAAAGTGCCCTGGAGTCACGGACGGTATGGAAAAAGTAGAGAATAACTCAGAAAAAAGTTAACTAACTTCAAGGAACCGTGGGGAAAGTAGGGGGGGTACACAAAAAAAAAAAAAAGAGCGAAAAGGAACAAAGCAGGGGAGGAGGGGGCGGAGGGCCTGGGGCCGGGGGAAGAAAGGCTGCTAAAACTTCCAGGTCACCGGGGGTGGGCCAACGGAAAGGGGGGGCGAATCCCACAAAAGGGGGCCTGGCGGCAATAAGAGGACCCGCCAATGACAAGTTCACTTTAAGACGACAAAAAACCTGAAAAGAAAAACTGGAATGTCGGACAGATGAAAAGCGGGTTCCAAAGGTTCCAAGTTCAAATCAGCTCCTAGTGACCAGGGGGGGGAGTCAACAAGGGTACAAAAGGTTGGCAACAGTACTTAAATGGCAAAAGTGACGCAATAGTGTATGAAAAAATCCTACGGGGCTGGAGAGAAGGAAACATCAGAAGGGGTGTAGAAGAGTCTGGGCGAGCTGTCAGTGGCAGAAAGAAACGGCCCTCAAAGAGAAAAAAAAACCCGTGGTTGCCCGAATGAACATCAGGAAAAAAAAACACCCCCTGCTTGGATTCTGGGCTGACCAAGTGTCGGTTAACCACCCGGAACAAAACCCGACCCTCACTACAGGGGGACGGCAAGGGGGACCCACCGGTGTGGCGGGTGCCGGGCCCGCTCCGGGGAGATGACACCCATATACCCGCAGAAAAAAAACGCGGTGACCAGGGTTATTTCTTCTGGACCAACGGAAAAA